>Ga0209749_1001477_pt1 | contig 20490 bp, 15 predicted proteins | sample EPASupsiteSAE347_FD_187267 | JGI IMG/M metagenome (GOLD analysis project Ga0209749, IMG submission 187267) | Bioremediated contaminated groundwater from EPA Superfund site, New Mexico - Sample SAE3-47 (SPAdes) (version 2) | ecosystem: Environmental > Aquatic > Deep subsurface > Groundwater >... | reverse complement strand
AGCGATGGAGGAAAGAGCATCCTCAACACAACATCGACAAAGATTTTGTTAAAGCAGAATCCCAGCAATCTGGACTTGATTGCCCGGAACCTCGCGTTAAACGACAATGAGAAAAATCATTTGCTCCAGGCTGGGAAAGGCGAGGGGTTGCTGATAACTGAGCATGGCCGTTACGAGTTCAAAATCAACACGCCGCCAAAAATTCACTCGCTGATAACAACTGACCCGAACGATACGCCCGCGGTGCCTAAGAAAAAGGAAGAACCGGTTGTCGTAAAGCCTGAGGTCAAGATAGACTTGGAAAAAGGGTTTTATCTTGCCAACAGTGTTTCAGAAGAACAAAAGGACGTCCTGACGAAAAACGACTATGTTCTGTACAAGAGCCGGTTAACTAACGCGGGCGGTTCTCCGTTTTTTTACGTCAAGCGGCAGGGGCGAGAGTCAAAGGAACACTCGTTGCTTTGCTGGTATATTGCGGACGAAATCAGAAAACGAGGAGGGAAACCCGTTGTTTGCGCGTCCGTTGAACCTGACGTTTCAGTGGAAACCAAGAAACGCAAGGTCTGTTTCGAGGTCGAGACCGGCGAGGTTCTAGACGCGTTCGGCTCGGACTACGTCAAGGAGAAGATTTCAAAGCGGCTAAAGGATTACAAGCACGTGATTATCGTCGTTACAAGCTGGAAACGGCGGCTCGTGTACGCCAGTATAACCGGCGTGCCAGTCATAACCAGGGGAGAAGTGCCGGATACCGTCGCGCGTTTGCTATAGTATGCATTGGTGTGTGTATACTTCTTAGGCGGGATTTACGCTCATTACGCTCATGGTTCCCGTCTAGGAAGCTCGTTTTTAGGGGTAGATTTACGCTCTATTTTTGTTTATATACGAAACGAGTTTTTGCAAAAACGGTTTACGCTCAAGATTACGCTCAGGAAGCTATGCTTTTAGGGTAATGATGTTTGGCTTGAAGTAATTTTGTGATTCCGTTTGCTCGTTGATGCTGATTATTTTTCTTGCGGCCAAGCGGTTCAAGTAATTTCGGATTTGCCGCTTTGACTTGTCCATGTTTTGCTGAAAATCGCTGTACAAGCTGGAAGATGATGCCGTTCCTTTGGATAAAATCGAGATTATCAGTTGTTCTTCCTTGTTCAAGCCGGACTTTTGAGCCTTGATGCCGTTTGTTCTCTTTTTACGGACTGGTTTCTTGGTTATGAAGATGTCGCCAGGCCGAATATTTTGCCGGTCTTCCGCTTCGGCTCGTAATGCCGCGTTCCACAGTGCTTTGAGGGCTAATTTTATGTTGCCGTTATTGTTGGCGGCTAGGAGGGTGCACGCTTCGAGTACCAGCTCATCGTATGAATCCTGCCTCAAGGCCAGTTTTGCCTTGGAACGGATTATTTCCCTAATCTCATCGGGCGAGTATGGCTTCACTTCGACTTCAGAAAGCCTCAAATCGGCTTTTAGCTCATCGTCTAGCTCCGTGAAACCCGAAGGCTCGTCGCATATTCCCATGAAACAGAAACGCTGTTTGCCACCGCTTTGCTCGGTCAAATCATACAAAAGGCGTTCCTGGTGGTTGAAAATCAGGCCGTCAATTTCATCCAGCACGACTACCATTCTTTGCTCATCCGTTTCCAGCACTTGACCTATCCGGTCAAACACTTCATCGGTGGCAAGGCCTCTACGGGGTATGACTTCGCCAAGCTCCTTTGCCATGAGCGAGTAGATGGCCATGCGGGTGTAGTACCGCCAGCAATTGGCGTAAACGCATTTTATCCCGCAAGCACGGAGGTTGTCGATTATTTGCCGGGCTAGGGTAGTTTTGCCTATCCCTGGTCGCCCATAAAGGATTATGTTGGCCGCGTGCCGGGTTTCATTCCAGTTCCTGAATCCTTTCAGGACTTTGTTCGAAAGGTCTTTTCTAAGAAAAAGGTCGTCAGAATCGCTATTGAGAAGTATTGAGTCGTTTAGGAGAATGCGTTGAATGTCGCATTTAGCACAGCTTTGCGAAGCTATCAAACATAAATGCCTCCGTGCTAAGAAATTATGCTGCGAGAACGAGATAAGGATACAGTATACCTTGATTCTACTTTTTGTTCAATTTGATTCCTTAGCGTTCAAAAATCAGGATAGTCTCGTAGTACTTATCCAACGCCCGCGGCCTTGCTACTGGATTTGTTTTAGCCAATTCCACGTCCAATATTCTATCCCGTTTAAACCCAGAGTTAGAAAACATTTCTTCGAATATTTTTCGGACATCAACAACGAACAGTGTTTCTCGTGTTTTATAGCGATAGAATTGACTGGCTTTGCTTACAACCATTGCAACCTTTGAACCTTCCGGCAGTTCTGAATGCATCTTGTCTAATATTTGTTGCATATCTTCGAAATAAGCCATCGTTGGTTGGGCTTTTATGTTGCGAAGAGGGTCTTTTTCCAACCAATCGACAAGTGTATAAACGTCTTTTGGCAATTTGATACTTTTTTTATGAACTGACGGATTCATTGATCCTACTATCAGGCTATCAATTTTCTTGGGATTACTTACTGTACCCAGTCCAAGTAGTGTTATTGACATTGACTTGCTGAGTGCATAGGATTCTCTGCCGGATGCGGCGGGCAAGTACGGCGGACTTGTCACTATTGCGTCATATCCTTTGTAACTTAATTTTCGTGCATCCGATTCTTCAATTTTTGCGTGCGTAAGCGGCCTTAGATTCAATTTAAGTTTCAAATAATTATATGCGAAAATGTGGAGAACCATCCGTTCTGACTTGTTTTGGAACAAGCGCGAAATTCTTCCTTTTGCGACTGAAAGTGCGAATCTACCAACGCCAGTGCCCATGAAGCGCATTCTCAATTTTACATTTATTGCATCGCTAAGAATTATCTTGAAAAATAACTTATTTTGGGGTTTGAGTGATTCGATGAAATCTAGTACTAGGCCGATATCATGAACAATCTCACTTTTTTGTTCAGCAGTAAGTTTCCGTTCGATTTCGGGCGGTAAATCAAGATGTTTTTGCGAATTGAGCCGCCGCTGTTGACTGGCCTTTATGTTAATCTTTTTGAAATTGTCAATTTCTTTTTGTAAACTTATCCCATTTAATCCCAGGCACTTTATTTTCTGATCAGCTAACGTCACTGATACGGGGTCTAGGTCAAATCCTGTAGATGGATTACCCAAAAGCGCACACTCCATGGTAGTCGTGCCACTGCCGTTGAATGGGTCTAAGACTTTTTTTGTCCTATCAAAGTTCGTGCAATAGTTTGTTAGCGAACGCGCCATTCTCGGAAAGAACTTTGCCTTGAACTTATGAATTCCATGAGAGAGATAATCGTTGTGTTTCCCATTTTTTTCAATCGCAACAATAATTGGATTATTTTTATGTTTTTTATAGCCGGAATCAATGTATTCTAGCACGGTTTCAAGATTTTTTTCCAGTTGAGTTATGTTTGAACTTTTTTTTACAGCAGCTTCTGCGAATTCATAGAAAAGACTCAGAGGCACAATCCGTAATGTGTTTTCTTTAAGAGAAACGGCGTTTGGATGTGCCACTTTTACTTTCGGCATTATCGCTTTGTCAATGCCTGGAATTAGCACTTCTTTCGCAAATGACAAATCTAGCGAGTCTGAAATTAATTGTTCAAGTTTTAAGTCCGTTGTGTAGATTCTTTGCGTGCCATTTGTTTTTTCCAAGGTGCCTAGACCGGACAGTTCAAGCTCCGCTAGCTGTATATCGTCGCTTCTCCCGATATAGTCTTTTAGGTGTACTTCGAATTGCATAATATCCGTGTCTCTGAAGCGGTTCTTGAATATATACTGTGCGCCAAGGAAGAATTGAGTTATTTATCCATTTTTTCCTTGAGATATTCGTCGTTGAATTTGTTGTCTGTTAACCCGATTATGGCGTCAAACAGGTTGAAGTATTTTTTCCCATCCAGAGTCCATTTTACGCCAAGAATGTCGTCAAAGTAATCTCGGTGGGTTTCAGCATAGATGTTTCCAACTAATACGCTTTTTACTTGCGATTCTTTGCACTTCGCGCTGTAGTTTGCACCATAGCGAATAACCTGATACGTGCCTTTTTTTATGTCGTCTGTTCTGTCGAGTCCTGGTCTATTCTTTGAATCGTCAATATTTTGTCCGTTGTATGCGCCACCGCCAAAGGCTAGGAATCTAACCCAAGTTGTTTTTCCACCGGTGTCCTTTGAGTATTCCTGGAAAATTTTATTCCAAGCGGATATGATTGTCGCAACATTTTCCTTGTTTTGAACTAGTTTCAACGCACCGGAAAATGGCCAGTCCTTTTCTGTTGGTTTGCCAAGTTGAAGGGTCTTTTCAATGTGCGGTATAAGCAAATTGGTATTGGTGACATCTTCAACTTTTACATCTACCAATTCGTGTTGCGTTCCTTTCAAATGATTTACTTGAAGGTATAATGGATAGCTGACGAGAGGCTTTGCCTTGATTTCTCCAACGCAAACCACCTTCGAGTCGGTTAGAATCAGATCCACCTTCTTTTCTGCGGTATCCTTAATCAGGAAAGCTCTGAATTTTGTGCCAGTATATTGAAAGTATTGATCCAATATTTTGGCAAGTGTGGCTTCTCCAATCTTTCCAATAGTGGCTGATTCGGGTTTGTTTGATCCCTTCTCAAGGAAGACTACTTGTTTCTTTTTTGCTGAACAAATCGGGCACATCTTGATGAAGGGAAATACTACTTTGTCTTCACAAACGATTCCCGATTTGAATAAATCGCCTTTTTTTAGGCCGGATATATAGCGCAAATTAACGCAGAAATCGAAAAGCGCCGAAAAGGCCAGATTTCGTTCCTTTTTCGTTTTAAAGGTCGGGAAATTTCGAATACTAGTGGAAATTATCTCCGAAATTATTGGGTCTAGAGCATTTTCATCTATCTTTGAATAAAGTACCTCTAGCTCGCCTCGGATTGGGCAATCCCCAGAACACGGGACAGCGATTTTAGTAGATGGCATAGACTAATAGTAAAAACAGGCAGTATTAACTCTTTCGAAGACGATTTTTTTTAGAGATTCTTTTAGTATAAGTTTGCCTGTTGAAAACTTACTTTTTTCTGGAAATTTAGGTAAAAAAATGTGCTATTCTGCACGGTCGTTTTTTGTTTATATACTGCCAAATTGGACTTCGTTGCGCCCCAAAGTGGTGCAGAGGATAAAAAGAGGCTCGTCTAGGAGTTTTATGCGGATGCAAGCACGAAATAACCAAAGAGGCTTCTAGACCACGATTAAGAGCCCCGGGAGGGAATTGAACCCCCAACCTATTGCTTACTAGGCAATCGCTCTACCATTGAGCTACCGAGGCGGATTGAATATTTATGGTGCAAATAGAATAAAAAATGAAAAGGGGAAAGAAAAAAGTCCAAGGAATGAAAGAGGGCTAGATGCCTACTTTCCGCCCTTGCCTTCCTTCTTGCGCGCGCGCTTCACCCGCAGGTTTGCGTAGTTGCACATCCTGCAGCGGGTCGCGCTCTTTGCGTTGCGCGCCTTGCACTTCTTGCAGATAAGCGTGTTTGCGACTTTGCGGTCTGCTATTGGAAACTTGCCCATCGAAAATTACACCTTTTGATTGTCATCAATAAGAAATTGAGGAATATACTAATCGCAAAGAAGCTATAAAATGCTGTTGGCAAGGGGTGGTTTTGCCCGCAGTTCCAATGAATCGGCACCCCTATATTCCCGAATCTGCATAATTATTGCGGTGGCCTTGTGCACAGCTGACGGTAGCCTGTGGGTCAAACCACGGCAGCCGAGGAACTTCCGCCCTCCCGCATGCTTTGCATGTGTTGCACCCAAAAGGTGCGAAGCGTCGAAAGCCGCACGACACAACGTCGTGGCGGGGAGCAGAAACGGACTTTTCCAATGCGACACAAGCGATGAAGTCCTCCGAGCGGATTGCAAGGAAAAGATGAAACGGCCCCGCCCTGGAGCAAGGCAGTAGGCCGCATAGTCCAATGCTGTGGGCCCAACAGGGGTTAACAGAAGGCGGAGTACGGCAGGGCCACCAACCATTTCTCATTCTACGAATTTCGTCACGTTTGGAAACTCTTATTAATTCCCTTGTCGCTTGTAACTATTGGTCAATTCAATGGCACAGTACAACGCTGGACAGGCTCATTACGTGTATCCAGTAGTTACTATGCCCGCAACTTGGGACTTTGTCGCAATGGCAGGTACCAAGTCCGTAAGGTCCATCCTTTCAATCCTTTGTAAGTAAGGAAAAGGGATGAAGCAGGCCTTCGGAACGTGCTTTGGGCTGCAGACCAGGAAGATATGAAAGCATTAGGCTACTCTAGATACCTCCATTTCGCAAAAGAAGGATGCATTAGGCGTCTTTTGCCGATTAGGGGAAGTAGAGTCCCGCAAAGTATATAAAGGAGGATGAATTAAGCTTCTTTAATGGAAAAGAAGGAGGGGATGAAAAGAAAAAACGCAAACCAGTAGCTAAAGAGAATAGAACAGAGTGGGAGGAGAGGTTGTAAGGCAAAACCCCAAGGAGGCAATCCTTTAGAATTCGCGTGAGCCTACGACCCTCATCCACTACCAAACTTAGAATTCGGTGGATAATTATCTGGGTGTTCTTTCTTTATAAAAGTTTCTGTATACTTTAGTGAAACTTTTAGTTGCCAAAAAACCCCTAGCGAAGCTCCTTTTTGACTTTGGAGAGTATCTCCGCCTTCTTCGGGCTTTCAGCCAATGCTATTGAAAGGACCTCGTAGAGGCTCGAAACGGGCATAATCTTGAGTCCCGCAGCCCTTTCCTTGCTCAGGACGATGTCCCCCTCGTTGGCCTTGGGCACGATAATCGTGTGTAACCCCGCATCCAGCGCAGCCTCGGCCTTGTACGTCACGCCCCCAACAGGCAACACGTCGCCGCGTACCGACAGCGAGCCGGTCATGGCGATGTCCTGGCGAAGCGGCGCGTCCTCAAGCGCTGAAATGACTGCGGTAGCAACCGAGATGCTTGCCGAGTCGCCCTCCACTCCCTCGTAGGTCTGGAGGAACTGGATGTGGATGTCAAAGTTGGAAGTGTCCTTGCCCAGGTGCTTTTTGAGGATTGCGCTGACGTTCTTCACGGCCTCCTCGGCAATCTTGCCAAGCTTGCCTGTTGCGATGATCTTGCCTTCGTTCTTGCTTGAAGCAGGCGCCATCTCGGCCACTATGGGCAGGGCGATTCCTGCATCGCCCATCACAGCAAGGCCGTTGACGCGTCCAACCGCGTTGCCAACGTTTTGGAACACGCGGTACTCCTTGCGGACCTCAATCTCGGTCTGCGTTGCCTGCTGCTCAAGCGTCCTGGCAAGCCTCTTGGCATCCAGCACGTGCTGCTTCTCAACAAGCTTCGCCCCAGCTTCGCGCGCCAAGTCTCCAGCTGCGCGCACCAGGCCTCCAAGCTCGCGCATGCGCAAAGTAAGCTTGTTCTTGCGTCCAGCCCTCCTGCGGGCCTCCAAAAGTATCTCGTCCACTGCTTCGCGGGTAAAGTGCGGGATTTTGCCGTCCTTGGTCACTTCCTGTGCCACGAACATGGCAAACTTGTTGCGGTTGGTCTCGTTGTCCTCGATGGACTCTTCCATGAAGACCTCGTAGCCGTAGCCGCGGATGCGCGACCTCAAGGCCGGGTGCATCTTGGCAACGTCCTGGTAGTTTCCGGCTGCCACTAATATGAAGTCGCAGGGAACCGGCTCGGTCTTGACCAGCGCGCCTGAGCTGAGCTCGGACTGCCCGGTAATCCCGTACTTTTTCTCCTGCATCGCAGTCAAAAGCTCCTGCTGGGCCTTGGGCCGCAGGGTGCTTACTTCGTCAATGAATAGGATGCCCTTGTGGGCCTTGTGTATGAAACCCGCCTCGACCCGAAGGTGCGCAGGAGTGCCCAGCCCGCCTGACTGGAACGGGTCGTGGCGAACGTCTCCCAGAAGTGAGCCTGCCTTGGAGCCGGTTGCGTCCACGAAAGGCGCTTTCTTCTTGTTTGAATTGTCAATCAGGACCTTGATGGAGTCCCCCGGTTCAGCCATCCGCTGCCTGCCCATCTGGGAGGCAAACATCATTGCCGCGCCTATCATGAACGTGCCGACCAGCATTGCGGCAATCAGGTTGACGTGCATCCCCGTTCCCGGGAGCACGAAAACTATGATGGCAACCGATGCCATGAGGAAAAGCGAAAGAAGGAGGTTTATGTTTCCGCCCATTGCCTTGCTTTTCATGCGCTCGGCCTGCTGGATTTTCTTGGCGTCCCCTGCCTTGACGACCTTGACTTTGGGCACGTTGTCGTCTTCGGGGTTGAACGCGATGATTATGTCCTCAAGCTCCTGCACCGGCAAAAGCTCGGACATTGCCTGCGCAAGCATGGACTTGCCGGTCCCCGGCGTGCCTACCAGAAGGACGTTGCGCTTCTGGGCAGAGGCCTTCTTGATGAGGTTGACTGCCTTGTCCTGGCCGATAATCTGGTCAACAAGCAATGGCGAGACCGGAAGCTGGGAAGTGTCCGTGTAGTCCTTCGGGAAGACGCGCACCTGCGGCTTGAGAACCGCGTTGGTGATGGTCTGGACTGCCTTCACTACGTTCTTGACCGCTTTCGTGGTGCTTTCCTTTCTCTTGGCCATCTTGGTTGCTAACCCCTAATCAGTATATGTCTTTGAAAACTAGCCCCGAAAACCTTATGGCGGCAGGGCATAAAAAGCGTTGCGGCTTTGGCTGTTAAAATGAACGGACGCAACGCACGTACGCCCAGTCATAGTTGAACCAATGGTTTTGGGAGCCTTCAAGGAAATACTGTTTCCACGGGTCGGTGCTGCTGACCTGTGAGGATGTCCAATAGTAGTCGTAAGGCTGGCTGAACCCTCCAATGATAGTCTTGACCAGGTACAGTTTGTTCAGTTCGTCCTTTGAAGGGATGTACCAGTCGCTATAGCCGTTTATTGTAATTGGCGTTGATGTGCCGTGGCACAATTGCGTAATCCCCGTGCACCCTGCTGCAATGATGTCGTGGGTATTCTGGTGACCCGTTCCTATTGCCGTTCCGTCAGCCCCAGGGACAAGTGTTTCATAACATCCCCAAGAGGCTGTCCCGTTATCGCCTAGCGTTGCTATCAACCCGTGCTGTTCGCCTGCAATGAAACCAGTATCGCCTTGCTGCAAAAGGTAGGTAACTTTACCTCCTTGGTAGTTGTCTCCAATTGACAAGTCCGCTGAGCACCTGCCAACAAGCGGCTGAGTGCCTTGCTGCCTGATGCCGGTGATTGACCCCTGAGTGTAAGTGAACGCGACGACTTTGAACTCGAACGTGTTTCCCGTCTTTGCCGCGCCTGTTGAATAGCAAGGGTTGAAAGATGAGTTCGTGATGTTAGGCGCATTCAGGTGGCTTAGGATTATTTCCTCCCCTGCGTTGAAGACCTGGTTGGGCGTCATGATTGTGAGGTTGTTTCCGGAGCCGTCTTGGACTTCAATTGCTGTAAGGTAAACGCGCTCAGTCAGCTTGTTGGAAACCGTGAAGGAAAAAGTACTGTTGCTCACTTTGGCAATTGAAATCGCAAACGGAGTAGTTCCAGACCAGTAGGATTTCGACTGCTGTTCCTTTGTTGAGCTGGCACTTGCTGGGAATGAGCCAGTCAAGCTCACCGTTACAAGCGAAACAAGCAGTACTGCGCCCAAGATGACTAAATATTCAGTTGAGCCTTGGCCTTTCATTTTTTCACTATCTTGTAAATCATTTGATAATTTAATCCCTGATGCACCTTACTGCTACACCAAACCCGCGAGCGAGGGTTTCTGCATAAGCACCAAGGCCATTGATGCGTAGAACCGATGCCATAGTGCCGCTAACTGAGGCAGTCCAGTAATCGCCATAGTTACCTACAACAATAAGTGCCGCAGAAGTTCGGTCCCGGTAGCCGGTTGCAGTCAGTTTTAAGGGTGAGGCGTATGCGCTATTGCGGTCAATCCAACCACCTGCGTTAATTTCCGCTTGGCCTTCCACTATTGTCGGCAAGCGCCAACCCGCTGGACAGGGGTTATTCACTCCGTTTGCGCCTTGCCATAAGCTATCGTTTTGTGGAGTTATCCAGTCGTTCGGGCTGCTTGATGAACGGATAAAGTTTCCGTGTCCAGGCGTATTATTATTGGCCAGTGTGACAGTTGTTCCGCTCGTGCGACTTTGGTGCCCATCGTCTGACCGCCCCCACTGGAACAAGTCTCCATAGGCGGCAGAGTCGTCAAACGCGGTTGCAACCTGGCTTGCCCCAAGGTTCCTGTCCATCCAGTACCTGCCTGCTTGTGACAGGACTACTCCGTAAGTGACTTGGCTGCCCCGGTAGGTAAACGTTACTGTGTCCGTTGAGCACTTGCCGACCAGTGACTGTGTCCCTTGCTGTCGGATGCCTGCAATTGACCCTTGGGTGTAGATGAAAGAAACCACCTTGAACTCGAATGCTTTTCCTGCTGTTGTGCCGTTGCACGGGTTGTTCCTGCTGAAGGAAATGTTTGAAAGGACTATTTCCTCCCCTGCGTTGAAGACCTGGTTGGGCGTCATGATGGTCCCGTTGTTTCCGGACCCGTCCTGCACTTCTATTGCAGTCAGGTAGGCCTTCTCAGTCAGCCTGTTTGAGACCGATAGTGTGATGGTGCTCGCGCTCACTTTGGAATTTGTGATTGCGAACGGCGTTGTCCCGGACCAGTATGATTTCGACTGCTGTTCCTTTGTCGTGCTGCCGCTTGACGGGAGGCCGCCAAGCAAGTTTACTGTTACCAAGGATACAAGAAGAACCGCGCCCAAGATGACTAGGTATTCCGTTGAGCCTTGGCCGCGTATCTTTTTCACTAGTTCACAACCGTTTCGTTTTAGGCTGTCTGCCCGGTGTGTTCCTACCCAAATATTCCGGCGTCCGGCTTCCTGCGGTCGGAAAAGTACTCGTAAAGCATGACCAGGCCGATGATTACAAGCACAGCAGGCCAGAACTTGACGATGTCGGCGTTGAAAATGCCGAATTCCTTCAAAAGCAGGAGGACTCCTGCAAGTACGAGTACTATTGCTGCTGTAAGCTTTGCGATGTTTCTCATCATACCGTCATTTCACCGTCTCTAGTCTTTGATGCTTTCCCAGACAATCTCTTCCCGCGGGTCAATCGAGATTCCGTTCTCGTTGATTTCAAGCGGGTGTATCTTCTTGGAGTGGTCGGTGCCGCGCATCTTGCGGATGAACGCCGCGCGGTTGGGCGGGTTGAAGAAAAGCTGAATCACGCCATCTGTGAGGAACTCCTCAACTCCGAAGCGCGAAACAGCCGACTTTCCGCCAGTAGTCTCGCAGGTAAGCACCGTGGTGCAGTTTATCGAGCGCAGCTGGTCAACCAAATTGTAGATTGAATAGCGGACCTTCTCCGATTTCTGCGTCCAGAACATCAGTGCGGTTATGGAGTCGATGACCAGGCGTTTTGCGCCCATCTCGTGCGCCTTCTCGACTATCTTTGTAAGCTGGGCGTCCATGTCGGTGTCGTCCGGCCTCGGGTCGAACTTGAGTATCTGAATCTTGTTGTCCTTCTGCAGCGGCAGGAAGTTCCAGCGGAACCTCTGCATGTTCCACCACAGGTTGTGCGGCCCCTCCTCCAGGGTGGCGTACATCCCCGGTTCGTCGTAGTCAATGGCGCCCTTGTACAGGTATTCCAGGCAGAAAATCGTCTTTCCAGTGCCCGAGGAGCCCGCAAGAAGGATGCTGGAGCTTTCGGGGAAGCCTCCCTCGATTAGCTCGTCCAGCCCCGGAATGCCTGTCTTTACCCTGTTCAAAATAATCAACCCGAAATGTCCGGAGGCTATTACTGCTTGGCCAAATAAAAAGCGTACTCAGCGGGTTTGCCCGGTGCATCTCCCTGAACGTTTATTCGCCGCCAGCTTATTTGTAGTCCCGGCCACCCACTTTGAATTGGGTTTTTTGGATGTTTCATTCCCTTATAAAAACTGCCGCAGTCAAAGAAGAAACGGTGGAGTAAACGTATGGGAAGAGGATTGTCCGACTTGATGGGGTTACTCTTGTTGGGAGTACTGGTTGTAGGCGGATTGGTTGCGCTAAACAGTTTTTCTTCCTCCAAAACCATTGGTTCTTCCGCCGCGCAGTCCGCGGCCGTTTCACCAACACCATCCACGCCCTCTTCTTTGCCTGCGTCCGCTTCCACTCCAACGCCGGCTGAAATGGGCATGCCCACTCCTGGACGTTCAGGTCCGTCCGCAATCACCGCAGCTCAAGGTACTGGCGTAATAACTTATTCCGTATCAGAACACGCTTTCTATAGCCATCCTACTGGCGAGGATTCGCAACGCGTACTGGTAAGCCAGTTTGCAGCCCCTGCTTCTTCGGTCCCACCCATAGGCGCATTCGTACTTGCAATCGAAAACACGCAGAATGGCTCACCCACCCAGGTATTGCTGTCTTCAAGTGGAATAAGCGTGTATTCGCCCGATGGAACGGTTGTAAACTGGCCCCAGACCATCCCTGGGAATTCAATCAAGTATTACTTGGTTTCATACCCCGATTCTGGCCGCGTTTCACAGATTATTAATGCGCCTATCCAGTCCAGCTCCGCAAATGCAGGTGGTGCTTCGTTGACCCTCGGCTCCAATTTTGTCGAGTCCACTCTTATAATTGGTCCAGGTAATCCAGTACAGGATGCACAGGCCGCGGTCATTTCAGAATCCCCGGAACTTGCCGGGTTGAGCACGGTGGACGACATGCTGTTGCGCCTTGTGGTATTGCATGGCGGAATTCCCCTAGGTTCCGTCCTATGGGAAAAACTGAAGGCAGGTGAGCTGGCGGGAAACGGAAAGCCAAAAGACGAGTGGCAGGCGTTTTTGCTTTCATTGGAAGGAAACCGAAGCGCACTCTTAGACTGCCTTAAGCCGGAGATAAGCCGGGAATTGGGCAACTTTAGTTTTGCAATTTCAGGCTCTGGCGGTGGAGGATTCTTCTCGGTTGGCCCCCTGTCCGATTCTGTGATTGTGTGGGATGACGTTTCCGACCTGGACCGGTTACACGGTGAAGTAATCCTAGGTGATAGTGATGTCGGTGATTTTTCGGGCACGATTACCCACGAATATTTTCACGGGATATTTGCTGTCTATGGCGAGTACGCGTCAAAAGAATCTCGCATGATTAATCGGGAACAATTTGATTCCGACATCGCCCGTTTGGTCGTAGACCCGGATTATCAAAATTCGGAGGTCGTGCGTTTAGAGAAAGGATGGGTCGTTGACGCCTCATCCGTATCGGGCGGGGTGATTACCGCTCCGCATTCCTTAACCGAGTGTTTCGCTACTTTATCTGAAATATATTACAAGGACAAGAGCAAGCTCCCCGATTACATCCAAAGGCATTTTGAAGTGTTCTTCAAGGACCAGCAAACCGCCGGTTCTTAGTCTGCCCCGTCCAGTCGGGGCGCTTGCGTAACCTTTAAATCCGCCTGCGCAATTACTGATTCTAACCCACAATCAGGCAAAAAGCCTGAAAGGCAACAGCAGATAGAACCGAGGCACAACCATACCCATGGACATACTCAACATGGTAGTCCAGCCGACTTGGCGCGAATTCCTAGTGGAACTAATCTCGACCCACCAGATGGACCCGTGGGACATCGACGTCACCGCGCTTGCCGACGTCTACCTTGCCAAGGTGCGCGAACTGCAGGCCCTTGACCTGCGAATGCCCGCAAACGTCATCCTCGCTTCAGCCCTTCTGCTCCACTTCAAAGCCGAGTCCCTCAAGCTGGAGCAGGCCTTCTCGGACGAGCAGGCCACAGTTGAGGAAGAGACGCGCTCCTACATCGAGGAGGACTTGCCTGACTTGGTCTTCCGGCCCAACATACCAAAAAGCCGCCGTGTCACACTTGACGAGCTCATGAACGCAGTCGAGCAGGTCATGGGTGCAGGACGCATCAGGCCCCGCTCGCGCGCAGCTCCGGTTGAGCTTACTGTCGAGCTTCCCAAGGAGGACATGCACGAAATCATCGCCCGCTTTTACCTCAAGGCAGGCACGCTCAAGGACTCCGAGAGCATACTTACTTTTCGGAGCATGCTTGCAAAGGACAACAACGACGAAATCGCACGCAACATGCTTCCCCTGCTCCACCTTGTGCAGGAAGGCCGGCTTGTGATGTGGCAGGACGACGTCTTCGGCGAAATCTTCATCAAGTACGTCGAAGAGGAAGCGTGGAAGGCCGCGCAGGCGCTTGTTGCTCCGAAGGAATTCGGGGCCGACGATGCAGTTGAGGCAAAGGACGCAGAGAAGGCCGAAGCTGCGACGCTGGTTGAGATAGACTAGGCGGCAATTCTAGTTTTTCTCCGAGTTTATCCCCGTTAGCCGGTTTCTTGCAGCCCTGCCATAACTATTCCTGATTGCAATGCCTACTGGAAGGACGACTGGCGAAGTTATTAATGTCCCATAATGAACTGTTATATGGGATTAATATGGTGCAGGCAATAGTGAACATGTCCGAACAGGCGAACAGGACCGTGAACGTGGTCAAGGCGCTCTACGGCTTCCGCAACAAGTCGGAGGCGCTGGAACGCATAGTCGCAGACTACGCCGAGTCCATGCTTGAGCCCAAAATCCGGCCCGAGTACGCAAAGAAACTGAAGCGGATTGAGAAGGAGCCTGCAAGGAAAGTCGACGCCCGGAAGTTCTTTGGAACGGATGGCGTTTGAGCGAATACAATCTTCTTTTGTCGAAAACTTTGGAGCGCAAGCTTGCAAAGCTCAAGCGGCGCAACAAAGTCGCTTTTGACGCGATTGAAAAAAAGTCCAGGAAATAGCCGCAGACTCCCATCGGTTCAAGCCGCTCCGCGCCCCTCTTTTTGGAAAACGGCGAGTCCATATAGACTCCAACTTCGTGTTATTGTACTCGATAGACGAGAATGCAAGGACTGTCCACCTTTTGGACTACGACCACCACGGCAGGATTTATGAAAAGTGACTTTAGTGCTTGCGTTTTTCCTTTGGCAGCTCAATTTCTATATTGAATCTTCCCCTTACTGGCGCAAAAAACCCACCACTCATATGCGCAATAGACTTGTTGAAATACTCGCTTATTTTCCTTTTTGCCCTTTCAACCATTGCGCTGTTCGGGCAAAGCACTATTCCCACATCGTTGGCTGAAAAGAGGACGTTCTTGCTTTTTGGAATCCCTTTTTCCAGTCCGGCAACATATCCTGCCGAGTGGGTTTCGGCAATCTTATGCGCATCAGGGAGGTTGGGGTGCGCAACCCGGTTTTTCACCACGTCCCTTTGTTCAGCGATTAGTCTCTGGATTTTATTCAAGGAATTGCGTTTTACCCAAGATGAATAATGAAGCATACCAACACTTGGTACGAATATCGTGAACGCTTCCGAGCGTGCAATGCTATTTGTAGCTGCGGTTGCAGCGTACACGCCGAGTCCTCCCGCACCTGCGGCCGTGTACCTACGCATCTTGATTATTTCGTCAAGTTCGCGTTGGATTTCTTTTGATAAGTCAGCATAAGGGATGAAATATGGCTTGTCCGAGTGGAATTCCTGAGTTTTTTCCTTTGGGATGCCGCCCTTGAACTGGTTGAATATTTTTTCGTGTTCCGGACGCATCCCCATATGAGATTACCTTTTCCTTCACGCCACCGTTATTCCGCCCTGCTCCTCCTTTTCGTGGAGCTTGACTTCGACGACCTTGCTGCCTTCCTTGGTCATCGTAATCCCAACAAGGCACTGGGAGTTCTTGTAAACCGCCTGGTTGTGGGAGATGAGCAGGAACTGGGAGTTCTTGGAAAGCGCGCTGACAAGAAGCGCCAGCTTTCTGCTGTTCTCCTGGTCAAGTGCGGAGTCGGCCTCGTCAAGTATGTACACGCTTGAGGGGTTGTAGGCCTGCAGGGCAAACAGGAATATGAGCGCAACCAGTGACTTCTCGCCGCCGCTCATCAGCTCAAGGTACTTGACTTCCTTGTTGTCCAAAGCAACCTCGATGGTCAGGCCGCCTTCGAATGGGTTCTCGGAATTCTCGAGGATGAGCCTGCCGTTTCCTTTGAAAATCTGCGAGAACAGCTTGAAGAAGTTGTCGTTGACGAAGTTGAACGCGTTCATGAACGTCGCGACCTTGCGGCCCTCAATCTCGGTAATCAGCATGTAGACGGATTCCTTTTCCTTTGAAAGCTGGGCCACGTTCGCCTTCTGCTCCTCAAACTCGGCAAGCCTCTTTGAGAATGCGTCAATTGCAAGCATATTCACGCGGGAAGAAAGCGTGTGCACCTGCGGGTCGAGCTCCTGCTTCTTGGCCTCCAGGTCCTCCTTCTTTGCGTCCGCAAGTATTGCAGCGTCTCCGAAGGCCGCCAGGTCGGCCTGCACTGCCGAGAGTTTGACTTCGAGGGTGCCGCGCTTGAGCTGCTTGTCGTGCACTCCAATCTGTATCTTCTCGCGGTCAAGCTCCAGCCGTCCCTTCTTGTTTCCAAGCGTCTGGACTTCCTTGTCAAGCTCGTCACGCTTGTCGTAAAGCCCCTTCAATGCTCCTGCAATCTCGCGCTGCTCTGCAAGCTTCTTCTCCACTTCTTCGCGGGAAATCTTGAGCAGTTTGTCGGCGTCATCGATTGCGCGCTTTGCAGCCTGCATCTCGCCGGCAAGCTCGTCAAGCTGCTTGCGGTAGTCCTTGTGCTGCTTTTCGTAAACAGTTCGCTGGGACTCTAGCGAGGTAAGGCGGTTGGTGATGTCTGAAAGCGTAATCTTGAGGTCGGAAATCTTGCGTTCCTTTTCTTTGAGTATGAGCCCGAAGTTCTTTTCCTTCTCCACGTCGACTTTCTGCTTGTTCTCCAAAAGCACCATGTTGAGCTCGGACAGCCTGCGAATCAGCGTGCCGCGCTCCTCGTCCTTTGCAGCAGCGTCCTCGTCGGCCTTGCGGATTTCCGCCTCGAAGCCCTTGACTGCGGCCTTGATGTTGGAAGTCTTCTCATCCTGTTCGGCCTCGCGGCGGTCGCAGTCGTCAAGCTCCATCTTGATTGCCTTCTGCTTGAGCTCAAGCTCGGCCTTCCTCCGACGCAGCTCGTGCATCTGGAGCTGTATCGCCTGCAGGCTGCGGATTGCATCCTCCTTCTCCGACTTGGCCTCGACGTTTTTCTTGGAAAACTCGTCGTACTCGCCCTGGACCTTAATCAGGTTAATCTTGGCAGCCACCTTGCCGCCTCCTGAAAGAAGTCCCGAAGATTCTCCCAGGTCGCCGTCCATAGTGACAAAGCGAATCTTTCCGACCAGGTCCTTGGAGTCGCGCATGCTGTCGGTGACTATGGTATTGCCACAAACGTAATCGAACGCGCGCCTCAGCTGCGGGTCAAAGTCAAGCTTCTCAATCAAAAATCCCTGGCTTGCCTTGTGCTGTGAAAGCTCGCGGTCAGATGAAGTTATTGTTGGAGCGTGAATCTTGTCAAGGGGAATAAACGATACGCGTCCGAGCTTTTCGCGGCGCAAATACTCTATTGCCATTGTTGCAATCGAGGAGTTCTCCACAATCACGTAGTTCATCCTGTTGCCGAACGCCACCTGGATTGGCACTGCGAACTCGCTTTCGTACTTGCAGAGCTGGTCAACTGTTCCGAATATCCCCGGCTCCTTCTGCTTCATCGCAAGAACTGCCTGTAACGACGCGCTCTCGCCGACTTCTCGCACGTTGCGCAGCTGCCCGGAAAGCTCAATCATCCTCTCCTTGGTGTCAAGAATCAACGCGTCAAGGTTGGGGATGCGTTCGTTGAGCTCCTTTTCCTGCTTGAAAATCGAGTTGAGCTCGCCCTCCAATGCGGCGATGTCTCTCTGGTACTCCTTGGAAGCTTCGTGGAGGTTCTTCTTCTTCTCGGTGAAATCGTCGAACTTGCCCTGCCGCAGGCGGTCAAGCTCGTCCATCTTGAGCTTCTGCTTCTCGCGTATCATCGAAGCCTCTGCCTGAATCAAATTGAGCTTTTCCTTGGTTGCAAGCATCTCGTTCTGCGCGTCGTCCATCGCCTTCTTGGCGTTGTAGAACTGGTTGGAGAAAGAGTTGCTGTCCGAAAGCGCCTTGTCGTACTCGGCCTTCTCGTCCTCGTACATCTTCTTCATGGACTTGTGGTCGTCGTCCAGCTGGGTGATTTGGGAAGCGAACCCCTTGACCTCGTCGGAGGCCTTCATCGCGTCAAGCTCGATGACGCGCTTCTTGTCATCAGACTTGTTGAGCAGCTCGTTCTTTTCCTTAATCAGTGCCTTGGAAATTATGATGTTGTTGTTGAGCTCGTCGATGCGCTTCTGCAGCTCGACCTGCTTGCCCTCGCTTCTCTTGAGGATTTCCTCGTCAATCTTCTGCTTGCCATTGTTTGCTTCCGAGATTTTCTGCTCAAGCTGCATGATTTCTCCAGCTATGTTTTCCATCTTTCCGGACGAGTCAAGCATTGCGCCAACTACTGCGTCAAAGTCGGCCTGGAGCTCCTTTGCGGTGATTGAAAGAAGCGTTGCCTTTACTGACTCAAGCTCCTTTTTTAGCCGGACATACATCTCGGCCTCGTCCTTTTCCTGCTTGAGCTGGTTCATGTACCCTTCGCGCTCTGCAAGGATTGAGGCTGACTCGCGCAGCTTCTGCTGGACAGACTCTAGCTTCGAGATGGCCTCGCGCTTCTTGTCCTCGTACTCTGCCACGTTTGCAATGGCGTCAATCAGGCCGCGCCTGTCCTTGGAGGACATCTCCACAATCTGCTGCACCTGTCCCTGCTGGATGATGTTGTGGCTGGACATGTGGTTTGCAGCAAGGAAGTCCTCGATAACGTACTTCTTTGTGGTCTTGCCGTCCAGCCTGTACTTGGTCTTGCCGTCGTTTCTGATTGCGCGCGAGACTTTGTGGACCACGTTTCCCGTGTCGTCCATAAGCTCAAGCTCGACTTCGCCTATCTTGGCATTTGTGAAAATGAGGTCGCCAATCTTCTTTGCACGGAGCGCGCGCACGCGGTTCTCGCCGAACACGAACTGGACTGCATCGATGACGTTGCTCTTTCCGGAGCCGTTGGGTCCGACTATTGCGTTGAAGCCGCGCTCAAACCGGATGGTATTGCTGCGGAAGGACTTGAAGTTCTTGAGCACGAGGTTTTTGATGAACATTGCGTCTGCACTCTGTAAAGCGGCCCGACCGCCTGCGTGGGTTTTTACAGAATTAAACTGGCAAGGAATTTAAACCTAAATCCAAGGGGCAAAACCGGGCGGTTGGCTGCCGCAAGCCCTTCAAAAGCCATAAAACTTGCTGGCTGCATAAAAATTCTTCTGGCTGCCCAACCAACGGCTCTTGTTTAGCTCCAATGGGGGATTGGGGTAGCCTGGCATCCTTCCAGCTTTGGGAGCTGGAGACCCCAGTTCAAATCTGGGATCCCCCATTTTTTCCTTCCAACCGCAAGGAATACTCTTTTATTCTTGGGTTTTGGGAAGTCCCAATGCAAACCTAAAAAAGCCTGCATTTCCCGAAAAAATAAATCAGTTTTCTTCTTAGGGGCATGTTGCCTTCGGAGTGGTGTTAGATGGGTACTGGGTCTAATGGCCTGGCACGCCCGTTCTCGTTGAGCGGGCATTTATCCAAGGAAAAGTTCAAGCAGATAAAGGAATTCTCAAAGGACAAGCAGACACCGTTCCTAGTTCTGGACCTTGAGAGGATTAAGGGAAAATACGACGAGCTGGCAAAAAACTTTCCCCAAGTAAAAGTCTACTATGCTGTTAAGGCAAACCCTGACCAGCGCGTGCTTTCTGCGCTTGCAGCCAAGGGCTCGCACTTCGACATAGCCTCGCGCCAGGAGCTTGACCTGCTCCTGAGCCTGGGCATCCCCGCTGAGCGGATGAGCTTCGGCAACACCATCAAGAAGGCAGCAGACATTCGTTACGCTTACCAGAAGGGCATCCGGCTCTTTGCAACAGACTCGCCCTCGGACGTGGAGAAGCTTGCGGAGAACGCGCCGGGGTCCAAGGTGTTCTTCCGGCTCCTTGTGAGCAACCGGGGCGCGGACTGGCCTCTTTCCAAGAAGTTCGGAACCAAAAAGGAGCAGCTCCTTGACCTGGTCGAGGACGCGCACGTGCAGGGTCTCGTCCCCTACGGAATCTCCTTCCACGTGGGCTCCCAGCAGCGCGACCCCACCCAGTGGGACTACCCGCTTGAGCAGTGCGCCCAGGTGTTTGCCGACGCCAAGTCCCTGGGAATCGAACTCAAGATGATTAACCTCGGCGGCGGGCTTCCCGCAAACCTCCTTGTTCCCACTCCTCCGATTGAAGCCTATTCGCAGGCAATATTTGAGTCCCTTCACAGGCACTTCCCCAACGGGCTTCCGGAATTGTTCACCGAACCCGGCAGGTCGCTTGTTGCCGATGCAGGCGTAATAGTGTCCGAAGTCATACTCATCTCGCGCAAGGCGCACCGCAAGTGGTGCTACATTGATGTCGGGATGTTCGGCGGGCTCATCGAGACCCTTGACGA
>Ga0209749_1001476_pt1 | contig 20497 bp, 17 predicted proteins | sample EPASupsiteSAE347_FD_187267 | JGI IMG/M metagenome (GOLD analysis project Ga0209749, IMG submission 187267) | Bioremediated contaminated groundwater from EPA Superfund site, New Mexico - Sample SAE3-47 (SPAdes) (version 2) | ecosystem: Environmental > Aquatic > Deep subsurface > Groundwater >... | reverse complement strand
ACCACGCCGATTCTGATCATGATTTTATCCTTTCTTGAGCAACTGCTCAGGTATTATGCATGGCGATTCGAGACCGCCAATTCCTATCGTCTTCCCTAAAGCGGGCTATACCCGCAACCCAAGCAAAATCAGATTGACCACCGAGGTCACTGAGACACGGAGGTCGGAAAAAGATGAGGTTTGGCAAATTTGGGAACAACGAAACGTTGCTCCCAAATTTGCCAATGCACTTTATTACTGGAGAAGATAGGAGATATTAAAACTCCCTTCTTCCTCCAATAACAAGTCTTGCTTGAAATCTGGGTTTGCCTTTGGCAAAACTGATTTCAAGCAACCTCTCCTACTCTGTGTCTCCGTGGTAAATCCTTTTCTTGTTTTTTATCGCGGCTCCTGATGTTCAAGGTGCTAATAGCCTACAGCCTAAACAGCTGCAGTACTTTCTTTAAATATTACCACTTATATTCAGCTTCGCAAACGGGAACAGGAGCTTTATTCTTGATGGATTCGTTGACCATGAAACTGATCACCGCGGCCCGGGCGGCTTTTAGCAGGCCGTTCGGCGGTTCCGTGTCATTAAGAATGGCATCGGCCAACTGGTCAATTTCGCTTGCCTGGCCTTTGTCAGCAGCCGAATATTCCAGGCGGGCGCGGTCCTGGGCCTCAAAGCCGAAATAGCTCATTTCCTTGAAATCATTGATATATATCGCCTTTCCGGCACAATAAATTTCAGTCGCCTCCTTGGGGAAGGAAGAACATCCGGCGCTGGCAATCAATGTTGTCCCAACCGATCCGTCGGCAAACGTGATGGTTACAATGCCGCTATCCGGGATCTTTACCTTGTCCGGGTTCAGGAAAATACCGCCCGAGGCATATACCGAAACCGGCGGCGACTGGACCAATTCGCACAGCAAATCGAAAATATGGCAGCCTTCGCCCACAAAACGGCCGCCGCCGATTTTGGGGTCATGCGTCCAGGAATTTTCCGGAAACGGCGCCTGGATCCGGTGGTAAATCAGCTTTTTGCCTTTTGCCGTCTTCAAAAGATCGCGCGCTTTCGTTACCAGCGGCGCCATGCCGCGGTTATAGCCGACCGTGTATTTCACTCCGGCTTTTTTAACTGCCTCAGCCACGGCCCGGCATTCCTCTCGGTTAAGCCCCATGGGCTTTTCGCACAAAATATGCTTGCCGGCCTGGGCGGCCCGTATGCTGAGCTCCGCATGCGAATCATGCCGGGTCGTGATAAAAACGACGTCAACATTTTTATCCGTCAGTATTTTGTTGATATCCGTGGTGGCATAAGATGCCCCAACTTCCGTTCCAAGCGACTTTGCGGCTTCGGCGTTAATGTCCGCCACGGCATGGATGGCATATTTCGCGTTCTTTTTCAGGTTGGGAACGTGCATGCCGCGCGCAAATCCGCCGCAACCGATCAAGCCTGTTCTTAAAGGTCTCACGTTGTTTCCTCCATTTTTTATTACGCCACCATACTAAACAACGCGGAACATTTTAACAATGCGGGTTCCTGCCGATTTTTTACGGTTTCTTGCCGACCATATCGGGCTTATGTCCATGTTTGGGAATCTGAATGTTCATGGAGGGCCGCCGTTTGCGACGTGCCGTTCAGAGCGGACGGCCTCTGGCGAGCAGAGGCCCTACCTGGGAAACAGACAAGCTCGGTTGTATTTTGGAAACGGACCGAAGCCGGTTAAAACTACGCGATAAAAATCCTTCTGGAAGGAACCGCCCATATATCCGGCTCGGCAATTTTTTTGATTTCATCGCCTCGATATATGACCATTCCTCCGCGCCAGTCGCCTTTCATGCCGCGGGCAACTTCCCCAAGCGCCCGCGCATCGGCAGACGTTACTCTTTCGCGGGATTTTACTTCCATCCCAATGATCCCGCTTCGGGTTGCCAGAAGTATGTCAACCTCCAGGCCGGACCGCGTTCGATAAAAAAATATTTCGACATTCCGTTGGGCGGTCTTTATCCATTTGAACAATTCCGCCACCACCATGGTCTCGTAAAGCCCGCCGGATAATTCTCCGCGAAAGCCGCTCAATTGCCTCAAAAGCCCGACATCCAGCCAGTACACTTTCGGAGTTTTTATCACCGAGCTGGTAACGTTTTGATAATAGGGTTGGATAAGAATCGTTTGATATGAAATTCTCAAGTATTCCAGATATCGTCTCGCCGTATCAACGCTTATGCCCGCATCGCGAGCGAGCTCGGAATAATTCAACAGGCATGCCGACCGTAACGCGGTCAGCTTCTGGAATTTTCTAAATGGCTCCAAGTCGTCCAACCGGGCCAAGTCAGCCAAGTCCCTTTCCAGATAAGTATATTCATAATCCTTCAGCCATTTCCAACGATCTTCCTCAGCCAGAGGTAAAAGCGCCGGCATACCGCCCCAACGCAAAAGATATTCTTCGGCGGTTTTACATAGACTATCCCTCTCGTCCATCAAGACGCCAGGCACGCTGTCCAAGATATGCATGAAGCCATCTTCCTCAAAGAATTTATCTATAAACGGCGTTTTGCAATCCGGCGGATTATCATCAGCACATATTTCGCTCATTAAAAGCGGCCAAAGCTCATAAATGGAAACACGGCCGGCCAGTGATTCGCGAATCTTTTTCAACAACAGGATTTGACTCGACCCCAACAACGCACAGAAAGAAATTTCATTGTCGTCATATGCATACTTAATCTTGTCAAACACCACGGGTTCTTTTTGCGCCTCGTCAATAACCGCATTACCCATATCCCTTGACCAGTTTGCGGCCGTAATCAGTCGGACAGATTCCCGATTCTCAGGAGAATCCAGGTTGATATATTTCAACTCCGAATAAAAATTGCGGGCCAAAGTGGTTTTACCGGTCTGACGGGCACCGGTCATCATGACCAATCGTCGTTCCTTTGATTTAGGCAGGAATTTGCTTAAAAACCTGTATTTCTGTATTTTTTCGCTCATGATCGTAAAATATACAGCAAATATGACGTTGTGGCAATGATTTTTTTATCAGCCAATATTATAAACAATTCTGGCATAGCGCCGCGGCGAGTGATTATAGCGATTTTTAAATAACTGCGAAAAATGATAAACGCTTTTAAAGCCGATTTCAAAGGCGATGTCTTCGAGCTTTCGATCGGTGTGTCCCATCATTTCCAGCGCCTGGGATAGACGATAGTTGATCAAGTATTTAACGGGTGAAATGCCGACGTGTCGTTTAAACACATGGCTCAGCGTGCTTGGGCTGTATCCGTTCGCACGGGCTATTTCCGTCAGGGTCAGTTCGCGCGCGTGGTTTGTCTGGATGTAGCAAGCCACCTTGGCGATGCGTTCCTCGACAATCCTGGGATCCCTGGCCGGACAGGTCTGATATGTTTTTTCCTTCAGCAGTGTCCGCCGGTTAACAAGCAAAATCATCTGGGCCAGATTGAGCCGCATCATTGTTTCGCGTTGGGGACGCTGCATATGGAATTCATTGACGAGCGAGTGAAAAGCAAACAGCAAATCCGACGGATATCCGACGTGGGCATAGCTGGGCGATGGCAAGGGCAGGGGATGTTTAAGGGTAAATTTGACCTGCAGCATTTCAAATTGCAGTTGTTTGTCGCTTGGTTCGGAGCCATGCGGACAATGAGGCGGGATCAGGAACAAATCGCCCTCTTTGGCCGTGTAGCGGCGTTTGCCGATCAGAACGCGATCCTGTCCCTTGAGATAATAGCTGATCTGATATATATCCGGGTGCTGATGGCTGTCGCCCAGGGATTTTTCAGTGAAATCGTTGTGGGTGGCCGTGATGAATCCGGCCGTCTGCACAATTTCCGCAATGAATTTTTCAAGCGACGGTTTCATTTCTATGCCTTGTATTATCGCAGAATAATGGCAATATATAAGAAATTTTTGTAAAAGTCATTCTTCAAAATTCGTTGGCTTCACTTTTCCGCAAACTTAACTTGTTTGTTCGTTCGTAAGAATATATACTTAACGCAAATGATAAGTATATATTCCCGGTGGGAGAGCTTGCCATGAAGGAAGGTTGGAATAGGTTACGCGATAAAGTGTTTTTTACGGTTGAAGAGCTGGCGGGACTGTTGGGCATTAAACGGCAGTCGGCCTGGGTTCTCTGCAGCCGTTATGTCAGGAACGGAAAATTCATACGGCTTAAGAAGAATTTTTATGTTCTCGAAGATAATTGGCGGGCGATGTCCAATGAAAAATTCTTTGAGTTGGCAAGCTTTCTGCAGGTGCCTTCGTATATCTCTTTTCTCACGGCGTTGTCGTATTATGAGATAACCACGCAAGTCACCAGAAATTACTTTGAGAGCGTGGCGTTAAAGCGTTCGGCGGAGTTTGAGGCAGGACCAACACGGTTCGAATATTATAAAATTAAAAAGAATTATTATTTTGGATTTGGGAAGAAAGGAAATTTCTTCATCGCAAGCAGGGAAAAGGCGTTTGCCGACGCGGTCTATCTCTATTCATTCGGCAAATATAAACTCGATTTCAGCGCGATTAACAAGGCGAAATTTGACATGATCGAGTTGAAACGAATAATGAGGCGTTTCCCCGCCAAAACGTGCCGGATAATGGAGAAACTGTGCAGAACCTTGTAAAACAGGAACAGTTTGAGCTGGAAATACTCGACTGCCTGAATTCCGCAAGGCTTCTCAGGGGGCTTGTTTTCTGCGGCGGGACCATGCTCCGTCTCTGTTATGGACTGAACCGGTTCTCGGTTGATTTGGATTTTTGGCTAAGGGAGGAAATGGATCATGGAAGGTTGTTCGGACGTATCAAGGAGTGCCTCGGCCGTTACGAAATCACAGATGCGGCGGATAAATTCCATACCATGCTTTTTGAAATAAGGTGCGGATATTGTCCTCGGGCCTTGAAGATAGAGATCAGGAAGGAAACCAGACGGCTGCTGCCTGAACGTTCCATTGCTTTCAGTAAATTCAGCAATCTCCAGGTTCTTCTGGATACTGTTGCGCTTAAGGACATGATGGCGTCTAAAATTGACGCGCTTGTCTCCAGAAAAGAAATCAGGGATGCATTTGATATGGAGTTCCTTTTTAAAAAGGGGATAAAGCCGGAAGCGTCCGCCGAAAAACTTCAAAAAGCCGGGCAAACCATCCTTTCTTTCACAAGACAGGATTATGCGGTGAAGCTGGGTTCTCTTCTTGAAGAAAAGGAACGTAAATATTATTCTTCGGAAAATTTCAAAATATTACGAATGGCCCTTGATGAAGCGCTTGCCGCAAAACAATGATTTGTCGAAAAAGACGCTCGAACTGCTTGCGCCTGCCGGAAGCCCGGAGGCCGGCTATGCGGCCCTGCATTACGGCGCGGACGCCGTTTACCTGGGCCTGGAAAATTTTTCGGCGCGCTCTTCCGCCCGGAATTTTTCACTCGCCGAACTGGCGGACATCACCGGTTACGCCCATTCCCTGCAAAAGCCGCGCAAAATCTACGCGGCCATCAATACGCTTGTCTTGCAGCATGAGCTTTCCGCCCTGGTTGACCTGCTTGCCGAGATTTCTGCTGTCGGGGTTGACGCGGTCATTGTCCAGGACTTTGGCCTTCTGAATATCCTGTGCGAATATTTTCCCAAGCTTAAGGTGCATGCCAGCACCCAGATGGCAATCCACAATCGTTACGGAGTTGAAACGGCCGTTGCCATGGGCCTGCAGCGGGTGACGCTGGCGCGCGAATTGACCATTTCCGAGGTCGCCGAAATAGTCGCGACAAAGGAAATCGAAACGGAAGTTTTCGTTCATGGCGCCTTGTGCTATTCCTACAGCGGCTTATGTTTATTCTCATCTCATCTCTACGGAAGAAGCGGTAACCGCGGTCGCTGCGCTTATCCGTGCCGGGAGTGGTTTGAGCCGGGCGGATTCATCTTTTCCATGAAGGATCTTGCCTTGGGGGAATATGTGGCGGAACTGCGGAGAGCCGGCGTGACGGCGTTGAAAATCGAGGGGCGCATGAAAAGCCCGCTCTACGTCGCTGCCGCGGTTAATTATTACCGCAAGTTGATTGACGGCAGCCTTGGCCGTGCCGAGGCCCAGCAACTGGCGGACGAATTGAAAACGATCTTCAGCCGGCCCTGGACCGACTTGTATTTTCGGAACCGGAAAAACCGCAACGTGATTGATCGTGAAATAGTGGGGCACCGAGGTTGTCCGGCGGGGCGAGTCGAAGAAATAGTGAAGTACCCCATGGCCGGCCGCGGGGCGTCTTTACGGAACCCTGCGGAGCCAGAATGGAGAAGAAGGGTGAAATGTGACGCAGTCCATTGCCTGCATTTCAAGACCGAGGTGCCGATTGAATTGCATGACGGATTGCAGATTGACGTCAAAGGCCTGCAAAAGCCTTTCGGATTTTCGGTTAAAAATATTTTCATCAGGGAAGACCGGCGTGACGGAAAATCTACAAGGGTTTTTGCCGCGCCGGCAGGCAGTTGTGTGGAAATACCCCTTCCCGGCGGCCATCCGCATATTGCCCTGGATTCCGTTATCTATAGTTCGTCGTCGCAGAAGGTAAAGCGGGATTATGATTTTTTCAGGCCAAAAGCCGGGCAGTTCCGACTCAGGCAAACGGCAGATTTTGAAGTCAGGATTGATGCAGCGGGGTTTGAGGTTGGGGCCGCCACGGATGTACAGCAACGTCGCCCGGAGGTCGACGTCCACCTTCAGAGAGATTCAGGTGGACCGCGAACTCCGCCCGCCCGCAACACTGCGTGTAGCGCTGTGGGCAGGCGCGCGGTCAAAAGCCGAGGGGCTGATTTTTCAGACAGTCTGGCGATTCCGGCACATGCAGAGGTAAAAAAACGTTTTGAGTCGGCCTTGCAGCCCGCGCGCGACGGCAATCAGGTTGCGGAAACAATTGAAACAACTTTTCGCAAACTGGGCAATACGGGCCTGCAATTTGGCAGGCTAAAAATAGATAATCCCTCGAACTATTTTATTCCCGTTTCCCTGCTCAATGCCGCGCGCCGGGATATCACGGCGTCGCTTGAACAGAAAATCGCGGAAATTCCGCGTCAATATGCGGAGAAAGTTTATCAATCATTATCCCTCGCACGGCCGCAAGGTATAATAAATAAACTTGGCGATCTTGGCGCCTTGGCGAGAGAAAGTCTTAACTTTAAATGGAGCATCAAGACCGATCAGCCGCATGCATTGGCGGAATTCCAGCCGTCCGACTGGAATGATGTTGACGAGGTCATTTTCGAATGTTATCCGGGAAATTTGCCGGCCGTTGCGGAAGGTCTTGAACGGTTATCCGACCGAATCGGCAAGTGCCGGCTGCGCCTGTCTTTGCCGGTCATCATGCGCGAGTGGGAAATTTTTCCTTTAACAAAGGCGGTCGCGGGCTTGATCGCAAAAGGCTGGCGCAAATGGCAGATTTCCAATCTTTGGGGATGGTCGTTTCTGAATTCGATATGCAAGGATGTAAAAATTGTAGCCGGGGGCGATGACCCCGGACCGGCTTCATCGCAGCCGGCTACAAAACATGAATCTCACTTTGATATATCGGCCGATTGGCCGCTTTATGCGCTGAACAACCTGGCAACATCAGAACTGCAGTCCTTGGGCATCGCAAAAATAACGCTTTCACCCGAGGATGGCCTTGAAAACATGTCTTTTCTTTTAAAAGAGCATGCTTCTGACGCCACAGTAATTGTCTATCAGGACACGCCGCTCATGATTTCGGAAAGCTGCATTTTTTGCTCGGGAAAATGCGCTGATTCGGACGTGTGTAATTTTAGAAAGTCCCTGTTTGCATTGCCTGACGGGAACAAGATACGGATTGAAAGGAGAGGTTGCCGGTTGTTTGTGCTGAATGACCGGCCATATTGCCTTGTTGATTATCTGGATTCCTTGTCAAAAGCCGGCGCGGTTTCTCTGCGGGTTGATTTCATGTATCGGAATTATTTGCCGGCGGAAGCGGTTCGTCTGTGGCGCTCTTTGAGGCAAGGCGAACAAATAAAATCGACGCATTGCGCCAACTTTATGCGTGAGTTGGCGTGAGGGGGCGCGTGGAAGGACGGATTAAGGGCTGCCGGGAATGTTGGGCGTTCCTTCCCACGGCTGGGGCACGTTCCAGGGAACGTCCGACTTTTTAGTGGAAGCGCAGCCGACCAAGCTGACAAGAAAACCGCATGCCAGTAATATGGACATTAATCGGAATAATTTCATTTCGTCAATACAGGATGCCGTCCCCATTTTGGGGCGGGGCCTGCTGCCAGTCATCCAAAATGTCGGCCACTGCCAAGTCTCCGGACACGCTTGAGACGCGGGCTTTTCCGATCAGCTTGTCGACACGGTAGACCAGGAATTCCAAGTTTGCGGTGGTGGTTTTCATGCTTTCCGGGGTGAGGCGCACCACCAGGAAATTCCAGTCTGGATTGACATATGCCACGACGCCTTGCTGGCCCCTCAGGATGGCCTTCTTATGCCATTCCGGGTACAAACTGGCCTCATAAGTAACGTATCTTTCCTCAAGGTTTGAAAGATCGTCGCTCATTTCCGCTGTTTCCGCCTCGGCTTCGGCCAGTTGATTGTTGACTTCCTCGACCTTGGCGGTGAGCTCGGTTTTTTCGCCCTCCAGCTTGGTAATGGCAGCTTCCTTTTCGCCGATGATATTGTTCTTGGTTTCGATGACCGTTTCCTGTTCCTTTAATTTCGTTTGGGCTGAGGAAAGTTCAAGTTTGGTGTCTTTCAAGTCTTCCTCGGTTTTGGCCAGGGTAAGTTTGGTCTCTGACAGTTCCGTGCGGGTATTGTTCAGGCGCACCAATTGGCCCTGGGCGGAAGTGACGAGTTCCTTAAGGGGCGCATCCATGGAGGGCGGACCGCCGGGTTTCGATTTAAAAGTCTTGAGTTGAGCGTCGGCGATTTTCAGGGTGGCATTGGTGGCGCCGCCGGCCTCGATCGTGGCCGCGACTTTGTGGATTGCCTCCTCGAGTTTCTGGGTGCGGCCCTTGAGAGTTTCGCGTTGCTGGAAAAGGCGCGCGGCCAGCGCCAGGGCGCCGATGCTTAACGCCAGAATCAGGATCGTGACTATTCGTGTGACCAGCCTTAACATGCTTGTTTTATCAAACACAAATCGCTCTTAAAAGTCAAATAATTTTTAAAAAAAATTGGCAAGACCGGCCAATAGGTGTAGATTATGGATTCATTCTGAGAGAACAGGAGGTTTTGTCATGGCGTCGGTAAACGAATGGATCGCGCGGGAATATTTTGAAATGCTCGGGTTTATGGTCATTCAACCCTGCAAATATTCGGTCAGCGGCCGGCAGAAGAAGATCGAGGAGGAGGCGGACCTGATAATCCTCAACCCCCTTATTCCGGAGCAATCCCTTGTCCAGTCGCAGGTATGGACCACTTCGGATTTAAAGACCGTTGCCCGGGCCGTGGTCGGAGTCTACGGCTGGCATACAGGCCGTTTTTACCCCGCCATGCTCGAAAACCTGCCGGAAATATTCCGCTTTGCCGATCCGGAATCGCTGAAGGCGGCCTCCCGCAGGCTGGGGCATAACCAAATCGCAAAAATTCTCTGTCTGCCCCATTTGCCGGTAGAGCAGAAACTCAAGGACGAAACGCTGCGGATACTTAAGGAAAAGGGCATCGACGGCATACTCGAGTTCCGCACCATGCTGGCCGAAATAATCAAGGGCGTTGATAAAAACCGCAATTATGAGAAATCGGACGTCCTGCAGATTATCCGTATTTTAAAGAATTACGACCTTTTCAGAGAGGCGCAACTGGAACTTTTCAGCGGCAAACGAACGCGCCGAAGGACCGCGGGAAAAATGTCATCCTGAGCGTAGCGAATGGATCTCCGCTGTGATGGTAATCCTGGCTGAGATTCCTCGCCCGTCGGCACGGACTCGGGATGACAATACAATCTGGATTTATCCATGACCGAACGCGAAGCATATATAGCCTTGAACATGATGGAAGATATCGGCCCGGTAGGGGTGCGTTCTCTCATGGATGTTCTAGGTTCGCCGCAGGCTATTTTTACGGCCGACCGTGGAAAATTGCTGGAAGCACAGGGCCTGGGCGCGGCGACGGTTGACAGGATTATTGAGCAGCGCCAAAAGATGAGCCCGGCTGACGAGCTGAAACGCGCAGCCGGAATTGGCGTGGAAATTGTCACGCCTGCCGATGAAAAATATCCGCAAGCTCTTGCAAAGATTCATGATCCGCCGCTGGCCCTTTATGTAAAGGGAGATATGCTTCCGGCCGACCGGCATGCCATGGGTGTGGTCGGCTCGCGCCATGCCACTGTTTACGGCCGGGAAACCGCGGAATCCCTGGCCTTCCAGCTTGCGCACGCCGGTTTCACTGTGGTGAGCGGTCTGGCGCGCGGCATTGACACCGCCGCGCACAACGGGGCGTTAAAGGCGAAAGGGGGGAGAACCCTGGCAGTGCTGGGCGGGGGAATAGATGAAATATATCCGCCGGAAAATCTTGCGTTGGCGGAGAAAATTTCAAAAAATGGAGCGGTGATAAGTGAATTCCCCATCGGCAAAAAACCGGACAAGACCACTTTTCCCATCCGCAACCGGATCATCAGCGGGCTTTCAGCCGGCGTCGTTGTCGTGGAGGCGGGACTGACCAGCGGCGCCCTGATCACGGCCAATCAGGCATTGGAGCAGGGCCGCAGCGTGTTTGCCGTACCCGGCCGTATCGATTCGCCGGCATCCAGGGGAACCCACATGTTGATCAAAAACGGCGCTGGGCTGGTGGAAAGCGTGGATGATATCCTGCAGGAATTTGAAGTCCTTATTCCGCGCCCCAAACCGGATGAATCCCGGACCGATGAAATGTTTCCTCCGCTGGACGAAAACGAGAAAAAAGTTGTTTTTTCCCTCGGGGAGGGGGAGTTGAGTGTTGATGAAATCATCCGTAAAACTGGTATTGGGGCAAACCTTATCGGAACCATCCTGCTGGGGCTGGAAATGAAAAGGATGATAAAGCTTCAGCCCGGAAGGATGATCCATCTGATGCGGCGGACATAGCCCATTCCGTTAAGACATATGAGACGGTTTTCTGGAGAAGATGGAGGGCGAGGCTGAGCCGAGCCGTTCTTAGATCGGCTCACCACAGGTTCGCCCTCCATTATTGAGGCACCCTGCGGCGAGCCGCCGGATATTCTGGCGAGGGGCGAATAAATCATTTTGGCGCGTCAAAGGCCGCCTTGGAATAGAGGACAGTAATGGAAACAAAGAGCGATATAAGAGAGTCCAACACCGACAAGGCCATAGCCCATTTCCTGCGTTATCTGGAAGGCGAGCGCAATGCTTCGCCGCATACGATCAGCAATTATTTCCTCGATATCCGCCAGTTTGCGGGCATCATCTGGGGCGGCGAGGCAAAGCCGCCTTATGACTGGCGTTCGATAGACAAGTTTGCCGCGCGCAAGTTTGTGGTGCAACTGCAGAAACAGTCCGCCGTGGCCTCGAGCATCGGACGCAAGGTTTCAAGCCTGCGTTCGTTTTTTAAATTTTTAACCCGCGAGGAATACGTCGGCCACAACCCCTTTTCCGGACTGCAATCGCCCAAGCGCAAAAGGAGCCTGCCGTGCGTCTTGACCGTCGAGGAGGTCGGTCGGCTTCTAGCGGCGCCGGCGCAATATCTGGTCGAGGCCCTGAAATCCGAGGAAGACCCGCAAAAGCGGGCCTGGCTTGAATATGCGGCCTCGCGGGATGCCGCGATCCTCGAGGTTTTGTACAGCACCGGCATGCGCATAGGCGAGCTCGCCAATCTCGATTTGAAAAATGTCGACCTGCTTTCCGGCATAATCAAGGTGCGCGGCAAGGGCAATAAGGAGCGTTTTTGTCCGTTCGGCAAGCCGGCGGCCCGGGCCTTGACGGCCGCCCTTGAAAAAAGGGGCACCGTTGATTTTTTAATCGGGGCGCGCCGGAAGGAACTGCCGCCGTTTCTGGGCCACACCGGCGGAAAATTGACGCCGCGCTCCATGGAAAGATTAATGAAGCGCTATCTCATACAGGCCGGTTTGCACGCGAATGTTTCGCCGCACGCCCTGCGCCACTCGTTCGCCACGCATATGCTCGATGCCGGCGCTGATTTGCGCAGCGTTCAGGAATTGCTGGGGCACTCCAGCCTTTCGACCACCCAGATTTACACCCACGTCAGCGTGGAGCACCTCAAGAAAGTCTACGACGAAGCCCATCCCCGCGCGTAAAAGAGCGTCTCTCGTCCCTCGTGAAGCGAAATTCGTGTCAAAAGCAAAGTCAAAACAATTCTTGAGTGATCGCGTAAATTTCAATACGATGCGGCCATGGCCAATAAAGAAGTCATTGTTGCCGGCGACGGGCATTTCCATCTTTACCCCTGCTTTGATATGGCGCGCGCTTTTTCGGAACTGATCCGGAATCTCGATGCATTAATTGAATCCACTCCCGTCATCATTCCGGCGCAGGAACGGGAAATATTTCGCCTCGCCTTCCTGGCCGAGAGCGCTAAATACGACTTCTTTCATCAGGTCACGGGAAAACAATTCGATGGTTTTCAGATTGCCGAAGGTCCTGAGGTAAATTGCCTGAATGTCAATAAAGACGGAAGGATGCAATTATGCCTTGTGGCCGGTCGGCAGATAGTCACCGGGGAAAAGCTTGAAATTCTAGGACTTGGCATAAGCGAAAAAATCCCTGACGGCGTCACGGCCGAAGAGGCAATTGAAAAAATATTGTCAACCGGCGGCCTGCCCGTGCTGCCCTTTTCGCCGGGCAAATGGTTTTTCGGGCGCGGCCGCCTGGCAAAATCCCTTGTTGAAAAATATGGGCAAAAGCTGATTGTCGGCGACAGCGCCCTCAGGCCGTTGGGGTGGGGTGAGCCGGAAATAATGCGCCTGGCCAAAGGAAAAATTCTGCCGGGCTCGGATCCCTTGCCCATGCCGGGCGAGGAAAAATACGCCGGTTGCTGCGGTTTTGTTTATGAGGGCCCGTTTGATACGTTAACCCCCCTGGCGTCTATGAAGGAAATAATTGCCAACCAGCCGGAAGCGATAGTAAGAGCCGGCAGGCGTTGTTCGGCGTTTAACGTGGCCGGCAGGTTGTTAAGGTTGAGAAGAAATGGCTCTTCCCGTTGCCCATAGTTGTTTTGGTCTGGCGCTCGGCATACTGCGGTTTGTTCCAAAAGGCGGCGGCCTGAAGGAAGCACTGCGTTTTGCCTGGGACAGGCGCAGGGAATTGTTTGTTTGTGTTTTGATCGCGAATGCGCCGGACATTGATTTTGTCTTCGGCATTTTAACCGGGGAATTCAACCGTTTTCATCAGGCCGGTACGCATACCCTGGCGGGAATAGCGGTGATGTCGCTGGCAGTGTGGCTTTATGGCAAATACGCGCTGAAGAGCCCGCCTGTTCTCGGCTTCTGGTTTGTCTTTGCTCTGATGGCGGGGCATTTGGTCATAGACATTTTCACGGCTGACACCAAACGGCCGATCGGCCTGATGCTGGGCTGGCCCTTTTCGGAAAAATACTGGCACTCGGCCCTGAGCTTGTTTCCCGCCCCGGCAAAGAAAAATCTCGCGGATGTGTTTTGCCTGCGCAATCTCAAGATCATCGGCTGGGAATTTTTGGTCTCGCTGCCGTTCGTGGCGATCGCGCTTTTGTGGAAAGTTTTGCCGGTTTTTCCCAGGGGGCGATGCCGCCGCGCAGGATTTTGAAGATGGGGTGGGGGCAGGGTGTTTTCCTTGCGGGGAGTTGCCGGGAAGCGGAAGAATTTTTTGCGGCGCGTAATGCGAGCTTTTGCCTGAGACGCCCCATTTCATAGCGGAGCTGTCCGTGGGTCACTCCCAGTTTGCCGCGGAAAGCGGTCCCTTTCAATTTTCTGCGGTCGAAATGATAACCTCTTTGTCCGGCTTCCTGCAAAACGGCCTGAAGATAGGCGTTTATGGCGGCGACCGGATCCGGCAGCGCCTTGAAGCGTTCAAGCTGGGGGTGCGCCCGGTAGCCTCTGGTCCGGCGTTGGAGGACTTTTCTGGCAAGCAGCCCCTCGCGCCAGAGCGCGACCAATCCTTGGGCGTCAAGATAAGCCGGATGTAAACTCCACAGGCGCATAACGTATTTATGCCCCAGATATGATCCCTTTGCCAGTTTAATAATAAACTGGACGAAAATGTTTTTGCAATGCTATGCTTGATGCCATGAAGACGGAAAGCGTGCGCATACAGCAGGAAATGGCCAAAGAGAGCAAGTCGTCGCTGGCCGGCTATCAGGATTTGATTGTCGGCCAGGCAGGCTGGTGGCTGCTCCTTAAGTATGAATTGATCATGCTTTTCTGCTCGATCATTCCCGGCGCGCTTGGCCTTCTTTTGCGTTCTATATTCTATCCGTGTTTGCTCGGTTCATGCGGCAAAAAAGTTTATTTCGGCGCCAACGTGGTGTTGCGCCATCCGCATAAAATCAAAATCGGCGACAACGTGATCATTGACGACAACTGCCTTCTGGACGCCAAGGGCCGGGATAACGACGGAATAACCATCGGCTCCGGTGTTTTCCTGGGACGCAATTCTATTCTAAGCTGCAAGAACGGCGATATTGTTTTGCGCGACCGGGTCAACATCGGTTTTAACTCCGAAGTATTTTCCGGCAGCCGGGTTGAGATCGGCAGCGACACGCTCGTGGCAGCTTACTGTTATTTTGTGGGCGGCGATCATGCCGCGGACGATGTTGAAAAGGGGTTGACCGAGCAGGGGTCGCGCTCGGCGGGCATAACGGTCGGCGCCAACTGCTGGTTCGGGGCCGGGGTAATCGTGCTGGATGGGACTTCAATCGGCGCCAATGCCATCATCGGCGCAGGCGCGGTCGTCACCAAGGGTGTTGCCGACTACTCGGTTTCAATCGGCGTTCCCGCCCGCCATGTCCGCGACCGGCGCAACGGGCAGCCATAAACCGGGGGTCGCGTTTGCGCAAAACCACCATATTCCGGCCTCTGACAAGCATAGGCCCTGTTCTGACGTAAAACCTAAACCGTTTCGTCATTCCCATGAAAATGGAAATCCAGTATGATTTTTTCTAATTCTGGATTCCCGCCTGCGCGGGAATGACAGCAACAAAATAGCTGTAAAATGCAGAAAGCTTTTACATTGTTTTCCGTTTTGACTTTTTTTGCATCAATTGGCCTTGCGCATCCTTCCGGTGAAATCAAGACCGAATGCGGGCACGCGCGCGTGGTCTGGTGCCAGGACGCGGGCGACGGCTCTGATGCGGGCGCTGAAGGGGCCAATCTGCGCCTCATGGGGCTTGACACGGATGACGGCAGGGGCGAAAGATGCGTTCTTGGAAAATTATCCAATTATGCCAAACCCATGTTCACGCCCAATGGCCAACAGGTAATTTTTTCAAACCGGCCTGAGCGGAAAATTTATATGGTCGGCTTTGATGGTTCCGGTTTACAATCGCTTTCAGACGGTTTTGCGCTCGCGGTCTGGCGCGATCCCCTGACAGAAACTGATTGGGTCTATGCCGGAACGCCGGTCAGGAATCAAACGTGTCTCGTTGATGCCAGACGCTTCAGGCTCGATAAGCCTGAAATAAGCGAAAAGGTCTGGACTAAAACGCCGCTGGATATCGACAATTTCCAGATTTCCGGCGACGGCAAATATGCCTGCGGCGTTTTCCCCTGGCCTGCCTGCGGCATTGCCGCCCTGCCGGACCGTGAATGGAAAAAATTCGGCGACGGCTGCTGGCCCTCGCTTTCGCCCGACAACAATTTGCTGCTGTGGATTTTTGACGGAGCCCATCGCAATTTGACTGTTTCCCGGGCAAAAACCGATGAGCGCTGGATTGTGAACATAAACAATGCGCCGGGAATTGACGGTTTTGAAGTCTATCATCCGCGCTGGAGCAATCATCCGCGTTACATGGTTATGACCGGCCCCTATAAGATAGGCGCTGGCGCCAACCGCATCCGCGGCGGCGGCAGGGACGTTGAAATTTTTCTCGGCAAATTCAGCGATGATTTTAAAAAAATCGAGCGTTGGATCCGGGTGACGCATAATCAATACGCCGATTTTTTTCCGGATTTGTGGGTTGCCGTGCAGAAAAAAACGGCGGAGCCGTCATGCGAAGCGCTTGACAGGGAGGCTTGCCCCGCGTTACGCGGGGATCTCGCCCTACCGGCAGGAAACGGCCCGCAAGAAAATAAAAAAACATCCGCTGGCATCTGGCCGGTTTCTTGCGAAGGAATGGTGTTTTTCTGGCAGAACAAATCAAAGGCAAACACGTTTGCTGACCCGGTCACGCTGAATTCATTTGTTTGCCGCGTGGAAGCAAAAGGCAGGGCAAGATATGGCCGGTATTTTGAAATGGCCCCGGCTGGCGGCGCCTTTATAGCCGAGGGGGGGAAGGGAGAAATTCTCGATGAATGCGCTGCAAGCGGACAATTTGCATTGGAGGCTTTGATTACGCCGGGGGTGGAGGCGGGAACTGGAGACGGGACGCCCTCGTCCCGTTTTTTACGTCCTGAGGTCAGGCCGTCTCCAACATCCGCAAACCCGAACCTCCTCCCGATCATCGGCTATGCCGCTCAAAACGGCTCCTGGGATTTTTTGTTGGGTCAAAAAGGAGGTAAGCTTGTCTTTCAATTGCGTTCTGCCAGGGGCGGACCGGATTATTTTTTCAATCTTTGCGGTTTATCGTTCGATTTGCCGAACCATATAATTGTAAGTTGTTCGTCTTCGGCCGTTGCCTGTTATTTGAATGGCGGGCAGATATTTTCTGCCGATTCGGTTTATGGCGGCAACTGGCAGAGAGGGAAAACAGTGTTCGGCAACGAATGTTTGCCGGACTATTCCGTGGAATCGGGCAAGACGAATATAGCCTGGCAGGGGTTGATTGAAAATGTCGCCATCTATTCGCGCTGGATCGGTCCTGAGGAAGCGCGCAAAAAATTCAAGGCCAGTCTGGCTTGCGCCGGTGAAAAGAAACAGCTTCCCTTGTTGATCATCAGGGCTCGTGCGCTGGATTTACCGTCGGTTCCGGTCCCGGCCGCCATTGCCCCGTATCGCCGGGCTCTGGTAATTGGGCATTATCACATAGAAGAAATACTTGAAGGCAAATGTTCTGGCCGCGAGATTCTGGTCGCGCGCTGGGCGATTCTGGACGGGCGGGTGATTGAGTCGGCTGACTCAACCCATTGGTCATGCGGAGGGGGTTATGGAGCCGGGACGCCCTCGTCCCGTTTTCAGCGGCCTGAGGTCAGGCCGTCTCCAGCGGATGCTGAAGCATCGCCGACCGGCATAAAAAATGATGCGACGATTTTTATGCGGCTCGAGTTGTTTTCCGATCATCCCGAACTGGAGGGCGAACGGCTGATCATGGACAGTGAAAGATATGATTTGCCGATGTATTATGAGGCGGGAAGTTATTGAATTAAAGTTCAGAGTTCACAGTTTCCCCGCTTCAGAACCGTGAACTGTGAACTATGAACTTGGAACTGTATAAGACATGGTTTTCAGCTCATACCTGTTTCTGTTTTATTTCCTGCCCGCGGCGCTTCTGCTTTATTACCTCATGCCGCGCCGGTTGAAACACGGTTTGCTCACGATCGTCAGCTATGTCTTTTACGGCTGGGCCAACCCGCTTTTCATGATCCTGATGTTTGTGTCCACGCTGATTGACTATATCGGCGGGCTGGTCATAGCCTGGAATGGCTGGAAATGGTCGCAGCCGATTTCCATCCTTCCAGCCGACGTCCGTCGGACCAGAATTCAGCGCGTTGCGCTGATCTGTTCCATGTGCTCGAACCTTGGCCTGCTCGGCTTTTTCAAATACTTCAATTTTGCCTTTGCCAACATTGATGCCTTTGCGCAGTGGCTCGGTTTTCCGGCTCTTGGCGTTGCCCTGAAGGTCACGTTGCCGCTGGGAATCAGTTTCTACACGTTTCAGTCCATGAGTTACACCATCGATGTCTACCGCGGCCAGGCAAAAGCCCTGCGTAATTTCACCGATTTTGCCTGTTTCGTTTCCATGTTTCCGCAGTTGGTGGCCGGCCCCATCATCCGCTTTTCCGAAGTCGCGGACCAGCTTCAGTCTCGGACGCATACGTTTGAAAAATTTGCGCGCGGGGTCGCCTTTGTCAGCCTCGGCCTTTTCAAAAAGATCATTCTGGCAAATCCCTGCGGAAAAATAACGGACGTGGTTTTCGGCGCGGATTCAATTTGCGCGCTTGACGCCTGGTACGGCATTTGCGCGTACGCCTTCCAGATTTATTTCGATTTCAGCGGGTATTCCGACATTGCCATAGGTTTGGGCCTGATGTTGGGGTTTGTCTTCCCGAAAAATTTCGATTCGCCCTATAAATCCGAGTCGATCAGCGAATTCTGGCGGCGCTGGCATATCTCGCTTTCCTCCTGGCTGCGCGACTATCTCTATATCACGCTGGGCGGCAATCGGCGCGGAAAAGCGCGCACCTATCTCAACCTGGCCTTGACCATGCTTCTGGGCGGATTGTGGCACGGCGCGGCCTGGAATTTCGTCATCTGGGGCGGAATACACGGCGTGCTGCTGGCGCTCGAGCGCATGCGCGGCAAAACAAGTTTTTACAGCCTCCTGCCGCGACCCTTGCGCATCGGACTGACATTTTTAATCGTACTTTTTACATGGGTGTTTTTCCGCGCGCCGGACTTGCCGGCCGCCATCGATTATTTTGCAGTAATGTTCGGCCTGGGGGAGACAACCGCCGGCGCTGTTCTGCTGAAGGGCATAATTTATCAGCCATATTACCTCTGCGTTTTTGCCGTTGCAACGGTTGTGACCTGGTTCGCGCCCCAGACCTGGGATTGGACGCGCGAACTTAACTGGAAAAAAACGATCGTGATTATTCTCTTGTTTTTCGTTTCGATCGCGGTGCTGGCCACGCAGGCCTATAACCCGTTCATTTATTTTATTTTCTGATGAATAGGAAATTCAAAGTTGCAGAATTAAGGTTGTCATTCCGAGCGGAGCGAGGAACCTCGGCAATGGTTGTCGGTATAGCCGAGATCCTTCACTTTGTTCAGGATGACAGAACGGTAGCCCTGCTCTTCAGGGTCTGATTTTATGACACAAGAAAAGAAATATTCCAGCCGGGAAGAACAGGCGCTTGCCGAGGCTGGCAGGACATCCGTCAGCCCCGCGCAAAAGCGTCTGTTGGCGGCCGTGTTTCTGCTGGCCATCTTTTTCATTCCAATCAGCCGGCAGATTATCGACGTGCATGCTTATTTTGCCGGTGTCCGCAAAACTGTAATGCCGCAATGCTATGACATTTTCGGCTCGGCAGTTTCAGCCGTTAAAGGAATTTTCGTTCCGGACGGCGGACTGACCGGTCGTTTCCTGAGGGCAAACCGCCGATTGCTTATCGACATGCATTCCTACGAAGATTCCCTGGAGGATTTTTCGCTCGTGGGCAAAAAAATTCGCCCCTTGACCCAGTACATCATGACAAGCTGGTTCGGGGCCGGCAATGACAAGACCTATTGCGGCCGTGAGCAATGGCTGTTTTACCGTCCCGATGTCGATTATGTAATCGGCAAAGGTTTTTTGAAACCGGAAATAATGGAACGACGCGCAGCGGCTGCCAGCGATGCCAAGCGGGCAGTACAGCCTGATCCGCGTAAGGCCATCATTGAATTCAACAAGGAACTGGCCGGCCGAGGCATCAAGCTCATTCTCATGCCCACGCCGGTCAAGCCGGTCGTCCAGCCCGAAAAATTTGCCGCCGGATTTTTTGACCGGCCGCTCCATAATGCTTCCTATGATCGGTTTGTCGCGGACATCGAAAAGGAAGGCATCCTTGTCTTTGATGCTTCCGAGGCGCTTATACGGGACAAGCAGCAATCAGGCGGAAATCAGTTTTTGGAGCGCGACACGCATTGGCGGCCGGAAGCCATGGAACTCTGCGCCTGCTTGATAAGCAGTTTTGTCAAAAGAAATGTAGCGCTTAGTCCTGCGCCGGCTGCCGGTTATATCGCTGCAAAAACGAATGTTGTTCGCCGCGGCGATATTGCAACCATGCTTTGCCTCCCGGAAGGAGCGAAGGGATACGGGCCTGAAAGCGTCGAAATTCGGCAGATCTTCGAGCCGGAAGGCAGCCCATGGCGCCTTTCGCCGGAAGGCGAAGTGCTCGTGCTCGGCGACAGTTTTTGCAATATTTATTCGCTTGAGGCAATGGGGTGGGGGGCCAATGCCGGCCTGGTTGAACAGTTGAGTTATGAAATGAACAGAAAAGTTGACAGGATTACGGTCAACGACAATGGCGCCTGGGCCGGCCGCGAACTGCTGAGCAAGGAGATGCTGCGTGGCAACGATCGCCTGGCCGGCAAACGGGTCGTCGTCTGGCAATTCGCCGAACGGGAATTGAGCGAAGGCGACTGGAAAATTCTGCCGCTGGATGTTAAATCGGAACGGCGCGGCGTGGACGCCGCTGCCCTACCTTCATCTGAATCAGTTAATATTGGTAGGGCGAGGGCCTCTG
>Ga0209749_1001471_pt1 | contig 20534 bp, 17 predicted proteins | sample EPASupsiteSAE347_FD_187267 | JGI IMG/M metagenome (GOLD analysis project Ga0209749, IMG submission 187267) | Bioremediated contaminated groundwater from EPA Superfund site, New Mexico - Sample SAE3-47 (SPAdes) (version 2) | ecosystem: Environmental > Aquatic > Deep subsurface > Groundwater >... | reverse complement strand
GATCGATTTAAATTGAGAATTCCCCTGGTCGGCAACCTTGAGGAAAAATTCGCCTACAGTCAGTTTGCGCGCACGCTTTCCACTCTCGTAAATGGCGGTATTCCGCTTGTGGAAAGCCTTGGCGTCTTCCTGGAAAGTCTGGAAAACAAGGCATTGGCGGAAAAACTGGAGAGACTTCCCCGCGATATCGAACGCGGAGACGGCTTCGCGAAAGCATTACGCTCAATTCCCGGAATACCGGCGATGATGCCGAAAGTCATCCATGTCGGCGAAGAATCGGGAAACCTCGGTGAAATGCTTTCCAATCTAGCCGATTATTATGATGAGGAGATTTCAACTTTAACCGGAACATTAACGGCTCTCATCGAACCCATGCTTTTTCTCTTCATGGCATCGGTGGTCGGATCGATGGTGATTTCGCTGCTGGTGCCAATGTTGACGGCGGCATCGAATATCAGGTAAAACGCTTATGAACATTATTGACAGCTGCAAAATGAAAGCCGCTTTTTGGGTACCCGAAAAAGCTCGCCATCCGGGCGCATTTTGGGTATCTACGCTATCCCTGGGCGATATAGGGCGGATTAGGCGTCGACGCCGTAATCCGCTGAGCTTGGGGAGTTTTCGAAAGGCAGGATTTAATAATAATGTTGAAATTCGGAAAGCATAATGGATAATCTACGTCAATTTATCATCGAATCAGGGCTGGTAAAAGAAGAAGATCTGAAAAGCCTTGACGGTATTGTCGCGGGAAATGAAAAAGATTTCGCGCGTTTGCTGATCGACGGTAAAAAAACGGATGAAGCAAAGCTGCGCAAAGCATTCGTCAAGTTATTCAAGAAAAAGCCTCTTTACGAAGTTTTGGTCGATCAAGGCGTCGTGAATTTCGAGCTGATTCAAGGAATTTTCGACGAATTCGGCGGTATCCCCGTCAATCTAGGCCAAATTCTCGTCGAGCGAAAGATAATTTCCGAGGAAGATTACGCAAGAGCCGTGGCGCGCGAACTCGGACTTGAATACGTCGATTTATCGTCGTACAAAGTAGATGACACATTGTTCAACAGCGTCGATGTCGCTTTGATGCGTAAATATTCCTTCATCCCCGATCAGAAAAGGGAAAAAGATATTGGGCTGATTATGGCCGATCCGGGTAATGTCGACGCCATCGAAGCGCTTGAAGTGGAACTTGGCTTGCCGATTCTTCCCAAAGTAGCCTCGCAAAAAGCGATTCAGAAATTGCTTGCCCTGATGGTTGAAACAAGCCTTGATTCCAAAATCGTTTTTTCCGATCTCGACATTATTCCACCATTGGAGGTTGTCGCCGAGGAAGAACACGATGAAGCTCCTTCCGCCGCGGGCATAGCCATCCATCAGGAGCTTCGAGAAGAAGCTCCCGTAATTAAACTGGTCGACTCGATCATTCTTAAAGCGGTAAGAAAAAGAGCCAGCGATATTCATTTCGAAGTTTACGAGGCGCAACTGAAAGTTAAATATCGAATCGACGGAGTGCTGTTCGAAGTTATTTCCGACGTCGAGCCTCGCATGCGAAATCCCATCATCTCGCGGCTCAAAGTCATGGCGCAACTGGATATCGCCGAAAAGAGAATTCCCCAAGACGGCCGATTCAAGTTAAAAATCGACGAAAGATACGTCGATTTCAGGGTTTCCGTTCTACCGTCGATTTTCGGAGAAACCGTCGTTTTGAGAATTCTCGATAAATCCGCGCTCGGTCTCGATATAAAAAAACTCGGATTGATCGGTAACGATCTGGTGATCTTTCAAAGAAACGTTAAAAAGCCTTATGGAATGGTTTTGGTCGCCGGACCTACCGGTTCCGGCAAGACGACGACGCTCTATTCCGCCATCAAATTCGTGCACACGCCGCAGGATAAATTCATCACGATTGAAGATCCCGTCGAATACCAGCTCCCCGACATCGTACAAATCGCCGTTAACGAAAAAAAAGGACTGACGTTCAGTTCCGGTCTTCGCTCCATCGTAAGACAAGATCCCAATAAAATCATGGTCGGTGAAATACGCGATCCGGAAACCGCGCAAATAGCCGTTAATGCGGCACTGACCGGGCACCTGGTATTCAGCTCGATTCATGCCAACAACGTAATCGACGCTATTTCCCGCCTGACAAACATGAAAATCGACCCCTACGAATTCGTCAGCTCCTTCAATCTGATCATGTCGCAACGTCTGATTCGCTTGATTTGCCCCTCATGCAAGGAAAAAGACGACGGCATCACCGAAGAGATGAAACACCTTACGATAGATTTCGAGCCGCACGCACACATTGAATTCGTCCGCGGAAAAGGCTGCCGCTATTGTCACAACACCGGTTATCTCAGCCGTTCCGGCATTTTCGAAGTGATGGAAATGATACCCTCTATCAAGCAGATGATCCTGACCCGACAATCACCGCTGCTGATCAGAAAGACCGCCATCGAGCAAGGAATGGTTCCCTTGCGACAAGCCGGGTGGAACAAAGTCGAAAAGGGTGAAACAACTTTCGAGGAAATGAATCGCGTTACATTCGAGGAAGGGAGTCTCTCATGAACATCTTCACCGAATATGTCGCGGTTGATATCGGCACCCACAGCCTGAAATTCTTCTCCGTTTCCGGCGGCGATTCAGGCGGAGCATATATTATTTCAGACTGCCGAGAAGAAGCCCTCCCGCCGGGATTGATTTGCGGAGGCTTCACGAATCCCACTATTTCGCAAATCGCAAAGTTCACGGAAATATTTCAAAAAACAATGTCTCGTATATCCAGCCCCAAAGCCGGTTTGATCGTGGGTCTTCCCGACAGATGGGTCAAACTGCACCTGCTCGAAATGAAACTTAAGCCCGAAGAAGTTGCGTCGAGTGAATACATCTCCTGGCGGTTGAAAAAAACATTACCGCTGCCTTCACCGGATACAATCATCGATCACCAAATACTTTCGCAAACCGAAATCGACAATGTTTTGCAGTGCAACATTCTCGCGGGATTACTGAGAAAAGAAATCGTCGATTTGTTGTCCGAAATTTTTCTCAATCTTAAAATCGAAGTCATGGCCTTCGATACTTCCACGCTCGGAGTGTACAACCTGCTGGAAGACCTGCATCCCGAAAGCACCCTGGACCGAAATGTGATTATGTGCCATGTCGGGCACGAAGCGACGGTCGTAAAAATATTTCAAAACGGCATTCTACGGTACGAACGTGTTATTGAGGTCGGCGGAGAAGAGTTCTCAAGGCTGTTGGGGGAATCTGAAAACCTGCCTTTCGATCAAGCACACACTCTCAAGACCAAACGAAGCTTTTTTCCCATCACGGCCGAGGATATCTTAACTAAATTCCAGCAAAATCAAGCAATAAAAAAAATTTTTGGAAACTGGTTGCGGGAGCTGAACGTCACTTTTCGATTCTATCAAGACAAATTCAAAGTGATGCATTTACCGAGGATTTATTTAACCGGAGGCTCCTGCCTGTTCGACGGCATAGCCGAATTCATCGCCGATTATTTCGAAACGCCGTGCGAACGATTCAACCCACTGGCCGAAATACCTACGACACACAAATGTTCCCCCGATATTCTTGCCCAAGGACCGCAATTTGCTCCCTGCATGGGACTTCTTTCCCGGTAGGAGGATTGATGAAGCACCTTCTGAACTTCGTTCCCACGGTTAAATTCCGACAGGGAAGCTCTTTCATGTTCAAAACCATCTATTTTTTGCTGTGGGCCATACCGATCATGATATCTCTTTTCATGACGTATGAATATTACGGCGTCAGCGACACGATATCGTTTCTGAGTTCACATGCCGAAACTCTTGATAAAAGGTATGTTGAATACCAAAATAAATTCGCCGAAAACCGCCTTGATCCGACCGAAATCGAAGGCATGAAAAAACGCATGATTTCATATTGTCGGACATTTCAGGCTTTTTCCTTCTCTTGGACGCCGCTTTTCGAAATCCTGGAGCGGATAATTCCGGCCGGTCTGAAAATAACGCAAATTCGCATTAAACCCGAATCTCTCATTAAATTGGCCATCCAAGGTGAAGCCGTCGATCTGGAAAAGGTTACACAATTCCTTCGCACCCTTCACTCTCTCGAACAATTCAGCAAGCCTAGATTGACTCGTCATGCCTTATTACCGATCGCGAGCGGGACAACCACTACTTTTTATCTTGATGTCGACTACGTTCCGCAAGGCGAGGTGACGCCATGATGAATCCGACCGAACTAAAAAAAATAAAGGAATGGACTCCTTTACCGTTGATAATAACCATCATCATGTTTCTGGCGCCCTCATTCATTATCGCTCCTCAAAATGAAAATCTGTCGGTGATCGAAAACTCTTTCGATGGAACGTTGAAATCGATTCGACATTCTCTCGCTCAAAAAGAGAAAGACAAGCAAACCCTCGAACGCCAAACATTGCTGGAGGCCGATCTCAAAAGACTCGATCGTTGGCTTCCCACCGAAAAAAATCTTCCGACGTTGATCGAACGCTTCAATTCCCTGGCATCGCTTTTATCCGTTAAAATTTCCTCGGTTAATTACGGTTTTGCTAAAGATAACGAGGGGATCTCGCCTCCAAGCGTCAACATTCATTTCAACCTGATGGCTCGATACGGTGCCATGAGAGAATATATTCAGGCATTGGAATGTCTGCCTTATCCTATTCTCTTAACCGAGGTCACAGCCAACAACGACAACAACTTCACTATTTCTCTGGTAAATCTGGTGAAACCATGAGTGATAAAATCGTTCAGCATAAAGTCAAAACCCGCAACGACATTATTGATACCGCCCTGCAAAATCAGCAAGAGTTGAAGGTCTTGAGATACCTTCTTTTGTTGTTTGTGTTAACCTTCGTTTACGAATTCGGCGATGTTCTCATGATGCCCGGAAATTCCGGCGAGGTTTCCGTACAAGATAACGAAAAGCCGGTCAGGAAAATAATTCCGGTGAAGCGCATTCAAAAATTGGTTCTGGAAATTCATGATTTGGAAAAAAATTATCCATACTTTCACGAGTCCCTGAAAAATGAAATTGTTAAATTAAATGAAATTCAAAGCCGCGTATCCGAAATAACCCCAGGTTACGATTTCAAAAAGGAATTCCGGCAAGTGCTTGGAAGATTGTGGAACTACTTTCATAACCCGATTTGGAAAGATACGACCGATTTCGCGGCTATTACCCTTGACATAAGCGCACTCTTCACGTTGATGAAATTTCCGCTGCCTGATGATGTTTGGTTGCCCGAACTGAAATTCGGCCCGCGATATTTAACCGAGCTTAGTTTACCCAAGAGAGATATATTCCAATACACCGGAAAGTGAGAGCCGTGAAAGCACGTAAAGGTTTTACATTGATCGAAATAATGGTTGTACTTTCGATCATCGGCGTATTACTTTCGATGGCCGGCAAGAGAAACACGATTGCTCTGGAAAGAGCCAAAGATGCAGCATTAATGCTGGAAATCGGCCACATCCGCAATGCGATTCATCAGTATGCGCTCGATAACTCCGGAAATTTCCCGACGAGCTTGGTCGAGCTGCATCCTAAATATCTGACCCGAAAAATAGAGAATTGGCAGGGAAGCCGTGCACGCGGAATTTATCACTACGATCCCGCTCTCGGAATTATTCATCTGTTTGATGCGCGGCAAGGTGGTCCCGCAAATGCTCAAGACAGCCGTGGAAGGTCATATGGCGACTACTGACGGACGATTCGGTTTGACTTTGATTGAAATGATCGTCTGCACGGTAATCATCGGAATACTTTCTGCAACGGCATTACCGCTGTCGCGAAATATCATCGGTCGCGAAAAAGAAGAAGCTCTCAAGGAAAATTTGCGTGTGCTGCGGGAATCCATAGACAGATATCACGATAAAATGACGGCAAAAAATCCGAATTTACCGGAAGAAAGTTGCTATCCGACAACCTTGGACGATCTTGTGGCCGCTAGAGTGCTTCGGCGCGTCCCGAAAGATCCGATGACGAATTCCGCTACATGGCGAACCCGCTCGACAACCGACCCGATAGGAGCCGCGCACACCGACGGCTTGAATATTTTCGACGTTTTCTCGACAGCCACGGGGACCGCATCGGACGGCACGCCCTATTCCCGGTGGTGAAAACCAAGATTTTCTTAGCAACCACGTTTGATCATTTTCTTTATTCGTGTGAATCATCGCCTTTCTAATTCGGAGGGAAAACATGTATCGTATATCCGTTGCAGAGTCGTTCTCATCGGCGCACAAATTACCGCAACATCAGGGAAAATGCAAAAATCTCCATGGTCACAACTGGACCGTTCAATTAACTCTAGGCGCGAAATCTCTCAATGAATCGGGCATGGTTGCCGATTTTTCCGACGTAAAATCGGCTCTCAAAAAAGTATGCGATCAATTCGATCATTGCTTCATCAACGAGATTCCGCCCTTTGACCGCGAAAGCCCCACGGCGGAAAATCTGGCAAAAACTTTTTATGACCTACTTTCGCCTCAATTCGACAACGATAATGTCAAGATCGTCAGCATAAAAATCGCGGAAACGGCTAATAATGTAGCGGAATTTCAACCCGACTAATACTACAACGGTAGATGCCCAGAGCCCAGAGAATATTGATGATTGCAGAATGAAAGGCAGGAGTTGGGTAGGGCGGATTAGGCGCCGGCGCCGTAATCCGCCAAGCCGAAGGAGCTTTCGAAAGGCGGGACTCAGTAGGATGTTGATTTAGCCCCAGTTGATTCATCAAGCCGAACGTTTCAGAACGTATTAAAGCGGGATTTGGTGAATGTCTAGCATCGGCGATTTAGACCGAATCTTATTTTGCCTGGAAAAGATTCAAGATCTCGAAGAGTATCTCAAGAAGCTTTGAATCGGCGACCGGAAAGAAGGTATTCTGTTGGAATCCCGAACAAAGCCGTTGACATTTATTTGGCAATAAGCGATTATATCGCGATGCACACGAATTCATCTGCTTTGTACAATGATCGACAATGAATAATCATAATCGAGTCGTCTCTTCAATTAAGGTTTTGATTTTCACGCTGGCAATGATTTTCTTCTTTTCGCATGGTATAACGCAACGTCTTGCGGCCGGCGATTCGACGAAAACATACGTCGGCAGCACGGCTTGTAAAAATTGCCATGAAAATGAATTCAACAACTTCATGGCTTACTCGAAAAAGAGCCATTCGTTTTCAGCAATTGCAAAGCGAAAAACCCTAACCGAGCAGGAAAAGAAAAACTGCTTTGAGTGTCATACGACCGGCTACGGCAAACCCGGAGGATTCAAATCGCTTGAAGAGACTCCGGAATTGAAAGACACCGGTTGCGAAGTCTGCCATGGCCCCGGAAGCCTCCACGCACAGACCGGCGACCCCAGGCTGATCATCGAGAAGATAACTCTGAAAGATTGCGAAACTTGCCATGATGAAACGCGGGTCTCTTCGTTTAAGTTCAAACCCTTAATCTACGGCGGCGTTCATTGATGAAGAACCAATCTGTTGAAATCAGAAAGGTTGCCGTCTTTCTAGCGATTATTTTTACTATCGTTCTCGGGGCTATATCGATTTTCAACTACTTTTATCAGAGCGATCATATCAGAACCGAGATTCTTCGTTCAGCGCAAGATCTCTCTGAGCTGATTTATTCCGCCGTTATACCCCCAATGTCCATGGGAAACACCGATGACATTCATATGCAAATGAATCAATTCCGAGACAATTTGGGAGATATCGAAGTTTTCATCTTTGGTATCGATAAAATCATCAGCTATTCAACCGACAATGAAAACGTCGGAAAATCCATTTTAAACGACATCCAATTCCCCGAAACAAGGAATTACATTGATAATTTGCTTGACGAAAATGCAATCTTGAACACGACACCAAGGATTTTTGAAGGAAACAGATTCTTTAATGCCTTAAGACCTTTACCGAATGAACCGCGATGTCATCATTGCCACGGCGCTTCCAAACGAGTCCTTGGCGGCGTGCTTGTTCGAGAAAGCAGCCGAGAGACTTATCGAATGCTCACCAGCTACAAATATCAAACGGCACTCATTTGTCTGTTTGGTTGTCTGATAGTAGTCATTGCCATTTTTCCGTTGATTTCAAGATTCGTTGTTAAACCTATCGGCCACGTGGTTACCGGGCTCTCTCAAGTGGCTACACAGGTCGGAACAACAGCGACGCAGCTTTCAACGACAAGCAATTCATTATCGCAGGGAAGTTCGGAACAAGCTGCTTCGATTGAAGAAACGTCCGCATCGCTGGCGCAGATTTCCGCCTTAACCAAGAAAAACGCCGAATATGCATTAAAAGCCAATGAAATCATGGAATTGAACGATAGTGTTCTTGGAGAAACCAAAAAAACGATGGGCAAACTCAGCATATCAATGGGTGAAATTTCTTCATCGGCGGATGAAACTTCCAAAATCATTAAAACAATTGACGAGATCGCATTTCAAACAAATCTCCTAGCCCTAAACGCCGCCATTGAAGCCGCGCGAGCCGGTTCGGTCGGCGCGGGATTCGCCGTTGTCGCTGACGAGGTACGCAATCTCGCCATAAGATCCGCCGAAGCGGCAAAAGGAACAACGGATCTTTTACAGGGAATCCGCGACAAAGTTAAAGGGGGCGCCGAAATTCTGGATAATACCGAAAAGAATTTCGAAAAAGTCGTCTCTTACGGCAGGAAAGCTTGTGAACTTGTCAGCTTCATCTCGAATGCCAACCACGAACAGTCTGAAGGAGTTGAACAGGTCAGAAAAGCCGCCGAAGAAATGAGTCAGATAACGCAGGCAAACGCCGCTCAATCGGAAGAGTCTGCCGCCGCTGCCGTGGAGCTGGATGGGCAATCCAAGCATCTTTTAACCCTTGTAAGTGATTTGGTTACGATGGTCGGCGACAAGAAAACTTATGTCGAGCAAAACAAGCAATGAAACTTTGCTTTTTTTTCGGGTGGTGTCATATTTCAACTTTTTTTTACGGCACGGAAGAAAATCATTACGAACTTCATGAGCTTTCTCTGCATCTCAGTGGCTCTGAAGGTGTGAAATAATCGGCAAAAATTGAAAAAAACGAGCATTTTTAAAATCATGGTGCTGATCAAATGAAGCTATCCGAGGTAGTATGTTTTAAAGAAATATATTATTTCACACCTTCTCGGCGGCTCTGCGTTGACGGTTGATTTAGGACACTACCTGATGTTGAACGGCTCAAGAAAAAAAATACTTCTTTTGTTTTTGACCGTAATCGTCTTTTATTTTCCCGCCAAATCAATTTCCGTTGCCGAATCCAATCCGAAATCAGATCCCGCGAAACTCGGAAATGAATCTTGCCTTCAGTGCCATCCCGATGTAATAAAAAATACCGTTCACTTCCATCTTCCCGCGAAATATCAGGAAAATAGATCGTTTGAATGTGAAAGTTGCCACGGTGCCGGCGATAATCATGTAACATCCGGCGGCGATAAAACCAAAATAAAACGAGATCCGACACATAATGACGTGAAGAAATTCTGCCTTTCATGTCATCCGATCGATAAGGTCATGACCTCAGCGTGGAAGCAGGATGCTCACTTCACCCGCCCCGATCTAAGTTGTATTTCGTGTCATGATATTCACTCCGGAAAAGAAATCTCTTTGTTGAGAAATAACCAAAATGAACTTTGTTTGTCGTGTCATCCGCAAATTCGCGCCGAATTCAACAGGCCTTTTCATCATCCGAGCGCGAATGAACAGGTTCAATGCAGTTCGTGCCATAATCCTCATCAAAGCGAACCACGCAAGGGGCTAGGCAAGAAGATGGACGGTGTTTGTCTTGACTGTCATAGCGACCTTCGAGGACCATTCATGTGGGAACACAAAGCAATGCGCGATGAAGACGGATGTCTCAACTGCCATGTCGCTCACGGCGGCTCCCAAAGAAAGCTTTTGATTCAAGCCGACAATCAACTCTGCTTAAAATGCCATTTTTCAACCATGAAATCATCATCCTACATTTCCGGGAACGATCGCTCATCGCGCGCCCTCAACGATCATGCGCAAATGATCGAATTTACCGGAAGATGCGCTACATGCCATGGGACACCCTTCAAACCCGCCGTCGGACTACACAACAATTTGGTTTCTCCCGCGGAATGTATTTTATGTCATGCCAAAATCGGAAAGATCGATCATACTTTGTTGATTTCCAAAGGGCGTTGCGTCGATTGCCACACCGACATTCATGGATCCAATCATTCCCGTCGATTCATGGATTGAGCGTCAAGAATGAACTTGATGAAATACGCTATCCGAGTTGTTCTTGTGCTCGGTTTTCTCTTTGTACAAGTAGATGCCTGGAGCATTGGCGAACAAGTCCCACCCGCTTCCCAATCAAGCGACCTCTCCAAATCTTGGATGGAAACCGGCGATATCAAAACCCTCATCATTAAAAACACCGACGGAAAAATTCTTTTCCAACGTTCGTGGCGAAAGAATTCCGGAAAACCCACCGAAGGCCCTCAACCGACCGATCTCAAACCGCTCGGCCAATCCCCTAAAAATTCCGCCGAAAAATCTTCATCATCAGACAAACCAGTTGAAAAATCCGAAGCAAAAAAGCCGGCCGCCATCTGGAAGGGAAAGTTGAAATTCGGCGCGATTGCCCATAAAACGAGCAAAAATAAAAACAATACTTTTCAAGAGTTGTACAATCAAAAAGACGGTTTCGGCATCGTATCGCTCGATCTGCAAGCCGACGCCCCCAAAGATCACCTGAGATTGAAAACAGACGGCCTCGGATCATGGAACAGCTCCGTCGGCGGCGACGTCGATTACCGCCATGAAGCGCAAGTTCACGTCCGCGCGAAATTTTCCAGAACCGACTGGCATTATGGAGCCCTCTCGAATCCTTCCACGATAAAAGAACGCTTCTCACTTGATGCAACCTGCAACCCGCCCAACCGCAAATGGCATCCAAGACTGGCGCTGAATTTCAAGGGAAGCGAATCGGCGGGAAACAGCCTTCGCCTGCAAGAGAACTTTGATCGTATTTATCCGCGCGATCGAATTTCACAAACTTGGAATCCCGACAATCGCGATGTTCGTTTGACTCTCTCCGGCGGCACCGGAAATCTTGACATGGCCTTTTCCTACGGTGAAAGAACCGATACGGAATCCACGACCAAAGAATACACGCGTGATCTGGATTTCAACGGAATTCGGGACACGTTGCGTTTGTGGAAACGACAGGATAATTTTTCGAAATACACGACCGGAAAATTGGCTTGGCAAATCAATGAAAAATATCTTTTTGCCGCGGTCATGACTACTACCCAAACCGATAATAAATTCGATTTACTGCGAAACCGCTTCGAACCTTTTCCCTTTTTGGTCACGAACGGGATCGTGTACGGGTTTCAAGGCCAAGATCACGGCCGGCTGGACGGCTGTTCCCAAAACCTGGAACTGAGCATTGACGCCCATCCGAACTCGAAATTCGATCTCGATGTCGAACTTCGTAGGAACAAATCCCGAAATCGTGGCGACGGCGTAGTGAGGTTTTATGACCAGGCAGGAAGTTTGGTATCGTCGGATGATGGTTCGACGCTCACTAGAACAAGCGATGGGCAGTTTGATATTCGAACCGCTTATAAAGGTTGCAGGGACACCAGGATTTATGCCGGTTATCGTCGTACCGAAAGGGAAGATTACGACGAAAATTCTCTCGGTGTTTTTACGTATGATGCGTTGGGAATACGAACAATCGTCGGCTCCACGCTATCCGTCGATACCCGCTGTTTTTTGAATTTCACCGAGCGCTCGGGCTATGTCGGCGTAACGCGCTTCTTTGGCCCGAAACTGGAACTGGATCTACGTCACGAACAAGGCAAACTCGACGATGAAAACAACCCGGGAAGCGGAAACAGAAAGGAATCCCTGACCAAGGATTTCGATCATGTCAACCAGGTTCTGTCTGCAAAATCACGATTCAACAACGACGTCTCGCTATTGCTGAAAGTACGTCGCGATAAAACCGATAGAACGAATATCGACACGTATGATGAACGCAAGGATTTTTCAATCTATACCGACTGGGCTCCCCAAAAAGGTAGAACGACTTTGGGCGGAGGCTTTCAGAAAAGCGACGGAAATTTCTCAATCGCCGGAATCGGTTTTGAAAATCGTTGCGAGTCGTTGTCTTTTAACGGCTCATATAAATTGAACGCCGTGAATTTCGCCGATTTCGATCTTGTACAAACCGTCGGTGGTGGTGTTACAAGTTTCGATCAAAGAATCGGTGAAATTCGACTGCGACGTCTTTTAAAACGAGGCGGGGAAGCCTCGATCGGATATTCCCGCAGAACTTATAAAAATTCCAATGCATCAAGCGATAATTTTATCGACGATGCGTTGCTTTTGTCCTATGGAATCGAGTTATAGAAAATCACTTATGCGGGGGTCGGCAATATGAAAACCGGAATTACGAGAAGTCTGATTTTTTCCTTGATTCTTACAACCATATCATGCTGGTTGATGGGTTGTCTTCTCAAACCGGGCGGCAACGATTCCTTATCGTCGCTTTCCTCAATTTCGATCGGAGACACCTCCGCCCAATATCAGGAACTATTCAAGAATGCCACCATCTACAGCGGCAATTCAGTAGCTTCCGGAGTCGCCTTTTCCCATTTCACTCATGTTTCCGTTTCGAAGAAAGCTTGTTCCGAATGCCACCCCGATCTTTTCTCAATGGGTTCGGGAACCGTAAATGCCGGCATCGTGACGGGCATTGCCGCCAAGTCACTCAAGATGGCGGATTTGTACCAAGGCAAATATTGCGGCAAATGCCATAACGGCGCCGGCACTTTCAACGTAAAAACCGAATGCTCCAGATGCCACTCGAATCTTTCCTCAAATGGGCCCGAAGTTACGATGGTTTTGGCCGTCGCCGGTGACGTGGGATTTTCGCATAAATCCCACGTTGATTCCTACAAAATGACTTGCGATCGGTGTCATCAGGATGAAAAGCCTTGGCCGATGAAAAATCGCGTCGGATTGCATACGATGGATCAGATGTATGCCAAGGACTCCTGCGGGAAGTGTCACTCCGGAGCCGCCGGAGCAGGATTCGACATCAACGACTCCAAGAATTGTGCCAAATGCCATATCGCTAATTTTCATTCGAAGGTCAACACGAGCTACATAGGCTCCGAGGCATGCATCCTGTGCCACAAGGAGATAGTAGCGGAATTTCAAGTTCCCAACAGCGGTAATTTGGCACACGGCCTTGATTTTATTTCCGGGCACAACTCGGCGAATAATGCCGCTTGCGGGGAATGCCATCACCATGAAGCGATCAATGGGAAAACGGCTGCCGTCGCTGTACCACCGCTTTCCAACCATAACATTTCCTGCCAAACATGCCATGCCGTAGAAAATACGGGGCAAGCGGGCTTGTTGAGAAAACCGGCGAAAGATCTTTGCGCCAACTGTCATCATGCACGATACCTCTACGTGCCGTCGTTCCCGACCTTACCTTCCTATAACGCTTCGGACTCGAACGCTTGGCCCATTGATTTGCGAGGCTTCGGATTCAACGGTGATGCGCGTCTCATAGCTTCCACGACCAATGCTGCTAAAATCGAAGCAGGATTGGCAAGTTTCACGAAATTTTATCTTTCGATACAGAAAGACGGAAAAATCCACGGCGGCAATTATCCGCACGACTCCACCCAATGGGATTTGGTACAAGGAAGTTCGGCACGCGCAACCTTCGAGTTCACCAAGGACATCAGCGGAAAATCTCTCAGCTATTCCGATTCAAATATAAAAGTTAACTCCAATAATTGCGTAGAATGCCATATGGTAAAAAATTCAACAATCGGATCAAAGAGTTTCGGACATACTTTCCAAGCTCCCGCGAATGGTGAAAGCTGCAAGAAGTTTTATACCGAAGCCGGATTCAATTTGACTATTTACCAGGAAAACATCAAGTCTTTAATGACACAAATCAAACCCTATCTCGACTCCGATAAAAACGGAACAATCACCTGGACCCGCAACGGCGCAGATCAGGATTTGGTCGTAGCCATGAACGACACAACGCTGGCCTCAGGCACTAAAGTAATATTGTTGGGAGCAGCCTGGAATTATTTTTTCATTGAAGGCGATCGCAGCGAAGGAATCCACAATTATCTTTACGCCAAAAATCTGCTTGAAAACACGCTTACGGTTCTTAAACAAATCAACGTTCCATGGCTCTGATCGATGGAAACCGGATTTTATACTTGATGCCATGGCAATCGCACTTAACTTCCAGGAAAGGCCATGGATTGCAGGTTTCTCAGATTCCCGGGCGGAGCAAGCACCGCCCCTACAACAGGTAATGAACCGGATCTCCAAATTTTAGATTGCCCTGGTATTTGGTGCAGTAATTCTCCATTTGTGGCCAGATGCAGTTTTGCCAAGAGATTCGTTTTTCTTGATGAAAACTCTAAAAGCTCTCAAAATGCCAGTTCGAAGGAAAATTCCCCACCGCCTTGGCGGCATTTCCGGTCATTTGGTGAAAAACTTGCCATGGTGAATACAGGCTGGGTGAGAATTTGAAATACACTGAAAACGAAATACCTCTGAACACTGCTCCAAAGCTCAAATGGAGAATCTCTGTATTTGGTGCTTACGGATTGATATTTTCTTGAGGTTAGTCAATAATAGCAGAAGAAGCCGCACTCATCAAAAGGAGCTGAATGTGAGAAAAACCATTTTTATCGGAGTTCTTTCCATTTGTACATTTATACTCTTCCTGGCCGGAGCAGATTTTTTATCCGCCCAAAATACCGTGTCCGACAAAATAAATTTTGATCGGACCGGGAAGCTTGCACCTGTTCCATTCAGCCATACCGATCATGTTAAGCGATCCAAATGCACCGAGTGTCATGAAGGCAACAAACCACTTTTTCTAAAAAGTAAGAGCGACAAAGCTTACGCGATGTCGGATATGTACGCCGGTCTAATCTGCGGAGCTTGTCACGACGGAAAAAAGGCTTTTGAGGCAAAAAAAAGCTGCGCCAAGTGCCATATTAAAAAAGAGTAATATGTAAACGTCTCCGATAAACACATTGTTGAAATATTTAGAACGATACTCAGAAAATCACGGAAATCACCGTGCTTTTTTCAATGTTAATTTTCCTTCTCGGGTTCCCCGGAGGGTGTCGGCTTTGTTTCATTATTTGTATTCTTGGGATCATCGGTGTTGCTTTCGCCGCCGTCGATTTTCTTATCGTCGGATGTATCTTTCACTTCGTCACCGGCAGGCTTTTCTTTCTCTTCGGATTGCTCGCTCTTATCTTTTTCATAAGAAACATTACAGACGCTGCATGTCCCCGCGGTATCACTGGTCGCCCCACACTGCGGACATGTGTAAGTGACCGGCTCAGTATTCTCTTCGGTTTTTGAAGAATCATCACTGTTTTTAACATCTTCGCCACCGTTATTTTCATTCGTTGTATTTTCATTCGTTACATTTTCAGAGTCCGAATCTTGCTCTTTATTTTGGGCTTCTTCCTGTTCTTTCGCTTCTTTCTCTTTTTCTTCATCCTCTTTTTCAGCCTTCTTTTTCATGTAATAATCATATCCCGGTAAAGAAGCATTAGGATCGGAACTGGAGTTCGAAGAACTGACCTTAATGCTGCTGCCGCATCCGCATTGAGCTGCAACCGGAGCAATATTGCAATGGAAAATGACCAAAAAGACTGAAAGTAAGAAAATAAAAGACCACAACCCTTTTTTCATATTTTCCTCCTATGAAATAATTTAAGCCGACCGGTCTTGAAGAGATTGATTGCCGATAAGGAAAATTCACTAATATAGTTATTCGAATAAACAACTCTCCTTCAATAATACCCCAAACATTACCTGAAGGGAAGACCCTGATACGTAGCGAACGAGTATTATACCAATTCCATTAAATAAAATATGTTTTTTTTCGGCGGATTACGGCTGCAAGCGCCTAATCCGTTCTAGGGCATACTACATTTCTTTTTGGAAATGGTATTATGTTTCATCAACGCTTGGTTTCCAGAAGTTTGGCAATATCCAAAATTATAGCTACCGATCCGTCTCCAAGGATCGTGGCACCTGAAAATTCAGGAAGATTGCGATAGATTTTTCCCAACGGCTTGATGACCGTTTTATGCTCGCCAATCACTGAATCAACCACAAAACCGATTTTTTGACCTTTAAAGTTTGTAATGACGATTTGTTCAATTTTCGGCGCTTCCCCTTCAATATTGAACCGATCCCGCAAGGGAATAAAGGGAATCTGCGTTTCCCTTACGTTGGCAATTTGGCGGTTATTAAAGGAATCACACATATCTCTCTTCAACTCAACACATTCTTCAACGATCGCCAAGGGAAGAATAAAGGGTTGCCCTGCAATTTCGACTAAAAGGCCGTCGATAATGGCCAATGTAAGAGGAAGCGTTAAATCAACACACGTCCCGGAGCCCGGAATACTGGATATATCAAGATGCCCTCGCAAGTCTTCGATCGTCCTTTTCACGATATCCATACCTACGCCGCGTCCGGAAACATTCGTCACTTTTTCCGCCGTGGAAAATCCAGGTAAAAATATCAAATTGAAAATTTCTTTTTCGGAAAGTAACGTATCTGGTGAAATCAACTTTTTTTCCATTGCCTTGGCTAAAATAGCCTCTTTATTAAGTCCGCCACCGTCATCCCGAACATGGATTACCACATTGCCGCCGGAATGTTCAGCGGAAAGATGAATGTTTCCTTTTCTCGGTTTTCCGAGAGACTCTCGAACTTCCGATTTTTCAATCCCATGATCGATGCTGTTGCGAATTAAATGCATAAGAGGTTCATCAAGCTTATCGATGACGGTTTTGTCAATTTCCGTTTCAGATCCGCTGGTAGTAAGTTCAATTTCCTTACCTAGGTCAGCCGAAAGATCATGAACCAGTCGTTTGAATTTACTAAAAGTCGCCTCGATTGGAAGCATGCGGATACTCAAGGTATTATCGCGTAATCCGTTGGTTAAACGGCTCACTTCTTCGGAAATGGCATTTATATCAAATTTCTGCAAAATTCGACCCGCTTCCTCGAAATGTGTTTCGCGCAACGTGCTTGTTACCTGAGAAAGTCGCTCCTGAACGGTAACCAATTCTCCGATAAGATTTACTAGTTTATCGAGTTTATAGGAACTGACGCGAATGCTCGACATCGCATCCGGGCGAAATCTTTTCTCATACACTTCTTTTTGGCGACGCTGTTCAGCAAGTGCGGCGTCAATCTTATCCTGAGAGACTACCCCTGCCAAAACGAGCTTCTCTCCAATGGGTTTTTGGTCTTTAAGCGTCTGAGCAAGTCTTTCATGATCTACATCTCCCCGTTCGATAAGGATTTGCCCAAGAAGCTTGACTTCCGGATCAGGAACGATTGATTGCGTCGGGTCGGGAATTGCTTCGATCGTTATTTTTCCATCTTCCCGGCATTTTTCCAAAAAATCCTGAATTTCCTGCCTATTTTTCGAAGTTTGCAGAATGATATCCAACTGCGGCAATTCTGCTTTTTTCGTTCCTTCCATTAGCAAAGTTCCCCCCTATTTTCTTAAAACAATGTAACATCGCCTGCTTTTGCGAGGTTTTTCTTGATCATCCTCGAATATTTCTCTTCTTCCGCAAACAATCTGGCTTTTGCACTTAATTGAAGTTTTTTCACGAATATTTCAAATGTGTCCGTATGAAAATGGAGGATCCTTGTCCAATTTCCGCCTGTGTCTTTGCAGATCAAAGGAATTTTTTCAAAATTCAGATAATCCATGACAAATTTTACGTTTTTTCTACCCGGGCTTCTGTCTATAGGTACCGTTGTCAGCACATGTCCACCGCCAAAAACTTTGGCTTTCAATCTCGAACGCAAGGCACCCAACTTACTCATCTCATTTATCAACAATTCCATGGCATTGATTCCATAACGAGCGGTATCATCGAACTTCTGCAAATCGGCTTTTCCCGGCAAAAGAATATGATTCATTCCACATACCTTGGCGGCAGGATCGTAAAGACATGCCGATATGCATGAACCCAGAAGCGTTTGAATAACGGCGACTTCACGACACACGAAGAGCTGCCCGATATTTACATGGAAGAATTTCTTCCCCAGCGCCTCAGCATCCCTTTCCATAACAGTCACTTTATTGATATGCTCATCTCCCAATTTCTGCAAAATTCACTCATTGATCTTAAACAAACCGACAAAATCGTTGCCTTGTCTGCTTTGAACGATTTAATAAGATCAATTTGACTTTGAAATTGTCGCATATTGTAATAATTAAGTTATTTCCATGACTTTTATCAGCAAAAACTTCGGGCCGGTTTTACCCGGCCCGAAAACTTGCTGTTAGACTTGCTGTGATTTAGCGGATTCGGACTGTTTCAAAGCAGAGGCTTCCTGCACGGAAATTATTTCCTCGGCGGAAAAAACCTTATCGATATCCAAAATCATCAGAAATCTTTCGCTGATTTTTCCCATACCTTTCAGGAATTCCACTTTCAAGCGAGATCCAATCTTCGGCGGAGGTTCAATTTGGGTCGGCTCAAGCTCGATGACTTCCTGTACTGAATCGGCCAGAGCGCCGATTATTGTGCTTTCATTTTCAAGCATGACTTCAACCACAACAATGCATGTGTTCACCGAACGCTCAGTCTTGGCCATGCCGAATTTCAGCCGCATGTCAACGACCGGCACCACGCTTCCCCGCAAATTGATTACTCCACGCATGAATTCAGGAGTTTGCGGAACCTTGGTAATCGGCGGGAAATCCAGGATCTCGCGAACTTTCGCCACATCCACAGCATAGACTTCGTCTTCCAGTTTAAACGTCAGATACTGAATCGAAGTGCTCGCACCTTTGTTTTCACCGACATTCATCGACATTCCTCCTCAGTATTTCTCGAACTCGGGATCACGCTTGTCGCCTTCTTCCGATACCAGTTCGATGTTCACGCCATCCTGTTTGCCGTGTTTTTTCATTCCGCTTTTTACGGCCGCTTTTTTGTTCTTGTTGAAATTCGCATCGGCGGCAATAGGCTTTGACACGGCCTTAGCCACGGCATTTCGATCTTCAAATGTGCGATAAGCCGAATCCGTCATTTCAAATTTGAAGAATGATATTACGGAACGCATTTGCTCCGCCTGAGATGTCATCTCTTCAGAAGTTGAAGCAAGCTCTTCCGAAGCACCGGCATTCTGTTGAATGATTTTATCCAATTCTTGGATAGCTCTGTTGATTTGCTCGGCACCCGTAGTCTGTTCTTTACATGCCGCACTAATCTCCTGAACCAGCTCAGCAGTTTTTTGAATATCCGGAACGATCTTGGCAAGCATCTCTCCGGCTCGACCCGCAACCTTCACGCTGGACCCCGAAAGATTGCGAATTTCACCGGCAGCTAATTGGCTGCGTTCCGCCAATTTTCGCACTTCAGAAGCTACAACCGCGAATCCCTTGCCGTGCTCTCCAGCCCGAGCGGCTTCTATAGCGGCATTTAAAGCCAACAGATTCGTTTGCCGTGCAATTTCCTCAATTATGGAAATTTTAGCGGCTATTTCATTCATGGCAGTTACGGTTTCGGCAACAGCTTTTCCTCCATCCCGTGCGTCTTCGGCAGCTTTTCTCGCAATTTTCTCGGTGGTTGCGGCATTATCCGCGTTCTGTTGAATATTGGAACTCATCTCCTCCATGGAAGAAGAAGCTTCCTCAGCCGCGGAAGCCTGCTCGTTGGCCCCGCTGGACAATTGTTCGGCGCTGGAAGACAACTCGGCGCTTCCACGAGCTACATTATCAGAGGATAAACGAATGTTGGTTACCGTTGCAGTCAACTTTTGAACCATGTTTTTCAGGGCTTTCATCAATTCATCTTGAACGGAACGTTCACGGACTTCGATCTCCAAGTTGCCGTTGGCAATTTCTTTCGTTGCCACAGTCATCGCGTTGTTGGCTTCAACCAACAAGTTGATATTATTCTTTATGGCGTTGAAATCGCCGAAGTAAGTTTCCGTAATTGGCTTGGGGATATCGCCCTTGCTGATTCGATCGACATACTCCGCCGCGATGTTAAGCGGCCCGATGACTGCATCAAGTGTCTGGTTTACACCTTCCACGATCTTACGATAATCACCCTGATGCTTGGTCACGTCAGCACGTGTCGCCAACTTGCCTTCAATCGCTGCTTTAACCAACATACCGGCATCGCCGACCAATGCATTTATGTTGACTATACAGTTATTCAAGTTGTTTTTGATTTCATTGAAATCACCGTTGTAATTGTCGGTAATTTTCTGGGGAATATCACCCTTGCTGATCCGATCGACATACTCCGCCGCGACGTTAAGCGGCCCAATAACCGCATCAAGCGTCTGATTTACACCTTCCACGATCTTGCGGTAATCACCCTGATGTTTGGTGGTATCGGCGCGAGTCGCCAATCTGCCTTCAATTGCGGCTTTGACCAACATACCA
>Ga0209749_1001470_pt1 | contig 20545 bp, 22 predicted proteins | sample EPASupsiteSAE347_FD_187267 | JGI IMG/M metagenome (GOLD analysis project Ga0209749, IMG submission 187267) | Bioremediated contaminated groundwater from EPA Superfund site, New Mexico - Sample SAE3-47 (SPAdes) (version 2) | ecosystem: Environmental > Aquatic > Deep subsurface > Groundwater >... | reverse complement strand
GATGTGCAAAAATTTATACTTAACTCTGAAGAGGAATTGTTTAATCTCTATAAAGACATAGCTAATAAAAAATATCAGCATGGCGATTATAGATATTTTAAAATAGCTGATACGAAACCAAGAGAAGTCCATAAGCCGTTAATGCGTGATCGTGTTGTTCATCAATTAATTTATGATTATTTGGTGGATAAATTTGATAAGAAATTTTATTTCCATTCCTATGCAGCACGCAAAGGCAAAGGCACGCATAAAGCTGTATCGCATTGTCAAAAATTAATTAGAAATTTAAAATCTGGTCACCACGATCGGGTTTTTATTTTGAAATGCGATGTTAAAAAATATTTTGCCAGTATTAATAAAAAATTCCTTTTATTTTTAATAGAAAAAGAAGCAGACGAGGAATATTATTTTCTTGCCAAAGAAATTGTAAATAGTTTTAAAAAAGATAGCGAGACCGGTATCCCACTTGGTAATCTGAGCAGTCAAATTTTTGCGAATATATATTTGTCGGAATTAGATTGGTTCGTAAAGAACAGTCTAAAAATTAAAAATTACGTTCGCTATATGGATGACTTTGTAATAATCGGTGATGATGTTGATTGGCTAAAAGAAGTATTTGTGAAAGTGAAAGAATTTCTACAAAAAAAATTGAAATTAATTTTGCCGGATGAAAAGACTTTGATCGTAAAATATTCTCAGGGCGTTGACTTTCTTGGTTACAAAATTTTTCCTCACTATATTATTTTGCGAACAAAAACTAAAAAACTGATTTTGAAAAAGCTGGAAATAAGGAAAAGCGAATTGAATGGTGGAAAAATTACTGACTTTGACTTTGAACAGTCGCGACAGTCGTATTTGGGGATTTTGGGGCATTGTCGTGGGCATGGATTATGGCAAAAAATAATAAGATAGACATTTTAGTATGTTTTAGTGTATAATATATTTATGATTAATTAAAACATAAATATATGAACACAACTCAAGTAGTTAATATTAAGTGCGGCGGCTGTCGCAACACGGTTATTTCCGGCCTGCAGAAGGAAGGATTTAGCAATGTAGATGTCAATATCGAAACTCAAGAGGTCAGCTTCGAGGGTGATATTGAAAAGGCCAAGACATTGCTTTCGAAAATGGGTTACCCGGAAGCGACTAGCGAAGAGGCAAGGAGTATGATGAAGAAGGCAAAATCTTATGTCTCATGTGCGGTTGGAAAGATGTAAAAATAAAATATTGGCTGAATAGAAAAATAGGGCTTTTGTCCTATTTTTTTGTTGATTATTCGCGGTTTTGAAATAGGTGCGCTCGGCGTGCCTTAGATTGGATATTTTTATCGATATTTGTTATAATAAATGCATTGATACTAAATTATTATAAATGTTTTTAGCTTATTTTTTATTTTTAACAGTCGTTTTGGCGATAATATTGGGAACGCACTGGTTCGTTTATTTTTCGGTTATCAGGTTTTTTGCGATTGAAAAAAGGCGTGGCATCAAGCTTCTTTTTTATATCGGTATCGCCATTTCGTTCAGTTTTATTCTGGCGTCATTTTTGGCGCGTGTCGATAGTAGCTGGCTGATTCGTCTATTTTATGTTTCATCTTCGTTGTGGCTTGGTTTTTTGGTAAATTTCCTTTTGGCTTCTATAATCTTGTGGTTGCTGAGATTGCCACATCGAGCGATCAGTTGTCGTGCTGATTTCAGGATAATCAGCGCCGTGGCCTTTACTTTCTTTTTTTTGTTCGGCGTTTGGGGCGTGTATCATGCCTCTGATGTGAAAATAAAAAATATCGATATCGCTTTGAAAAATTTGCCAGCAGAATGGCGAGGGAAGCGAGTAATGCAGATTTCGGATACACACTTTGGCCAAGTTTATGGTGTGATGGCTGTCCAACGATTAGTCGATTTGGTCAATCGAGAGAGACCGGATCTGGTTGTAATAACTGGCGATTTATTTGATGGCACTGATGGTAATATGGATGAAATTACGCAACGCATCGGTCAGATCAAGGCACCGCTCGGAGTTTATTTTACTTCGGGTAATCATGATTTTTATGCGGACCAAAAAAAGGTTGACGCTGATTTGGAAAAAGTCGGCATCAAGCTCTTGTCTGGTGGTTTTGTAGATTTGAACGGCTTGCAATTAGCCGGAATCAATTATTCCTTTCAATTGAAAAGTTCTGACTATCGGGACGAGATCAAAGAATGGCCGGGCTATTCAAGCGCGAAGCCGACAATCCTCTTGCATCATATTCCAGACAAGATCAGTGAGTTTGCCGATGCTGATGTCGATTTGCTTTTATCCGGACATACGCATCGTGGCCAATTATTTCCTTTCGGGCTGATTACTGATTTTATTTTTGATGGCTATGATCATGGCTTGAAAAATTTCGGCGATTTGCAAGTTTATACTTCGAGCGGTGCCGGCACTTGGGGCGCACCGATGCGCACGAGCGCGGATTCGGAGGTCGTTATTTTTGAATTGAAATGAAAAGACAAATCAGAATAAATGGTCGATTGGTTGACTATTTATATAAAAAGAATAAACGCTCCAAGCGAATGAAGATTTCTTATTGTCAGTCGTCCGGCTTGACGGTGACTGTGCCTTGGTTTGCGAATCGTTGGCTGGCGGAGGGTTTTTTGGTGAAGAACTCCGAGTGGATTATCGGCATTATTGAGAAAGCGAAAAATAATCCATTCACTGATATTTTTAAAAATCGTAAGTATCAGGATTATAAAGAAGAGGCGCGGGAATTCATCGCGGGGAGATTGGCGCATTTTGACGGCTTGTTGAAACTGCGATATGAAAAAGTCTTCATCAAGAACCAGAAGAAAGTCTGGGGCAGCTGCAGCTCGAAAAGGAATTTGAATTTTAATTATAAGCTGTTATTTTTGGAAAAAGATTTGGCCGATTATGTTGTTGTCCACGAACTCTGTCATTTGCGCGAGATGAATCATTCGAAAAAGTTTTGGGATTTGGTTGGCAGTGTTTTGCCGGATTATCTAGAGAGGCGAAAAGAATTGAAGAAGATACAATTTTAATTTTGAATTTTTAATTTTGAGTGATGGAATAAATAATAATTTAAAAATTAAGTCATTCAAAATTGATTCAAAATTCAAAATTTGAAATTAAAAATTTATGCATATTACCAGCAAAGACAACGAAAAAATCAAACATCTAAAAAAACTCAATCAAAAAAAACATCGCGACGAGGCGGGGGAGTTTGTGGTGGAGAATCTAAAAATCATTAGCGATGCTTTGCGGTCGGGAATCGTTTTTGAATCTTTATTCGTGACCGAAACTTTTTTGCAAAGTCAGGCAGAGCGATTGCCCGATATATTGAAGCGCGCGGGTGATTATATTGTCATCAATGAGCAAGTCAATAAATATTTTTCCAGTCTAGAAACGCCATCGGGTATCTGCGCAGTTTATAAGATTAAAAAAAGAGACATTGATTTTAGTAACAAGATTATATATTTGAATAATGTCAGTGACCCGGGCAATCTGGGAACGATTTTGCGTTCGGCACTTGCTTTTGGTTTTAAGAATATCGTGTTGGATGAGCACTGTGTCGATCTCTATAATCCCAAAACTATCCAGGCGGCGAAGGATGCGATTTTTAAATTGAATATCGGCAATGACAATGGTCTGGAGATTTTGAAAAAGATAAAGCCTAGAATGCCGATTATTTCGACTAGGATGGAAGACGCTCGTGATGTGCGCGAGTTCAAAGCTTATGATAAATATTGCTTGGTGCTGGGCAGCGAAGCGCACGGAGTAAGTCAGGAGATTCAAAAAATGACGGACGAATTTATCAAGATAAATATTTCCCCCGATATGGAGTCATTGAATGTGGCGGTGGCTAGCGGCATCTTCTTTTTTTCGCTCAATAAGAAATAAGACAATGATTATATCGGTGGCAACCGTTAATAATTATAAAAAATTATCCTATGATTAATTTGAAAGGCTTAAGCAGCGCTGAGGCGTCATCAAAACAAAAACAATTCGGCAAAAATGAAATAAGACGGACGAAAAAAGTGAACCCGTTGAAAATATTCTTGTCACAATTTACCTCGCCTCTGATTATCTTGTTGATTTTGGCGGCGATTATCTCCATAGGAATAGGCTATCTGCCGGGACAAGTTCCGAATTTCATCGATGCTATCCTTATTCTGGTAATCGTCTTTGCTTCCGGCATTTCCGGATTTTTTCAGGAATATCAGGCTGAAAAATCTATTGAAGCTTTGCAGCAATATTCGACTCCGGTAATCCAAGCCGTTCGCGACGGGAAAACTTTCGAATTGTCCGTAGTCGATCTCGTTCCCGGCGATATCGTCTTATTGGAGGCGGGGGATATAGTGCCGGCTGACGGTCAAATCTTGGAGTCATTCAATCTCGGCCTGGACGAATCGATTCTGACCGGCGAATCAGCGGTAGCGGAGAAAAAATCGCAAGACGAGGTCTTTATGGGAACCTCAGTATATGTCGGTAGCGCCAAAGTGGCAATTACTAAGATTGGCATGAAGACCGATATCGGAAAAATCGCCGACAAATTGCAACAGATTGAAAAAGGAAAAACGGTCTTTGAAGAAGAGATTGAAAACTTCAGCAAGAAAATATTCTGGCTGACCGGCGTCGTTTCGATATTCGTTTTCGTCGGCAATTTTTTGAAATATGATCTGTATGAATCTGTCCTGACTACTATTTCATTGGCAGTGGCGGCTATCCCGGAGGGTTTGCCGGCTGTCGTCGTCCTGGCTTTGGCGGTAGGCGCCAAATCGATGCACAAGAATAATGCCTTGATCAGGAAGCTGAGCGTGGTCGAGTCAATCGGCGCTGTCGATATCATCTGTTCGGATAAGACTGGCACGATAACCAAGAATGAAATGTCAGTCGTGCATTTATGTTCGAATAGCAAGGTTTTGAACGCGGAAGTAACTGATTTCGATGAGCGTGAAAAAAAAGAAGTTTGGCTGTTGGTGGAATGCGGCATTTTGTGCAACAATACGAAAGTATCCGGACATCCGGAAGGCAAGCGGAAATATCTCGGCGATCAGACGGAAATCGCATTGATAAAAATCGGAGAAAGTTTCGGTATGATGTCTGAGGATTTGAAAAATAAATACATCAGGCTGGATGAAATTTCTTTCAGTTCTGACCGCAAGCTGATGAGCGTTATTGTCGAGGATAAATCCATTGCCGGCGGACAGATAAAAGTTTTTTCAAAAGGCGCGCCGGAAGTAGTTTTGGAAAAATGTCATCGAATCTTGGTCAATGGCCAGATCAGGGAAATTACGCTTGAGGAAAAAACGATAATTTCTGATGAAAACAAGAACTTCGCATCCAATGCTTTGAGAGTGTTAGGCTTTGCTTTTAAGGATGTTCACAATCTTGCCGATGATCCTGAAAAAGATCTGATTTGGATCGGCTTGCAGGCTATGACCGATCCGCCCCATGACGGGATGAAGGAAGTCTTAGCTGATTGCAAGACTGCCGGCATAAGAGTGATAATGATTACCGGCGATAATATGACGACAGCCAAAGCGGTCGCCAATCTTGTCGGTCTGGATAGTGCTGGCGTTCTGAGCGGAGCTGATCTTGATCAGTTGAGCGATAGTGAGCTAGAAAAAAGACTGGCTGGCGGCGTGAATATTTTTGCCAGGACTACGCCTTTTCATAAACTAAAGATCTTGAAAATCTTGCAAAAGAAATATCGCGTTGTCATGACTGGCGATGGCGTGAATGACTCTTTGGCTCTGAAGCAAGCTGATGTCGGCGTTGCGATGGGCATTCGCGGCACGACTGTATCAAAGGAAGCGAGCGACATCATACTTTTGAATGATAATTTTGCGACTATTGTCGTGGCGATTAAAGAGGGGCGGAGGATTTTCGATAATATCCGGAAATTTATCGGCTATCTATTGGTTTCTAATTTCGCGGAAATCTCGGTTCTCTTCTTATCGACGATATTTTTTACATTAGAAAATCCGATTTTGTTGCCGGCGCAGATATTGTGGATCAATCTATTGACTGACGGCTTGCCCGCCTTGGCCCTGGGAGTCGATCCGGCGCACAAGGGGATAATGTCAAAAAAGCCAAGAGGAAAAGACGAGCCGATTATCGATAAGAAATTGGGCTGGTCGATCGTATCGATCGGAACGATGAAGACTATTATCCTGCTCCTTACTTTTTTAGTGATACTGCCGAGAGGTGAAGATGTTGCGCGTACGGCCTTGTTTACCGGTTTTGTCTTGTATGAATTCGTGCGTATTGCCAGTATTCGCCACAGTGAAAAGATGAGCTGGTTTTCAAATCCTTGGCTGATCAGCGCTTTGACATTCTCTTTGTTGTTGCAGTTTATCGTCCTGTATTCGCCGCTGAATGTATTTTTTCATGTGGTTCAATTAGGATTTTATGAATGGATAGTTCTCGGTGTCGGCGCAGCGCTCGGTTACGTGATGGCGATCATGATAACCGGATCGATAGCGAAGAGGATTAGATAATGACAAAGCAGCGTTTATTGATTTGAACTTTTTTATGTTATTTGGTACAATTAAGTCAGTATGAATGACATGTTGAAAAAAAATAAGAAGGCGCTGGTGATTGTGGCGCATCCCGACGATGAGACGATTTGGATGGGAGGCACGATAGCGAGATACAAGAGCTTGAAATGGACTATCTTTGCACTGTGTCGTGCGAGCGACACGGACCGCGCACCGAAGTTTGCGCGCGTCTGCGAGTATCTCGGAGCCAAGAGTATTATGACTGACTTGGATGATGTCGATGAGTTAACTCTGGATGAGGCGACCGTCGAGGCAGAGAAACTCTTGCGCAAGAAATTAAAAAATAAAAAATTCCATTATATTTTTACCCACAATGGCAACGGTGAGTATGGACATGGTCGGCACATTGCGGTTCATCGAGCAGTGAACAAATTACTTGAAGAAGGCTTCTTACAACCGGAAAAAGTTTTTTATTTTAATTATCAAAAGAAAGATAAGACCTTAGATTATTCAGAAATTATCTTGGGCGAGGAAAGTGGCAAGGTTGTTGAATTGTCTGATGAGGAATATCAATCTAAACGCGATATCATGTCCATGATTTACGGTTTTGCCGTCGACGGTCCCGATATTAATTATTGTACCAATCCCGAGGGGTTTATTGTTAAAGATTTATAAAATATTTATTCGTAAATTTGTAATAGATTTGTAAATTCGCAGGAGGGAAGACAAACTATCAGCAAAAAAATTCTATGAAAGTTGCAGTTTTACATGCTTATCCGCCAGAACCGGATGGACTTAGCATTCAAGGTAATCTATTGTATCGAGGCATGAAGGAAAATGGCGTTGATGTAATGCCATCGCATTATTCTCCAAGCTTCCAAAAGCAATGGATGTTTAATGCTTATCAGCCGGACGTTTCCATTGGAATCGGTTGCTGGACTTATGCCAAGGATATTATTTTTTCACCGCAAAACAATGGCTCGATTCCTGTGCCGTGGTTGGTGGCGAATGGCTGGGTGGCAAATTACCACAAAGCTATTAGTGACTTGCCTTTGACTTTTACGACTAGTAATTGGGTAACTGATACTTATAAGCGAGATGGCGTGGATACGAAGAATTTTGTCACTTTACCAATTGGTTTTGATCCAGAGGAGGTCAAGCCTTTTGCCGGTGATCCGAAGGTTGCCAAGATTCGCGAGATGTTGGGCGTACAGCCTCATGAGAAGATGATTTTGACCATCGGTGGTGATGTAACCAGTAAGGGTGCGCAAGAAATGTTCAGAGCTTTGGTAAAGATTGATAAAGAATTCAAAGATTGGAAATACGTGCTTAAGCATTGGGAAAGTGAGTCTTCGGAAGTGCATTGCAAAGAGGAGGAAGATCTTATCGAGGAATTAGGCCTAGATCGTGACAAAATCGTTTATCTATCTGGCGCTTTTTCCCATGATTTCATTCCTTATTTATTGTCTGCCTGCGATATATACGCAGCACCGTCCAGGCTGGAAGGTTTCGGCATGATTCAAATGGAGGCAGAAGCTTGCGGCAAGCCTGTAATCTCAATCAATGTTGGCGGTCCGGTTGATACGATCGTTCATGGCAAGACCGGTTTCTTAGCCGAGGTCGGTGAGACCGTCACCTTGACCGAGGAGTGGGCATGGGAACACATGGGCTTCGACGTTGATCACAAGATCAAGTTTGATGAGCCAAAAGTTTTCGCATATCGCGCCGATATCGACGAATTGGCAAAATATACTCTGATGTTATTGACTGATGATAAGTTACGAGAAGAAATGGGTCGCAATGCGCGTCAATTCACAATGGATAATTTCCAATATCGTGATGTGGCGAGAAAGGCGTATAAGTTGTTGCAGGAGAAATTGGGGAAGGAATAGGCACAGTTATTTGAGTTTTAATAAAAAAAACAAGCCCAGTGCTTGTTTTTTTTGTGGTTTTTAATAGCGTTCTTTATAATTTTGAATTTTGATTTTTTAATTTTGAATCAATTTTTAATGATCTAATTTTTAATAACTATTCCTTCGCTCAAAATTCAAAATTACTCAAGATGAATTTTATTTTTCCAATCCTCAATCCTCAATTTCAAATCCGGCAAATCTTTCAGTTCTGGATTTTCATTCACCAGTTTCGCCGCCTCATTCTGCGCAATTTCGATTAATTCATGATCAAAGAGGTTGGCAATTTTAAATTCCGGAAAGCCTTTCTGATTCGTGCCGTAAACTTCGCCCGGTCCGCGTTGTTTGAGGTCGATTTTGGCGAGCGTAAAGCCGTCGTGGTGTTTTTCCATGGCTTGCAATCTTTCCTTCGTCTTGGGCGAGTCGCTGTCGCTAAACAGGAAGCAATAGGATTGGTGGGTGCCGCGACCGACACGACCGCGGAATTGGTGGAGTTGGGCGAGTCCGAAGCGATCTGCGCCTTCGATCATCATGATGGTGGCATTAGGGACGTCGACGCCTACTTCGATGACGGAGGTGGAGACGAGGATTTTGGTTTTGTTGGCGACAAAGTCTTGCATGATTTGGTCTTTTTCTTCGGATTTTAGCTTGCCGTGCAAGAGCGCGATTTCTAGGTCAGGAAAAATAACTTCGTTTAATTTTTTGAATTCTTCTGTCACTGATTTCACACCCATTTTATCCGAGGGATCAATGAGGGGGCAGACGACGAAGACTTGGCGGCCTTCCTGGACTTGTTTGTAGATAAATTTATAAGTATCCGTGCGGTTTTGTTCCGAGACTAGGCTGGTGATGATGGGCTTGCGATTTTTTGGTAATTCATTAATGATGGAAATATCAAGCTCGCCATAAAGTACGAGTGCTAAGGAGCGGGGAATCGGGGTGGCTGTCATGGAAAGCAAATGCGGCGACAGAGAAGTGTTCTCTCCGACTTTTGCCAAAAGTTTTTTGCGTTGTTCCACTCCAAAACGATGTTGCTCATCAATAATAGCTAAGCCAAGATTGTGACATTTGAAATCTTCTTGAATCAAAGCGTGAGTGCCAATCACAATATCCGCATCGCCATTCTTGATCATTTCTAGTAATTGTTTTTTTGATAATTTTCCCAGAACAGTATTGATTTTCTTCTCTGTGCGCGTAAAAAGAGCAATGCGCAATTTGGAATTAACTAATGTTTTGCAAATGGAGTTGTAGTGTTGTCCCGCCAAAATTTCGGTCGGCACCATAATGAGTGATTGATATTTATTCAAAGCCACATTAAACATCGCTACCACGGCCGTGATGGTCTTGCCGCTACCGACATCGCCCTCCAGTAAGCGTGACATTGGTTTGTCCTTTTGCATGTCCAAAAGGATCTGCCAAGCGGATTTTTTCTGGGCATCTGTTAATTCGAAGGGGAGCGACTTAACAAATTGCTTCGTTTCTTCTTCCTTGAACTCAATCATCGGCGCGGTATTAAATGTGATTTCTTTTTTAAGCAGTTGGGATTGCAATTGCGTCAGAAAAAGTTCGTCAAAACTCAGGCGCCGTTTGGCCTCGGACAGCATCTGTTCGTTTTTGGGAAAGTGCAATCCTTTCAAAGCGTCATCAATGCTAGCTAATTTGTTTCTCTTGATAATATCACTCGGTATCCATTCCGGAACTAGATAAACAGCCGGCAAGGCTTGCTTGATTAGATAGCGAATTTGCTTTTGAGTGATGTTGGCAGTCAGGTGATAATTCGGTACGAGTCCCTGGGTGTTAGTCGTTGCCTGCGTGCTCACTTTTTCGTAGTTCGGCGATTTGAGTGTCAAGTCGTTATCGACTTTGCCAGACAGGGAAACCAGGTCGCCATTTTTCAAGGTCTTGGCAATAAAAGGTTGGTTAAACCAAACTACTTTAATTGTGTCCGTCCCATCATTAACCAAAGCCTCGGTGATATTCATCTTGGTCCGCAAGCTTTTTTTATTCTGAATCAGATCAATCTCGCCAACGATATTGGCGGCGGTATTCGGCTGCAAATCTTTGATGGCGGTCACCTCGCTGAAATTATCGTAGCGAAAAGGGAAGTAAAACAAAAGATCCTGGATAGTTTCGAGGCCAAGATTTTTAAGTCGTTTTGCCGTTGTGGCGCCGACTTTGCTGAGGTTTTCGATTTTGGTATCCAGGGTAAGCATAGTTATATTTTAACATATTGAAATAAAAAAGCGAGATTGACATTGGGGGTGTTTCTTGGTATATATAAGATATGACTAAAATAGATTTAATAAAAAATAAAACTGCCTCAGTTTTTGATTCGTACCAAGTCTCAGAAGCCTCTATTTTTGGTTCGGTTGCGCGTAATGAAGAAAATAAACGCAGCGACGTGGATTTTTTGATAAAATTCTCGCCAGACCAAGGCGGGCTTTTTGCGATGGTGCGGTTGAAAAGGGATTTGGAAAAAATCTTAAAAAAGAAAGTCGATTTAGTCACTTATCGTTCATTGAATCCGCGTTTGAAGAAATATATTTTAAAAGATAAGATTTTAATATATGAAAAAAGACGATAGTATTTTTCTTGAGCACATCTACGATAGCATTGTGTTGATTGAAAAGTATTACAAAGAAATAGATAAAAAGTCGTTGCTAAATAAGCAGTATATTATCGATGCGGTAATTAGGAGATTTGAAATAATTGGTGAGGCGACGAGAAATTTGTCGAAAGAATTTAAACAAGAATATAAAGACATCCCTTGGCGAGATATGGGTGATATGCGGAATTTTTTGATTCATGAATATTTTGGAGTGGACGAGAATGAGGTTTGGAAAACGGTAAGAAATGATTTGCCGGATTTGAAAAAGAAGATAAAGACACTGTTGAAATAAATATATTTTAAAAAAAAGAAGCCCGTGGTCAAACTTTGATCATGGGCTTTTCGGTCGTAGTGGAAAAATTCAATCAAGAATTCCTGCTAAGATTCGTTGGGCTTTTTGCCGAACGGACTTTATATCGCCATCATCGTCATCAAAATTGACAGCGATATCGCGAATAAATTGCTTCATTAAACCTTGTTTGTATCCTTCTGCTAAATCATGTTCACCTTTTGACGATAGTTGTTTAATCTCGTCAATTCTTGTTTGAATGTGCTGCATTTTCATTTGTGCTCCTCCTTGAATATGTTTGTTTTGGATATTAAATTTATGCTTGTATATTAGCAGTTTTTTTAATAATGTCAATATTGTTTGCAATATTGCATTTTCCAAATAGAGGGCGTATATTATAGTTATATGACTGATAAATTGAACAAAAAACCCCTGGCAGACCGGATGCGACCTTTTGTTTTGGAGGACTTTTTTGGACAGGAAAAGGTGATTGGCGAGGGGACGATTTTGCGACAGGCGATTATGGCTGATAAATTGCCGTCTTTGATTTTTTGGGGGCCACCAGGGACAGGGAAGACAACCTTGGCTTTTATTATTGCGAAGCAGACCAATTCGGAGTTTTTGCGGATGAGTGCCGTAACGAGCGGGATGAAGGAACTTCGTGAGGTGATTAACGAAGCGAAGTCGAATGAGATTGAGGGCAAGAAGACTATTCTATTTGTAGATGAGATTCATCGTTGGAATAAATCACAGCAGGATGCACTCTTGCCACATATTGAAAATGGTCTGATTATTTTGATTGGTGCTACGACAGAGAATCCAAGTTTTGAAATCCGCAACGCGCTTTTGAGCCGTTGTCGGGTTTTTGTTTTAGAGACCTTGCGCAAGGAAGAGATTTTAAAAATAATTGATAAGGCGATCGGGGATAAGGAAAATGGTTTAGGGGAGATGGGAATTGAAATCGAATCCGAAGCGCGCGAAGCTTTGGCACAGATGAGCAACGGCGACGCCCGCACGGCTTTGAATATCTTAGAATTTGCGAGCTCAATCAATAAGAAAATTGATTTGAAAACAATTAAACAGGCTTTTCAAAAAAGCCATTTACTTTATGACAAAAACGGCGAAGAGCATTATAATATTATTTCCGCTCTCCACAAATCCATGCGTGGCTCTGATGAAAATGCCGCGCTCTATTGGCTAGCCAGAATGTTAGAAGCCGGCGAAGAGCCGCTTTATCTGGCCCGACGCTTAGTCCGTTTCGCCTCCGAAGACATCGGCCTTGCCAACTCCCGCGCCCTTGAACAAGCCGTCGCCGCCTACCAAGCCTGCCACTTCATGGGTATGCCAGAATGCAACGTCGTTCTTGCCCAAGCAGTAGTCTATATGTCCAAATGCGCCAAATCCAACAGCCTCTACACCGGCTACAAAAAAGCCGCCACCGACGTTCGCGACCACGGCGCCCTACCCGTGCCTATGCACATCCGCAACGCACCGACAAAGTTAATGCAGGAGCTGGGATATGGCAAGGATTATAAATATTCGCCGGATCATAACTATAATGAGAAGCAGGAGTATTTACCCGATGAGTTGAAGGGGCGAAAGTATTTATAGAATTAATTTTTTAATATGATTCCAACTGACGGCGCAAAAGCGTTTATTATAAATAAAAAATTGAACAAACTTTTACTTGTTTTAAGAGATGATAAGCCAAATATTCCTAGTCCGAATTGTTGGAGTCTTTTTGGTGGCGGTATTGAGCCTGATGAAAGTCCGATTGATGCGCTCAAGAGGGAAATGGGCGAGGAGATAAATATTGAAGTTTATGATATAAAGCAAATTGATGTTATCGATGTTGTTTTAACTGTCGAAAATAAGTCATATACAGTAATGGGTCATATTTTTTTAGCCTATACTGATGCCGAGCTGGAAGATATTGAAATATATGAAGGACAAAGAGTTGGATATTTTACCATTGAAGAATTAAAAAAATTAGAAAATATTGGTCCAGGTGCTTTAAGAATGATAGAGAAATATGAGAAGTCGTTGTTTAATTAAAATTAAGATATAATTTTATGACAAAAATATTTGTTTACGGGACATTACGAGAGCCTGAGGTTCAAATGAAAGTTATTGGAAGAATGATTGAGGGAGTGAAAGACTCTTTATTGGGATATAAAAAGACTACGATTGCGATTAATGATAGCACTTACTCGATTATCGAGGAGGATTTAAATGTCAATGAGGGGGTAGATGGCTTGGTGTTGGATATTAATGAAGATGATTTGATTAATTTGGATGAATATGAAACTGATACGTACAAAAGAAAAGAAGTGATTTTGAGAAGCGGAACAATGGCTTGGGTTTATTGTAAATAAGACAGTAAAATATATGGGCATGGTTGAAAAAATAAAAAACTTCGTCGAGGCTGAGTGTTTGAAGCCAACTAGCAAGTATGGCTATGAGCCGTTTCCACACCACTTCGTGCCGGTTGTTCGATATGCAGGTCAATTAGCTGATGAGCTTGGTGGTGACAAGGAAGTGGTTGTAATTGCCGCCTGGTTGCACGATATTGGTTCGATTATTCATGGTCGAAAAAATCATCACATTACCGGGGCGAAAATTGCGGAGGAAAAATTAACTGAACTGGGTTATCAGGCAGACAAAATTGAGCTTGTGAAAAAATGTATTTTGAATCACCGAGGTTCAGAGCAGCGTCATCGTGAGAGCATTGAGGAAAAGATTTTGGCTGAGGCGGATGTATTGAGCAGTTTCGAGAATATTGCCGGCATCTTTAAGGCTGCGTTTGTTTATGAAAACTTAGATCAGGCTGAGGCAAAGGAATCGGTGCGAATTAAATTGGAGAATAAATGGCGGCAATTGCATTTTGATCAGTCCAAGGAAATCATCAGGCCGAAATATGAAGCGGCGATGTTGTTGTTAAAATAAAATATTAACTATGCATAAAAAATAATATGGAAAAAGTAAATTTAAAAATTGAAAAACTGGGTTTGCTAAATGAACGAATTGAGAGCGAACGCTTATTGCTTGTTCCAATTTCGATGCAATATAGTGATGAAATATTCAAAGAGTTTACGCCTGAGATTGCGACCTATATGTATCCGGCTCCAGCGAAAGATATATCTGAAACTGAAGAATTTATTAGTAATTCTTTAAAAGAATTAAGCGATGGCAGTGCTTTGCAACTTGTGATCCTTGATAAAGACACCCAGGAATTTGTTGGATGTGCTGGACTGCATCACGTCGATGGCAAGATTCCAGAAATGGGAATCTGGCTTAGGAGGACGGCCCATGGGAGCAGATATGGAAGAGAGGCGATGACGGCAATTAAAAAATGGGCTGACGAAAAGCTGGATTATGAATATATTAAATATCCCGTGGCAGATAAAAATATCGCAAGTAGAAAAATTCCCGAATCAATGGGTGGAAAAGTTGAAGATGAATATGACGATAAGGGCTTGGGCGGGAATGAATTTCATTCTTTGGAGTATAGAATATATCCGGAGCGAAAATAGAATAATATATTTTTAGCACGATTTTTTCCAAATAATAACTTCTTAGACCAAAGGAGGTATAATTTTGAATAGACGCTGCGTGATTCTTTGTTTAAAAATTTTAAGATGCAAAAGATGTCAGACGGAAAGGAGCGACTATAAGAAAAAATCCAAAAAAAATCCGAGAAATATTACTGTGTGTGCTTGGTGACACGTTTGTAAAAGAGCAACCGAACACAGGGAGTTTTATATTTGAAACAAAACAAAAAAAATATGCCTGGAGAACTTTTGAAATCAAGAGTTCTCCTATTTTTTTTAATTAAAAAAGCACAAAATGCAAGAAGCGAATCGCAGCAGCGACTCACTCTTTGCATTTTGTGCTTTGTGCTTTCGTTAGGAATCGAACCTAAGTCCTGGGAACCGCAATCCCATGTTCTATCCACTGAACTACGAAAGCTTGTGTCTGGTAAAAAAATCCGCTACAAGGCGGAATTTTTTTGTGCGGAGGAGGAGAGATTCGAACTCTCGGAACCCGTGAAGGTTCAACAGTTTTCAAGACTGTCCTATTAAACCGCTCTAGCACCCCTCCGTTTTTAAATTTTAAATCAGGTGTTTCTTGAGAAATTCTCTTCCTGAACCTGATTTCAAATATTTTTCAAATTCAAATGCTATATATTTATTTTTGACTGCAAAATAAAATTCAAGTTCGACAGGAAGATGATTAGCCGTCGCTGGAACATATCCCTTTTGATGTCGTTCAAATCTGTCTTTTAAATCATCTGTGCAGCCAATATAAAATCCGTCTTTGGATTTTAAACTATAAACATAGTGCATTAATTTTGTTCTTAACTAAGATTGTATCTACATCATTTGGCGGACTGTGTCACGCCGTAGGTACGCTCGCGGAACTCTAGAATAATTCTGCCCATGTAAACACACAGGTCGCCTATGCTAAAGCTCCGGCGTACCGAAGGCGGAGAGGAAGGGAGTCGAACCCTTGAAACTTTTTACAGTTTAACACGTTAGCAGTGTGCCGCCTTCGGCCACTCGGCCACCTCTCCAGTTATAATTTTTTCTTTTATCGTATTTGCTAAAAGATATTTTATTCGTTCTCGTCCTTTGCCTGATTTTAAAAACCTTTCTTCAATTAATGCATCTGTTTTGTTTGTAAAAAATTCACAATAAATCAATGACCATGGTTTTCCGTTTTTAGTCGATGTTACCTTTCCTTGATTATGGTACTGTAAACGAATTTTTATATCCTCACATGAGCCTTTGTATATTTTTTTATTTTTTTGGCTATAGATAATATATACACAGTACATAATAATTCAATATGCCTTTCCGCCCAAGGCGGACCAGCCTCGGGCTGGCGGCCACTCGGCCACCTCTCCATAACAATAAAAAAACTAGATAGTAATCTAGGTTTCTCTATATACCTATTTACGAGATATATAAATATTGCTATAATAAATATATAAAATTATTCAGAAAAAGTCAAATATTTCAAAATATTTAAAAAAATGGAAAATAACGAAAAAAAAGAGGGGGTGATTTCGTGGAATGTTCCCGAATATAACACTTATGATCGATCTCGGAATTGGTATATTGTTGCCGGTGTCGTGGCTTTTGGCTTTCTTGTTTTTTCTTTTTTGACGCACAACTTTCTTTTTGCTGTAATAGTTATTATCGCAGTTTTGATGTATGTCCTGAATCATGGGCAAGAGCCGATGATGATTAATATCACTTTGACCGATGAGGGTGTCATTGTGGGGCGTAAATTCTATGATTATGATGAATTGAAGAATTTTTCGGTACTATATAAGCCCAAGCAGGGGGTCAGAAACCTGTATTTTGAGTTCAAAAGTGGCATAAAACATCGAATATCAGTGCAATTAGATGGAATGGATCCGATTGTGATTAGGGAGTATTTATTGCGATACTTACATGAGGACCTAGAGAGAACCGATTTGCCTTTATCTGAGGGCCTCGCTAGGTTATTAAAATTATAGTTATTTTGTAGATTTTTTTCGTGTAAATAGTTTTAGTTTTAATTATCAATTAAAAATTACGAATTACGAATAATTGGAGAAATTAATAATAATTTCTTTTTTTGTTTGCTAAAAACGACACGCTTTTGTCGTTTTTTTTATTTAATATTAGATATTATTGCCTTGTTCGAGGTATCAGCTATTGACATTTTTCTCTGGGTGTGATATATTACTTTATTAATCAAAAAAAGGACGGAAGGCCATTTTGAGTGGGTTAGGCACGACAAGCATGGGGATTTAATGTTAGGGTTTTATGGGCCAATTGAAGCAAACAATCGAAAGATTTATTTGCTGCAATTGGCTCGGGAATACCTAGCAAAAATTTCTTGCCTGCCCACTTAAGCTGGTCTTTTTTTTAAAAATAGCTGTAACTATAATTAATTTAAACAGGAGAAAAAAAGACTAAAAAATTAATTTTTTATAACAAAACATAGAGACTTGCTACGACAATTTTTTTAAATATAAGCTTTGCACCTAAACAATTTCATATTACAATTAAGCGCCCGAAAAGGGAAAGGGGGAAGGTTTTATGCGAAAAACTATTGCCATGCTATTTATTCTTGCTGTCTTATGTAGCTGCAGCAAACAAAAAGGGGAACCTTCAGTTATTGCCACAATGGAAGTAAAAAAGACTACACAGGCTACGCTAGTGGATCTTTCCAAGATGACGACAGTCGGCAACCACTCGTATGCGCCTCTCAATATAAATGGAGGAGTGCCAAGTGATTATGTTGACGAGGTTTTAAACATCTTGGCTGATTTTGAAAAAAAATATCCTGAGCGTGAAATTACACATTGGCACATCGAGAAACAGCAAAGTGCTCATACCACTGGTAGTTATTTTTTTGGGATATGGATTGATCACAAGCTTAAAAAAGAATAACCATTATCTGATGGTTTATGAGGGACGGAGGTTTTTCTAGTAATACTAGTTAACTCCCGTCCCCTTTTTATTTCTTGATAACCGCCTCGGTTTGGATCCGTCAGAGTCTCCCAGGTGGGGACTCTGACGCCGTCATTGAGTGCTTTGAATTGTCAGAGTCCTCGCGGAGAGACTCTGACGGCACTATTTTTTAATAACTGCTTCAGTTGAGGTTGCCTTGTCCTTGTTTGGATCAATGCCAACTAGGCAAACTTCTCGCCAGGGCACATAATGCGAGCGGAAACGGGTATCCTTGACGACAGGCTCGGTTGAGGTGCCTGAGGCTGGATAGGTAACTTTGTAGTCAAAGTAGGCGTCAGCGCCGTTGTGTGCGTGCTCAGTGCATTTTTTTTCACCTGGCTTAAGAGTGGTGGTTTCTATTATTTTTGTTGGTGCCGGTTTGACGATATTGTAAATAGTAGGGTAGGTGGAAGTGGCGATGCGACCGTCTTTTGTGCCCCAGAAGTCAAAATATAAATTATAACCTTCCATTCTTGATAAAATTAAGATGTGATTATTGGTGTCATTCTTGAATCTGTAATCCGGCCATGGATCATAGATGGTGGCGTCAGTGCCAGCTGGTTCATAGTAGGAAACGCGATAGGAATGATTGCGGCGCGATGTAACAGGCAGACCGGCTTTGACCGTGCCTCGGAAAACAGTTGTGCCAACTTGGCAAAGACCACCGCCGTATTCAGGCACGGTTTTATTGTCTTTGATTACTAGCTCTGGCAGATAGCCGGAATCTTTGTCGATCTTGCCAAGCGTGGCGATGAGGGAAAATTCTTCTCCTGGTTTGACAATCGTGCCATTGACAGCGTTGGCGCCAGTTTTGATATTGTGGATTCTGTTTTTGGGTGAGCCAGTGAATTTGGAATGTCCCGTGCCGAGTAATTCTTTGATGCCAAGATTTTCAATTTCTGTGGCGGATAAAGATTTTTTTATTTCGGTAATAACTTCAAGTTCTTTATTTTCCTCGTCGCTATTTAAGAAGAATTCAATTTTTTTAGCCGTGGCTTCAATATCAAGCGCGATGCCTTCTTGTCCAGTTTGAAATTCAGAAACTTTACCGTTTTCAATGTTGAATTTGGGATCGATTGCTTCCTTGTCTATTTTGGAGGCGATAGTGGTTTTTAAATAATCTTTTATCTTGTCTGAATTTAGGCTGATGAAAACTTTTTTTTCCTTTGATTCTGGGTCGAGCTTTAATTGTAACCAAGTCAAAGCATCCTCTTCGCCGAGAGTCCATTTTTTAGTAGTATATTTTAAGGTGATTGGCACTTTGCTATAAAATTTTTGCGCCATTGTGTCGATATTCAAGACGTCGGTTTTGTTTATTTGCGGATAGTTGATTTCCACACTGAGCTCAATCGGTTCTTGATTGAGAGTGTTTAGTCTTTCACGTAGAGCGGTTTTGGCCTGGGCAATATTGATAATTTGTCCACGAGTTTCATCTTTGATACTGAAAGCAACCGTCTTGTCATTTTTATTTAATTTGTAAACTAATTCAGCATCTTTGGCCGGCGTTTCAAATTTTTTGAAATTGTCGTTTAAGAATTTTTCAATTTCTGGTTCATAAATAGTGTAGTCCATGGCAATTTGGTATTTATAACTCAGGGCAGTAATTTTTTCTAAAAGATTGTTGTAAAATTTCCCACTACGGCCATAGTTAATTGCCGTGTTGATTGTTTTCTCTGTGTCAAAATAAACTATCTGGTACGCCAAGTCACCCTCTATGGAGGAGATAAGAGGATAGAGTGGAACGCTGTCGGTATTATAATGGAAAACGATACCATTTTGATTAATTTGGTCAATTTTTTGATTAATCAAAAGCGTGGCATCATTTTTTGATAAGCCGCCGAGATTGGTGCTACCCAAAAAAATACCAGGATAAATTCGGTCTTGGTATTTTTTTTCAAAGACAGAATATGTTGTTAAAACAGCCACAATGATTGTAAAAAAAATGACAGAGAGAACGCTTAGCCATTTATAGTGGTGTTTATATTTTTCGTGAAATGAGAACATGTTGCGAATTTATTCAGTGGGATTTAAAATCTCGTTTAGAATAGTCTTGGCTAATTCTTTGTTTTTGGCTGTTTTTTCATTTTCAGTTTGAATGGTAAATAATAAAACATCACCTTCTTTAACATTTTCAGGTAATTTCTTTGTTGGCCAAATTATTGTTTTGTTGTCGCCAGTCTTGAGGACAGCTTTGTCATCTTCAAAACGATCAATTGTAATTTTTTCTTCCATATCGTTTAATTACCCTTAACTCTGATTGAAATTTCCTTAGCCGGTTTAGCTTTCGGAAGGATTACGGTCAAAACGCCATTTTCCAATGAAGCATCGATTTTTTCGGCTTGGATTTCAACCGGCAAGATAATTGAGCGTGAAAAAGCACCCCAATAACATTCACGGAAAAGGTAGTCACCGTCTTTGACCTCATTACCCATTTCGCGTTTGCCACGAATCGTAAGCATGTCATTATTGATAGCTATATCGATGTCTGCCGGCTTAACGCCGGCAATTGTTGATTTGATGATAATCTCTTTGGCAGTTTGGTAAACATCAATCGATAATTGCCCCTCTTCAGTATCCTCTAGCCAATTATCACTTTCGCTTTCCATTTCAATGTCATCATCGTAGGCTTCATCTAAATCAGTATTTCTTTTAGAGAATTTTTTTAAGAAATTTTTCATAGTTTTAATTATTTTAATAGTTTGTAAAGTTATTTATATTATAATGTTATTCTA
>Ga0209749_1001468_pt1 | contig 20559 bp, 14 predicted proteins | sample EPASupsiteSAE347_FD_187267 | JGI IMG/M metagenome (GOLD analysis project Ga0209749, IMG submission 187267) | Bioremediated contaminated groundwater from EPA Superfund site, New Mexico - Sample SAE3-47 (SPAdes) (version 2) | ecosystem: Environmental > Aquatic > Deep subsurface > Groundwater >... | reverse complement strand
GACCCGGGAAACCACTATTGAGGAATATCCTTTGGCGTGATACAACGGGAACGATGAATGCCTCGACGGCTGTTACCGTGAAGGTTGAAGAAAGAAGCTGGGATCTTGCGACTTATTCCTGGCTGATAATTTCAGCCGATGAAATGGAAGGCTTCAAACAAACAAATCGGCTGGTTTTCAAAAACAACGTTAGGATCAAGGACAAGGATCATTTCGGAACCGGCAACCGTCTGGATTACGACAAAGCGAGCGCCTCCATGATTCTCACCGGAAACGCTCACGTAGAAGGCGAAAAATGGAGCAACAAGGAAAAAAAGATGGTGAAGCAAATTCTTGACGGTGAAATAATCAGATACAACACTAATACAAAGGAAATGTCATCGGAATAATTATGGATCTAAACGTTACTTATCGCGGGTTTACGCTTGACCCGTTTCAAATTCAGGCGATTTCTGAAATCGAAAACGGACACTCGTTGGTTCTATCGGCTCCGACCGGTTCGGGAAAAACCCTCGTGGCGGAATATCTCATAGAGAAAATCTTGCAAACCGATCAGAGGATTATCTACACTTCCCCGATCAAAGCATTGTCGAACCAGAAATATCGTGATTTTTCAAGATTATATGGCGATAAAATCGGAATTCTCACCGGCGATGTCGTCATCAATCGCGAAGCTCAGGCGTTGATCATGACGACCGAAGTTTATCGAAACATGGCGGTCGAAGACATCGCGGCAATAGAAGATGTCGCTTACGTCATTTTCGACGAAATTCATTTTCTCGGCGATATCGAACGTGGAACCGTATGGGAAGAATCCATCATTTTTTCTCCGAAAACCGTCAGATTTTTGGCATTGTCGGCTACCATACCGAATTGCGAGGAATTGGCGCGCTGGATCGAATCGGTATCCGATCATAAGGTTTCCGTTATTTCACACGATCAGCGTAGCGTACCGCTTTCGTATCTTTTTCATCACAATAAAGTTTTGATGCCGTTCAAGGAACTTTTCAGAAAAGTTACGCGTAAAATCGATGATGATGAAGACGACAAACCGATGAGGCGCAGGCGCAAGCCCGAGGGCGAGTGGCGTCACTTCGACATCATCAAGTCGTTGCAAAATCAGAATCGCTTACCCCTCCTTTATTTCGCGTTTTCAAGGGCGCTCGTGGATAAAATGTCGCGTGAAACAGCCGAGCGCTTTGATTTTACGAGCGCGGCCGAGAAGAAAATAATCGTGGAAACGGCCGATGCTTGCATAGAAAAATATCGCTTGGAGAATCTGGAAAGCGCTTCCCAACTAAGGGAAACTCTCATTCGCGGAGTCGGCAGGCACCACGCGGGGCTTCTTCCCCAATTGAAGGAATTGGTGGAGGTTCTATTCGCCCAACGTCTTTTAAAAGTCCTTTTCGTCACTGAAACCTTCGCTGTCGGTGTCAACATGCCAGCTCGATCCGTAGCGTACGATTCGCTGAAAAAGTTCGACGGACGTTCCTTCCGACCGATGAGTTCCCTTGAATTCCAACAAATCTCGGGCAGAGCCGGAAGGCGTGGAATCGATGAGATCGGATGGGTGATCGTTCCCCACCTTCCCAGAGATCTGACCTTGAAGGAACTGGAGATTCTCGTCTACGGCGATGTGCAACCTCTTCTGAGCCAATTCGACCTTTCGTTCAACAGCGTGCTTAATCTCTATGCCGGGCATAAAAATGAAGAAATTCGAATGATTCTGAAAAAGAATTTCGCGCAATTCCAAGCCAATCGCGATCTTCCGAAATTGACGGAAAGAGTGGCCCAATTCAGGACCGAGCTTGAAGACGCCATGCCGCGATGCACCGAAAAGGCAAACGATATCGAGGCTTTCATGGCTTATCATAAGAGAAGGCAGGAAATCATCAATTCCATGAACCGGCAGTTGTACAACACCTCTCCGGGAATGCGCGGACGCAGAAATCGGCCGCATCTTGAAAGACTCACCCGCGAGCTGAATGAAAAATACGAGGCATTGAATCAGGAAGAACTGACGTTTATTTGCGGACGTTGTAAAGGCAGAAAACGTTGCGCGCACCAATTCCATCAGGCGGCAAAAATCCAAAAGAAGCTCGATTACTGGCGTACCTTGTTCGAACAACAAGAGGAACTTCAACTTCCCTTGTATGAGAAAAAGGTTCAAATCATGCGTAATCTCGGGTATATCGATGCACAGGGACTTCTTCCCAGGGGTGAATTTTGTTCTAAAATTCATACGGAGGAAGTCGCCGTGACGGAGCTTTTTTTCAAAGGAGTCTTTCACGAATTCGATCCGCATGAAATAAATGCGTTGGCGCTCTCGTTGGTTTATGAACCTCGCCGCCGCGGTCCGGAGGGTCAGCAAACCCGCCGTGAAAGGGTTCCCGCGCGCGTGCGGGAAGCCCGTGTTTTCGTCAACGACCTTTCCAAGAAATACAACTTCATTAAGCCGCTGGAAACCGGCTTGGCACCCGCTATTTACGATTGGAGTCGCGGAGGTTCCTTTGAAGAACTCGTTTCCAGATTCGACATTACCGAGGGTGATCTCATAAGGTGTTTTCGTCAGGCTATCGATTTGCTTCGACAAATACGAGAAGCCGCGGATGATAAAAGCTTCAGGGAAAAACTCGCCACGTGTCTCGATTACATAAATCGCGACATCATACTTGCCACGGAACTTCGTGATTAATGCCTGTTTTCAACGAAATGAACAATAACGGTAAGATCGACAGCAACTCCCCGGAAGCGACTTTCGAACATGGGAAAAATACGGCCGTGTGGCTGCCCTTGCCGCTGGTATTACTCTCGGGCCAGCTTGGGGCGGGAAAAACCATCTGGACGAAGGGATTCGCCCGGGGATTAAACCTTTCCAGCGAGGTTTACAGCCCTTCTTACACGATCATGAACGTCTATACGGAAAATGAGAAAGTTCTCTATCATTTCGATCTGTATCGAATCGATTCGATCGAGGAAGTTTTCGACACGGGTTTTTTTGAGATCATTGAAAGCGGCAAACCATGTGTAGTTGAATGGGCCGATCGGGTGCCGCGCTTGTCCGGGCTTAAACATTTGCGGGTTACGATAAATTCCGGCGACAATATATCGTCCACGGATGGCGTAGATACCCGAAATACGCCTGGATGGCGTGCTTTTTCGGGTATATCGTCCACGGATGGCGTAGATACCCGAAATACGCCTGGATGGCGTGCTTTTTCGGGTATGCCCGGCGGTTCATCGGATTTAAGAACGATTGCATGGGAACTGAAGGAACACGGCGACTGAAAATGAATTACATGTTTCTCGATTCATCGAGCCGCAAAACTTTCGGACAAGTACGCGTGGGCGATTCCCTGAACTTCTTTGAGTGGAATACCGATCGCGATTTGGGATCGCGTATTAGCGGGTTATGCGATGAAATGCTGGTTTCGGTGCATGCCTCCCTTGGCGATATCGACCTCCTTGGAATCTGCGTGGGGCCCGGTAGTCTTACCGGCTTGAGAGTTTCAGCGGCATTCATGAGGGCCTTGGCTTTCATTTCGGGGAAACCGCTTGTAGGAATAGATCTTTTCTCATGGACGGTTCGATCCTTGTCGCACCTGCCGGAATACTCTCATACTTCGGGTGCGTTCGTAAAACAAGAAGTAAGCTTGTTGATTCCGGCATTGTTGCATCAGTTCTTTGCCGTCGATGTTGTCGTGAATTCGGCTTCGAACAACCCGTTATCTACACCGCGACTTGTAAAATTGGAAAATCTTGCGCGGGATTCGGTTAAAATCGGAATCCGTTGCGAAGGCGAAGGAATGAAAAGGATTGATCCGTCGTCCCGGGCTTTGGATGAAATTATGTTGATTCAACGCGCTGCCGGCGGTTTTGACGACATTCTCAGGGTGCTTCCGCTCTATATAATTCCTTCACAAGCTGAAATGAAACTGGAAAATAAAACATGATCACGCTTGGTATAGAATCCTCCTGCGACGATACCTCCGTTGCCGTAGTTCGTGACGGAGTTGCGATTCTTTCAAGCTTGGTGTCTTCGCAGATTGAGATTCATCGACGTTTTGGAGGCGTTGTTCCTGAAGTGGCTTCGCGAAAACACCTCGAAGCCGTTCTTCCCTTGTTGAAATCCGCTTTGTGCGATGCAAAAATCGACGCTTCCGAAATTCGACAAGTGGCGGTCACCGCCGGGCCCGGTTTGATCGGTCCGCTGCTTATCGGGCTTTCCGCGGCGAAAGCCGTCGCCTGGCAATTGCGCGTGCCGTTGATTCCGGTGAATCATATCGAAGCGCACCTTGCGGCCGCTTTTCTTTCCAGATCCGAACCGCCTGCATATCCTTTCTTGGGTTTGATCGTCTCGGGCGGTCATTCGAATATGGTTTTATCCGAAAGCCCGCGCGGTCATTTGTTGTTGGGAAGAACGGCTGATGACGCTCCGGGTGAACTTTTCGACAAAATCGCGCGACATCTCGGACTGGGATATCCGGGCGGTCCGGTGATTCAAAAAACCGGTATGACCGGGAATCCCGCCAAATATCGGCTCCCGCGTCCCATGATCGGCAAAGGTCTCGGCTTCAGTTTCAGCGGTCTGAAAACGGCTGTTTTGAATTTGGCTCGACAAGAAGGAGCAAAACTCGATGTTCCTGGGTTGTGCGCGAGTCTCCAGGCGGCGGTGACGGACACATTGATGGGAAAAGTCGCGGCGGCGCTGAAGGAAACAGGTTCACGGCGGCTGATCGTCGCGGGCGGAGTCGCGGCGAATAAAATGTTGCGGGAAGCCTTCGCCGCATTCGCGCTTGCCGAAAAAATCGAGTTGATTATTCCGCCTCCGGTGCTTTGTACCGATAACGCGGCAATGATCGCGGCTCAAGGTTTTTTCTCGGCGCATCAATGGAACACCGATGCTCTGAGTTGCAACGCCCGCGCCGACTGGCCGATCGGCGCCCCGCTTTAGTATTTTCATGCGAAATATGATTCCCAAACCCTTTTTTGCGGTCATGCTTTTTTGTTGTTTGGCTCTTTTTTTAACGGCTTTTCCCTCGATCGGGCTGGGAGAATATTGCTTTCCCGGTGCGGCGTGGGATGATCCATGCATGCAATCGATTCTTGGCGAGCTTGTTCAGGAAGCCGCTCTTACCGTTCCCGCCGAATTCGAGGTCTGTGGGAAGTTTAGTCCGAAAACGGATTTTTCTCTTCAGGAAGATCCGGATTTTTTGAACGACCTTCGAAAACAATGTGTTTCGCCGGAAAGATCGTTGCTTCAACCTTTGAAACCCTATCTGGAAACCCGTTGGACGAAAGCGATTCTTCGACGAATTGAAAACGGTCTGTTGGATGTATTCCTTGTTGAAGGAGATTATTTCGCGGGATTGGGAATAATGGCGAAAAAGAAATATCTTCCTCTCGCGGAAATTCTTCCCTCGAAACCAAGCGGGGTGCATTTGATTCTTGCATGGGAGCCCCTTAAAAAAACGATTGCCGTCTGGTCGATAGGAATCGATTGTCACAGCTTGCTGTTGCATCATTTCGCGATGGTCCATGCCGCGGCTCCAAAACGAAGCGCGTCATTCCATGTTTTTCGCGCAGGCCGATCGGCGATCGACATGAAAGAAGCTTTGAAAGCCTTTCCCTTCACGTCCCCTGACCTATGGGTGATCGGGTTTCGCGATACGATGGCGTACATGATTTCCGAACGCGAGCAATACAGGAAAAAAGCTCAAAAGCTGCAACGCGAATTCGGAGATAATGTGAATGAGGGAATTGTCGGTAGCATCACGATAGAAATTACACAAAAGAAGTTCTTGGCCGATCATTTTGCATGGCAAACACTGAAGGATGTCGTTGTCCGGCTTCCTGCTTTTACCTTCGATGAAAACGGTTTTTTGCAGTCCGACTGGTTTTGGAAAGCCAAGGATTTTTTCCAGGCCGCGCGGAAAATAGCCGATAATTCTCGATATTGCAAGTCCCTATGGAAAGTACAAGAGATTCTTCGCGGCAAGCCATGGGAAGATTCGGCGGAGTCGGCGGATTTTTGCTTCCTTCCTCATCAGAATCTGTTTCTGAAAATAGTTCGCTATATAAAGAAAGATGGAACTCAGGGGACGATTGCATTATTGGAGAATCCTTACGGAGACCAGGCGCTTGAGCTTATCCGAGCAGTCGGGAAAACCTTTCCAAATCCCAAAGTTTTGTATTTGGGAACGGCCGGAAGTCTCATTCCTCAACTTTCGTTTGGAACCCTCGTCGGACCGAAAAGTGGAATTCCTGACGAATTGATTTCCGTTTCAACGCCGGTTTCCGAAGTCCATGAAACATTGGCCGAATTCGCGAAGAATGGAAAGACGATGATTGACGTCGAGAGTAGCTGGTTGAAACAAGGATTAACGGAAAACCCTCAAATTCATTTCTCAGGTATGTTTTTAATAGCGGATGCGCCTTTGGAAAAAATTACCCTGCAGGATTGGGAGCATAGGAAATTGCTCATGAACCAAAGCTTTGAAAAAATGGTTGACCAAATTATCCGAGAAGGAGAAGTTCATCGTTTTCTTGATCCGTGCGTGGATACCGAAACGCAACATCGAAACTTTCTCAGCGCGCGGAAAAACCAATTACGAAGTCTGAAAGGATCGTCGCTTTCCGATTCGGAAATTGACCGCCTATTGGAAAGAGAACGAGATCGCCGATTATTGTCGACTTGGTTGTCGCCTTACCGATCTCCTTACCGATCGCCGCATTCGAATTCGTCTATCAGACAAGCTTGGTGGGATTTCTTTCGCCGAGCTGAAATTCACGGCCATGCCGTTGCCGGGATTGTTTCCGAGAAAAAACAGATAAGCCCGATTTTGGGAGAACGAATATTCGCCTGGAAATGTGATCGTGATTTTCTCAAACTCACCTTTACCGTAAGAGAACCCGCGGAAAAAAGCTTCTTGGCCTGGTTGAAACGACAATTCAACGGATTATCAAACTCCAGACCCGCTGTCAAAATAACTCCCGGGGGGAATACTATTTATCGTAAAAGTCGGGAATTCTTCGGTGAATCACATCGCGTCCGTTTTTATTATACTCCCCATGAAAATTCGAGCCTGGACGAGGAAGCTTTTCTTAACGATCGGGGTCGTTCTTGGGTTTCATTTCGGGTTTCATCCATGAAGGCCGCCGTTTCGATCATGACGGAATTGTCGCTGAAATACGACTTGTATCCCGACATGACGGATTTGTGTCAAGAGCAGATTCCGTTGCCGAATCTGAAAATTCCGCTGCCGGAAACGGTTCTTTTCGGTTCCCATAAAATGACGCGAAACCGTAATTGCGCGGATGTTGAAGAAAAACTGGCGTTGGACATTGCCGACGTCGTGCAATTTGTGAAACATCTGCGGCTTCTTTCGGCCCGGCGTCGACTTGAAGAAGGAAAAGTCCTGGAAACAACGAAGGTGCGCATGAATGAAATCGACGATTCAGACATTGGGTCCGGGCAGAATCATCTAGTGTATATGAGTTTGGGAAGCGGCATCAATTACTACGATGTTCCCTGGCAGTCGAAGAACAAGGGTTTGCCGTCACCTCGTTTAATTTTCCGCAATGTGTTCTCCAATGCACTTTTTACCGAATATTATCCGCGCAACTCTTGGGATACCTTGTCTAAGGGATATTCCAGATACGCCGAAATTTTGTCCTTCCAGGGGGATCGATTTTCCGAAACCGTCATGAGTCCATCTCGTCGTAGTAAGTTTTTACACGATTTGTCTCTTGCTCTTTGCGAGCAGGGAATCGCGAATGCCGAGGTCGCGGAAAAAGCTGAGTTTCGATTTTGGAATCTGACCGGTGCCGGAAATTTCATCAACAATGAGATTCGGGTTCCGGAAGAAGCCGATCTCGATAACCTTATCGTGGGAATAGCCGTTCCGAAGGGAACCGGGAATGCCTATAAAAGCGCCTTGTCACGCGCGGGATTTTCCCCCGAAATCGTTTTCGAGGCTCCGTTGGAAGGTGATAGAGGCATGCGTTTGGCTTATATGCAATGCTTGGCGGATCGAAAATTTCCCTGCGCCGGGCGACTTCTTCACGTTGCCGTCGGTAAACCGCTCTTGTGGCAAAAGCTTGAAAAAGTCGTAAACGAGCTGGTTTTTGAGAATATCGATAACGAACAATAACGTGAAATATTCAAGTGGTATTCTTTTCGCTACTTCATGTCGATCGAATCGATGTATGAGGCTGTTTTTTGGAATCCCGAGAGAAGATCCGTGAAAAATTTCGTGTCGGGTTGATTCCATTTTCCTTTGTTTTGAAGCAGCAAATCTTGAGTTCGTTTGATAAGGCGATCAAGGTATTGTCTCGGTGTAACGCTGTTGTCTTTGTCGGCCGGCTTTGCCTTATGAGAAAGCAGAAGGTTGATAATGTCGGTGTTCCCTCCGACAACGGCGTAAAAAAACGGTGTGCGCCTGTTCGCATCGGCTTCGTCAGTCTTCGCGCCCTTTTCAAGCAAGCATTGAACGATCGGAAGAAAACCGTTGCGTTTGTGATCTCGCTGCATCAAAATAGCGGTGAAATACGGCTTTGCTTTTTCGAAATCGGATTCGTCGAAGGCACCGCAAATTTCGTGGGCAAAACACGCCGCGGCATAATGCAGTGGGGTGGTTTGTTTGTTATCTCGGCAATCGATTAGGGCGCCGTGATTCAATAAAGATTCCACGGCTTCCATATTTCCGAACCGGCAAGCCATATGGAGCGGTGTCAGATCGTCATTGTCTTTCGCGTGTACATCGGCACCGGAATTCAGTAGTTTTTCGATCGCATCCGGTTGAAAGCTTATGGCTGCAAAGTGAAGGGGCGTGTTTCCTTGAGCGTTCTTGGCATTGATATCGGCATTGTATTTCAACAGAAGTTCGAAGACTTGTGAAAAATTGGGTGCGATGAAGGGATTTTGTATGATTGCATGCAGGGGAGTTCCGACTCGATCGACTGCATTAACGTCGGCTCCCTTGGCCATGAGATACTCGGCGACGTCGTTCCATCCGCAATAAATGGCTTCGTGCAGCGCCGTCGAACCGCGGAGGTTTTTCATGTTGATGTCGGCATTGTGCTTGATCAGAAAATCAATCAGATCGAGATCTTTGTTTTTCACTGCTTGGTGAAGAGGAGGCAATCCTCTCTCGCCGATGACATTCACATCGGCCCCTTGTGTTACGAGCAGTTCCAATATTTCCGTTTGCGGGAATTCAATGCCGTAGCAAATGGGCGTCAATCCTTCGCTGTCGGTGGCGTTGGCGGAATAGCCCTTGTCTAATAGCAGTTTGACGAGTTTCTCGTCACGCTTCGCGACCGCCTTGTGAAGAGGAAAGGTTTTGACTCCGGATTGCGAAGCGTCGGTTTCCTTTGCATGCCGAATTAAATCCTCGATATACTTATGTTGCTCCTTGGCGGCCATGTCGTAGGGTTCCAAATCATCTTTGTTTGTCGTTGAAACGGCGACTCCCTTGGCGAGAAGTAAAGCGACGATTTCTTCGCTGCCGCTTTCGGCGGCTAAATGCAAAGGGGTATTCCCATTGTTGTCGGGAGACGTCACGTTCGCTCCTTTGTCAAAGAGAATTTGAAAGGTTTTCACTGCTTTTTTCCTCACCGCGATATGTACCGGACTATCTCCGTCGCGATTTGTAACATGAAAATTCGCGCCTTTATCAAGCAGCTTGAGAACCATTTCGGAAAAATCATATTGAGCGGCAAAATGAAGCGGCGTGAAATCGCGACGGTTATGTGCGTTGATATCGGCACTCGCCGCGATCAGCAATTCCACGACTTTTGCATTCTTTCCTTCCGCTGCCGCGTGTAATGGTGTTGAACCGTAACTGTCGCGGCGTTTAACGTCGGCTCCTCGTTCAAGCAGCAGTGCGACGATTCGGTCTTGCCCCGTTTTGGCGGCCGGAAAAATCGGCGTTTGTTCAAGTGATCCGGTAGCGTTGACAAGCTGCGGACATTTTTCGCACAGAAGCTCAGCGACTTGTAATGAGCCGTTTTTTGCGGCGCAGTGAAGTGCGGTTTCTCCGAATTGACTGACCCGATCGACTTTGGCGCCCAACGCAATCAGGCGCTCCGCGATTTCCTTGGAATCATTGACGATTGCGAAATACAGCGGCGTTTCCTTGCGCTTGTTTTCCGCGCTGATGTCGGCTCCCTTTGTCAGCAAATATTCGAAAATCTCTTTCTGTCTTTCCATGGCGGCGATATGCAGCGGAGTCATCCCTTTATTGTCGCGAACATCTACAGGGATTCCTGATTCTATGAACTTTTCAACGGCGGATAAATCGCCTTTCGCGACCGCTTCGTGCAATGCAAAATTATCTTTTGCCGGCCTCCGCTCATTTTGCGGTTTATATTCAAATGTTGTGATGACTATACCCCCGGTTGCCGTGCTTTCCACCTCGATTAAATCAGATTGCGACTGGGCAAACACGAATTGCGCCAGAAAAATGAAATAAATCGGTAATAGAAATTTTCTCATCGATTTCATGCCTTTCCATCTAATCGGCCTACGAACGGTCATTTGACTCTTGCCGCAAGGCTGCTGTTCAACCTCTTTTGTTGCGGCGGCTCATTGTTTTGCTCCATTTTCCACAAGAAACTTTACGAGTGCTTGATTTTGGGTTGAGTTGAAAATTTGGTCAAATTCTTCAATGAATTCGAAAGGGATACGCTCTACCAGCCAAACTCCATTGGCTGAGAGATAGAAGGCAAACCCCACTTTTGCCATTTCTCCCGCCCGGATCTTTAATAACACCGCCTTCCCGTGACGAGAACCGACGGAAAGAGCCGTACCGATATCCGCTGACAAATGCACATGGTGACGAGATCCTTTTACGAGCCCTTCCCGGCGAATAGATTTTAAGAAGCGGGTTGCCGTGCCGTGATAAAGTAATTCCGGCGGGATTACCGGATCATAACCCAGCTCGATATCTATGGAATGCCCCTGACTTGCCCTGATTTTTTGTCCATCCTCGCTGAGAGCGAATCTCTTCTTATTGTTGTTTGCTACGACGTTTCCAAGATCTTCGAGAGAAAATGGCTTCCCGTGAGCCGCGCAGGCATTGAGCAGGTCGGCAATGCTGACCCAGCCATTGGAGTCAAGCTTAATGCCAATTTCCTCTGGTCGATGACGAAGAACAAAGCTTAAGAATTTGCTGAATTGAATATTTCGACTATCCATTCGCGACTGTTGCTTGAGTAATCCTTTCAAGGTTTGTTTTTCTATATTTCCTGAGTGGTCTAATTTTCTAGAACTCTTTGAAAACCATGTTCAATGATTTGGCTTCTCAGCTTTCAAACCGGAAAAATGAAACTGGTTTTTTGTACAGCTTAGAAAAGCGCTTGAATTCAATAACATCAAGACGGCGCTCCCCAGATTCGATCTTAGAAACATACGATTGCGGCTTTTTCAGTTTTTTTGCAACCTCTTCCTGGGTAAGTCCTGCTTCCTTCCGGGCTCTTTTTAAGAGCCCAAGGAATTCCCTGTATTCTTTCTCATAGATCGTGTCGGACATTAGAATGGATAATACAGGATACTTGCATAATATCCCAAAATAGGATAATTTGCAAGAAAAACAAAATCCTGGTCAAAGTTCTAACCGACTTTGAGCGTAATTGGGTTGTGAATTACGACGAACTTCTGGATAAGAGGCAGTTGATGAATCAAGGAGTTCGGGTGATTCGTTACAAGCAGTCTCATAGCCGATTGTAGGGGGGATTAGCAAGCCATCGCCGAAGCGTAATCCACCATAAACTGAATGGAATTTGTCGATTTTTCGTGCGATTGCCCTGGTAATTTCAATCCTCTATTTATTTCTTAAGCTGATTAGGATAGAATCTTTCAAAGAAAATAAGGAAAGAAACTAAGGAAAGAAACAGTGAAATTTCGATTCTCCGGTCATGAAACATTCGTGTGCCGTTACCCGTGGCTTCCCAAAGCGGTTAAAGCCGTTTCCGAAACCCCCGGCGTTTTTTCCAACGAAGATGAAGCCATGGTCACCCTTGGAGTAGGGAAGAATATGGTTCGCTCGATCCGTTTTTGGGCGGAGGCCATGAACATCATTGAAGGGGATTCAGAGAAGGGTTTCCATGTTTCCGATTTTGGGAATGCTATTTTTGGACCGAAAGGTTTTGACCCTTTTCTTGAAGACGAAAGAACATTGTGGCTTCTGCATTGGAAACTTTCAACGAGAATTGATGAACCGCTTTTTGCCTGGAATTTTCTATTGAACAACTGGCATGAGCCTGAATTAACCCGAACCGATATTCTTCGCACTATTACAAAGTTGCCTGAGCTTGTGGAATTGAAACTATCCAATGTCACGATTGAAGAGCATCTCGATGTTTTTTTTCGAACCTATTTTCCGACTCGAGGGAAAAAAGGTGAAGTAAAGGAAGACAATCTGGATAGCCCGTTTTTAGAGCTTAGATTATTGGAAAAAATCGGCGATTGTTCCGGAAGGGATGGGCATTCCCAGGTTGAACCGGTCTTTTCTTTTCGGCGCGAAGAAAAACCGGAAATTGATTGCGTGCTCTTTTCTTATGCCCTTAATGATTTTTTTGAAACGCGTTTTCCTAAAGAAAAGACGCTTCCATTCAAGGAAGTTGCGTTTGGTATCGGAAGCCCCGGCCAAATTTTCAAACTCCCCGAAAAAGAAGTTCGTGAGCGATTGGAACAAATGAATTCGCAAGAGAACGCTCTTTTCGGTTTTTCCGAATCCTCGGTTTTACAGCAAATCCACAAGAAGAAATCAATTTCAAGTCTTGCCCTCGTTAAACAGGTCTATCAACCAAAATATTTAAATGTTAAAGGTTTAAATATGGAAAATTGGGCGAATATTGTTTCAATTGGGAATGGAAAGCGTCTGTGAAAAATACGGAATTTTCTCAAAAGATTTCGGAAATATTTGACCTGAATCCAAGATTCTTTCGACCGGTGCATCTCGAACAGGATTTTACTGATCCAAAAGCCTTGGATAACTACATTTTAACGGATTTTACCGGCGAGTGTTTTTCAAGAATTACTGTCGGGTTTAATGAGAAATCTACTCAGCGAGCCTGGCGAATCACCGGTGATTACGGGACAGGAAAATCCAGCTTTGCCCTCCTCCTTTCGAAGATTGCGTGCGGCTTTGTAAAAGAAATTCCGCCGAATCTCGTTGGAAAAATGGAAAGTTTCATTCCGACTCCCATAAAAAAATTGCGATATTTTCCTTTATTGGTGACCGGGTTTCGCGGATCTCTTTCGCAAGGAATAATCAAGACCCTCTATGAAATTCTTGAAAAGCCCGTTTCCAAGGGAAGAAAAAGCGAAATTTTCCATAAACTGAAAAGCCATGTCTGTGGCGAGACCAAGCTTTCCGACGATGATCTTGTCAATATTTTGAAGCGATTCAAGCAGGACATTCTCGAACCCGGCGAATATTCGGGGATTTTTCTCATAATCGACGAAATGGGAAAATTCCTTGAATACGCCGCTCTATATCCTGAGCATCAAGATCTCTACCTCCTTCAGCAACTTGCCGAGATGGCTGCTAGAAGCGGGGAGGAACCCTTCTTCATCGTGAGTTTATTGCATCAGGGTTTCAATGCCTACGCCTCGCATTTGTCACTTTCGACTCAGCGAGAATGGCAAAAAATTGCAGGAAGATACGAAGAAATTCTTTTCGATCAACCCCTCGATCAGATCGGGTTTCTCATTAAAGAAGCCTTAAACATACAAAGTTGTAAGATCGAGAGTGATAAAAATCTGAAAAATCTTATCCGGAGCGATTTAAAGAGGGTCACTGATTTGGGATGGTTTGGGGCTTCTTCGAACTCACCTGCGCTGAAAGAAAATGCCATCGGGCATTATCCTCTGCATCCTTCGGTCACGCCGGTTTTGATAAGGTTTTTTCATAAATTCGCCCAAAATGAAAGGTCGCTTTTCTCGTTCTTGCTAGGAAGCGAGCCTTTCGGTTTGCAGGCTTTTTCGCAACATCATGAGGTTGGTGAAAAAACTTTTTTCCGGCTTCCCCAATTATTTGATTATATAAAGGGGAACTTTAGTGCTCAGTTATCGTTGCAAAATGGCAGGATTCATTGGGCGCAATTGGATAATATCGTTTCTTCCTGGGTCGCTGAAGATGATATGGAAAAAGAAATTTTAAAAACGATTGCCCTTCTGAATCTGATTCAAGCTGATGATCTGGTTTGTACTGTTAAAGCTTTAATGGCAACTTTGGGAACCGGGAAAAATGCCGGGAATATTCAAGCACACTTGGAAAATCTCAAGAGCAAAGGCGTCGTTTATCCGCGTGGGAAAAGAGAAGGCTATTGTCTGTGGCCCCACCTGAGCGTTGATTTGAATCAGGCCTATGATAAAGCCGCAAAAGCGATAGGCGCGATCGACATAGTCGGAACTTATGTTCAGGAAATGCTTGATTCTGCTCCCATTGTTGCGCGCAAACATTATATTCAAACCGGGAATCTAAGATATTATAGTATTTATTATTGTTCGGTACAAGAGTTTACTTCGCTTTCTTGCGGGAATCTGGAAATCGAAATATCACGCCGGAATGCCGATGGAGTAGTGGTTATTCCTTTGTGCGAAACCCACGAAGAAACTCTTCTAGCCCGAAAGAAGATTGACGATTCCGAGTTTCGGGGAAGACAGTTCATTTTCGCCATTCCCAAACCGCTGCAAAGCATGGCAAATGTGGCGCAGGAATCGGCTCGCTGGGACTGGCTCGCCTCGCATACACCGGAACTTCATGCGGATCGTTTCGCTTCCGAAGAAGTTTCCAGAAAAAGAGCTACTTCGCGTTTATTGCTGGAAAAGCATCTTGAAAACTTCGTGAACCTGAAAAATTTTTCCCTCGATTCGGGCATGGAAATTTTTCAGAATGGAAAAAAGCAGGCAGTGCAAACCGGAAAAGATTTCCTGGAACTGCTTTCGCGCTCTTGCGATGAGCTTTTTCCCTCAGCTCCGAAATTGCACAACGAATTGATCAATCGCCAAAGTTTAAGTTCCGCTGCGGCGGCTGCTCGAATGAGATTAATCGAGAATCTCTTCCGGAATCCTGACAAGCCGCTTTTAGGAATGGACCCGAAAAAAAGACCACCGGAAATGTCCATGTATCTTTCCGTTTTGAAAAACGGCAACCTTCATTCGGATGAAAAAGGAATTTCCTTTCCAAGTTCCAAAGATGATCCCTGCTCTTTTTTCCCCATTTTTTCCTTCTTGAGTCAAGAGCTGGAGAAAAACCATGGCGAGAAAATCACCGTTTCAGAACTTTTTGAGCATTTGAAAAAGCCTCCCTTTGGTGTAAGAGAAGGCCTCATACCGCTCTTATTCGCGATCTTTGTGATCGTTAAGGAACACGAGATTGCTTTTTACGAAGATGGGACTTTTTCGCCGGAATTGAATGCAGAAGAATTCCTTCGTTTGATGAAGAAACCTGAAAGCTTTCAAGTTCAATTTTGTAAAATTGAAGGAGTTCGAAGAGAGATTTTCTCTAAACTTCTTCGAACCCTTGAATTAGCGGATGGTGATAACGCTGACACCAACCTCCTTCAAGTGGTAAAACCCCTTTGCACCTTTGTCAGCAAATTGCCGCCTTATGTCTTAAAAACAAAAAAGCTTTCACATCATGCCCGACAATGCCGGGACGCCATTCTGAATGCACGAGATCCATCAAAGTTGATTTTCGAGGAATTGCCAAGAGCGCTTGATATTGAATTGCCTGGTGAGATCTTTTCTTCTGAATCTCCTGACGCGGCTTTTTCAAAAGAGAAGACTAAGACACCGGCAAAAACTAATACCAAAGTGACGGACATTTCGTCGAAAGCTTATGAGAATTCCGCGAAGATTCAATTTTTTGTTATGACCCTGAAGAAAGCCCTTGATGAACTGAGGTTTTCCTACCCAAATCTTTTAGACCGAATAAAAAAGGAAACCACTTCGTCATTTGATACTTCGAATGATTTTGTTCAGGCACGCAAAGAAATTGCTTCACGTTCGGAAGGTTTACTGATACATATTCGGGAACCAAAGTTGAAAGCTTTTGGCATGCGCCTTTTCGATGAGAATCTTGAAGAGACCGAATGGCTCGAATCCTTAGGAAGCCTGATTTCATCAAAACCCCCGAAACAATGGCTTGATTCCGATGAAGAAGGTTTTTGGAATGAACTGGCGAATATGGTTCAAAGATTCAAAAGGGTTGAGAGCACGGTATTTGAAAAGATAAACAATCCTCATGCCCTGAACGCAGTTCGATTGGGCATTACCCAGGTGGATGGCACTGAAAACCATGAAGTAGTATATTGTTCCGTAGAGGACAAAACGAACTTACTGGAGATTCAAAAGAAGATTGAAAAACTCATCGGTGAAAATCCGAGAGTCGGTCTTTTCGCCGCCTCTCAAGCCATTTTAAAGGCCATTTCTAAAAACAATGAAAGGGAAAATGAAGAATAGATTATGAGCCCGACCATTTTCCGGGAAAAACAAAAATGAAATCATCGTCGGCTGGAAAAAACACTTCGGTTAGAGTTGAAAATATTACCCCCTTCGGAATTTGGCTTTTAATCAAGCGTAGGGAGTATTTTCTGGACTTTGATATATTTCCTTATTTCAGAGAACAATCGATTAAAGCCGTTCAGAACGTTAATTTGCTGCATGATGTCCACTTATACTGGCCGGATCTTGATGTTGATTTGGAAATTGATAATTTGGAAAACCCTGAAAAATACCCCTTGGTTTCTCAGGTTGTTCAGACTGATGCAAGAACGGTAAAGAAAAAATTAAAATCAAACCGAGATCTTTCAGTTGAGACTTAGATTTTGGAAATATTTTGCAGGCAGCATAAAATGAAGCCAAAAACGAGGCTTATTGTGAGTCTTTCGGCATGGAAAAGCAGCACTGTGCTTGGGCAGCTCAGTTGAAAAGCGTTTAAAAAAATGGCTCTCATAGCAAGCAGGAGAAATTAGTTTTCATGAATGCAAAGATGGAAGCAATATCAAAAATTCAAAAATTGACTGATTCTTTGGCAAAAGAAGTTAGTGACTTCATTGACTTTCTCAAGCTGAGAAAAGACAAAAAAAAGTGGGAGCAATGGAATCTTTTTCAAGAATCTCAGCAACTTTCTGAAGGAGATTTTTCCGACTATTTAACAAACCTTGAAAGCTACGAAGCAATGTTGGCCAAAGGAAAAATCAAATGGTGAAAGTTGCCCGAGGAGATGTGGTCCTTTGCGATTTAAACCCGGTTATCGGAACGGAACAGTCGGGAATTCGGCCGGTGGTAATTGGGTTATAATGAATAGCCGTATGAAACAAAAGAAAATTGATGAATAAAACGCGGCATATTTTGAGTCTTTCGGGTGGGAAGGACAGCACCGCGCTTGCTCTCTACATGCGGGATAAAGTTCCGGAGATGGAGTATGTTTTCTGCGATACGGGAAAAGAACTCCCGGAAACGTATGAGTATTTAGCCAGAGTTGAAGCCTTTCTTGGAAAAAAACTCATCGTCCTTAACGATCGGGCTGGTTTCGATCATTGGTTGAAAGTTTTTGACGGGTATCTTCCAGCCCCCAACATGCGTTGGTGTACTAAACTGCTCAAGCTAAAACCGTTCGAAGCTTTTGTCGGCGATGAACCGGTTATCAGCTATATTGGTCTTCGGGCCGATGAAGACCGGACAGGTTTAATCAGCGGGAAGCCCAATTTAAAAACGGTTTTTCCCTTCAAAGAAGATGGAATTGATTTGGAAAAAGTGATGGGAATTCTCGAAGACAGCGGAATCGGTTTGCCTCCGTATTGGAGTTGGGGCCGAACGAACTCCGGGTGTTCTTTTTGTTTTTTTCAAAAACCCTACGAATGGGTAAAGCTTTTAGAGACCCATCCCGATCTTTTCGATAACGCACCAAAATATGAAAATTTAACGACGAACCCGGAAAAACCTTCACCTGGAACCAGGGTATGCCGCTTTCCGAACTAAGAAAACCTCACAATATTGAGGCCATAAAAACCCGTTTTATTGAAAGGCAAGCCCAAGCGAAAAAGAATCGCAAAAACAAATGCCTTGTCGAAATCCTTTCCGATTACGAATGCGACGACAACGAACCAAAAGCTTGTCTCATTTGTCAGCTTTAAAAAGTCATTTTTACAAACAACTGGAAAATAAGGGTATTTGAGAAATTTAATGGAACTTTCTTCCGAAGAGTATTCCCATCGAACCGATGAAAAAAAGTTCGGGATTAATACCAATACCAAAGCCCGAAGGTTGAAATTCCTTTCGAAGATTGCTTTTTTTTGTTTGGATGCTCTTGACCAAAAAATGCTTGTAAAAAAACTTCTGCAATGGGCGATGGAAAATCAGGATATTCTCAGTAAGCATATTGACAATAAGGGAAAAATTGATGAAAAATTCGGGCAAATTTCTTCCTCCCCTTATTTAAATTTGGCCAAAAAAATTGACCTGATTGCAAAAGCTGGTGGTTCATTTATTGTGACAAACCATGGGAGATCTTTGCTTTTAGATCCCCAAAATAATGAAGCAAAGCCCTCCTTTGTTCTTACCCTTTATGAAAAGCTGTGGTTTCTTTATACCATTCTTTCTTATGACAAAAATTTCTTTCTTCCCATTTTTTTGTTTCTCAAATCGGGTAAAATGAACAAAAAACTTTTAAGAGAAAAATTCCAGGAAATGTATTTGGCTCAACTTAATTTGAATTTCCAACATGAGTCTGATCAAGCAAAAAAGAGAAATTTTAGAGACCTAATTGCAAGGATTCAAAAATGGGAGAAACCTGAAAAATATTCAGAACATTTTATTGACCCAAGGATTTCCTGGATGATTGATTTGGGGTTAATTTATCAAAACGAGGACGGAAATTTTCAATATTCTCAGGAAGGATTTGAATTAGAAAAGAGGATAAAACCATTTTCATCTGGAAATTTAATCAATTCTTGGGCTATTCAAATTCCCGAAACCTTTTTTGATTTTTTGGCCCCTTGCTTGATTCCAAAATGTGAAATAACAACGGCCGACTCGCTTGCAACTGAAGCCCTAATCGAACATTTGAAGGTCTATTTCGAAGATGTTTTGAAAAAGACAAAATCGTTTATGAGAAATCGAGTTGTTGCATCAACTTGTTTTAGGTATATTGGTTTACAATTTTTTCTCACAAAAAATATTTCCTGTAATTATAATTTTTTAATTAAAACTCTTTCAAATCAATCTTTTTGCAGAGACCTGGGTTGGAATTTCCGTTGGATAAAATCTGAGAAGGATGGTTATTTAATTAAACATGAAAATCAATGACTTTTTGCTTAAGGACAACCCTTTTGGGGTTACTCCCTTCCTGCAGACCCAAATTTGGGCAGGTCTCGAGAACTTAAAGAACCAATTTTCTCAAAGGATTGAATTTTCCTTAAAAACATCTCCCTCTTCAATTATTCTTAACTTTGGAGAGTATGGTAGCGGAAAAACTCATGCAGCCAGATATTTTTCAAACACACAAATCCTTTCCGCTATTTCGAAGAAATTAGATTCCCCGCCACCCTTGGCTTTGCATTTGAATTTTCCCAGAGTTTCCAATGATAGTGTTAAAGAACTGGCTGGAGCAATATTAAGTAAAATTGGTTTGGAGAACCTCTTTTCGGACTTAAAAGAGATCAAGAAATTACTTGAGGAAAAGGAATCGGAAAATTATAAAAAGATGCTTCGGGAACTTGTTTCTGATTCTGAAGTCGAAAGAATTTTAAATGGGTTGGTTGACATTGATGATTCCAATTTTGATTGTTATGGGAGACTGCTTTTTGGAAATGCCTCTAATGCGGATTTGAAAGCCCTGAAGTTGTCAAAAAAAATTACATCCGGCTCCGATTATTGTAAATTAATCTCTGGTTTAATTAATCTCCTAACTTTGAGGACTCATGGAATCAAACCGCGTTTCTCTGCTGTACACATTTGGTTGGATGAGTTTGAGGATATCAAAACCTTGAACGGGAAAGAACAAGATGCTCTCACATCTTTTTTAAGGAATTTAATTGACTGTTGTCCCTCCTATTTGGTCCTGTTCATCAATTTTACATTGGGAACGGTTAATAACCTTCAGGATTTGACCATATATTTAGGTGAGGCTCTCTGGAGCAGGGTAAGATATAAAATTGAATTCCCGGAAACAACCCTTGATGATGGGGTGGCCTATATAAGGGAACTACTAAACCAGGATTCCTGGCGGATTTCCGATCCCCAGGTTTTGAAGAATCCTTTTTTCCCTTTCACAGAAGAGTCGGTCAAATTTTTGTTGGAAAACATTTCACCGAGGACGATTCGGAAAATCAATGAGCGCTTCTCTTTAGCAATCGAGCTTGCATTAATGGAAAAGAAATTGAAGGAAATAGATGTTTCTTTCTTACTGACGAAAAGTGCGGATTTGGATTTAAACCAGTAGGAGATTTTTTTTGCTTTGTTTTATCGACACTTGCTCTGTTCTTCATTCTTTTCAGTTTACCTTGGGTAAAGATTTCTTGTGGGAATATTTTTATGCCTTTTTC
>Ga0209749_1001467_pt1 | contig 20586 bp, 17 predicted proteins | sample EPASupsiteSAE347_FD_187267 | JGI IMG/M metagenome (GOLD analysis project Ga0209749, IMG submission 187267) | Bioremediated contaminated groundwater from EPA Superfund site, New Mexico - Sample SAE3-47 (SPAdes) (version 2) | ecosystem: Environmental > Aquatic > Deep subsurface > Groundwater >... | reverse complement strand
GTTTTCGATCGAGAGCATGGGCTGATGACCTCTCGAAGAAAGATCGACAACGGCCAGACGCGCATGAGCCATTCCTACGCCGCTTTTGACGTCGAACCAAACTCCCGAATCGTTGGGACCTCGATGATTTAATGTTTGATTCATCTTTCGCAGAATTTGAAGCGCATTTTCGGTTCCGATATCCGTTGAGATGAACCCGCTGATTCCACACATTTAATGCTTTCCTAATGAATGAATCGATTATTGCCGACCATCGGCGATTGAATTCGAGTTGGGGGCGAAATACAGCCGGCAACCACGGCAATAGTCCTGTTTGCCCGTCAGGAATTCTTTTCGAAAGCTGCGATAAGCCGGGTTGTTCCAGATATCCTTTAGCGATTGATCGTTTAGATTTCCTAAATTCGGGGCTTTCCTTTTGTCTATGATCATGCAGCATGGTTTTATATTTCCGTTTGCTTCGACCATGATGTATTCGAAGGGCATGAAGCATATTCGCGAGGTGAAGCCGGTTTTCCGAAAATTGAAATTGACCGCGACGCCGCGGTTTTCGCCGAATCGTATTAATCCGTCCAAATCAAGATTTTCAATATCCGCGTCGAGAGCCGACGCCAAACCCTCGTTTGGAATCATATCGTTGAAATCCATGCGATCGATTCCTACCCGGGACGCGAATGCGATTGTTTCGCGTAATTGATGAATATTCATTGCGTTGATGACGAAATTAAATGCGACTTGTACTTCGCTTCCTGATACGACAAGATGTCGCGTTAGACTTTCGATGTTCGACTTGAATTTATCGAAATCGGCGCCTCTTCTTAGATTCTCGAAAACGGCTTTTTCCGGCGAATCGCATGAAACTCCGATGAAAGTCAGATTTTTGAAGGATGATAGCCGCTGTATCGCGTGTTGATTGAGAGCCAGTCCGTTGGTATAAAATGAGCATGTGATGTTTCGCGTTTGCAGAAATTCCATGATCGCGAACAGGTGCGGAGAAACCAACGGCTCGCCGACGCCGTTTAGAGAGATGTGCTCGGGTCGCGTTCCTAATCTTCGAAGATAGAAACGAAATTTGTCCGGGTTCATTTCTTCAAAATGGCTTCGATTGCCCGAGGCGCGCGAACACATTTTACAATTAAGATTACATGATTGGGTGATTTCAAACTGGAAAACCACAGGCGGTCTTGGAGCGATATCACATCTTGAACTCCGTAAACGCGGCGTAAGCAAAAAATGCCAAAAATACTTGTCCATGCAGCGCTTGAATATCGATCTCGCTCCACCGTTCCGATAAAAAACGGAGAGTAAATTCTTGTTTCGCCTTAGCGAATCCGCGTAATTCATTTCCGTTGCAGCCAAGATTGAGTTTGGTTTTTCAAATGAACGAGGAAGTCCTGAAATCGAGGTTCTAAAAGTCGATGGTCGAAGTTTTTCGCGAATTCCCAGTTTCGACGCGACATGGCGGTCATTCTCGCGGGTTGTTCGATTACTTGCAGGATTTTTCGATATAACTCTTCCGAATCCCCAGGCGGAACAATATCCTCAGCTTCCAGAAGTTCCGGAATTCCGCCGACCCGGGTTGAGATGCAGGGAAGACCTCTTGCCATGGCTTCAATAAGAACCTTAGGCAGTCCCTCGGCGCGCGATGGTAGAATAAAAAGATCGGCATTGTCGAAGAACGGAATCAGGTCGCTCGGTTTGGGGAAATGCCCGGCGAATTGTACGACTGCATGCAATCCAAAAGAGGCGGCGAGTTTCTCGATTCGGGATTTCTGCTCGCCGTCGCCGACAATAGTCAATTTCAAATCTCGTCCATGCGCGACGGCAAGTCTGACCGCATCGATCAGCACATCCGGGCCTTTTTGCAGATGTTGAAGAGACCCGACAAATAGAAGAGAACGTGTTTTCAGCTTTTTTGTTTCGTAGTCGCGGGGGAAAAGAGTAAAACTTTCTTTTGTCAAGGCAACATCAGATGCATGAACGACATATCCCGAACACGGGTAATTCTTCTGCAGAGCCGTCTTTGTAACATAGATCGCCGTCGTGGCGCATTTGCATTCCTTGGCCAATTGCATGCGGGAAATCATCCTGATGAATCCCAAAAAAGGATTTGGATATGTTCCCGGCGAATAAAGGTCGTGCGGATCGCCCAATACTTCCACCCCGAAAGGCTTTTGCCGACGGGTGATCGTGCCCAGCATAAAAAAAAGATAAGGCGACGGAAGACGAAATATCAGGGCTTCAACCCCGTTTAAAGCCGCTTTCAAACTTCTGCGAAGTTCGAGAGACGATTGTATGAATTGCGCAAAGCCTTCGTAGTAAGGAAGCGGAATGAATTTTACGCGCGGCCCGTTCGATCTTTTCCATTCATCGGAAACTTCGCTGACTTCTTGAGTTCGACCAAGAACCAAGACCTCGTCGAAAGTCGTCAAATATCTTTGCCAAAATTCATAAGCATATCCTGTTTTCGACCAATAAACACCGTCGCCGGTTTTCGCGAAACGATTCTGAACCGAAACGCAAACATTCATGAAAACCGCCTCCGCCTAATCGAACTAAGTCCGCTTTCCATACGGTTATACCAATCGACCCTAAGTCGTATCATTTCCGATCGCTTTTTGAGGTTTTAATCGCGGTGTAGATCTCAGGTGTGCGGATAATCCAAGCAACATCCAGAGGAAGCGATTGCGCAGGAGATTTTGGAACATCCCGAAGCACAATAGTCCGAATACGGCGATGATTAAGCACTTCGCCAATAAACGTTCCGTTTCGATCCCGGAAATGAAGAGCTTCCATGTGGGCGCCAACGAAAGCACGAAAATCCACGCCATCGCGAATAATCCTCCTATTCCTGATTCCACCAATAAACTGAGGATTACATTGTGAACTTCATCGTGTATGATTCGGCCGGCGTAGGCCATTTTGAAACAACCTAATCCCAAACCGGTAATCCAATAAGGCAACAAATCCAGTAATTTCAGCAATTGCATGTACCGGGCGGTGTCGAATGTGATCGGCAAGTTCTCGATAGCCCCGATTGCCCGTAAAAACGTCCATTCTTGAGTGAGGATGAAACCGATCGTTACAATTCCGCAACCGATAGTCGCCAGGGAAACATATTTATTTAGATGCGACAGAGAGGGAGCTAATACGAGTTCTACGGCGATTATTTCTCCCAAACCGATAAATAGGCCGCTTCGTGATGCGATTCCTCCTAAAACAACCAAAAACCCGAAGTAGATAAAAAACCTGAATATGGAGCGAACGAATTTGAAAATAAAAACCAGGGGGAAGGCGCACAACATATAAGCCGCGAGTTGGTTTGGAAAATCATACGGCCAGTTCAATTTCCTGGCGAAAGAAAAGAAAGTCGTCGTCAGATGCGCAAAACCCAGGCCTCGCAAAATGAATACCGTGTTTAGAATCATAAGAAGAGGGATGAAGAAGATGCTGAAATAACGAACAGCGGTGGATGCATCCTCAACGGTTGAAATGTATCCGGAAATGGTTCTCATCAAGCAGAAGAGATAAACTATGGTAATCAATTCTTGAAAAAAAACCTGGGGATAGGCCGTGATATCCGCGCCCAACAAGGAAAATCCGATGAATATCATGAAGACCAGATCGATTTTCCTGTGCTTAAGCGATATTCCGTGCGGTCTAAGAAAAAACATCGCCGTATTCAACAAGAACCCGCATAACATGAAAAAATCCGAGAGAATTAATTTGGATAGAATGGGGTTTCCATATGGGAGGAAAAGGAAGAATCCGATAAGCCAAAGGGGATACTTTGAACCAAGGCGACGCAGGAAAGAAAGCGGATTAGTCCAAATGAATATTCCAGGAGGAAGACGAAAATAAAGAAGATTTGCCATTCGGCCTAATTGTTGAGGTTCGGCGATACTCGCGATGAAAAGCTTTCCATGAATATCAGACCGGAAAACCATATAAGAAATATGCCCAAAGGTACGAGCGTGAAAATCAGTTCAACGAAAGGCTGTACCGACTTCGGTTGAGTGCGCGCGTCGGTCAGCAATATGGCGTCATGCGGATAAAATTTCAGAAAAAAGGAATCCGTGGAAATCATGGCTTGGAGTTCCATCGTCGAGAAAAAACGAAGCGTGTCGAGTTCATTAAGGCCCAATTGTCCGAAAGAACTGATAAAGGATGTATTTCCGGTGTCGGAATCCTGCTTCGATCCGTCCCACACAATCAAGGTCGCTGAAGCCAAAAAGTCTGAAAATGGCGGTAAAATTTGAGTTAAACTATGAAAAAAGGCGTCTTTGGGTAAACCGAATCCTTGAGATATTATTGCTGAACGTCTGTTCAATTGCATTAGTCGCGCCATCACGCGTCTAATACGCATTTCCATTTCTTCTCTCTCAAGCACATGAAGTTCCTGCATAAGATTTCGGGAAAAACAACTTAAAAAACCGCGAATTTTTTTTGCCGAGGACTGTCGGAAAGTAATTTTGACGAGATTATTTTTTTCAGTCGTAAAGGATAAATTGGGGCGAATCGATCGGTTAAGGCATTGTAGTGCATCTTCGATACCCTCTTTTTCCGTGAACTTTGAAGATTCTACAAGTTCGAGCATGAAACGATCGTCGTGATATAGCCTGTTCCATATTCTGGTAAAATCTACGAGAGGCGATCCCCAGACATTTCCTAAATAGATGACATCGGTACTGGCAAATCCGCGCGGGGGAAATAAATAAAAATGGCGTTCGAGAAAGATGCATAAGATCAAGCAAAACACCAACCAAACGGGATGCCGTTTTATGGAAGACAGTACCATTCTCAGGTCAATTTCATCGCGGATTTGACTGGGATCGTTACTCGAAGTGTTGATCGGTGTGTTTTGGTTCATAAAGCGAACGTGGTTTTTGCGGATGTTGTCAATGAATTCCTCCTTCGATGGGTCGTGGGAACGATGTTCCCATGACGTCGGAAGCGTGAATTAATAAAACCATGGTGATAATCCAAATCCCTAGAGTTATCTGCAGCGGACGATCGGAAAGAAAAACTTCCGAAGGATTGTCCCCCAGGTTTTTAATGTGAATCAAGTATAGATATCTGAAAACTCCATAGATTACCAACGGAACCGTATATACAAGATTGTCGGTGCCGAATTTCTTGATGGTTTCAGCGCTGACCGTATAAAAAGTGTAGGTTATTATCGTGAGCGCGCCTACTATTCCCGTCATCTCGTCAAGATAATGGAGGGAATATTCTTGAAGTATCCGTCGATGGCTGGAAGCGTCATCCTTCAATCTTTTTATTTCCTGTCGCCTTTTTGCCAAAGCCAGAAACATCGCCAGAACGAGAGTCGACAACAGCAACCAATGGGAAAAATAAATCAACTCATCGACGGCCCTGCATGCTCCGATGCCGGCCTGGGCTCGCAGTACGAAACCGATCGATATGCAAAGAACATCAAGAATGACGACATTTTTCAACCAGAAACTGTACAAAAGATTTACGATGAAGTAAGCGATGGCTGAACCGATAAATAATCGCGGATAAAAGATCGAAGCCGTTGCCGAACATAACAAAATAATTATGAATTCGGCTCCGGCATGTGGAATCGACAAATCTCCGGAAGCCAGCGGTCGGCGACATTTATCGGGGTGGAGTTTGTCGCGCTCCATATCCATGAAATCGTTCAGCAGATAAACGCAACCCGAAAGACCGCAAAAGATCAAAAATGCTCCGATTGTATAAAACCAAGCCGTGGGTTGAAACAACAAACCTTTTTCGGAAAATAAAAGCCCCGCGAAAATGACGAGATTTTTAGTCCATTGACGCGGACGTAGAGTGTCCAATAAAGGTTTTATCATGTTGGCGATATGAAATCGTAGTCATTTTAACATGCTTATGCGCTTTTGCAAAGATTTTCCCAAATCAACCGGCAATTAGCGCGGAGCGGTTTGGTACAATTCTCGGGAGGCGCCTCAGTAAACATTCGGATTCTTGACGCAGACCTCCGTGAAACCGTAAAAATTACGCTTAGGATCAACCAGGGCAAACGCATTAAAATTTCCGTAGGGCGGATTAGGCGCGCTTTCGCCGTAATCCGCCGGGTCGGCTAACCCGCCCTACCGTGATTACAAGAGGGTTTTGCATTTTTACTGCGTTTGCCCTGATGGGGATTGCAACCGCTGAAGAAAATCTTTATCATAAGTTTCGTGCGAAAAAAGGTCTACTTGAAGTTGGAGAACAAATGAAACTGGCGACACTTTGTTATTTGCGTGCTGACGGCAATACGCTTATGTTGTACCGCAACAAGAAAAAAGATGATGTACATTTGGGAAAATGGAACGGTCTCGGCGGCAAATTCCATGATGGTGAGACTCCCGAAGCCTGTGCCAAGAGGGAAATCTTGGAAGAATGCGGGTTGGTTGCGATCAGTCTCGATCTGAAGGGAATAATCACATTTCCGTGTTTCGCCAAGGGTGAAGATTGGTATGTCTTCGTGTTCGTCGTTACCGAATTTCATGGGTCATTAATTGAATCCGTTGAGGGAGATTTGAAATGGATTCCCGATAGGGAAATCTTGAATTTACCTCTATGGGAAGGCGATAAACATTTTATTCCATGGTTGTCAAAACCGGGCTTTTTTTCGGCCCGGTTCAATTACGAGCAAGGCCGGCTTGCATCCCACGATGTCTTCTTCTATCCCAATACGCATCAATCGAGCAGAAGGTGAGCCTCAACTTCTTGAGTCTTTCCTTTTACTCTTTTAAAGGGTAATTTTTCGGTTTTAACCTGATTTCCAAATGCCGAGAGAGTTCGACCGGAAACGACGACGCGTGTTCCGTTCGTGATCAAGGCAAGAGTGGCGAGGCGAGCGGCGAGATTTACGGTGTCGCCGATTACCGTATAATCAAGGCGGAAGCTTTTGGCGCCGAGAATCCCGACGATCGCCGTTCCGGTATTTAAACCCATGGCGGGAGGCAATGGTGAAATCCTCGCCAATTCTTCCCTGACTTTATTCATGACGTTGAATGCCGCTTTAATCGCATTTTCAGGCCCACCGAAATTTCGATGAATGAAGATTACCAAGATTTTATCACCCAATACTTTGTCGATCTCACCCTTGAATTCGCCGACTGCTTTATTCATCGCGCTTAAGTGCATTTCCAAAACCCTGAAAATTTCTTCCGGAGCGGCGGAATTTTCAAATTCATTGAATCCGACGAGATTTGAAAATAATACCGTAACATCGATATTTTCGCCTTGGCGCGCGGCGGCGAAAAATTTGTCGTCGTTGACCGCATCGTGAACCCATCGGGAAACGTAACGGCCGAGAAGCTTCCCTTCCCGAAGTTTCGTTACCATTGAATTGAAAGCCCGCCCTAACGAGCCGAATTCATCGGTTCGAACTTCATCAAGGGATGTTTCGTATTTTCCGATTTCGATCTGAGATAAGGCTCGTAGAAATTTTCGTAGCGGTGATAAAAAGTATTCGGCTGCATTTACCGAGACCAGAATGGTTAAAACCAGCATAGCGATGATCAAGCAAAGGAATAAACGCGATTGATTTTGAGCATCGGTTATCAGATGACTGGTGGATCTTTGTCCGAATAAAATGTAGCCTGAAATGTTGCGACTTGGGCGTGCTTCACGAATGACTTGTTCTTCTTCGCTGAAACTTCGTAAAGCTGTTCCCGAAGTGCGAACCGTCGACCCTAATCGCATCAATTGCCCGAATTTGGAGAGCCCCGGTGGGATGCTGGAATCCTCCGATGAGGATTGTCCGATCGAGCTGTCGGCGAAAATATCGGTATATTTGTTTTTTTTTGTTTTCGAATTGAGGGTTTGTTGAAGAAACGGTTTGTCTATAATGCCGTTGGTCCAACTCCAAACAACGATATACCGCGGTAAGGCTTCCCAATAAATCGGAACTATCATGAAGGACATCTTCAGCGGTCCTATTAGGATTTCACTTACACGCTTCGGATACTTTAAGAAATTTACCAACACCTCAGGTCCCGCGTTTTCCTGCAACATTTCAATGAAGGCTTCTTTCGTTTGAGCCTCCAAGCTGTTTGCGGAGTCTTTTCCCCGTGATTCCTGAAAAGTAATTTGCTTCGGCAATGGATTCATCTCTACCAAGTAGTCCTTGGATAGGGCAGTTACGACACGAAACATTTGCTGATCGACGTCCGCCGTTTCAGAGTTCGGATTGAATCGCCTCCAATCGAGAATGAAATTCCCCGGACCGGCCACGACAACCGAGCTGATAGTCTCCTCGCCCTTCAAATTTCCCGTGACGGTTTGTGCCATCTTTTTCATGGTCGTATTTGATTCGTTGTTTGAGGATTTTCCCGGCGAGTTTGAATCCGGCGTCTTGATTGCCTGTTTCTTTTCTGCCTTGTACAGTTCGAGAGCAATACCCGGATTCGTGCAGATATTTTTCATTTTTTGAATAACGCGGGAACTGAAAAAATTGGCCGCTCCATCGATTTGATTTAGGATTCCGCTTAGTTGAGAGGCGATGTTTCCGCGCTCTTTGCGCTGGTTTTCAGAAGCATATCGATTTCCCAGCCCTATCACGCCGGTGATGGGCAGCAGGGAAACCAGGATGAATGTTCCAAGCAATGATAACCCAACGGAAAAGCGTGGCCCGCGGTTGAAAAAGATTCTTTCGGTGAGAAAAAACAAGCACAGGATCAGAAATAGTCCGCAAAGAAAAGTGAGTATTGCTTCGCGATTGCGACCGGCGCTGGTGACTGACAGCGGATAGGCTAAAACGGCCTGAACAGGTAATTCCGGAGTATAATTGCCCATGATGAGCAAGGTTTCATCGACTATTTGCGGTGTCAGTAATTGAACTTGATTTTTCGCGAGGAGCGAAAGATGGTTTTTTATTTCGTCCCGGGATTTGAAGAATGGGGAAAAAACAATCGGGGCGCTTCCGTTTGCGGGAATAAATGCCAAACCGCATGATTGGTCTTGCCAGGAATTCGCAAGAGTACTCGAACCGAACAACGGATCGGTTTTTTCCAAATCAAAAACGATACCGAAAAACATCTTGGTTCCCGATGCTGGTCTCGATAGAAGATTCCCATATATTGCTCCTCGAAAATCGGTTCCTTGAAAGAACGTAAGATTTTCCCTGAGAAGAAATCGCCGAGCGGGGCTAAGAATAAATGCAAAACCCAGTGTTTCGCTAATCATCACTGATAATGCTTTATCGTTGCGATTATCACCGTTGAACCAAAGAATGAATTTTTTAAGTTCCTCATTCATGGGAAAGAGATCGTGCCGAGCGGTTCCGCTTCTAAAAAGTATCGATACCGAATCGGATGAAACTTCGGCAAGCACCAAATCATGTGGGGGTAGAATTTTCGCCAAGTTCATCGCGTAATAATCCTTGGCTTTCATGATTGTCGCATCGCGGGATTCCATTTGAGAAAGAGACAAAGAGGATTCGAATGATGAAATGAGTTCTCTAAGTTGTACCTCGCGGGTTGCCGATCGATGAACCGTTTCCAGCTTTGGTCCGGCCAGCTCCAAGATGTTCTGAATTTCCATTTCCAATTCCAGTGCCTTCATTTCCCGGTGTTCATAAAGTAAAAGAAATATGGGAAAAGAAATGAAGAACATCAGAAGCAACAAGTTTATGAAGCGGGACTTCATGTTGTATTCCTCGGGAAAGCTGAGGATAAAAGCTCTTTTAACTCAAAGCCTTCACCAGAGGGTAGAGCCGCGAAGAGATCGGAAAAACCCGACATGTTGGGACACATGACGGCTTCTTGCGAGAGAATGATTCGTGTAAATCGTCCTTTCTTGGAAGCGCTTTCCAATCGCTCGGCGTTTTTTCTTGCGGGACCGAGAATGGCTTGTTCCAAACGCGCCGAGGAGACGATCGTTCCTGTAAGAACTTTTCCATGGTCGATCCCGATACCCATTTCATAAGAGAATTTTTTCCTCTTCGTTCTTTCTTCCTGAAGCTTGGTATGAGTCAGACGCATGTTTGACGCGGCTTCAACGGCCTGTACGATGCCGGATTTTTCACCGCTGTCGTAAAAAACCGCTACTATCGCATCGCCGATGATTTGCTCGACCAATCCTTCTTTCAGCAGAATACACTCGGTCATTGCTTCAATATGTCGATTGAGCATTTCTACGATCTCTTGCGCGGGATTAATCTCGGTAAGGGTCGTAAAACTTCTTAAATCGGATACGAGTACGGCTCCCGATCTGAATTCCGGTTTGATTATCCCGCCGTCGGTTCTTTCTTTCACGGTTTTATCAAGAGTTCCCGAGACAAATCTCGCGATTTCCCGGCGTTTCTTCAAGCCTACGATCATTCGATCGAAGGCTTTCGTCATTTCGCCCAACTCGTCTTCCCGGTCAAGCCCGACGCGTACATCCAGATATCCGGAAGCGACTTTTAGAAGACCCGCCTCAACTTGACGTAAGGGCACGATCAATCGTCTTGACGCCGAGAGGCCCAAAACAAGAATAAATGAGGCCATCAGGATGGTCAGTGCTTGATGAAGAGCCCGCTTCTTGTCTGTTTCGGAAATGATTTCATCGAAGGGAATATGCGCTCCGATGATAAACCCATCGGCATTCCTGCATGGTTGCCCGATAAAAAGGGAACTTTTTTTCTCCTGAATTTGCAGGGCATTATTTTTCGCGACGCGTAACATCAATACCCGTAATTGTTTCCCAAAACCGGTATGCCAAAATTTCTCGTGCCAGCGCGGATACTCCGGATCGAAACCGCCCGGTATAACTCGCCCGAAAACAAATTGCCTGGCCGGCTCCTTGTGAGAGCTTGTTTTGCGAATATTGAAGCTTTCGGGAAAATTCAATTTCTCCATAACTTTGATTAATCGCTCTCGGTAACCCAACGTGGCTTTTGATGTAAAAACCACATAAAGAACCGGTTTTGCATCTTTATAGATAATGTCCTGAAAATAAAAGATTTTTTCGCCTCCGGCGTCAAATGCAATGGTGGAATGATTTACCGAAAATATCATGTCTTTTCCGGATTCTCCAATATTGCCGGCAAAAGCCCGCAATACCATCCATTCAGCCATTTGATCGACTTCGCGGGTCGAAGAGGCGTTTTTATATATTCCCAGCGATGAATCCAGAACTTGAAAACAGCCGTTTATCATGGAATTGAAGAATTTCAAGCCGGAATCGAAGCGATTGATGATTTTTCCGGGTTTAAACCCGAATGCGTCTCCATTTATGGGAAAGCAGTAGACACAGTCTAAAGGGATGTCGATTTTGTTGAAATGGGAAAAGGCTTCATCCATGGCATTTTGCACTGTTTTCGCGTTGTCTGAGGTAACTTTCGATTTCCATTTTTTATCGGAGACCAAATCCTGGGATGCTTCCTTAAATTTCACCAGCATTGCCGAGTTTCCCCAGTCGATTTCGTCCAATTTGGTTCTAATGGTGTCGGTATTGGCCTGTATTTGTCTTATGGCGGAAACTTCAAGTTGCATCAAACCGGCATAATAGAAGCCCATTAGCGGGATTGCTCCGACTATGGCGATAAAAGCAGGGAACCAAATTTTCAACGGGAGATAAAACGATTGTCCGGTAATTAAAATGTGACTGAATAAACTCACCCAAAAGAAACCTAATCCGCACGATAATAAGAACAAAATGGAATCGACTTGATTTTGGGAAAACAATCGCTCGGGGAAGATAATCCAAACTTCATAAGGAAGATTTATCGAGAGATGATCGCGATATATGCGGAAATTAGGCCAATTCGTCAGTTCGCCGTGAGGTATGATTTCATCGCGATTTGGTTTTGTCGTTATCATCAACAATAGTTTTTTTAGTGAAATCGGAACTTTCATTCCGCGGGAAAAACACGGTTTCAGTTTCGAAGCTGCATCTTCAAGGGGAACCAGCGCGGTAATATACGTGTTCTTGGCTTTTATTTTCGAATTCATAGCTCTGGATAAGGGATGGATGGAGCGGTAAGTTTTCCATGGGAAGATAATAAGATAGGCACCGATGATTCGTTTTTTTATTGAGATATAATCCCAGAGAATAAAAACCTTTTTTCCATCAAAATGCCCCGGAGTGAGTTTCCCTCGCCGATCAACCGCCATGAAACGAAACGATGTGGATGTTCCGAAGACTCCGGATGTGCGTTTGTCTAAAGCAACGTTTATGTTGTCGGATTTTTCTTTGGCTTGTGTAAACCGCTCAATGAGATCAACGATGATTCGGCCTTTCTGCACGGTGAGGCGCGGTCCGGTTAAAATGGCCGGCTTTCCCGATTTGGGAAACGTGATGCCGTATAGAATCGTTTCCCGAGGGCGAAATACTTCGGGAAAGGTGTCGTTGAAATCCCTAGCAAAGATGCTTGAAGAAAATACGGGGTTTTCATAATCTGAGGCAATACAGGAAAGTGCGATCTTTCTATTGAAAGCAGAATTGATCGTATTTACTTGGGATTCATAAGAACAGTTCCCTCGGATATGCTCCACCCGGTCTTCAGCCAGCTGACGGCATAAATTCTCTCTTTTTTGTGTTTTCCATGCTTCTCTCTTTTCTTCAACGAATTTGACTCCAAAAAGAAGAAGAATCGATAGAAAAAACGGTAGAAAGAGCGGCAATATAAAGGCGATTCGCTTTCTCATTTCTTTTCAACCGGCGAAACGGTTATGGTATCGTGTGTGTGTAATTTGATTTTCATAATGGTATAAAATTACAAAACAGCCTATGTAAGGTATTCTACGGAAGACTTCTACGGCAAACAAAAAAAGCGACGGTTTGTGTCATCTCGCTTGCTTCAGTCGATTTGATCTTGATGATATTAGTATGATATTTCTTAGACTATGATTATCTCAACTAAAAATTGTTGAATTAAAATTCGAATAATTGAGGAAACACGATTATGGGAAATCAAACCGGGCCTTTGTTATACCACGGATCATCGGTACAAAACATCCGCGAACTTGAACCGAGAAAAAAATATTGCCATCTTGAAGTAACATGGCTATGAAATATGCGGCACTTGTCATCATTCCGATTATTCTATTATCGATATGTGTGATTATACTCAATAACGAATCTTTCAGAACCAGATTATTCCACCCGGGATACTGGTTGTTTCTCACAATCGGCGGCGAATGGGACGATCAATATTACGAATATTTCATGCGAGATCGGCATCGTGATGAGGCAGTTAAAGGATTAAGCGTGGGAGATTTGAAGCGAAAATATTCCACGCTTAAATCGTGGTCGGAATATAAAGCCGGCGATTACAAGAGGATGAAGCCGGATTCATCGAAGGGCTTTCTAGACAAATTATGGTTCAAACCCGAGGATCAAGGTTTCGGTTGGGCGATAGAAGTTCATGCGAATCCCGATAAAAATGAGATCAACCTTATTAAGGGATAAATTCCGCTGAGATCCGGGAAAATTCAGAAAGATGCGAATGCTTTTTCGGCGGCGGCGATTGTTGCCGTAATTTCGGCCTCGCCATGGGCGATGGAAACAAAAGCCGCCTCGAATTGTGACGGAGGCAGATAAATACCGTTGCCCAACATTGCCCTAAACCATTTGGCGAATTTTTTCGTGTCCGAACTTTTAGCCGTTTGGTAATCTTTTACTTCCTCGTGCGTGAAGAAAATTGTGAACATCGATCCGAAGCGATTAATGCGGCATCTGACGTTGTTTTTCTTTGCAGCGGCATTCAAGCCCGAACATAGCTTTTCGGTCGCTCGGGTTAAAAGCTTGTAAAAATCACGATCACTCTTCAATTTCCTTAATGTTGCCGTTCCCGCGGCGACGGCGACAGGATTTCCCGATAATGTTCCGGCTTGATAAACCGGCCCTTCGGGAGCTATCTTGGCCATGATGTCGTCGCGACCGCCGTAAACCGCCAGTGGCATGCCTCCGCCTACGATTTTACCAAGGCATGTCAAATCGGGAGTAACATCTTCGATTGTTCCCATGCCGCCGAATACCGTTCTGAAACCGGTCATGACTTCATCAAAAATCAATAAAGCATTGTGTTGTCGTGTGATGTGTCTCAGAGCTTGCAAATAATCTTTTTCAGGAAGAACCACGCCGATATTCCCGCAAACCGGTTCGATTATCATCGCTGCGATATTTGTTCCATGAGTTTCAAAAATTTCTTCCACGGCGCGAAGATCATTGAATGGTACGGTCAAAGTTCCGGATGCGGTTTCAGGTGTTATCCCCGGGCACCCGGGAATTCCCAGCGTGGCGACCCCCGAACCGGCGGAAACCAAGAGAGAGTCACCGTGGCCGTGATAACAACCGTCGCATTTGACTATCAGCTTGCGATTGGTGTAGCCGCGGGCAAGGCGAATCGCCGACATCGTGGCTTCGGTTCCGGAGCTGACGAACCGCATGCGTTCGATATATGGAAAGGCGTCCTTGATCAACTTCGCCAACTCGGTTTCAGCCAAAGTCGGAGCGCCGAACGTAAGGCCTTTGGCGGCCGCAGTTGTCACCGCAGTGATTACGTCGGGATCGGTATGGCCGAGAATCAGGGGACCCCATGACCCGATGTAGTCTATGAATGTTCGCCCCTCGATGTCGATTACATTTGCTCCTACGCCTCGCGCGATGAACAAAGGGTTTCCACCCACGGCCGCAAAGGCGCGAACTGGGCTGTTGACGCCGCCGGGGAAAAATCTTCTCGAAGTTTCCAGCGCGGAAATATTAGAGGTCATTTTCTCCCTCATTGAAATATTTCATTGAGGTTTTCTTCAATTCTTTCAGTGTTTTCATGATTCTGCAATTTGTCAACGCGAACTTCTTTTTGATCGTGGAAATGATTGAATCAAGCTCTTGCTGAGTTTTTGCATGAATCATGGTGAAAAGGTTATACGGCCAGTCTTTTGGGGTTTCTCTTTCATAACAATGGGATACTTCAGGCATTTCCGCGATTCCGTTGCCGACTTCCTCGATTTGCTCCTCCGGAACTTGCCACGCCGCTAGGGCGTTGCAGATATATCCCGAAGCCTCGGGTTTGACGGAAACGCCCACGCGTCTTATGGTTCCTGATGTCAGCCATGCTTTGATTTTTGCGATCACATCGCTTTCGGAACATCCTACGACCTTGGCTATGCGTAAAAAAGGCCGTTTCTCAAGCTTTATGCCTTCCTGAAGTTCCTTGATCAACAATATGTCTTTTTTTTCCATCATTGTGCTCCTATTCAAGATCGACTCTGACCTTGAAAAGCCGTTTGGCGGGGAAGAGTTGAACATCCTTGATGCCGGTTTCCTTTTCAATCGAACTCAACAGCGATTTCAGGCATGTCTCATTCTTGGCTATGACGGTAAACCATACGTTTGGGCTGCCGTCCCGAAGATAGTTATGAGTAATACCGCTTTTTTTGGATAACACTTCGGTAACTTGAGCGATTTTTTTCGGTTCAACATCCATGGCGGCAAGAACTCCCGAATAACCAAGGTGTGTACCAGAAAAAAACGGGCCGAGATGACGAATTACGCCCTTTTGAAGAAGTCGGGCAAGCCGCGAAATTACGGCCATTTCATCAATCCACAATTTGTCCCCCAGTGCCTTAAAAGGCTCAGGAACTATCGGAAAACCGGTCTGCAAAAGTCTGACTATTTCGCGGTCCTTGTCGTCCATGTGTATGTCCTTTCAATTCCCGCAGGTTTTAATAACCCAGGTGTAAAATTAACTCGAAAAAAATTTGACGACAATAATATACCACTATTTTTGGTTTTAGGAAGGGGAATAATTACAGTTGGGATCTTTTCCCATGAAATTACCTTTTACGGCGAAAGCGCGTGCCCGGCATCCGCCGCAAATACGACTAAATGAGCAAATTCCGCAGTTTTCTTCAAGCTTCTCCGGATTTCTAAGCAGCTTGAATTCGGGAGAGTTTGAATACAATTCATCAAATGATGTTTGACGAATGTTTCCAACTGAAATGTCGAAATAACCGCATGGTTTTACTTCTCCCGTGCTGCCGACAAAAGCGAAGCCGTCGCCTGCCATGCAGCTTCGTCCATGTTGCGCCGGTTTTTTTCCCATTTGGGCTCTAATTCGGGCATATTGCGGTGCGCAGGTGACTTTCATGGGAATTGGCGATGCGTCGGCTGCATCGGCAACCCAACGCAATGTTTCTTCGATCACGGCTGGGTCGGCTTCACGCAGATTGTCTGAAGCGCCGGCTCTTCCCGTGGGGACGATAAAAAACAAATGCCATGCCGCGGCGCCAAGCTGAATGAAGTGTCGTTGCATTTCGGCTAAACGCTCACGATTGGTCGGGAGAACCGTCGTATTAATCTGGAAGGGAATATTCTGCTCTTTAAGGCGCTCAAAGGCAGCTAGCGCGGCACAATAAGCGCCCTTCTTTGCGGTGAAAGCGTCGTGTTGCTCTTCAGAATCGTGATGGATGCTGAAACTGAAGCGCTTAACTTGGGCGGATGATAATGCCTTGATTCTTTGCGACGTAAGAAGGTTCCCGTCGTTGCATGCCACCACCATGGTATGTCCGAGAAGAGATCCGGTTTCCGCCAATTCCTCGAGGTCGTTTCGTAGGAGGGGCTCCCCGCCGCTTAAAATAACGATCGAAGGTCCGATATATGAGGCATCTTTCAACAGTTTTTTGCCTTCGAGCGTTGTCAATTCGTTTGTTGCCGATATGCAGGCGGCATTGGCTCTGCAATGCGGACAAGCCAATGTACATGCTTGCGTTGTTTCCCAAGCCAGGAGGTGAAGTTTCCTGCCCTCTCTCGTTGACGGTTTCATCGAGATTCCTTTAACCATTGCGCAGCCTGCACGGCGTAATACGAAAGCACCATGTCGGCACCGGCTCTGAAGATGGCCGTCAAACTTTCCAAAACGGCGGCACGTTCGTCCAGCCAGCCGTTGGCAGCCGCCGCTTTGATCATGGCAAATTCACCCGAAACCTGATAAGCGGCGAGCGGACAGTTGAAATTTCTTCTGGCTTCCGAAATGACGTCAAGAAATGGTAAAGCGGGTTTTACCATGAGAATGTCGGCGCCTTCTTCAATGTCCGCTTCCATTTCCAGAATCGCTTCACGGCGATTCGCCGGGTCCATTTGATAACTCTTTCGGTTTCCTTCTTTTGGTGCGGAATTCGCGGCTTCGCGAAAGGGTCCGTAAAATGAAGAAGAATATTTCGCGGCATACGACATGATCGGAAGATGATGAAAATTTTCTTGATCGAGGCTCTTTCTGATTGCTCCGATCCTTCCGTCCATCATGTCGGAGGGCGCGATAAGATCGGCACCGGCACGAGCATGGCAAATCGCCATTTCCGCCAGGAGCGGCAAAGTTTCGTCGTTGAGTACATTGCCTTGATTGTCTATCATTCCGCAATGGCCATGATTTGTATAAGCGCAAAGGCAAACATCGGTAACTAAAAAAGCCTCGGGAAAGGTTTTCTTGACCAGAGATAAAGCTTTCGGAACTACTCCGCTCGAATCCATGGCCGAACTACCTTTGGCATCTTTTTTGACCGGTACTCCGAAAAAGAGGAAGTTTTTTATACCGGCGGTCAAGGCTTCTTCTATCGGTCGAACAATCAAATCCGCGGGCCATCGGAAATTTCCGGGCATGGTCTGAATTGCCTGCGGTTCTCGAATGCCTTCCGCGACGAACAACGGCAAAATCAATCTTTCGGGAAGAATTACATTCTCTCGAACGAGATCGCGAACCCTCTTGTCGATTCTCAATCTCCGTAAACGCCGAACCGGAAAGGACATGTTCAAACCTCTGGGTAAATTATTTCCTGGGAAGCATTAATACTAAGTTTACCACGTCGATCGAGGCCGGGCAAGACCAGCCTCGATTTCCACGGAACAAAAATTGCCTAACAAATCGAAGAAGTTGAGAAAGTCGAATGGATTCTATTGTTCTTGTCATTCCCCATGAAAACATATCTCCCAAGAAAATTACACCCTTCTGGGACAAAATACACGACAAAACCATCAGAAAAACAAAACGAAAAACTCCCAAAATCATGATCCCTACCCAAATGGAGAATTACTGAAATATAACCAGGGCAAACGCATTAAAATTTCTGTAGGACGGATTCGGCGCGCTTTCGCCGTAATCCGCCGGGTCGGCGAGTTACGCTTCGCTACGCCCTACCGTGATTACAAGAAGGCTTTGCATTTTTAGTGCGTTTGCCCTGCAAATATAACGCGGAGGTAACCTGCGAGCGTGAGCGAAACAGATACTCCGACTTGTTGACATTTCCAACCATGCGGAAACGGACTCGCATCTGGTTTCTATTGTCCTCTCTCGTCGGTCCTTTTGTCCAGGCTTTGTTGTCCGGGTCCGAAATGTCCCGTGTCAGCGTCCATTTGTCCGGTTTATCGATTCAATCGTCCGATTGGCCGGGTTCCTGCGTCCCGATGTCCTTGTTCGTTGGTCTTATTGTCCTCATTGTCCTTTTCCTTCGTCCGGTCCTGAAATTCCGATGAAAACAGGCTTCTTAATAATTCGGCAAGGTGTCCCCCGAACTCTCCCCGAACTCTCCCCGAACTCATTTAATATTTTGATGACATTGAGAGCATTTACCGCGAGTTATTGAGAAGATACATATTTTGAAACAAAAATATCTCTTGCGATGCTTTTTATGCTTTCCGATGGCAGTTTGCCGAGTTGCATCAGGATGTTCTTGTTCGTGTCTATAGCAGGATACGTTGCCTCGTTTTTTCCGATATATTTCACAATATCCTCAAATATCCTGGTGTTTGCCCTGCCATGGGGTTGGCCCTTGTTCCCGATATCCCGGGACATAAAATCGGCCAGTGAAAGGAACGGCATCCCACCAAAAACGATCTCCGAAAGCTTGGCCCGGTATTCCAACTCCCATTGCTCATATTTCCCATGTATCCCATCAAGCGCATGTTGCCCCTCATGAATCACAGTAGTTGTGTTGTAGTAGTGATCGAACAATAGATTCGTGACGTATGTCACTGTCTCGTCCCAGCAGGAGGAAATCGATCTCCTATTTTCGATGGCCTCGTCAACCGCTTTGAATCTTAACTTATGCAACAGCAGTGATGAAAAGAAAACATCATAGGGAAGCTTTTCGAAAAATGTCGAACCGGTTTCTTCGCATTCATTGATAATCGCATCCCGTCGCCCTTTTTCCGTCGAATCCCGCCACCGGTTGACGACCGCACTGTATTTGGGATCCATGACAATGGTGACCTTGTTGATCTGAACATGTTCGCTCGAACAGGTCCATCCGCCGTGCTGAGCCAGGCAATTCCAATACCAGGAGGCGAATCCGTTGTTCTCCATATTTTTCAGAGTCACGAATTGCAGGTTTCCCGTCATGCCCCATTGGGAAACCGCTGACACCGTGTCTCCAATGACATACCCTTTTCATATTCGCTGTCGCCGACATAAAGCAGATGGAGTGACCGGTTGGCGTCAAGGTTGTATCTGTCAATGCGGACAGAATTTTCCCAGTAAGCCTTTGCCTCCACCCTGTCACCCTTTTTGAAGCACGCCATCCCCATGGAATAATACAGGTTAGCATTGATACTGTCTTTTTCAAGGGCTTTGCGGTAGCTTTCAAGGGCATCCACATATCTGCTGCAGGCAGCATAAACATCGCCCTGAATTCTATAATTTTCAGCTTCATCTGGCTGTCTGGCAATCGATTTTTGAATTAATTCCAACGCTGTATCGATATTCCGGTGATAGTAATACTCAATGAACGCCATCCTGCGATTGGCGTCTGGATCGTCCCGGTCTTGAGCAAGTATTTCCTCTAGTTTTTTCCGGGCGTCAGTCAGATTGAATTGCCACCATAAGTTTTCATATTCATTCATTTTGGTGTTCATTGTATCATTCCCCCTTGTCTGGTTGACTACCAATAGATCGATAACGTGACGGGGTCGTGCGGAATCGTAGAACTAACCTGCGAACGAAGTGAGTCAGTGACTGGTTGGCACTGTCCAACTAATTTCTCCGAAGAACGGCATACCCTTTGCCAGGGCATCAATCCAACCGAACAACCATCCAACTCTGATCGCGTAGCCAAATTATCCCACATGTTCATCCTGGCAGTCCGGTCTTTATGTCCAATTCTCCGGCCAGGACAACCACGATTTTTGGTGAAGATGTGCAGCTTATCCTTGGTTGCCTGCTTTCTTTCGTCGCCGAGGTCTATATCGAGCACCATTTCTAAACCTTGCATAGAAGCTGCCTTCATCAGTGATTGGAAACGACCAACTATACTCACAGTTTCCCTTAACCCTGTGAGCATTTAAAAATTCGGTGTATTTGCTTTTCCAAGCAAGATTGCATTTTTCTCCAAAATTTAGACCTGCCATTGACCTTACAACGTTGAGAAAGGCCTTTTTCCCAATACAACGAACATCGAGCATTTTGCTTAATAAATACCCAGGGCGTGGATCTTTTTCACTGGAAATCACGATCTCGAATACCTCAGACAAGGTCAAGGTGTCTTTATCAGGGCAAACGTGAACTTTAAATTCCAAAGACCACTTTCAGGAGGTATTCCGTATTCCAAGCAGCAATGAGGCGCTTTCGACGAAGACTATCTTTCCTGGAAGTATCCTTCCGCAGAAGGTTGATGG
>Ga0209749_1001466_pt1 | contig 20595 bp, 17 predicted proteins | sample EPASupsiteSAE347_FD_187267 | JGI IMG/M metagenome (GOLD analysis project Ga0209749, IMG submission 187267) | Bioremediated contaminated groundwater from EPA Superfund site, New Mexico - Sample SAE3-47 (SPAdes) (version 2) | ecosystem: Environmental > Aquatic > Deep subsurface > Groundwater >... | reverse complement strand
CCCGCGGCTTCAACGGCCCGACCGCTCATGGCGAGCACATTTTTCTGAATCAGTCTATCCATTCCCGCGATACCGATGGCTGATAGCAAGCCTCCAATCGTGGTTGGGATCAAACAGACCAGAAGTGCCGTTATGACCGTCGGCGTAAGCTTTATTCCCGAGTATAACGCGAAGGGAACAAGGGTTACGCAAACAATGAGAAAAATAATGGTCAGACCAACCAAAAGAATGTGAAGGGCCAATTCGTTGGGTGTTTTTTGTCGGGCGGCTCCTTCGACGAGACCGATCATGCGATCGAGAAAAGAGTGGCCCGGATCAACCCCGATCCTGATCAAGATGCGATCGGAAAGGACTTTTGTCCCGCCGGTGACCGCCGAACGGTCGCCGCCGCTTTCCCGAATAACGGGGGCCGATTCACCGGTGATCGCGGACTCGTCTACCGTGGCGATTCCCTCAATGACTTCTCCGTCACCGGGAATGATGCCCCCGGCTTCACATACGACAACATCCCCCCTTCGGAGTTTCGAGGCTTCGACTTTTTCTTCCGTTTCATCTTCTTTCATTCGTCTTGCCGTCGTTTCCTTGCGCATTCGCCGCAACGAATCCGCTTGGGCTTTACCGCGACCTTCCGCAACTGCTTCGGCAAAATTGGCAAAAATGACGGTAACCCACAACCACAGGCTGACCGCGCCGGTGAACCACAAAGGAGCGGTTTTTGAATCGGGAACCAACAAGTCTCGAAACCAAAGGATGCCGGTCAGAAGACTGCCGACTTCTACCACGAACATGACCGGGTTTTTCATTTGTACCCATGGTGACAGTTTGGCAACACTAACCAGGGTTGCCTGCCAAAGGATTTCGGAATCAAAAAGGGAATGGATTTTTTTGCTCGTATTCATATCAATACACCTTGCCTTTCTGGAGCATAAAATGTTCCACGATCGGCCCCAGGGATAAAGCAGGAAAAAAGGTCAGAGCTCCGACAATAAGAATGATGGAAACCAAAAGAACGACGAAGGTCAGGTTATCGGTTGGAAAGGTTCCAAGGCTTTCAGAAACGGTTTTTTTACCAACCATTGATCCGGCCAGAGCCAGGGCGGGAAGCATCATCCAGAAGCGGCCGAATAGCATGCATATCCCAAGAGAATAGTTGTACCAGTCCGTATTGGCATTTAACCCCGCAAAAGCTGAGCCGTTGTTTCCCGAGGCACTCGTAAAGGCATAAAGTATTTCGCTTAAACCATGAGGTCCCCCGTTGTTCAATGAATTCAGGCCATAGTTGGCAATGGCTGAACAGGCCGAAGGAAGGAGTATCAGGAGAGGAAAAATCAAAATATAGAGGGTCGCCAGTTTCATTTCCTTCGCTTCAATCTTTTTTCCAAGGTATTCCGGTGTTCGGCCCACCATCAGACCCGCAATAAAAACAGTCAGGATAACAAAAATCAGCATTCCGTACAACCCAGAACCGACACCCCCGAAAATTATTTCCCCCAGCATGATGTTCAGTAAGGGAATCAATCCGCCCAGTGGGCTGAAAGAATCATGCATGCTGTTGACGGCGCCGCACGAGGCATCCGTTGTAACCACCGCGTATAATGCCGAATTCGCCACTCCAAAACGCATTTCTTTTCCTTCCAGATTGCCTGCCTCTTGATTCAACGGGAGGGAATTCAAGACCGGGTTTGGCTTACTTTCAGCCCAGTAAACGGTTGTGACGCCCATCCCAAAGAGAATACTCATAGCAATAAACAACACCCAACCTTGCCTGGTATTTTTTGCCATTAATCCATAGGTATAGGTTAGCCCGGCGGGAATAAGAAAAATGAGAAACATGGACAAAAAGTTGGCGAAGGGAGTCGGGTTTTCGAAAGGATGGGCGGAATTGGCATTGAAAAACCCCCCGCCATTGGTCCCGAGTTGTTTAATGGCTTCCTGTGAAGCAACCGGCCCCATGGGAATGACTTGCTTCAAGCCTTCAAGCGTGGCGATTTCAGCGGACGGCGAGAAGCTTTGTATGACGCCGGTGAAAACAAGAACCAATGCTGTAATAAAGGAAAGGGGCAACAGGACATAAAAGAGAATATTCATTAAATCGGCCCAGAAATTCCCGAGGGTTTTGGGGGCGTCCTTGGGGATTTTTCGGGTGAACCCACGGGCACAAGCGATGGCAACAGCTATCCCAATCGCCGCGGATAAAAAATTGTGCCAGGCAAGACCCGCCATTTGACTGAAATAGCTCATTGTCGATTCGCCGCTGTAGGCTTGCCAGTTGGTATTGGTTGTAAAACTTACGGAGGTGTTGAAAGCAAGGGTGGGAGGAACCCCGGACAATTTCTGGGGATTCAACGGCAGAAGGTCTTGGAAACGCAGAATGACATATGTCACGACAAGAGTAATAATGCTGAAATATGTCACCGAAAGGCCGTATTCAACCCAGTTTTGTTCATGCTTTGCGTCGATTCCCGAAAATCTTCCCGCAAGTTTTTTTAACGGTTCAATTAGTCTCGCCAAAGGTTTTCGGGATGTCTCCATAACGTTGAAAAGGTAAACTCCCATCGGCTTGGTAACCGCCAATATGGCCACAAAGAAAACAACAATTTGTACCCATCCCAAAATTGTCATGTTTGACTCCCTTTAGAATTTCTCCGGCCAGAAAAGCGCGTAAAACAGATACATGGTAATGAGGATGGCGGATATTCCACCCAAGTAATAATCAAACGTCATATTTCACCTCGATTCATAGCCTTTCGAGAAATCGTACAAATCGGACACTGATAAAAAGGAAACCAAAAGAAATCACAATGTTTATTACATCAGCCACGGAAGCCTCCATTTTCTCAACGTATTTTTTCTTTAGATGATTGCGGATAAAACGGCATGGACAAAGAAGATTGTTGCAAAAACCGTCAGCAGATAATCATCAGATGAGAAAGCCTTCTCTTTGCTTTTTCGCGCGTATTGGACTCTCATTTCCGCTCCGGTAACGGCTGCGATAATGAGAATTGTACAATATGTCAAATCGGACATTCGAATTCCCCTTTTTTCTTTCAATTTGGGAACCGCAATTGCTATGCCAGTCTCATGCGATCAAGGCTGTGTCGGTTTTGGGGAATAATGCAAGCTTAAATGGTTGCAATTTGCAGGAGAAAAAAAGGCTGGAATTGCATAATGCATATTTTTTCCGGAATAAACCTGCATTCCGTCATGTCGATAGCGAAACATGAGAAAACTGAAAAGATAAACTTTGATGAGCGACAATTAATGCCTTGTTGGCAGTTTCGCGCCGAGTCGGATGGCGAGATCGATTTGTTTAAGGTTTGGGGGATAGCGGCTCCGGCAATGGATAGTGGCAACTCGCAGAGGATGATTTGTAGCAGAGTTGGACGGGATTTGTTTAGAAAAAATTGTCTGGGACGCCCGATCAGTGGATGAGAGGATTCTTGGGGGGGTGAGTTTTGCCAAATCGGGGAGAGCTTTTCAGGGGAAAATTTGTTTTATGGCGAGGACAATCGAAAGGGGAGCGACGCGTAAGTATGGTCTTCGTAAGGATTTGATCCGAGTGAATCGGTTGTGGAAAAAAATGGTTAAATTCCAGTCCTGTTTTCGAACTGTCGGGGATTGTGTTTTTCGGACCAAAAGCTTAACTTGTTTAGAACAAAGGGAACCCAAACAAATGCATACCGAGAAACCCCGAACCGCTACCATTTTTTCACCCATTCTCCTCTAATCAATGTCACAAGGCTAGTTCAATGAAACTGAAGCAATTGAAGGTAAAGAACTACAAAGTTCTTAGGAACTTCTCCTTGTCTTTTACCCCTGAGTTAAACATCATTGTCGGGGATAATGAGGCCGGGAAGTCAACAATTCTTGAGTGCATTAACTTGGCTTTGACTGGATTTGTGGCTGGCAGATTTGTCAAGAATGAGCTTTCTCAGCACCTTTTTAATAATGAGGCGGTTCGCGAGTATCTTGCCTCAATAAAAACACCCTCTCCCAAAGAGCTTCCCGAAATTCTCGTTGAAATTGACTTTGATGACGGTTCATATCCGGAATTTGAGGGAAATTGGAATTCTGAAAAAATGGCCAAATGCGGGTTTGCTTTTCGGGTTGCCTTTAATGAGAGCTTTAAAGCTGAATTTGAGGCATTGGTGAAAAGTGGTGATGTAGATTCCCTGCCTATTGAGTATTATGACGTTTCCTGGTGCTCGTATTCCCGCGAACAGATAACGACTCGGGCGATTCCAATGAAATCCGCGCTGATTGATTCTGCTTCCTCGCGTTATCAAAACGGTTCTGATATTTACATTTCCAGAATTATTCGGAATCTTTTGTCTACTGAAGAGACAATTTCGGTTTCCCAAGCACACAGGAAAATGAAAGAGGCTTTTTCAAAAGAAGAAGCGATAGCAAAAATTAATTCCAAAATTGGCACTTCAGCAAAAGTTTCCAACAAAGCAGTTAAACTCTCGGTTGAATTTCCTGGTAAGCATGATTGGGAAGAAAGCCTTGCAACCTTCCTTGACGAGGTTCCTTTTCAGCATGTTGGAAAAGGGGAACAGTGCTTGGTTAAAGCCAATTTGGCGCTGAGCATGAAAGAGGCAAAAGAAGCAGCCATTCTTCTTCTTGAAGAGCCGGAGAATCACCTTTCTCATGGGAACCTTAATCGGCTTATTCGCGATTTAAGGGGGAAAGGGGCGGGAAAGCAGATTATTATAACCACCCATAGCAGTTTTGTCGCAAACAAGTTGGGGTTGGATTCCCTGATTTTGATTCATCAACAAACCCCCACCAGATTTGAAAATCTTGAACCTTCAACCAAAAGGTTTTTCGAGAAAATCTCAGGCTATGACACCCTCAGACTTGTATTGGCAAAAAAAGCCATTCTCGTTGAAGGGGACAGTGATGAGTTGATTGTTCAAAAGGCGTATTTCGACAAGTATTTCAAACTGCCAATTGAAGATGGCATTGATGTCATCTCAGTTGGGACGGCATTTCTTCGCTTTCTCGAGATCGCCGAAAGGATAAAAAAACCGACTGTTGTCGTAATTGATAATGATGGGGACCCGGAAGCAGTCAAGAAGAAATTCGAGAGGTATTTGAATAATCCTGGGTTTGATTTTGTTTCATTTTCCTTCGACTCAACGGTTGATGCCGACACTCTTGAGTTTCGAGGAAAACCCTTTAATTACAATACTTTGGAGCCGAAATTGGTCAAAGCAAACAGTTTTGATCTTATTCAGAAAATCCTTGGCGTTAATTGTAAAAGCATTGACGATCTTCATTTGCATATGAGAGCCAACAAAACGGATTCGGCTTTAAAAATTTTTGAGTCTAAAGAAAAAATTGCCTTTCCCCAATACATTTTGGACGCAATAAAAGAGAAATGAAATTCAACAAACTCGTTGTCGCTGCGGCTGGATCAGGGAAAACCTGGCATTTGGTTGACGAAGCCCTATCTTGCCCAGTTGGCCAGACTCTCATTACTACCTATACCCAGGCAAACTCGGATGAAATCCGTAAAACCTTTATTAAGAAACGTGGGTTTGTTCCGACCAATGTGCGAATTCAACCATGGTTTTCATTTCTTCTCCAACACGGTTCACGACCTTTTCAGGGTGGGCTGTATGAGAAGGAAATTAAGGGGCTTAACCTTGTAAACACAGCTTCGGCCTTCAAGGTTCCAGAAAGCAATACCGGAAGATACTACTTTTCAAAGGAACAAAAGATCTTCTCCGATAAGCTATCAAAGTTTGTTGTGCGTTGCAATGAACTTCACCAGGGAAAGGTCATTCAAAGAATTTCCAGTATATTTCCACGAATTTTCGTGGACGAAGTTCAAGACCTTGCCGGTTATGACCTTGAGATTCTAAAACTCCTTTTTCAATCGGGGTCATCCGTCCTATTGGTTGGTGATCCAAGGCAAGTAACTTACCTAACCCATCATGAGCAAAAATTCAAAAAGTACTCTGAGGGGAAGATTTCTTCCTTTGTTAATGACGAGTGCAAAGGGCTAGGGTGTGAAATAGATGATTCTACCCGCATGACCTCCCATAGGTGCAATTCTGATATTTGCGCTTTTTCCGACAAGCTCTTTCCCGATTATAAACCTACTATGTCTGGCCAGAATGTGAAGACCGGGCATGACGGGGTTTTTCTTGTCAGGGAATCCGAAATCGATCGCTACCTTGGAACCTATTCTCCGGTTCAACTCAGATACAACACCAAAGCCAGGAATATAAACCTGGATTATCCAGGCTTCAACTTTGGAGATTCAAAAGGCCTTTCCTTTAATAGAGTTCTCATTTTCCCAACTTTGGATATGCAAAAATGGCTCAGAGATGTGAAGCATGAGTTGGCCTTTCAAACCAGATCTAAATTCTACGTAGCCATTACCAGAGCTCGATTTAGTGTTGCAATTGTTGACAATTTTCGTGACGATGAAACCATTCCAGGAATAGTGAAGTGGGGAAACTGATTTTGCAGGAGAAATAAATGGCCGGGAACAACGAACTGGAAAAAACTTTGTGGGCGGCGGCGGACAAGCTGCGCTCGAATATGGATGCGGCTGAATATAAGCATGTTGTACTTGGCCTGATTTTTCTCAAGTACATTTCGGATGCTTTCAATGACTTGTACGATCGATTGAAAGAGGGAAAAGGGGAAAACGAGGGAGCCGACCCGGAAGACCCGGACGAATACCTTTCTCACAACATTTTCTTCGTTCCGGAAAAAGCTAGGTGGCAATTCCTTCAGGATAAAGCGAAACAACCTGAAATCGGAAAGATGATCGATGCCGCCATGGATGTCATCGAAAAGAACAATCCGCCGCTCAAAGGGGTTTTACCAAAGATTTACGCCGACCCGGAACTCAATAAGCAACGACTTGGGGAGTTGGTTGATCTTATTGGAACCATCGGCTTCAGCCAGAGTGGGCATAAAGCGAAAGATCTACTTGGCCGGGTTTACGAATACTTCCTTGGCCAATTCGCCGACGCCGAAGGAAAGAAGGGTGGCCAGTTTTACACCCCCGCGAGTATCGTAAAACTTCTGGTCGCCATGCTTGAACCATACAATGGACGCGTGTATGACGGCTGTTGTGGTTCCGGAGGCATGTTTGTACAAAGTGAAAAATTTGTTGAAGAGCACCAGGGAAATATAAAAGACCTCTCCATTTTCGGCCAGGAATCAAACCCCACAACTCTGCGGCTGGCCAGAATGAACCTTGCCATAAGGGGAATCGATGCCCGCATTGAGTTGGGCGACACTTTTCTCGCCGACAAGCACAAAGACCTGAGAGCCGATTTTATTCTGGCCAATCCGCCCTTCAATGTCAGCGACTGGAGCGGCGAACACCTTCGTGAAGATCCCCGCTGGAAGAAATATGGCGTCCCGCCTATCGGCAACGCCAACTACGCATGGCTCCAGCATTTCGCGCATAAGCTCAGCACCAAGGGAACTGCTGGAATTGTGCTAGCCAATGGAAGTATGAATTCAAACACGGGTGGAGAAGGCGAAATCAGGAAGAAGATGATTGAAGAAGGGCTGATCGATTGCATGGTTTCTTTGCCCGCCCAGCTTTTTTATAACACGATGATTCCGGCTTGCCTCTGGTTTTTAGCTCGCGATCGTAAGGGCACGATGCATCGTGCCCCAACGAGATTCCGTAACCGTTTAAATGAGATCCTCTTCATCGACGGCCGCAAACTTGGAACCATGGTCAATCGCCGCAACAAAGAACTGAGCGACGCTGATATCGCCCTGATTGCAGATACCTACCACGCCTGGCGAAATACTGATGGAAAGTATATCGACAAGGTTGGTTTCAGTAAATCAGCAACCATTGAGGACGTCAAAAACAATGGCTATGTTTTGATGCCAGGGCGTTATGTCGGAACCGAAGAAGAGGTCGACGATGGAATCCCCTTCGATGAGAAAATGAAAACCCTGACAGCGAAACTGGCCAAACAATTCGCCAAGGGAAACCAGCTCGAAAAAGCTATCCGCGAAAACCTTAAAGGGATAGGGTGTGAGATCTAAGGGTTGGAAGAAGGTAAATTGGGGTTCCATCGCCACTTTGGAGTATGGAAAATCTCTTCGCGATTATGAAAACGGAAATGGAACCGTTCCCGTATTTGGGACCAATGGCCAAATTGGCTTCACCAATAAACCCCTTTGTTCTTTCCCCTCGGTAATTGTTGGCAGAAAAGGTGCTTACAGAGGCATCCATTTTTGCGACCGCCCCTTTTTCGTTATTGATACCGTTTTTTACCTAAAGCCTAAGTCAGACGAAATCAATTTGAAATTTGCCTATTATCAGTTGTTGACTCAAGACATTAATGGCATGGATAGTGGCTCGGCAATTCCTTCTACAAGCCGGGACGATTTTTATAACTTGGAAGTGAATTTACCTCCCCTTGAGACTCAAACACGAATTGCGTCTATTCTTTCTGCATTGGATGAAAAAATCGAATTGAACCGGCAGACCAATGCAACGCTTGAAGCCATCGCCCAAGCCATTTTCAAAGAATGGTTCGTTGATTTCCGCTTCCCCGGCGCAACCGGAAAGATGCAAGAGAGCGAACTCGGGCCAATCCCGAAAGGGTGGCGGATTGGAAAACTTAGTGAAGTGTGTAAAAACACAAGAAAAACAATCCACCCCAAGGATGTCTATTCGAACACGGCTTATGTTGGATTGGAGCATATTCCAAGGAAATCTCTTGGTTTAGCTTCATGGGGTGCTTCGGGTGACGTTGACAGCCAGAAGACTTATTTCAAACAATTCAATGTCCTATTTGGGAAACTTCGACCGTATTTTCACAAGGTGTGTATTGCACCTTTTGATGGTATTTGCTCAACGGACATCCTTGTAATTGAGTCTCATCAAATGCAGTATTTCTCATTTGCCTTACTTCATCTTTTTAGCAATGAGATGATTACCTTTGTTAGTTCGGTTGCAGATGGCACGCGAATGCCACGCGTTGATTGGCAATCAATTGGAAATTATGAGATCATTTTACCACCTGAGCAGCTGATCTCAGAATTTCATGAAGTTGTTTTCCCCTTTTTCATCGACATTATTGAAAACAATCAACATGCAAATTCCCTTGCCACCTTGCGTGGCAACCTTCTTCCCAAGCTGATGAGTGGTGAGATGGAAGTATGAGCGATCAAACCGTACGGGCACGCTGCAGCGTGCCCCAACCCAAAAGAGAAAACCAATCTCAAACGTTACCACAACGACGTTCCATCCGGTTGAAAGATTACGATTATTCACAGGCGGGAGCATATTTCATAACGATTTGCGCCCACAACCGCCAAAAATTGTTCGGTGAAATCGAAAACGGTGAAATGCGGTTGAATGAATTTGGGGAGATCGTACAAGAAGAATGGTTGAAAACACCCGCAATGCGACCCAACATTGAAATCGATGAATTCGTCATCATGCCGAACCATTTCCACGGAATTTTGATCATCAACACCCATGACGTGACGACCGTAGGGGCACGATGCATCGTGCCCCTACAAGGGAATTCTCCACATGTTCCGTCGGTTGAACGATTCGGAAAGCCGACATCCAATTCCGTTCCGACAATTATTCGGGGAATAAAATCGGCCATTACAAAACGAGTCAATGTAATTCGCAATTCACCAGGATTCCCTGTTTTGCAACGCAATTATTACGAACATGTAATTCGCGATGATGATGATTTGAAGCGCATTCGGGAATACATCATCAATAATCCCGCAAACTGGGAAACCGACGATAATTACACGGTGCTTCCATGACCGAGAAGAATCGAACCAACGAAATCATCCTTTACACCTCACCGGAAGGGCAGAAAAAGGTCGAGGTTCTGTATCAGGATGAAACGGTCTGGCTCACGCAGAAACAGCTTTCCGAGCTTTACGGCGTTGATCGCTCGGTGATTACCAAGCACCTGAAAAACATCTTTGCCGAAGGAGAGTTGGTCGAAGAATCAGTTCGTGCAAATTTTGCACTAACTGCCCTCGACGGCAAAAAATACAAAACCAACCTCTATAATCTCGACGCCATCATTGCTGTCGGATACCGGGTGAACAGCTTCCAGGCTACGCAATTTCGAATTTGGGCCACGAAAACTTTGAAAGAATTCATTATCAAGGGTTTCGTCCTTGATGATGAGCGGCTGAAGCATGGAAAATCATTCGGCCGGGATTATTTTGACGAGCTTCTGGAGCGCATTCGGGAAATCCGCGCCAGCGAGAGGCGGTTCTATCAGAAGATAACGGATATTTACGCCACTTCCGCCGACTATGACAAAGACTCCCCCCTCACCAAAGAATTTTTCGCGACCGTCCAGAACAAGCTCCACTGGGCCATTACCGGAAAAACGGCGGTGGAAATCATCTATTCCTCAGCCGATGCAACCAAACTATTTATGGGGCTGACCAATTGGAAACAAGCCCCGGATGGTAAGATTCTCAAATCGATGTCACGATTGCCAAGAACTACCTCAGCGAGCAACACATCAAAGAATTGAACCGCATCGTTTCCGCGTATCTCGATTTGGCTGAAAACCGGGCCGAAAGAAAGATCGTTACCAGAATGGTCGATTGGATCACCTTCCTTCACAGTTTTTTGGAACTTTCCAATTATCCCATCCTGGAAAACAAAGGAACCATAACCGCACTGGAAGCAAAACTCAAGGCGGAACAAGAATACGAGGAATACCGGAAATCTCAAGACAAAGATTTCATCTCGGATTTTGACCGGGAGATCAAGCGAATCGAGGGAAAGAAATGACCAACCGCCTTTTTGAATCTGAAATCGAACAAGCCGCCCTCGATATTCTTCGTGATAGAAACAGCTATTCCGTCGCCTTCGGTCCGGAAATTTCCGAAGGGGAAAAGCGGGAACGCGATTACACCGAGGTTGTTCTTCAAAACCGATTGAGTGAAGCCATTCGGAAGCTGAACCCTGGGCTTCCTGCGGATGCCTTGGAGGAAGCGCTGAAAAAAGCCACCCGGACCTTATCATTGAATCTTCTCGAGAACAACGAAGCTTTTCACCGCCTGCTTACGGACGGTATCGACGTGAAATTCAGCATCGGGGACGGAAAGGCCAAAACCGACAAAGTGTGGTTGATAGATTTTTCCGATCCAGAGAAAAATGAATTTCTTGCGGTAAACCAATTTTCCGTGCTGGAAAAAATTACGGGCACGATGCATCGTGCCCCAACCAAGCGATTCCTTCTCTCTTTTCATTCAACGCTTTTTCCATAATCAGTGACGGATGGTCGGCGAAAATCGGCACGGTTACAAGTGACTATCCGCGCTTTATGGACTGGAAAACGGCGGATGGCGTAACCATTGTCGACTCGAAAAGAGAATCAGAGCTTGAACCGATGATCAGGGGTTTACTGAATAAATCGACCATTCTTGATGTCATCAGGCATTTTATCGTTTTTGAAAAATCCAGGGAAAAAACCCTCAAGAAGATTGCCGCCTACCATCAATACTATGCGGTGAATCGGGCGATCGAATCAACGATCCGGGCGACGTATTCCGAAAGCAATGTGGTTAAAGAGCCCCCGGCAAAATACGGGTTACCGAGCGCCATGGATCAAAAGCCCGGGGATAAGCGCATTGGCGTCGTCTGGCACACGCAGGGCAGCGGGAAAAGCCTTTCCATGGTGTTTTACACTGGGAAGATGGTTTTGTCCGCAGCAATGAACAACCCCACCGTGGTTATTATTACCGATAGAAACGATCTCGATCAGCAGCTTTTTGAAACCTTTTCCAGTTGCCAAGAGCTCATTCGCCAATCTCCTCAGCAAGCGACGAACCGAGATGAACTGAAAAAGCTTCTGGCCGTTGCCTCCGGCGGGGTCGTGTTTTCCACCATTCAAAAATTTCTTCCCGAAGATATCGGGGGGAAGTATCCGCTCTTATCGGAACGGAGAAACATTATCGTCATTGCCGATGAAGCCCATCGAAGCCAGTATGACTTCATCGACGGGTTTGCACGAAACATGCGGGATGCCCTTCCCAATGCATCTTTTATCGGGTTTACGGGAACCCCAATCGAGAAGGAAGACAAGAATACCCAGGCCGTATTCGGCGATTACATTGACGTGTACGACATTCAACAATCTGTGGAAGATGGGGCCACGGTGCGGATCTACTACGAAAGCCGCCTGGCCAGAATCACTCTTTCCGAGACCGATCAGAAAATTCTCGACCAGCGTGTTGAGGAAGTTACCGAGGATGACGAACTCACCGAACGCCAAAAGCGCTTCGCCAAATGGACCGGCAAAGAATCCGTTGTCGGAAGCACTGGCCGCCTTCAGCAGGTCGCGGCGGATATTGTTACTCATTTTGAGCTGAGAACCGGCGCGGTTGAGGGCAAAGCAGTGATTGTCTGCATGAGTCGGCGCATTTGCGTGGAACTTCATAGGGAAATCATCAAACTTCGATCTCAATGGTATGACCCTGCCGATGACAAGGGCGCGATAAAGGTCATCATGACCGGCTCGGCAAGCGACCCTTTGGATTGGCAGGAGCACATTCGTAACAAGCCGAGGCGAAAAGCAATTGGCGACCGGTTAAAAGACCCAAAAGACGGGCTCAAAATGGTGATCGTTCGTGACATGTGGTTAACGGGCTTCGATGCGCCTTGTTTGCATACCCTCTATATCGATAAACCCATGAACGGTCACAATCTCATGCAGGCGATTGCCCGTGTGAACCGGGTTTTCGGAGATAAAGAGGGCGGCCTGCTCGTTGACTACATCGGTATCGCCCAGGATCTGAAAAACGCGCTGGCGGTTTATACGGCAAGCGAGGGAAAAGGCCAATTAACCTACGATCAGGAAGACGCCGTAGCCAAGATGCTCGAGTTGTATGAAATCGTGGTGAATATGTTTGCCGGGTTTGATTATAAGCGGTATTTCTCTTTGGCGGTAAAGGATAAACTGAATTTCATTCTCGATGCGGCGAACTTCATTGCGGAATTGTCCGATAACAAAAATGGACAGATTGTACGAAATGGCAAAGAACGGTTTAAAGAGAATGTGGTTCGTCTGCAAAAAGCTTTCGGGCTTTCCGTTCCTCACCCGAAGGCATTCGAAATCCGTGATGATGTCGCTTTCTTTCAGGCCATTAAGGCACGTTTTGCCAAGTTTGACGATCGTCTGAAAAAACGCACGGATGATGAAATTGAAACCGCCATTCGGCAGATCATCAATGATGCGATAATTTCAAGCGAAGTGGTTGATATCTTCGACGCGGCCGGAATCAAAAAGCCGGACATCTCCATTTTATCGGATGAATTCCTCTCCGAGATTCAGGGAATGGAAAGAAGGAACCTTGCTCTTGAGCTTTTGAAGCGCTTATTGAACGATGAAATTCGGAATAAGGCGAAAACAAATCTTGTCCAGGGGAAAAAATTCTCCGAGCTTCTCTCCGAAGCGGTCAAGCGCTATCAAAACGGCTTGATCGATTCAGCCAAAATCATCGAACAACTCATCCAATTGGCCAAGGATATCAGGGAAGCCGATAAACGCGGCGAAAAAATGAACCTGCGGGTGGATGAACTGGCATTTTACGATGCTTTGGCCGACAACCCAACGGCGGAAAATATTCTCGGAGACCAGGTTTTGAAGAAAATCGCCAATGAGCTGGTGGAAAGCGTCAGAAAGAATACTTCCATCGACTGGCAATTGAAAGAAAGTATTCAGGCCAAACTGAGAGTGATTGTAAAAAGAATTCTGAGAAAGTACAAGTATCCTCCCGATGATCCGGCCACCGGGGAATACACGACTTCAGTGAATAAGGTATTGGATCAGGCGGAGCTTCTTGCGGATTTCTGGACGGCAAATGAATGAGAAAATGGCGAGTGAAATCCCTTGCCAATCCGAAACCGAAAACTTGCCCTTCAAAATGGTCAACCGCGAATCGCCCCCGGAAGAAAAGATCGACCTCTTTAGAAGCCTTTTCAAAGGCAGGGAAGATGTTTATCCGAAACGTTTTGAAAGCCAAAAGACAGGAAAGGTTGGGTCGCCTGTGCAAATGAATGGAATCCGGGGTCGAAACATTCCCGCTTATCTTGAGCGATCGCGTTCAGGGCGGGGAGGTCATGTTTGGATGTTCTTCGAACACGCGATCCCGGCGGGGTTGGCCCGAAAGCTTGGTTCTCTTCTTTTAACCGAAACCATGGAGCGTCATCCTGGAATGGGCCTGAACTCCTACGATCGGCTTTTCCCAAATCAGGACACCCTCCCCGAAGGCGGGTTCGGCAATCTCATCGCCCTTCCTCTTCAGGGGGAAGCTCGTAAACAAAACAACAGTGTTTTTCTGGATGACAGTTTTTCTCCCTTTCCCGACCAATGGGCGTTTCTTTCAGAAATTCGTCGCACTCATCCCGCCCGCGTGGAGGAGATCGTTCGTGAGGGAGAGCAAAAAGGAGGGATTATCCGGGTTCGTCTGGTACCGACTGAAGAAGATGATGACGCACCCTGGACAACTTCTCCTTCACGTCAAAGAAAAAGCCTGCCCCTTGCGGAACCGCTTCCAGCAGAAATCGAAATTATCCTTGGTGATCAAACGTATGTTCCCAAGGAGTCTCTCGGGCCAGGACTGATGAACCGGCTTATTCGAATCGCCGCCTACCAGAACCCGGAGTTCTACAAGGCGCAAGCCATGCGGTTGTCAACGTTCGAAATCCATAGAATCATAGGATGCGCCGAAAATCACTCCCAGCATATTGGCCTTCCTCGCGGATGTCTGGAGGAGGCACGGCAACTATTCTCGGATTTGGGAATAAAAACCTCCGTTCGAGACGAGCGTTTTCAGGGAACACCGTTGAAGGTTTCCTTCCAGGGGAAACTCCGCGATGAGCAAATCCCGGCGGCTGAAGCCATGGCAGCTCATGAAACGGGAATTCTCGCCGCAACTACCGCTTTCGGGAAAACCGTAATCGGGGCTTGGCTCATCGCCCAGCGTGGGGTGAACACCCTTGTCGTAGTCCACCGCCGACAATTGATGGACCAGTGGGTTGAGCGGCTTTCGTCGTTTCTCGGCATTCCGGCAAAATCCATTGGTCGAATAGGCGGAGGAAAAAAGAAGCCGACCGGAAAAGTGGATGTAGCGATCATTCATAGCCTTGTTCGCAAGAAGGTGGTCGATGATCTGGTCGGGGAATACGGTCATATCATTTTCGATGAATGTCATCACCTGGCAGCCGACAACTTCGTGGAGGTCGCCCGCCGAACGAAGGCGAAGTTTATTACCGGTTTATCCGCCACTGTCACCAGAAAGGACGGCCAGCACCCGAAAATTTTCATGCAATGCGGCCCCGTGCGTCATAAGGTTGATGCCCGACTTCTGGCCAAAGAACGGCCTTTTTCTCATGCTGTCTGGGTCCGCCCGACCGGTTTTCGGTCAATCAAACATCCTGATGCCGATCTCCGGGCTCAATTTCAAGATCTTTATTCAGAATTGCCCATTGATGGCTCGCGCAACAACCTCATTGTGGAAGACGTATTGCAGGCTATCGGGGAAGGCCGCTCCCCGTTGGTGTTGACCGAGCGGAAAGATCACCTCGAAGAATTGGCTCGACGCCTGGAAGGGCGAATTCCCCATCTGATCGTTTTGCATGGAAAAATGAAAAGGAAAGAGATGGGGGCTCTTCAAGCACGGTTGCGGGAAATTCCGGAAGACGAGAAACGTGTCCTCCTCGCAACCGGCCGCTTCATCGGAGAGGGTTTCGACGATTCCCGGCTGGATACCTTGTTTCTCACAATGCCCGTTTCCTGGAAAGGGACTATCGCTCAGTATGCCGGAAGATTGCACCGTCTGAACGATCGGAAGCGCGAAGTTCGCATATTTGATTACGCCGACCTCGATGTTCCCATGTTATCGAGGATGTTCGATCGTCGATGCCGTGGGTATGAAGCCATCGGGTATTCAATACAACTGCTGGCCAGCGCGATTCCCGGGTGGCCTGCGGATGTTCTTCTGCCGGTCGATCCGGAATGGAAAAAGGAATACGCGGCAAGTGTTCGTCGCCTGGTTCTGGACGGAGTTGATTCTCCCCTGGCCAATCTTTTCGTTTTCGCCGCCCGAAATCCTCCCGAGAACGCAGACAATATCTGGATTCCTCCAACAAAGCACAAACCCCTGGGTGAAGAGTCACGAGCCCGAAGTTCGACAGAAGCCTTTCTTTATCGACGTCTTGAGACTCTACCCCAAACCCGTGAAAAGTTTCACCTGAACCTCTCTTTGCCGATTTCTTTCAATGGCAACGGGACCATGGAAGTTGATTTGATTTGCACGGAAACCCGGTTGGTCATCGAACTGGATGGCCCGCATCATTTTTCTGGTCCCGATGCTTATCGCCGGGATCGCCGCAAGGATGCCTTACTCCAGGAAAATGGCTTCTTTGTATTACGGTTCCTTGCAGAGGACGTTGGAAAGCGACTCGATGACATTTTGGATGGCATTCACCGTGCTATGGCTCATCACAGCCGAAGAGGAGGATTCTCAGGGGGATGATTTGCCCTCAATGGATAAGCTTTTTCGCGTTTAATTGACTTGGATGGAGAGGTCGGATGCTTGATCGATGTATGGGATCTTATTTGTGGTGGGGGTTTTCAATCCGTGGATATCGTCAACCAGTCGGTGAACCTGATTCGCTTACACTCACAGGTTACCTCCGCGTTAATAAATAACTGTAACAAATTTCGTTCATCGACCAGCCGTAAGAGCCTGTAAGAAAACAAATATTTGTAATGGTTATTTTCTAACAGGCTCTAAAAGTATCGATTGACGACAATTAATGAAGTTATTTCAAGTAGAATCAAACACCGGTTCGGGCGAAACGATTCGTGCGAACAGGCTGTTCCCCTGTGGCGGTTTGACCCGGGTGACGGAGATAATATCCGGCTTCTTTCGCGTCGTTGGAGTCGGGGTCGATCTTCACGGCTTGTCTAAACCTCTCTAAACTGGTGGGCAGACCCATTTCTCTTTCCAATTGCCCCATTCGAAGCAGAAATTTTGCGTTGGCTTTTCCAAGCGCGAAAATCCGGTTGAGAGCTTCAAGTTCCTGTTTGTGATCGTCGATGATGCGACAGATATTCGCTATTCCCATCAAGCCGGGAACGTAGTTTTCATTAACTAAAACAGTTTTTTTGTATTCCATCAATGCTGCTTTGGAATGACCTCTTACTGCAAGAATGTCGCCCAATAGGCGATGTCCATCGATATGTCCGGGATGGTAATGAAAAAGATCGTTGAGAATCGCGGCGGCTTCGTCGTATTTTTTCAAATCTTTTAAAATACCGGCTAAGGTGAGAACCAATTCGGGTTTATCAGGGTGACTTTTCGTAAGGCGCCAATAAACATCGCGAGCGGAATCGAGTTCTCCGGTTTTAACGTATAGTTTTCCCAATTCGATTTGAATTTCAGTTTTATGGGGTTGAATATCAGCCAATTTTTCCATGCAAACGAGTGCGCGGTCCCAATCTTGAAGATGGAAATAACATTGTGAAAGCATGTAAAGAGCCTGTGGATGATCTTTCAATACTTTCATAGCCGCGTTTAAGTGCTGAACCGCGAGCGTTTGTTTTCCTTGTCTGATGAGACAGTGGGCGAGGTTCAAGTGTGCGTCATGGGCGCTCGGATTTTTCGAGAGAATTACTCTGAGATGTTCCATGGCTTCGTTCAAACGATCTTGCCGCATGAGTATCACCGCAAGTGCAAATCGGGCGGTTTCCTGGTGAGGATGTGTTTTAATAACCGCATCGAATTGACGAGCCGCGCCCGCGAAGTCGCCGTGCCGTCTTAGAAGTTCACCTAGTGAAATTCTGATCTCGGGGCGTTGTGGGGAAGCATTGGCCGCTCTCATTAAAAACGAAACCTGCTTTTCCGAGTCTCCCAAAGCTTCGTGCAATTTCGAAAATATCAATAGAACCGCCGCCGACTGAGGGGCTATTTCAAGCGACCTTTCCAAAATGAATTGCGCTTCGTCGTATTGTTTTAGGCGAATCATGCATTGTCCAAGATCCACCAAAGCCTGCAAATTAACCGGATCTATGGACAAAGCCTTTCGGAATGCTCTAACCGCGTCTTCAATCGATCCGTTCCGCAGATGCAATCTTCCAAGTTTATGAAGAAGCGTCAGATCATTGGGAGCAGCGTGGTTTTGCTCCTCAAGGCCGTTGAGGAGTTCACGCAACCCCTTCGGACCTTCGATCATCGATTTTGTCTCTTCCTTATTCTTTATTCGTGTTGTGCTCTCTGAAAACGCCCCATTCGGGCGCTAGGCGGTTTCATCCGCCGGATTTATGCTTCCAATATCATTTTCCGGCACCGTTTTTAATGAAATCGACGAGTGACTTCTTATCGGTTTCCTTGAAAAAAGCCGACCCCATAACTAATACATCGGCGCCGGCCGCTAAAACCCTTTGTGCATTTTCGCGATCGATGCCGCCGTCGACTTCAATCAGCGTCGGTAAACCGAGTTTATCGATAAGGTTTCGTAATGCTGCGATTTTTGCCGTCAGCGGTTCGATGTAGGTTTGTCCGCTGAAACCCGGATTAACGGTCATGATAAGTACATGATCGCAAACTTCGAGTAAATATTCCAAGCCGTTGATCGGAGTTTGAGGGTTGAGGGAAATTCCGGCCGTCGCTTTCAATTCGCGAATCCGGCAAAGATAACGATGCGAGTGCCGGCAAGCCTCGATATGAAAAGTGACGCGATCGCTTCCGGCCTGTATGTAGGTTTGGATATATTCTTCAGGGGAATCGATCATCAAGTGAACATCGAAGGGCAGTTTGGAGTGAGCTCTCAGGGATGAGATGACCGGTGGTCCGAAGGTGAGGTTGGGAACAAAATGCCCGTCCATGATGTCAAGATGAACCCAGTCCGCGCCGGAATCCGCGATAACGGTGAGTTCCGATGCCAAACGACTGAAGTCGGCCGACAGCAAAGACGGAGCCACCAGTGGTTTGTTGCGCATAATATCTCCTACCAAAATAAAACCAGAAGAGTCATGCAGATTAATCCTAATGTCATTATTACAAGGGGATTTCGTAGCCGAGAGTGATCGTCATGATCATGCCAAATCATACGTTCGGCGGCTTCTTTGCCGCCTTTAATAAGTCTCAAAAAAGGTTTTCCGGATTCGACTTTCTTGTTTTCCGTAACATCTATGGGTTCATTGTCCGGTAGTTGTGCCGCCGCCGCTTGCGCGGATCGGGAACAAGGCGTGTTCAACGGTGCGTTGGGTGTGAATTTCGTCGTCGGTTTCAAGGTCGGTATCGATTCAAATATGGTGCTGCTGATACGGCCCTGAATGGCATCCACGATTTCGGCCGCGCTGTTGAGTTTCTTTTTCACGGGTTCTTTTTGTGCTCTTTCCGTTTCACCCGAAAAATGGATTAAATCCGCGAGGCCCATTAAAAATTCGGCATGGTTGCTGAACCTTTTTTTCACATCTCTAATCAATGTCCGCTCGATGAATTCAAAAACTTTTTCAATCCGATCGGGAGAAAGGTGTGAATGTTTTATTCGTAAAGCTTGTCGAAGTTTCGAATCCCATAGTTCGTTTATTCCGCCACGTTTTCTGACCGGAGATTCTCCCGTCAACAGTTCATAGAAGGTTGTTCCCAAAAAGAACAAATCCGATTGAATTCCGGCCGTTACATCATTTTCAGAGGCTCCCACCAACCGCAATCGCGGGTGTGAAAACGACAGAATCTTGATTAATCCGCCGGAGGATCGAAGAACATTGGAAAGCTTGATGGACCTGTTGACCGCTTTTTGATCGAAGGAATATTGAATGACGGTTGCGATTTGTTGAATCGCTTTTGCGGCTTCCGCGAAGGATATTTGACTATCCTTGATCCAAGTGCGGAGATCTTGTCCTTCAACCGGTTCTGTGACTACGTAGGGTCTGGAATCGACTACATCAATATCGAGAATTTGGGCGATCGACGGATGTGAAAGCGTCGCGAAAGACCTTATCTCTTCACTGAAAAGTCTCACTCTTTCGGGGTTGGAAGACCATTCGTGGCGGAGAATTTTAATGATGACCGGAGTCGAAGTTTCGGTCTCCACTGCTGAAAAAATCTCGTAAAGATGGCTTTCGGAAAACAATTGCTTGATTTCGTATTTTCCGCTGAGTATTTTACCTACCATATTTGCCTCCGCTCAGGCTTTTCTTATATAACTCATCGCTTATTGCACTTGCCGTTCTTCGATGAGAAAGTCGTTGATGTAAATTTGAATCTTACTGTCCGGTGTCTTGGGAACCTCAACTTTTATCAAATCAAAGGGCTTGTGGGTTCCCGAATAAACCTGCTCCCGGCCCTTGGAAGAAACTTGTAGGAATTTGACTTCTTTGGGCATGAAACCATCGGGCATGACGAAAGAAATCAACGCTTTTCCTTCCTTCGTTGAAGCCGGAGAGGGGGGTGAAGGAGTTTTTGGCGGCGTAGCGTAGGAATCGCGATCTTCGTCGTCTTCATTATCTTCATCGTCGGCAATAATGATTTTAGGAGGGGCTTCCACCGATTTGGGGGGATTATCGGCGGTTTTCGTCGGTCGATTTT
>Ga0209749_1001464_pt1 | contig 20730 bp, 18 predicted proteins | sample EPASupsiteSAE347_FD_187267 | JGI IMG/M metagenome (GOLD analysis project Ga0209749, IMG submission 187267) | Bioremediated contaminated groundwater from EPA Superfund site, New Mexico - Sample SAE3-47 (SPAdes) (version 2) | ecosystem: Environmental > Aquatic > Deep subsurface > Groundwater >... | reverse complement strand
CAGTTATTTGAAGCAATGACTTTAATCCAACCTCGCCATAATCTGAAAGAATAACTGCCGCAAAAATTGTCTCAGCAGTTCTTTTCATAAATGCAATATCCTGTTCTTTATTGAGAATCATTTACAGAATGTGTTTTACTTTTAACTAAGAACTCTATCCAGACCATTGCTGGAATAAGTAGGTTTTGATATTTGTTTTCTAACGCTAGCTTCAAATCTTTGAATTGCGAGTACAATACTTTTGTGGCTGGGCTTGACATCTCAAGCAAGCCCTTTTTTGAAAGTGAATTTTTAGCGGAGTAAAGAACCGGTTCATTGCCAATTGCTTCTTTTATTATCCCAAATGGAGTGAGAGAAATAGTATCACAAGCTGTTGTTAAATAATTTTTTCTGTCTGCCAAACTACTTGCTGCTTCATTTTGAAAATTGAAAAACTCCTTCCCTTCTTCATTGATTGTGAAATATTCCTTTGAGTTTTCGGTTTGGGAAAGTTTTCCGCTTGCTAAGAGTGTTTGAATTGATGCATCAATATCAATACTGTAAGGGCTGCCCAATTCAGTTTTCACAAATGAATATTTCCAGTCCTCAACTGTGTTGCCTTCGTATAATGATAACAGGCAACTGAAATAAGCAAAGAATTGAATTTCGTATTGAGAGAAGTCCTCAATCTTGCGTTGCAATCTTTGCCCGATGAAAAGTGTATCAAATATTGCTTCTGGTGAATTCATTGTGCTAACTGAGTATTTTTTCTAATTCGGAATATGCTTCTTCGATGCGATGGTTTTCCTTCTGTTGAACTTCTGATAGTGTTGTCCACTCAGTCATTCTTTCAATTGTCATTCTTTTCTTTTTGCAAATGGTCGCCAATTCTTTTAGCAACTGAGAACTATTGATGTTGGCGGTGAGAATTACTTTGTATGAATCTTTAGCAAAGTCTGCAAACATTTTTCCTGCTCTGCTTTCGTATGCAATATCAAGTGAACCTTCCGGTGTGTCAATTAAAACCGTTGCTGACTTTGTGCAAAGTTCAATGAGTGCCATTCTGATTGCAATGTCAACAAAATACCGTTGGCTTTCTGAAAGTTGATGTGCTACTTTTCTTTTAGTTTTCTCAATGTCGATTGAAAGGTTTGCACCCTTCACTGAAAAAGCCAAATCAATATTAATGTCTAATCCCAAAAAACTTTTTGCATACTGATTAAACATTGGAATAAACGTAGCTTCTGCATCTACATATCCTTTGGTTAATTCTTCTTCAAGTGGTTCAAGGTCTCGTTTTGCTTTGTTTCTTTTCCTGTAAGCGTCGTCTTTTTGAGCGGAGAATTGTTCTATCGTGTCTTGATAGCTTTTTATTATCTCCTTAATACCACTATCGGATTTGAGTTTGTGAATGCTTCTCAATAATTCTTCGTTGTCCTTTTCAATTTTCTGTATTTCTGAATTTACATCATTCAATTCAACAGTAAAATTTTTCTCATGTTCAATCAACCTGTCTTTTCTTGACTGTGATGATTTTATTTTTTTTGAAAACTCAGAAAGTTGTGTATCAATTTTTTTGAGTTGCTCAAAAATTTCCTTTGAATTTTTTCCGGTGGTTTGCTTTTGCTGTTCCTTTATTGCGTTCACTAAAGATTCCAACAAGTCAACATAATCGTTTCCGGTAAAAATTCTCAATTTCAAATCCTTTAAAATTTGAATAACTGTCGGATTTTTCTCAATAGGAGTGTCGTTAGTCAGAGTTTGGTTAAAAAGAGTTTCATACTCACTTCTCATTGATGATGCTCTTAAAGATGTATCTGCAATATTCAAATCAGCATCTTTTATTTCTTCTGAAATCTTTTTTAATTGGTTTGTTAACTCGTCTGATTTTTCCCGTAATGCTTTATGTGTTTCATAAAGTTCTATATTGGAACCCTTATTTATATCAATTTCTTCCATACTTTTCTGCACGGAGTTCATTTGAGTTCTTGTTCGGGTAATTTGAAATTGTAAGTTCCTTACTTCTGAATCATATTTGTTATACTCTTTCCTAAGTTGGTCAGCCAATTTTGCTTTACCAGCATCAACTCCAAAAAATAAATACAATACCCTTTCAATTAAACTTTCATTCCAGAAAAGTAATTGATGTGTTTCGTCAAATGTGAAAAGAAATGATTGGAGAAATACAAACTGGTCAAACTCAGAAAGGTTTACATCTTTTGTAAAGTGAGCTTTGTAAAGTTCATTTAATTCTGTGTTTGTTATTTGTTCTGGAATATTTATCTCGTTATCATTTACCTTTTTTGAAAACAAGCGTAATTCATCAGGCTCAAAAAAACCTCTTGTAATTTTATAATCCTTATCGTCAATTGAAAACTCCAAACAAACTTCGGCTAAGTCAAAATTTTCTTCATTCACTCTGCCGTCAAAATAGTTTGCAGCGAAGCCCTTGCTCTTATTGTAAAATGCCGAGATGGAATTATACCATGTAAAATCTCTATCAGGATGCCTTACAATTCCGGTGAGAGCATAATTTATGATTGTAATAAAAGTAGATTTTCCAAGCCCGTTGGCTCCAGCAAGACAGTAAACATTTTTGGATAAATCAATGTCAAGGTAGTCAGTCTTTTTATAAAGACTGAAGTGGTTTATCTTGACATTTTTTAATATCGGAAAACTATATTTTTTCATTTTCTTATTACAAATATTTTATCGTGCAAAGTAACAAAAAAAACGGAACCTTAGTTGTTGGGTCAAGCCAAGCGATTGCACTCATTGACAAAGCTTTGGATCCAGAGTTGGTTTGTGGGACTTTTGCAATGTGTGCAATCTGGGCCGGCAATTGTTTTAAAAAATGTGAGGTGGGCAAAAAATATAAAATTTCGGGTCGGTTTGAGCGTCGGCTTTCCTGTCTTGTCAACATTTAGTTTTTCTGTCCTTTCACAAAGGTTTACTTTCTATTTTGGTTCTGTTGTCTGTCTTTTTACACTTGCCGGTAACGTCTGTGTATCATCATTGTTCTTTTAGTCTCATTTTTATGGAATAAATCCAATTGTTGATATTTCTCCTATAATAGTCTCTCAGCTTTTCCGGAACCACATCGGACAATAGCGTGTAGCGGTCTTTTTTCCCTTTCGCCGGCCGGATATGAATCAATTGATGTTGGCTGTCAATAGTATTCGCCTTTAACCTGACGGCTTCACCGCTCCGTAATCCGGCGGAATAATTCCTCAAACGCATCTCAATTCGGACGGTTTCAAAAAGACCGACCTGTAAATTTCCTGCATTGGAAATCATAATCACCGGTGCCGCATAGAAATTCATTTGCGTTAATTCTACAAACTAAAATCACCAATTTCAACAGATATTTTCACGTCTTGATGTCAGCGCTTTCCGGTTTATCAGGTTTCGCCGGGTCGATGCTTTGACACGCTTTTGTTCACGAGTTCCGGGTTGCGAGTTTACTGGTTACCCATCACCTGTCACTTGTCACTCCAAATGCCCCACTTCCGAGTTCCGCGCGAGACTCTTTTTGCCCCGACGTTGAGTCTTTTAGTGTCATGCATGAGGCTTTTTGCCCCGGCATTGAGGCTTTTAGGGTCACACACGAGGCTTTTTGCCCCGGCGTTGAGTCTTTTAGTGTCACGCGCGAGGCTTTTTGTCCCGACGTTAAGTCTTTTAGTGTCACGCGTGAGGCTTTTTGCCCCGGCGTCGGGTCTTTTAGTGTCACGCGAGACTCTTTTTGCCCTGGCGTCGAGTCTTTTAGTGTCACGCGAGACTCTTTTTGCCCTGGCGTCGAGTCTTTTAGTGTCATGCACGAGTCTTTTTGCCCCGACGTTGAGTCTTTTAGTACCATGCAAGAGGCTTTTTATTCCGACGTTGAGTCTTTTATAAGCACTAATTCGGCTCGGCTAATGTAAAAATGGTGTAAACGTATGCGGAAATCATTCCGGGGCTTGCAGAAATGTCTCCGGTGGATGTAAAAATGACTCCGGAAGAAAATATTTAGATCTATACCATAAACTGTGTCAGTTCTCAGTACTGTACCTTTACCTCGAAATCCTCGCGGTCGGGCGTTTTGATCAGAATCTGCCGGTCAGCAACTGAGTAATAAAAACCTTCCGCCTGCCGGTTTAAATCGTCGGCCGATTTTACGACGGAGAGCGGACGGTTACCGACGCTGACTCTAACCGGCAAAAAGGTTGAGATGACTTTGAACAAATAATTTTGGCGCGGCGGCGGTAGTAGGATTTATCATGTTTTACTCCGGTTGTTGCCGGTAAAATAATGATTATTATCCGGGCGCAGTAAAATTCATTTTAAGAATGGTTTCAGATATTGACCCGTGTAGCTGGCCCCACATTCGATCAGGTCTTCAGGAAATCCCTGGGACAGCAATTCGCCGCCCTTACTGCCCCCTTCCGGGCCCAGATCGATGATCCAGTCGGCGTGCCGAATCACCTCCAGGTTGTGTTCAATGACAATGACGGTGTTATGATTTTTCACTAACCGTTCAATAATTGTCAACAGACGCTCGATGTCCGCCAGATGCAGACCGGTGGTCGGTTCATCCATAACATAGATATTACCCTTCTTGTGCAGTTCCGACGCTAATTTGATCCGTTGGGATTCGCCACCGGAAAGAGTGGATAATGGTTGTCCGATTTCCAGATATCCGAGCCCGACATCCGACAGAATTTTCAATCGTCGCCGGACTTCCGGACTTTCGAAGTACTCCGTTGCCTGATCGACCGGCATGTTCAAGACCTCAAATATACTGCGATCCTTATATTTTAATTGCAGGACCTCTTCGGTATAACGCCGACCGTTGCACTCATCGCAGGTAATTCTGATGTCATCGAGAAAATGCATTTCGAGAGATAAATAACCCTTGCCGTTGCATTTCGGGCAGGCCCCCTTCGAATTGAAACTGAAAAGCGCAGGATCGGAGTTAGTCGCCCGGGCGAATTCCTGACGGATTTTATCAAAGATACCGATGTATGTCACCGGATTGGAACGAATATTACCGGTAACCGCACTTTGATCGACGACTACCGCATCAGGGAAGATCCGGATAAAGTGACCGTGGATCAGGCTGCTTTTACCCGATCCGGCCACGCCTGTAACGCAAGTCAGCACTCCCCTAGGAATCCGGACCGAAATGTTTTTCAGGTTGTTGACATTGACGTCGTTCAGGTTAATGAATTCGTCGGAGATTTTCCGTTTAAAATGATCATTTTTCAGGCGATTCAAATATTGTCCGGTCAGTCCATGTGACTTCAGCAGACCGTCGTAGGTACCGCTGTACACCACTTCACCGCCGTGAATACCGGAACGGGGACCGATGTCCACAATCCACTCGGCACATTTGATAATGTCGGGATCATGCTCTACCACAAATACACTGTTGCCCTTATCGCGTAATCTGTACAGCATTTCGATTAATTTATCTGTATCGCGGGGATGCAATCCGATGGATGGTTCATCCATAACATATATCATATCAACCAAATCGCAGTCGAGTTGACGGGCCATCTTGACCCTCTGACTTTCTCCGCCTGAGAGGGTCACTACCGGCCGTTCAAGCGACAGGTAACCGACTCCGATTTCGATCAGGTGACCCAGGATTTGCCGGATTTTGGTGACCATCGGATAGGCAATATCGCCTTTGACACCAGCCAGGAATGTGTCAAGTTCTGTTAGTTCCATTGCTGCAAGCTGGGCAATGTTTTTGCCATTGATCAGAACGGAACACGCTCGTTCATTCAGACGGCTTCCATGGCAGTCATGGCAATCGGAGTAGATGAAATACTTCTGGTAGGCGTTTTTATTTTCGGGAGCAAGTTCATCCCCGGCCTTATCAATGTACGTTCGTTCCAGTCTCCGCGCGATGCCTTCGAATTTCTTCGCATAAGTACCGGCGCCATGTTTTTTCTCGATTGGAATATTCTCGGCGTACAGAAAATCCTGCAGCTCTTTTTCCGAAAAATCACGCAGTTTCTTATCCACATCGAAGAGCTGTACTGAAACCATTTCGCGCCAATTCCAACCACCCACCTTGTGATCGGGATGATTGATAGCCCCTTCGCGGATACATTTATCCCGATCAATCAACCGGTTAATATCCACCTCGATCCGTTTGCCGAGTCCTTTACAGGAAGGGCACATTCCTTCCGGGTGATTGAATCCGAAAAGAAACGATGGTCCGATAAAATGATCGCCGCACCGGGAATAGAGCAGGCGCAGGTAAGTATTGATTTCCGTCGCGGTGCCGACCGTGCTTCGCAGGTTGGTGCCCATGCGTTTCTGATCGATGACGATCGCCGTGGCAATATTGCGGATTTGATCGACATTCGGCCGGGAAAGCTTGGGCATGCGGCTACGGGCAAAGGACGAAAATGTTTCGATCAACTGGCGTTGAGCCTCGGTATAAATCGTATCAAAAACCAGCGAGGATTTACCGGAACCGGAAACACCGGTGAAGGTCACGATCCGGTGTCTGGGAATTTCCAGCGAAATATTTTTCAGATTGTGAGTACGGGCGCCTCTGACGATTATCGGCTTGTCTTCGATTATAATTATAAGTTCTCCTGTTAATTGATTCGTCCAAGAAGGTAAACCGGCCGGGTCGAAATAAATTGTACAAATCCGACAAATTTTAGTTTTTCTGTCAAATTTCAGATCGTTCAGCGAGTATTAAATGCCAGCTGACATTGTTCCGCATTATTACGGTTCTGAACCGGTAGAATCACCGGACGGTGTTTAACCGTTCCGGCCCTGAATCCATCAGTACTGTACCTTCACCTCGAAATCCCCACGGTCGGGCGTCTTAATCAGAATCATCCGGTCGGCGGACGAATAATAAAAACCTTCCGTTTGCCGGTTTAAATCGTCGGCCGATTTTACGACGGAGAGCGGACGGTTGCCGACGCTGACCCTGACAGCCGGGCGAGTAGAGATGACTTTGAACAGATAATCCTGGCGCTGTGGTTTGAAGCCGGAAATTTCACGTTTGACAGAGATATTACAAACATCGGCCGAGGCGCGGCAGGTGAACCTGGTCAGATTATAAACGCCTTTTTCGTAATCGTACGAGACGCCGTCATCTTCATAAAGCGTATAAGTGCTCTCGCCGGCGGGATAGATCAGCATTTCGGTCTCGGTAATCGGTTTTTCACCGACGTATTGCTGAACGGCCTGCATCGGCAGGAAGCCGCCCTCGCGCAGGAAGTAGGGGATTTGTTTCAGTGGTACGACCTGGACGATCCATTGTTTGCCGCTGTAAAATTGTTTCTGGTTCAGGTCGTACCAGTCGCCTTCGGGCAGGTAGAGCCGCTTAAACTCGTCAGTTTCGGAGAGCACCGGCGCGACCAAGAGGTTATCACCAAGCATAAACTGGTTCTGAATTTCGGTGCGATAGCATTCCGGGTCGTCCTGGAAATTGAAAAACACCGGGCGCATGACCGGCCAGCCGGTGCCCGGCCAATCGGTGTCCAACGAGCCGGTGTCCAACGAGCCGGTGCCCGGCGAGCCGGTTTGACTCGCGGTGTAAAATTCATTGTAAAGGAAAGGCAGAAGGCGGTAGCGCAGATTGATGCAATCGCGAACGGCGTTTTCGACATCGACGCCGAATGTCCAGGGTTCTTTGCGGCGCGTGTCCCAGGCGGCATGTTGCCGAAAGAGCGGCGTAAAAACGCCGAGTTCCATCCAGCGGATGTAAAGCCTTTCCGAAGGATTGCCGACGAATCCACCGACGTCGCTGCCGATGAACGGGACGCCGCTCAGTCCGATATTCTGCGACATGCGGCAGGCCAGTTTCAGATGCAATTCGTTGGCGACGTTATCACCGGTCCAGGCTGCCGAAAAGCGTTGGATTCCGGCGAATCCGGCGCGGGTCAGGATGAAATGGCGTTGGTCGGAATGTTTCCGCAAACCTTCGCGGGTGGCGCGCGCCATTTCCAGCGCATAAACATTGCGGATGCGCTTGTGGTCGGTCGGAAAGCCGTCGCCGTCGAATTGCACGATGTCGGGAAAATGCGTGCCCCAGACGGTCGGCTCGTTCATATCATTCCAGAACCCGGCGACGCCGTCATTAAGCAGACGCGCCAGGTTATCACCCCACCAGGTGCGCGTGACGGTCTTGGTGAAATCCGGAAAATAGGCCCAGGACGGCCAGACCTCGCCCTGGTAGAATTGGCCGTCGGGGTATTTGGCGAACAGGTTTTGCGCGAGACCTTCCTGTGCGGCGAAATAGTTGGGATCGGCCTTGACGCCCGGGTCGATGATCGGGATGACCTTGAAACCATCCTTCTTTAAATCGCCAAGCATTTTGGCCGGTTCGGGAAAGCGCTCCTTATTCCAGGTGAAGACACGGTAGCCTTCCATATAATCGATGTCGAAGTAGATCACGTCGCAGGGAATTTTCTTGGTGCGGAAGGTCGCGGCAAGCGAGCGCACGTCCGATTCCGGGAAATAACTCCAGCGGCTTTGCTGGTAGCCCAGCGCCCAGAGCGGCGGCAATTCCGCCCGGCCGGTCAGGTCCGTGTAAGCCGTCAGGACTTTTTTCATTTCCGGGCCATAAATGAAATAATAATCCATTTCGCCCTTTTCGGTGCCGAACCAGTAAAAACGGTTGTTACTGGCGCCGAAATTGAAATGCGACTTGTAAGTATTGTCGAAGAAAATGCCGTAAGCCTTGAAATCGCGGATGCCGTAGAAGAACGGAATCGAGATATAGAGCGGGTCGGTGCGGTCGTCATAAGCCCAGAAATCGGTATTCCAGAGCGTATACTCCTTGCCGTTTTTGCATAAATCGTCACTCTTTTCACCCAATCCGTAAAAACTTTCGCCGGGCAGGAGTTTTTTATGGCAACGGACTTCGTCGTTGTCGAAGCTGACGCCGAATGCTTCCTCGTCAGCATTGATCAGATTGCCGGCCGCATCGTAAATCGAAACACGACAGGGCGATTTGGCGATCCGTACGTTGAGAGTTTTAGTCGCCAGCGTGAAATATTGGCCGTCGTCCTTAAAGGCGAAAGTCGCTTTGGCGGGCAATCCACTAATGACAGCGTAGGACGGCATTGCCGAAAATTCTTTCTGACTGGTATAGCGGAAGCGGATGATATTGTCTTCGTAAATATAGATATTGAACAGGGCATTCTCGGCTTTGAATTCGACGCGGTTCGGGAAAACGGTCTGGGATTTGATATTTCCGAGGAATTTAAAACCGGCGAAAAGCGGGGCGCAGATAATACATAGCGACAGTAATGCAGAGATGATTAACGACATTATTCTTGACCTTTCCTTTATAGCATATTTTAGTGACAAGTGACGAGTAACTCGTGACCGGTAAATTAAATCTGGTACAGGGAAATGGTTATTCTGTTTCATCACGCTTCACGAATTACACTTTACGTTTTCTATTTCAATAGCGTTAACTTCCTGACCGCCTTAAAATCGCCTGCTTGCAGATAAATGAAGTAAATCCCGGCGGCGATATTACCGGCGTTCCAGCCAATCTCGTATTGACCGGATTCGACTACCTTGTCGAGCAGGTCCGCAATGTGTTGACCGTGCAAATTGATGATCTCCAATTTCACCCGCTCTGCAGACGGTACGGCAAATTGAATCCGGGTCTCGGCATTGAAAGGATTGGGATAATTCTGGTCGAGTGAAAACGCCGACGGAATAACCGAGGATGGAAGTGGTTGAATGGCATTCAGACTGCCGATATTGGCATCGATCCAGGTAATCCGGTTCCGGATCCAGTTTTTCAGATAAGTAATCTCATTAGCGTAAACGACGGCATCGCCCATGGCCGGCCAGCGGGCGGAATTGCGGGCGCGGGCTTCGGCGATGTATTCCACCATCGTGTCGATGCGGCTGTTCAGGCTGTCGATGTCCAATATTCCGGAACGCAATTCGTACCAGCGTTCGGCGGCCCGTTCGGCAAAACCGGCTTGACGGACTAACTTCTTCCACCAGAACGGAATCTTGGGCCAATCGTCCGGCATATAGGTATCATGATCGACTTCCCAGTGAATATAAATGTCTTTGTATGTGGTATACCAGGCCTTGCCGAAGGTGAGGTTGAAGTCCCAGATCGGTCCGGCGCACAGTTTGCCGTTTTTATCCTTGTGAAAAAATGCACTCAGGCGATAGGCATCGATATTGCGGCAAAATTCGTTCAGCAGAAAATGATCGACAAAGGAATCCAGGTCGATGTAAGCCGGATAACCGGTGACCGGATCGGCCGGGTTGGAATGGTTCATGGCGCTTTCGAATCCCGTGATGTACTGCCGGATATATTTTTTCTGCTGGCTGGTAATCTCTTCATCTTTGGGATAGACATAGGCGTAATAAATGCCATTGGGCGAGTACCAGCCGTCGGTGCTGGTGTTATCGACCCGGTCCGATTTAATAATATAACCGCCGGTCAGGTCATCGCCGGAAGTGTCGGCCGGAGTCATTTTGGCAATGTCAACCCGGTTTTTGTCACGCTTGATGTTTTCGAGCAGGAGGTAAAGGCCTTTGTAATCGTTGTTGACGATCAATTCACAAAATCGCACGCGGCTGGCGTAACGTCCCATATCGTTTGAAATTCCATAAGCCAGGGCGTTGCGTAACATAGTGAGATCGTCCCATGGCTCAGTTTGGGATGGATTTTCATAAGGCGCATACAGGATCCAGTCGGCTTCTTTCGGCAGGCCGACGAGTGACACGCTGGAGTCTTCACCGAGTGCATTTTGAATCTCGAAGCGATACGAATTCTTCGGATACCAGAGCGAGCTGCTGCCCCGCAATTCGATTTCGATCCGGCCGTCGTAATGATTGTATCCGTCGGTGAGGTAATTGCGCTGACCTTCACCACCGTAAATCACCCCGAGTACCGCCGCGATGCGCGGTTCATCAACGATTGTCCGGCCATTGGTATTAATCACGAAGATCGGCAGGTTGGAGTTGGTCAACGTGACGGCTGGCAGGTTGGAAATCAGCAGGCCGAAAATTATTAAAATGTGAGTGACGGTTCGCGGAATCAGACTCAAGATTTAAAATATCTCCGGGTCGACGGCCAGACTGTGACAACCACGATCGCCACGCCGAGTAAAGCATAAATCAAATGCAACAGTGCGACCGAGCGTAAAAACATCACTTCCAGATCGATCCACAGGATCAGGACAATTCCGATGAAAAATGACAGCGACCAGGCCCAGTGGACTTCCTTTTCCGGATTGAGTCGCGTACAGAACTGGCAGGCCGGCTTTTTCAGCAGAGCATAACATTCACAGGCCGGAAGCAGTCCGAGCACAATTAACAGAAATAATCCCGGGATCAGGAAATTCGGGAAGGGTGAGTGTTCCAGCATGCTGAGCGGCATCTGTATGAGCGTTCCGCTCGGTCGAATAACTAATGCCAGACCGCCGCCGATGGCGCCGACAGACTGGAAAATCATGAGAATAACGAGTAAATAAAGGCTGAAAGGCCGATTGCTTTTGGGGTGATTTTCCTTCATGATATCATCCTATCTCAGCGAAAACTATGGTATAGTTATGACCGTAGGCTTTGGCGCAGTTCGGGCAATAGGTGTAATGGAAATAATATTTACGGACTTTCTTGTCCTGAGAGGCGACGTAGCGCTCCATTTCCTTGATCCACTGCGGGGCGGCATTGTACGGGCCGTCGAATACTTTTGTCAGAAATGTCCCGGATAGTCGCACGTTCTTAAGTTCGGGAATCTCCTTCGTCACGGTCATGTACAGTTCGGATTTCCAGGGCGAAGGATCGTATGCCAGCAACAGGAAATCGGCATCGGCGGGTGCGGCTTCGGCTTTTTGAACCGCCTGCCACATCCGGGTGATGACTTTCTTGATGTTCAGGGGCATGTGCATGAACTGGCAAACCGTGTCCTTCAGGAAAAGTTTATCCTGCCAGACGTGCGTTTTTTCATCCCACAGCGATGGATCGAACTGCGGGCAGCAATGCTTTTGGGTATCATTTGTGTGAGTCATTTCTTCTTCTCCATTTTATCATAACAATGTCTTATAACCATCAATAAAAATCAGCGCAGCCAAAATTAAGAATATCGCCGCGGAAATGAGTGAAAAAATTTGCTTGAATCTCCGACCCATCAGGCGGCCGCCTTTGTAACTGACGAATGCCAGGCCGAAACTCCAGATTACGGAAGCCAACCCGAATCCGCTCAGGAAATAAAATATCGCGCTGCGACTATGAACTGACTGCGCGGCAATCAGGCCGCCACCGACCGTCATGAACCAGATGATGGCCGTTGGAGAAGAGAGCGCCAGCCCGGTGCCGTACAGAAAATAGCGGCCGGAAGATTCTTTACCTGTGGACATTTGATCACCTTCGGTAATATTCGGTTTCGTGAACGATAGGCTCAGCGTTTTAAAGCAGAAGAATAGCAGCACCAGCGTGCCGAAAATCCAGAGTATCCAGCGCACTGCGGTGAAATTCAACAGCAGAGTGATCCCATACAATGCCATAGAGGCATAGATCAGGTCGCCGAGAGTCGAACCCAGCCCGATATTGAGAGCCGGGCGGAAGCCTTTATCGACAGCAGATTTGATAATGGCGAGGTTGACTATACCAAGGTCAAGGCACAAAGAAATGGCGAGGACAAATCCGAGATTGAATAACTCCATTAACGAGTTCTTAATCGAATAATTTATTTAACCGCGGAGGTCGCAGAAAACGCGGAAAAGTTACTGTAGAGAATATTGCTGGCATTCATGGTGAATATCTTAGACTAAACCACCGCTACTTTTCCGCAGTGGTAGCATTTGCGGTCATGGACGCAGACCGGATAGCCACACTCCGAACAAACCCAGCGGGTGTTTTCAATTTCCATGAATTTATCGATGCCGAGCGCCTTGATCTGCAACAGGTTGTCGATCATACTCATGCCGTATTTGGTGCGGTAACGTGTATCGAGTTGTCTTAAGCGCCGGCAGGGGAATTTCCGGCAATCGTAGCAGGCGATATTGCCGGGTTGTTTTTCCGGGCAGTTTTTGATGCGGCAATTTTTACAGCTTATACGTATTTTCGGTAAGTCGATATTGCAACCGGGACAACGGTTTTTAGATCGTAAAAAACCGGCGCAAACGCCGCAGTTCATCCCGCAGGCGGCAATCATTATAGCAGGGATGCTGGTTGATTTAGATGCCGGGCGCTGGTTGAGATGGAAAGTCTTACGATTGGCCGGCGTATCGTCGTAAATCCGCCACTCGCTGACCCTGTCATCTTTGATCACCGCCGTCCAGATTACCGGATCGTAAGGTTCTTTTTCCGACCAGTAAGCATGGCCAAGGATCACGACATTTTCATCGTGCGATTCGATGCGTAAGAAAGTGTTCCGGTAAGCGGGAAAAGTCTCGAAAAATTGCCGCCATCCGGCAGTCATAGCCTCTTTGGATTGATTCCCCTTGCCGATGCGATCGACGAATAGATGATCTTCCGTCATCAAGTCAGATAAACCCTGCAAATCCTGGTTATTGATGCATTCATTAAACAGGATAGCAATCAATTTAGGATCTCTCGTGTTCAAGCGACCTCCTCATATAATTTATTTCAAATATCTTATGTCCAAGAGTTTATAGTTTATTGTTTGCAGTTATTCATTACGCTTTTCAACGATGTGTTGAGTCGGCGCATTGGTTTAGATCGCTACTGACTGCGGCCATGGTTCCCGGCGTGATTGCGTCCACAACACATTTACATAATTCAGTGCGAAATAATTTTGTGCAAGATGAAGCCAAAATGCACCTGCTTCAGTGAGTTCGAAGCGCCTGCCATTGCGAATCCCTAACCCGGCTTGTTCGATGACTCTCAGCCACCAGCGGGCTTTGGAGGCGTCGCTTCCAAGCGCCACATCGAGGTTATCCAGTGGAATACTCGTGTCGTAAAAACGCCAGTACAGCCACCACCAACCGGACATTTCACCAGCGAACGGCATGCGCAGGGCGGTCGCCATGCGACCGTCGCAGGTTGCCTGAATCCAACTTGTGAGATCAAATGTATTCAGCACAAATCCATCGGGTAGATGCGAACCGGCCCCAGGGCCGATCCCAATGTAACCGTCCCGGGTCACCGAGGAATATCGCGGGGCGGTGCCGTGCTTAAAGCCCCACACCGAAACGCGCTCGAAGCCATTTTCTGCGCACCATTTACTGATGGCCCGGTAATGCGCCTGGCGCATGCGCAGATTGGGCATACGCACTGCCGTCAGGCGCAGGTATTTACCGACTGAGGTGTAAGGAAAAGTGAAGAGTGGGTAGGTTGTGATTTGGTTTGCGCCAAGTTGGGCGGCGAGAGCCAGATCTGCAATTATATCATCGATAGTCTGGCCAGGTAGCGCGAACATGATATCCACGTTGATCGAGGCGAAATCGTTCTCGGCGAGTAATGCCAGCGCCCGCTCCGCAACGACAGGCTTATAGTCGCGTCCGATTATAGCGAGGTTCGCAGGCTGGAATGATTCCACGCCAAGCGATACAAGTGCGACACCCATATCATGCAACCGCACCACGGTCTCAGCCTCCACGTCAGCGGGATTCGTCTCGATGCAGATGTCGCCTGTCAGGCGGAACCGCTCGCGAATATGCTTCAACACCCTGGCGACACTGTCCAACGCCAATGTCGGTGTGCCACCGCCAATGTAGATACTTGTTATCTCCGTCGGCCCGATCGCATCAGCCCACCAGTCGACCTCGGCGATGGCGGCCCTGGTGTAGGATTCCACGAGCGACTCATGATATGGGACTTTTGTATAGGGACAATAGGGACAAAAGTGGCGACAGAAGGGCACGTGCAGATAGAACGAAGTGCGCTGGAGGGGCAATGGAGTCCAACTCTGTGCAGGTCGCTCGAAAACCCAGCGTTGTTCAGGCCCCACCAGGTCGCGGCGGATGGTGCGCGTAATGAGGCGAAGTAGCCAATGCTTCGGATTGTTCACCAATACCTCGTCATGCCGAGCAGCGCGCTTGGCCGTAAGCGTTGGGACTCGGTAATCTCGGTGCAGGCTGCATATCCGCAATCTGCACACACCTCGTTGGAGGCGCGGCAGCACACCGACTCGCCGTCAACATCTATCACCGAAGCCACCGGAAGGCGTCGCGGCCAATCTCCTGATTTCAATGCCAACAAACCAGCCCGTGAATTGATGACCGGCAGCCCGGCCCGAATACAGCCGAGTAGACGGTCAATGATTGGCGCGCGCTCCGCGATGGTCAGGAACAAATCGTCACGCCCGTAGTAGGGCGTATGAAAGTAAAACATAACGCCAATGACCGGGAATTTCGTTTCATGCACCCACCGCAGGAATGGCTCGATGCCCTCTGCAGTGTTCCGATCAATCACGTATATGATGGCAACCCTGGGGTGTGAACCCGCGCGGACAACGCGTTCGACTTGATGAAAGTAATCCCCGCGCCGTTTCTCAAATGTGCCTGGCAGCCCATCCATACTAACCCAGACAAGATCAGCCGATCTCTCGAGCCCCAGTAGTCCGTTCGTGTAAACGTGCACGTGAAAGAAGCCGATCCGCTTGGCCTCAATAATCGCATCCGAGAGTGTGTAATCCGCGTCGCGCCACAACATCGGTTCCCCGCCGCTGAAGTAAAGTTCACGGAATCCGCGAGCCCAAGCGTTGTGCATAGCAGCAAGCAATTGATCCCTGGTCATATCTCGTCGTCCGGTGTTGGAAACATGACAGCCACGGCAAGCAAGGTTACAGCGATCCGTCAATGCGATGCCGTAGATGAGAGGCGCCGGGTGTCGTATTACCAAAAAGCGCCACACGAAGGTGGCATAGAAACGAAGTCGCCTCCACCGGATTCTACGAAACTGGTGAGCATTTTTTCCTGTCTCATCTTCTGGAAGGTATTGTGGTTTTGATATCCTGGGCATGGTACTTTGGCTGCTTTTTCGTGACTGGCCAACTAACGATCCACAAGCCCGTCACTCGTTACTCGTAACTCGTCACTATTTCACGCCTTCCGCATTGCCTCAGCGCGCATCTCCGGCGGCATCAGCTCGATGGCATAGCGCAGAGCCGTGCGTGGCATGACAGCCTTGTTTTTCACGACGTAATCGAAAACTTTCTTTTGATTCGGTTTGCTGGCTTCTTTCAGCATCCAGCCGTAACCTTTCTGAACCATGTCATCCTTGTCGAGTAAAAGAATGTTGGCGATTTCAAAAATGTCATCGAGGAATTTACCATGCCGGGCAGGCAGAATCAATGACACAGCCGCGGCGCGTTTCATCCAGCGGTTGGAGGAATGCGCCCATTTTTTCAACGTTTCAATTGACTCCGGATACTTTTCGATGAAATTGCCGATCGTGTGATTGCAGAAACCGTCGCATTTCGCCCAGTTGTTGATATAGCGGTCAATCCAGTTCTGGAAGATCGCCAGATCGACCGGCTCGAATTGCGCGGTGAGTTTGGGCAACCATTCGGCGACGATATAAGCTTCTTCGCAATAATCGGATTTCAGCAGTTCTTCGCATAACGCAAAGATTTCAGATTTCGTGGAATGCTTGATTTCCTGCCAATATTGCTTGGCAATTTTTATGACTGTCCCCACTTTTATGCCGTAGGTCAACACCGGCTCTTTGAAGAAACGTTTTTCACTGGCGACTACGGCCTGATCAATGGCGGCTTGCAGTTCAGCGCGCAATTGTGTAATAATGTTTGGCATGAATGGCTCGCTTGGTTTAGGGTTTATTCACCGCATAAAACGCGGAGATTTAATTTTCATAGATACCTGCGGACTTTCTTTTTGTACTCGTTATACTTATCACCGAATCGGTTCTCCATGAATTTCTCTTCGCCGAGAATGATGAAATGATAGATAATCATGCTGTAAACACCCAGTATGATCACCACGATATTCAATGTGTATAAAATAGCCGCAATCGTAAAACAGTCAAAACCGAGATACATCGGATTACGGCTTATTCGATAAAATCCGTTCGTTTTAAAGGCTGTCTCTTCTTTAGGCAGTCCAAACCTCGTCGATCTGCCGAGGTTGATCAGGCTTATAATTGAAAAGATAATGCCGATCAGCAGTACAATCAGGGCGATATATTTCAGAAATGCGATGGAATGATTGCCAAAGCCGATTAGATGCAAACCCGACAGAATCAGAATCGCCCAAACGATGTAACCCACTATCTTGCCGGTATAAAAGAACAGCGGATTAATGGTTGGTTTGCCTATGAAGTTCATAATATCTCCTTTTTCATTCGTCGATCAAGTTGAGAGATTCGATAGTTCAAGATTCATTGTAAGACGTAAATCGTAAATCGTGACGGTTGATCTGACATTGCTCTGAACATAATATTTGTGTCTATTCGTGTGTATTCGCGGTTGGGTTTCTTGTTCTTATTCGCTATCGAAATTCGTCAATTTCAGGATGTATTCCGGCGTGCGCGGTTCATCCTTGAAAAACTCACCGCGTTTACCGGCAGTTAATGCCCAGCGGTCGAGCCAGGAGATACCGAAGGTTTTGTACATAGTGTCCGGTGTGAGATAGGCTTTGTCCTCCAGCGCACGGTCGATGTTTACGAACCGGTAACCGTGTCGCAGGATCATTTCCGCGAGTTCGTCGAGGTAATCGGCATTGATCGCATTGGCATGCATGAGGAAAATCTGTTGGATATTATAGCCAAACAATTTCTGCGACTGATTCTCAAAGTACACCAGTTTCTTTTCCATATAGGCGATATATTCCGCGCCGATGGTTTTCATCAAATTAGTATCTTTACCAGCGATGGCGCTGTCGTAGGCGGCATTGAAAATGTAATCCGCATTATCGATCGTTACCGGTGCTTCCCGGTAGCCGTGTGCGGCGAGAAAAGTGGCCAGAGAATCGACTTTCTCCTTTGTATTGCCGCGATGCAGGAAAGGATGGCGGAAATAACGTAAGGACTTACTGTGATTTTTCGCCAGTTCTTTTATGAGGGATTCGCCTTTCATTATATCGGTGGTGTATTCCCGGCAGGAGACCTTGTTGTAATCAATGTGCGACCAGGTATGATTGCCGATCTCCAGCCCGGCATTCAACCAGCGATTGACCAGATCGACTTTCTGTGAATCCGGCACGCCGTTTTGATATGCTCGTCCGGCATTGACGAATCCGATGGCCGGGATTGAATACCGATTGATTGTGCCGGTCAGTTTGTCGATTATCAGACGCTGACTGTGAATGTCTGTCTGCCGCAGGCCGACGACCGGCATGTCATCGAAAGTCAGGCAAATTTCCTTGGTTTGACCGAAGGCTATGCCGAGTATGGTCAGTAGTATGGTAGCGATTAGTTTGTTCATTTTGGTAACTCCTATAGGTGTGTCGGTATGGATATAGTCTCAGGACTGTGTCTCTGGCTCGGACTCTGTCCTTGGCCATAGACTCCTTCCTGATCTCTGGATTACATCCGGTTACTCAAATTTAATCCCTGCGGGGTTGGTGCAATGAGTCCGCAAATTTTCCGGAAAGAGATCGAACTCAATTCCGTAGATCTCTTTGAAAACTTCATCGGGATGAGTATCGACAAGCAGGCACTTTCCGATTCCTTTGTTAAGGGTTCACTGCTTTTCTGAGATTGCGCAGAATCAGAATCCCGGCGATTATCAGGATGATACCGACCACCATGAAACCAATTGAGAAGACGATCGGTTCGCCCATGAAAGGCAACAGCATCGGATTTTTAGTCGAATTGAAAACCATGAAAACGAATGCGAAATAAACAATCAAAAGAAATCCAACGATCAGAAGGCTCCAGCCTAAAACACATTTCATTGTACCTCCTCAAAATTCCTTTATCGCAAAATGCGGTTCATATTTTCACATGCTTAAAATTATTTAAGGTTAGTAAAAACTACAATGCATTAATCTGACTGCAGTCGGAATTTACGTCGCTACAATTTATGAGGGGAAAGCGATTCGATAATATTTTTAGCGTTAGTATTGCCGGAATTGAGTTCGAGCGATTTCTGATAACAGGATTGCGCCTTCTGGCGATCGCCTTTTTTCAGCCAGGCTTCACCAAGGCTGTCCCAGACATTCCAGGATTGCGGATATTCCTCTGTATTCAGCTTGAAAAGTTGAATGGCTTCTTCAATCTTGTTGACACCCAATAATTGATAACCAAGTTCATTCAGGGCAATTTCGGAGAAGAGAATTTTATCCGGATTGCGTTGCTTGAATTCTGCATGGAATTTCAAAGCGTCGGAGATTTTACCGCTTCTGATCATTTTCATAAACGCTTTACCGTCCGCGATAATACTCAACTGCTGATCCAATAGAATATGCGTGCTTTTTTGCCAGGCCGCGATCTGTTCCGTGTTGACCGGTTTCAGCGATTTTGCCCATTTGGTAATCGTGTTAATAAATAATTCCGGCTCGTCGCTATAGATGTCGTGGCTGGATTTTCGGAAGAGTTTGAACTGCGCGTGCGGGTGATTTTTTCGGAATAAAGGAATTTTCTTTTCCGACCAGACCGAATCGTACTTACCTTCGCAGATCAGGGTCGGGATTGGACAATCATTAAAAACACCTTTGAAATCGTAGATCTTGAAGTCCGAACTGTAAGCCGGGTCGTAAACAATATCGTATAGCGCGGCCTGTGCCATCCTTTCCCGTTCAGGTTTGCGGAAGTTCTGCCGTTTCCAGCCGCCGTTGATATCTTTATTGAAATAGAACTGCGATAATGTCAGTTTTCCGGCGATGGCCATTGACATCAGTTCGCCGAATCTTTCGGTTTCCTTTTCGGAATAAAACGGAGTCAGTTTCAGGGCGTCGATTTCCGGATTGCTGAGCATCGGTACGGCCCCGACCAACATCATACCCGACACCACTTCCGGATATTTAATAGCATAAAACTGGGCGATGGCGCCACCATAGGAATGTCCGAGCACAATCCATTTTTCAATGTTAAGCGACTGGCGCAGTTTTTCCAGATCGTCGACCGCCTGCTCGAAAGAGTAACCTGCTCCGGGTTTGTAATCCGAGAGTCCGCAACCGCGCTGATCGTAATATATTACTTTAAGATTCTTACTTGCGGCGGTCATCCACGGATGAAAGCAATGATGCGTTCCGCCCGGGCCGCCATGAATCAGCACCAGCGGCATGCCGGCGCCTTCGATTTCACAATACAGGCGGCAATCGCCGATATCGACGTATTTCTTTTCGGCATTCAGATTGTCGCAGAGCCGGGACACCTGCGGCAGATTGTAAACGATGCTGTCTTCGATATGCGGTTTGGCGTTGAGAACGTTTTCGCGGGTGTCTTTATCACAGGCCGAAATCAACATCAGAGCGATGACAGCAGTAAGCGCAAACCGAAACAGCGTATTGGCTATCGGGTATTCGTTTACAGTGCGGATTTGGCATAAGTTGTTCATCATTTCATCCTTTTTAAATTCCGAATCAAATTATACCGGACATAGCGAACGGAAAACAGTTAATATTCTGGTGGAAAAATAATCGGCTGAGAGGATTTTAGATTAGACGAGCGGTTGAATTATCAGAAAGCTATAAAAAAACGGTTAGGGAAAAATATGTAAGTATCAACTTTGAGGCATATTTAGTGGTATTTTATGATTTTTAATCATATCTATTAGTAAACTAGCTGTTTTTTTAGGAAGAACTCCATGAACACCATTAGAACAAATATTTACATCAGATAAAAGATCTAAACATGATTTATGGTTGATTAAATCTAGTATCTTAGGAT
>Ga0209749_1001462_pt1 | contig 20749 bp, 20 predicted proteins | sample EPASupsiteSAE347_FD_187267 | JGI IMG/M metagenome (GOLD analysis project Ga0209749, IMG submission 187267) | Bioremediated contaminated groundwater from EPA Superfund site, New Mexico - Sample SAE3-47 (SPAdes) (version 2) | ecosystem: Environmental > Aquatic > Deep subsurface > Groundwater >... | reverse complement strand
TTCCATCGCACTGATTCGAAAAACAAAAACGAAAAACTTCCAAGCCGCAATTGAAAAATTTACAGATTCTGTTTCTGCCTTGGAAGCAATGCTTAGGCAAGTGAATTTTTTATGAGAAAGCCGTGCCTGGACCACCCCTATCGACTGATTTTCATCCCCGACCATGATCCGGTCCCAACGCGCGAGGACGGCGGATTGGACTGGGCCCTGGTGACCGCCGTCAAGATTATGGGAGTGGAGGATACCCATGGCTGATCCGATGCTGAATCAATATGTTCCTGATTACCTGGTTACGCCTGGAGAGGTCCTTGAAGAATACCTCGAGGCCTACGGGATGACTCAGGCCGAATTGGCCGCCAGGACCGGGCTCGCCAAAAAAACCATCAATGAAATCATCAAGGGGAAGTCACCCATTACCCCTGAAACCGCGCTGAAATTGGAGCGCGCTCTCAGTCGGCCGGCTCGTTTTTGGAACAATCTGGAGCGACAGTTCCAGGAAGATCGCACTCGCCTCGCCGAAATTGAGCGGCTTCAAGCCAGCCTGGACTGGCTGAACAAGGTGCCGGTCAGTGCCATGATTCGCCTTGGGTGGATTCCCAAGATGCCAGTCAAGGTTTCCCAGCTCGAAGAAGTCTTGCGTTTTTTCGGCGTTGCCTCCCCCGAGCAGTGGGCTGCTGTGTGGCAGGAGCATCAGGTCGCCTATCGCCAGACCCAACGGTTCGAGGCTCGCGCGGAATCCGTTTCCGCATGGCTTCGCAAGGGTGAGATTGAAGCCAGACAGATACCGTGCGCTCCATTTGATAAAAGACGTTTCCACGAGACCCTTGAAACCATCCGCCGACTGACCAGGGAAGAACCTCGGGTTTTTCGGCCGCGATTGGTGGAGCTGTGCGCCTCCGCCGGAGTGGCCGTGGTGTTCGTTCCCGAGCTTCCCAAATCGGGCGTTTACGGCGCCACACGGTGGCTGGGCGAAAAAGCCGTCATTCAGTTGAGCCTGCGCTACAAGAGCAACGACCATCTATGGTTCACATTTTTCCACGAAGCGGGTCACATCATCAAACATGGCCGCAAGGAGATTTTTATCGAAGGCAGCGGCCCTGATGGAGAAAAAGAGGAAGAGGCCAACGCCTTTGCCAGGGACAAACTGATTTCTCCTGGGGCGTTAAGCCGTTTTCTCGCGGAATGGAATCGCTCTAACGCGGAAATCGAAACTTTCGCCGACCTGATCTGCATCGCGCCAGGCATCGTGGTCGGACGGTTGCAGCACGACGGATTGTTGCCCAATTCCCATGGGAACAAGCTCAAGGTCTTCTACCGCTGGTCGGATGAGGTGACGGAGTGAGCAAGCCAACCCTCAACCCAGACTGGATCAAGCTCCCGCTCTTTGATCGCAAAGGCTGGCGGACACTACCGTTTGGTGAACTCGCCCAGAGTATCAACGATCGTGTCGCCCCAAGCGAGGCGAGTGATGAGATCTATGTCGGGTTGGACCATCTCGACCCCCAAAACCCGCACATCCGCCGCTGGGGTAAGGGCAGCGATGTCATCGGCACCAAGCTCCGCTTCCGCAAAGGCGACATCATTTTCGGACGTCGCCGCGCCTACCAGCGCAAGCTTGCCGTGGCGGAGATGGATGGGATTTGCTCGGCGCACGCAATGGTTGTGCGGGCCAAGCCGGATGTGGTGCTACCGGAGTTTTTGCCATTCCTGATGATGAGCGATAAGTTCATGAACCGGGCCGTTGGGATTTCGGTCGGCTCGCTCTCGCCCACCATCAACTGGACTACGCTCAAGCTGGAGGAGTTCGACCTTCCGCCGTTAGACCAGCAGGGTCGCATCGCGGAAATTCTCTGGGCAGTGCATGAGACATCTATTGCATACGAGGACGCTGTTCAAACCGCGATCGAGGCGATGAACGCCAAACTGACTAATGAACTTGATGCATGCGGCAATGGCAGTTCCCGTCTGAAGTTTTCAACAAGACTCCTGAGCGAAATAGCAGTCGTCCAGACAGGCGTTGCGAAAGGGAAAAGCTATCCAACCAGTGTTCCAACCGTCGAGTTGCCTTATTTGCGAGTTGCCAATGTGCAGGATGGCTATCTCGACCTGTCCGAGATGAAGACCATCCTCGTGGCGAAACCTGAGAAACAGCGTTACCTGCTTCGGGATGGGGATGTCGTTATCTGCGAAGGAGGGGATTTTGACAAAGTTGGACGGGGCACCATTTGGCGGGGGCAAGTACCTGATTGCTTGCACCAGAATCACGTCTTCTGTCTGCGTTCAGACCGTTCGGTGCTGCTTCCAGAATTTCTTGCTCTTCAACTTGGAAGTTCTTACGGCAAGAGGTATTTTCTCGGATGCGCCAAAAAGACCTCAAACTTGGCTTCTATCAATTCAACACAGGTGAAGGCATTTCCTTTCCAAATCCCTCAGATCGCCGAGCAGCAACGGATCATCCACGAAGTTGAGTCGTTTCAGTCGATAAAGGATGCGCTCGCCTCGCATCTGAAAGTGATCCGCGAAATATTCAGAGTCCTCACGGAGGCTTTCGCATGAGCAAGAGACTATCACCAACATTTGTTGAACTGACCCAAGACGCGCTGCTAAAGGCGTTCTGGTTTAAACCGTCTTTGAGGCTGTTTCTCCAGCAACACAACATATCTGACAGAGCGTTGGCCCAATGGCACGCCGACCAAAGCAAGCGTGATTTCATTCTGTGGCTCTGGCCTCGATTGGTGAAGGACGAAAAAGGCCAGAATGCCATCTTGAGCATGGCGCGGTCTCTGGCTGAGATGAAACACTTTCCAGATCTTGAGCGGAAAGAGGACACGAAGATTCGCATACCAGAAGCGAAGGGTGCCATTTCCCGGCTTCGCGAGGCGGTGCTAGCAATCAACCAGTCAATCCGTGAGACGAAAGAAGCAGAAAGGAGAAGAACAACCGCGCAGGAAGAGATGGCTGCGCATATTGCTGCTCAGCAATCGATTGAAAAGCTTCAGAATAGCCTCACTGAAATCACACCACAGCTTGGGACTCAGCCCGGTGGGTATGCTTTCGAGCGATGGTTTTACGACCTTGCGATCTATTTCGAGCTGGATGCACGCACTGGCTACAAGGCAGAAGGCCGCCAAATCGATGGAGCGATCACCATAGAAGGTACGACGTTCCTGCTTGAGACAAAGTTCACCAACGAACCTGTTGGGTCTCCGGACATTGACACTTTTATGGCTAAGATCGAATCGAAGGCTGACAACACGATGGGACTTTTCGTTTCGATTTCCGGTTTCAACGACGGAGCTAAGCGCACAGCCTCGAAGCAGAGGACACCAATGCTGCTGCTCGACCACAGCCATATTATTGACCTGATACTTCGAGGTGTGATGACGCTGCCGCAGGTTGTTTCCCGGATTAAGCGCCATGCATCCCAAACAGGCTCTTCCTATCTGGGAGCTTCGGAGTTCTGACCATGAGCAACTTCACTGAAACCAACACCGTTGACCAGATGATCGAAATGGCGTTGACAAGAGATTTCAAGCGGACCGTTTTGGAGTGTGTTCAGCGTGACCCGGAGTTTGCCAGAGCCATGCTGGATGAAGCAGCCATGTTGTTCCTCAACGGAGAACCGGAGACGGCCCGTGTCATTCTGCGAGACTTAGTGAATGCGACAGTGGGATTTGAGGAGCTGGCAGTGGTAATAGCCAAGCCCAGCAAGAGCCTGCATCGGATGCTCTCCCCCAGGGGAAATCCGAGTATGGACAATCTGGCAGCCATTTTTGGCGCAGTCCGCCGGAAGTTGAAGGTGGGAATCGAAGTTCGCACAGTAGAGAGGGTTTCGTAGTCCCATGCCGCAACAACGGATCGTGGAAACTGATGAGGCATCTACATGACGTTGATTGAGCTGCAAGCCCAAATCGCCCTCGGCGAAGACAGCCGCCGGCAGTTCAAGCGGGACATTACCAATGCAGACTCGCTTGCCGCGGAAATGGCGGCCTTTGCCAATTCCGAAGGCGGCACGATCTATCTTGGGGCGGCGGATGACGGTTCCCTGCCGGGGCTGACCCGGGCGGACGTGGCGCGGCTGAACCAACTCATCGGCAACGCGGCCTCGCAGCATGTGCGGAGCCCACTCACGGTGCGGACCGAGAACATTGGCGTGGGCGATGAGCGAGTCGTCATTGTGCTCACCATTCCCAAGGGTTACGACAAGCCCTATTTCGACCGAAACGGGGTGATTTGGCTCAAGAGCGGGGCCGACAAGCGGCGGGTCAACTCCAAGGAGGAGCTGCGCCGATTGTTCCAGATGTCCGATCAGTTCCACGCGGATCAATTGCCCACAAGAGCGGGGATCGAGAAGCTGGATAAGTTGCGGTTCAGGGATTTTCTGCGCGATGTGTATAAGCTGGATTATCCCGATTCCCTGGCCGACCGCCTGCGGCTCCTGCAAAACATGGATCTGGCAACCGATAACGGTATGCTCAATTTGGCCGGTGTGCTCCTTTTTGCCGAACGTCCGGAGTGGATAAAGCCCCAGTTCATCGTCAAAGCCATCCGTTATCCCGGCAATGCCATTCACTCGACAGAGTATCTGGATACCGAGGATTTTTCCGGACCTTTGCGCAAGGTTTTTGATGATTCACTTGCTTTCATCATGCGGAATCTGCACAAGGTGCAGGCGGGACAAGGAGTGAACTCACCCGGCATTCCGGAGATTCCGCCCTCCGTGTTTGAAGAGCTGCTGGTCAACGCACTGATCCACCGGGACTATCTGGTGAGCGCGACCATTCGGCTGTTTATTTTCGACAACCGCATCGAGATCATCAGTCCTGGACATCTTCCCGACAATCTGACCGTCGAAAAAATCCGCTCGGGCATTTCAAATATCCGCAACCCGATCCTTGTTTCCTATGTGGCTAAAGGCGTTTTGCCTTACAAGGGGCTGGGCTCTGGCATCCAGCGTGCCCTGGAGGACTGGTCCGAGATCGACTTCATCGATGATAGGGATCGCTGCTTGTTCATCGCCACGGTTCATCGAAAAGAGATGAAAAGTTCGATGAAAAGTTCGGTGAAAAGTTCGGTGAAAACCAGTGTTCGTGTCGTGGATCTGCTGCGACAAACACCGGAGATGACCATTCCGGATTTGGCGGAAAATCTGGCTCTTTCTACACGGGCCGTGGAAAAACAGATTGCCAGGCTACGCGAAGAAGGCCGAATCCGGCGCATCGGCCCGGACAAGGGCGGGCATTGGGAGGTGATCGAATGACGTTTACCGAAGCCAACACCGTCGAGCGGATGATCCTCGAAAGAGTTGATCCCAGGCAAGGCAGCGAGCCGATGATGCTGCGCGAGGAGTTGTCGCCGGGCAATGGTGCTTTTCACGGAAACGAGCTGCTCCCTGCCCGCTGGGATTACCTGCTCGCATCCGATGACCATTGATCTGCTGGCCATCTACCTTCCACCTGATTCCATTGCCGCATTGGCCCGGACAGTGACACGATCCCGGACAGGAGGTGATGCATGAATGTCACCAAAGAGACCCTGGCACGCGTGGATCGGCACTGGGCCGTTCTTGCCGTCGGTGAAGCCGAGCGTGACCGTGGGCTGAGGGTGGCGGGTGCGCGATTGGTCGAGAAGGCCCTTGGCGAGCAGCTTCGGATCGCTTTCGACGAGTATCGGCCCAATGACGATGACCTGCTATCGCGGCTGGCGCTGGCCTACGAGATATCCGCTATCGAAGGCCTCGAGGCGTTACTTGATCCGACTTCGAGCGAGCAGACGCTACGCGAGCAATGTTCCGCCGGAGCCTGGCGAGCATTCGAGCTCGGGCGGATGCTACCGGTGCCGACCGCAACGGATCGTCGGATGTTTCATCTGCTTCACCTGTCCGCCCTTGCCTATTGCGGCGACCGTTGGACGGATTTGCGCCGCTGGTATCGGGATAATCCGAGCCTCTGCAAGGTGCCGTCCGTTGCGGATGTCGCATGGGATCGTCGCCTGCTTTACCGTCTGTTCGACTGTTGGGTGAGGTTATTCCGCAAGCAGGGCTGGGACGATCTGGACCGGATTCGCGAGATCATTGTCGGTTTGCGCGAAGATCAAAAGACTTTTGAGGCGGGTGCTTTGCAGTCGGGCCTCGATGCACGGGATCGTGCGATGGCCCTGCGCTTGGTCGCTCTGTATCACTGGGCCAAGGCAGCGGAGCTGCTGGCCGTGTATATGCTCCAAGGTGAGCCGACAGGCATAAATGCCTTGCTGACAAAGCACTACGATGCAGCCATCGCCGCAGCGGCGAAAGCCGCCGACGCACAACTCGATATGCTGATGCGCTGGCTGCATGCGGCCTCCATGCAAATGGTGGGCGGGTCCATCTGGCGGGTCGCGCGGTCCGTGAATTCGCGCGTGACCAGATTCGTGAAGGAGATAACGAAGCAGCAAGGGCTGTTTGAGCTGCTTCCACCTCAACGGGCAGCGTGGCTTGAGCAGGGCTTGCTCGACCAGGCAGCCACGGCGGTCGTCATCGACATGCCGACTTCAGGAGGAAAGACGCTTCTGGCGCAGTTCCGCATCCTTCAGGCTCTGAACCAGTTCGATGCGGAGAATGGCTGGGTGGCCTACGTGGCGCCAACGCGAGCGCTTACCGCGCAATTAACTCGCCGCCTGCGCCGGGATTTCAGCGCGATTGGCGTGAAAGTGGAGACTCTCACCGGAGCCTTGGAGGTAGATGTCTTCGAGGAAGACCTCCTTGCACGACCAGGGGAGCAAAAAACCTTCGATGTGCTCGTCGCTACGCCGGAGAAGCTGCAACTGGTCATCCGCAACAAGAAGGTTCCGCGCCCCCTTGCGCTCGTGGTGATGGATGAGGCCCACAACATCGAAAGCGAATCGCGAGGCATGCGGATGGAATTGCTTCTCGCAACGATCAAGCAGGAATGCAACGCGAATTTCCTCCTACTGATGCCTTTCGTGGAGAAGGCTGAAATGCTGGCGCGGTGGTTGGCGGAAGATGTGAAGGCAGGGCGAGCGATCAGTCTGGGAACGATCGCATGGAAACCCAATGAGCGGATCGTCGGCATCTTTCATGCCGAGGCTGACGACAGCTTGAACGCCGGATGGCGGATGCGTTTTGAAACGCTGACCACAACGCCGAATGCCATGCAACTTCACGGGATTCACCATGCGGGCGATGTCAAACCGCTCAAGCCGGCCCGGTCGAAAGTCATCAAAAAAGGCGTGCAGAGCGGGTTTGGGCTTCAGACTGCGGCGATGGCACGGATTTTCTCGGCGCGCGGCAGCAGCATCGCTGTTGCCACCGGAATCAACCAGGTCTGGAACATGGCCCGTGAGGCTGCCAAGGTGCTCCCGGAGATTCGCGGCGAATCGAACAATATCGCCTTGGTGCAAAACTTTTTGAAAGCCGAGATTAGCCCCGACTTTGAGCTGATCCGGTTGCTCGAACACGGGGTAGGCGTTCATCACGCGGGTTTGTCCGACGAAGTGCGGACATTGATTGAATGGCTCACTGAAGAAGGCGAAATCAAGGTGCTTTGTGCGACCACGACCATTGCACAGGGAATCAATTTCCCGGTTTCATCGGTTTTCTTGGCGTCACGCTTTTTTAAATCAAACAAGTATCCCTTTACACAGGAGATGTCTCCTCGTGATTTCTGGAACCTTGCAGGTCGTGCAGGACGAATGAACCAGGACAGTGTCGGCGTTGTTGGGCTGGCAGCCGGGATAGATGCCGAAGCCATGAAGGGCTACGTGAGCCGTGCCACTGGTGAGCTCGTTTCCAGACTGGTCGGGCTTGTCGAAGAGCTCGATCAGGCGGCGACCGAACTGAATCTCCAGAAGGTAATTCATGGAGACCAGTGGGAAGATTTCCGCTGCTACGTCGCGCATCTCTTCAACGAGAAGAAGAATCTGGATGCCGTGCTCGCCGGAACGGAGCAGCTATTGCGAAATACCTACGGATATGGAGTGCTCCGCAACACTCCGGGGGGCAGAGAAAAAGCGGATAAGCTACTGGAAGTGACCAAGGCTTATGCAGCCAAGTTGGACGAGCATCCCGAACGGGTAGCCATGGCGGACATGACGGGATTTTCGTATGAGGGTATTGGTCGGGCGCTTGCGGAAATGGGTAACTTGGAGAGAAAGCTGACAGCGGACGACTGGTCCCCGGAAGGCCTTTTTGGACAGGGTTCCGGTATGTCGGCCCTTTACGGCGTCATGCTCCGAATTCCGCAATTACAACGGAGTCTGGATGAGATTATATCTCCGGGGATGAAGCGAGAGCAGATCGCTGAAATCACCAAAGCCTGGGTTGGTGGAATGAGCATTCAAGAGATAGCCACCCAGTTTTTCAAAGGTGATGGAAGCTCGACCGCCGCAATAACAAATGCGTGCAAGGCCATTTACAAGACCCTCGTGAATAATGGGACGTGGGGATTGTCGGCACTCAGCCGACTGTCCGGCATCGACTTTGAGTCGCTACCGGAGGCTGATCGCCGTAGGATCAACGCCCTGCCCGCGATGATATACCACGGCGTTAAGACCGAGGCCGGGGTGCTGATGCGCATGAATTCCGCACCTCGGAGTGTGGCTGAAAAACTCGGAGAGGCGTTCGAAAATCAGGGCGGTGCCGGTTCAGGAAATCAGGGTGTGCAGGTTGCGAGAGAGTTCCTGCGGACACTGGATGCGAACGGCTGGGAAAGCGTGAAGCCGGTAAACGCGCCGCTTTCCGGTGCGGACTATAAACGCGTCTGGGAGCTTCTCTCTGGAGAAAAAAGATGATTTTACGGAACCAAGCACCGTCGAGGAGATGATCGAATGACGTTTACCGAAGCCAGCACCGTCGAGCGGATGATCCTCGAAAGCGTTGCTCCCAAGCAAGGCAGCGAGCCGCTGATGCTGCGCGAGGAGCCGCCGCCGGGCTGGGGTGCTTCCCTCGGAAACGAGCTGCGCCCGGCCCGCTGGGATTACCTGCCCGCCGCCCGGCTTCCGCGTCAGAGCGGGGACGTGATGGTGGAGCAATGGGTGCGCGAGGCGCTCATCCGGCTCAATCCGGAAATAGCCGTCCAGCCCGACCGCGCCGACGAAGTCATCTACAACCTGCGTGCCTGCATCCTCTCGGTACAGGCCGACGGGCTGGTGAGGGCCAACGAGAGCTTCATGGCCTGGCTGCGCGGCGAGAAGACCCTTCCCTTCGGCTCCAACGGCGAGCACGTAAGCGTGCGGCTGGTGGACGTGGAACATCCCGGAAACAACCGGCTGACAGTCTGCAACCAGTGGATCTACCAGGCAGGGACGGTGGAGAAGCGCTTCGACGTGGTCTTTCTTGTCAATGGCCTTCCGCTGGTTATAGGCGAGGCCAAGACGCCGACGCGCAGCGCGGTGACGTGGTTTGACGGCGCGTTTCAGGTGAAAGAGATCTACGAGAGGCAGGCGCCGTCCATGTTCGTGCCGAACGTTTTTTCCTTTGCCACCGAGGGCCGCCTGTTCCGCTACGGCTCCATCCGGATGCCCATCGACATGTGGGGGCCGTGGCGCGACGAGGAAAACCAGGCGGAAGGCAAGCTTCACCACGTCCAGGCGTCGGTAGAGAGCATGCTCCGGCCCGAAATCGTGCTCGACATTTTGGAAAACTTCACCCTCTTTGCCACGGACAAGAAACACCGGCGCATCAAGATCATCTGCCGTTACCAGCAGTATTTCACCACCAACCAAATTGTGGACCGCGTGGTGCAGGGCAACCCGAAAAAGGGCCTCATCTGGCATTTCCAGGGGAGCGGTAAGTCTCTTCTCATGGTTTTTGCCGCGCAGAAGCTGAGGATGCACCCAAAGCTCGGCAACCCCACGGTGATGATCGTGGTGGACCGCATCGACCTCGACACGCAAATCACCGCCACCTTCAACGCCTCCGACGTGCCCAACATGGTCGGCGTGGCAACGCGCCAGGAATTGCAGACCCTGCTCGGGCAGGACGTGCGCAAGGTGCTCATCACCACTATCCATAAGTTCGGCGAGGCGGGCGGCATGCTGAACGAGCGCTCGAATATCATTGTGATGGTAGACGAAGCGCACCGGACTCAGGAAGGCGACCTCGGCCGCAAGATGCGCGAGGCGCTGCCGAACGCGTTCCTCTTTGGACTCACCGGGACGCCCATCAACCGTGCCGACCGAAATACCTTCTGGGCCTTCGGCGCGGACGAGGACGACAAGGGTTATATGAGCCGCTACTCGTTTCAGGACCCCATTCGAGACAAGGCCACGTTACCTCGAAGTGGCGAGGGAAGTCGTTGAAGCCGAGAAGGACGTCGATCCCGTGGAGGAGCGCGACCGTGCGAAAGAAGCCCTGACGGAGCTCTTCAAAGAAGCCAAAGGCAGGAGCACCCATATCATCGTCGAGCGCATCGTCGCCGATATCGATGACATCGTTAAAAAGTTCCGCTTCCCCGATTGGCAGGTCACTTCGCAAGGGGAGCGACTGGTGCAGAAGGAGCTTCGCCGCACGCTCCTCAAATACAAGCTTCACGCCGACCAGGAGCTCTTCGATAAAGCGTATGGCTATATCCGGCAGTATTACTAGATGATGGGCAAGAAGAAAGGGCCACCAACATAAGCCGGGACAACCTATCGATTCAATATACTCTGAGCGGATAGCGGCTGAGCTTTCTTCACCGCAGAGGCGCAGAGGGCACAGAGGAAACGCAGAGAAAAGCTCTTGGAGATCTCTAAAGTTTCTCTGTGCTTTCTTTGCGTCCTCTGCGCCTCTGCGGTGAACACACAAGCTTCGCCTCAGGCGTGTCCGAGCTTCGTTGTCGGGGTTGTGCTTTCGGTAGAGCGAGGGCGAGTCCGGATACTCGAGAGCCGCCAAATCTACTGCTCCCTCGCCTTCTTGGGCAGATAAACCGTGAACGTCGTTCCCTGCTTTTCCTTGCTCTGGACTTCGATGCTACCTCCCAGCTTCTTGACGATACCGTGGGTGATAGGAAGACCCAGGCCCGTGCCGGTCCCCTTTTTCGTCGTGAAAAACGGCTCGAAAACATGCTTCAGCACCTCCTGGGACATGCCGCAGCCATTGTCCTGTATGCTGACGGCTACCGTATCGATGTCCTTTTCCCAGGTGGTGATGGAAATGGTGCCGGCATGCTCCACGGCGGCAAAGGCATTGTTGAGCAGGTTCAAGAAAACCTGCTGGAGCTGTCCCCGGTCGGAGGCGATGCGCGAGAGGTCTTCGGCCATCTGGAGGCGCACTTCGATATTTCGGTACAGAGCCTCCTTTTCCAGGAAGAGGAGGGTTTCCCGGAGAACTTCATTGAGGTCCAGGACCTCGATCTGCACTTCCATGCGGCGGGCGAAGCCCAGGAGACGGTGGGTGATGGAGCGGCAGCGATGGACCGATTGTAAAATGGCGCTCACCAGGGCGAGGAACTTTTCCTTTTCGGGAAAAGAAGAGCCGTATTCGATAAGATCCTGCATCAGGCCTGCTTTTTCATTGATGATGGCCATGGGATTGTTGATCTCATGGGCCACTCCGGCGGCCAGCCTCCCGATGGATGAGAGCTTGTGGCTGTGCTCCATTTCGCGGAAAGCGGCCTCCCTCTTTTCATCGGATTCCCGCATGCGCTTTACGAGAAGATCCGTGAGCTTGAACACCACCATGAAAATCACCAGCACGCTGGCGAGAAAGAGGAAGAAAAGCTCTGTCTTCAGTGCGTACCATGCCTTGAGAACTTCCCCCCGTTGCTTGACCACCGCCAGAATGTAGGGGGAATGCACAAAGTAGGTATAAGCCAAAAAGACATCGCCACCGCGAGGATCCTTCCGGCTCACCACATTGGCTTCGTAGCTCACCGGGGGCAAAGGCATGGGAAAATTATCCAACACCCCGCCATATGATTTGGAAGGAGTCTGAAAAACCCCGTCTTTATTCAAGAGAAAAGCGTCGCTCTTGGGATCGGACCCCATGGAGGAAATGAGGTCATTGAATCTTTCCGTATCGATTGTGGCGCGCAAGATCCAACACCTGCCCGAATCGACCCTGTGCTGTACCGCGATGACGACGTGGGGAAACTTCCGGTAGCCCATGAAGACATCGCTAACGTAAGTTCCCCGCACCTGCACTTCATGAAACCAGCTCTGCTCGGCGTAATTTTTCCCTTTGAGATCGTAGGGCCCGGCGTAGCTCACCTGCGCTCCGGATGCATCGATCAGCCCCAGATCGACAAAGCCTTTGAATTCCTGCCTCATAACACCGAAAATGCGGGCGAGGGCGTTTTGATCCGCCAGCTCGTCGAAGGAATAGGCCGAAGCGATGAAGCTAACGGCGGAAAGGCGCTCGGCCAGGAAAAGCTCGAACGAGTGCTTGGTTTTGTTGACAAGCAACCTCAATGGGTTGACGATCTCTTCCTTCATGCTGGTCTGATACTGGTGATAGTTCACCACGGCCATGAAGAAGAGCGGAACGATGGTGACCAGAATCATCAGAATGATCATATTCCGCCGAAGCAGCCGATAGCGCTCCGGCGAGCTACCGTCCTCCGGAAAGCTCAAGAGCCGGAGCTTACCCACCCAATTCTTATAGGGCGTGTATTTCCCTTTGTTATCATCCACCAAATATCTCCAATTTCAAGGGCCCCTCTACAAACCAACTCGCCAACCGGTTGCGGCAGGCGTCTCCGCCTGCTCCAGCCTGCCGATGGAAACGCGGACCCGTACTACCCCCTTATAAGACGGACAAGGATTTACCGACTATAGAATTTCTGCCTCTGAGTATCAAAATGTTCCCTTGAAGTACAGACTTTTTAGAAGCTACCCGGTCGTAGCACCCCACTGGATGAGATGGAGGAAGCTATTTTGGTTCGAAGCGCCCTTTGAAATAGGCTATGCCGGCCGGCAGGGATTCTTCCGCCTCCTGCCTCAACGATGCGATCTCGGATTCGCTCAAGGGTCGAGAAGAGGAGGAGCTCGCGGGCTTCACTCTCCGTGAGAGCTTCGATTGTCCCCGAGATGTCGTTTTCTTTGAGGAATTCTTCAAGCTTGTAGCGCCCAAATTTACTTTCAAGTCTGCCGATGGTCTCGAGCCTTATTCCAACCACATTGGAATATCGGGAAAAGGCCAGCGAAGATATCGCGGCCACTCTGCCACCGTGGTTTTCAATGTGATGCCTGAGCTCGGAAACCGTTCCGCCCTGGGTCACGATATCATCGACGACGATATAGGTGCCCTCTTCGCGTACCCGCCCACCGAACCGGGCACGAATCAGAAGCCTCGAAATCCCGTCTCTTCCGGTATGACTGGTGACGTTCGTCTGGACGATCTCCGTGTCCACTTCAAAAGCACCGATAGCGGCGAACACCTCGGCATATGCCCAGGGTATGGCATTTTTACCTGACTCCTCGAGGGCACGGATCGGAACAACGATAGCACCCGGATAAAGGCCGGCGAGGGCTCTTATCCGGTCCACCTTGATCACATCGCCTACCAGTATGCGGGCGGCATGGATATCCCCGCATTTTCCGGCGCCATGAGCCTCATGACGCAATACCATCCCCACGGAGGTATGTGCATACACCCTCGGAAAATCGACCGGCCATGGCTTTACATTTTCGACAGAAAACTCTGGTTCCTTTGAAGCAGGGGCACCGATACTCCGGCTCAGGAATACGGGAATATACGCATGGAGCCGATCTCGTCTCAAATGCCCCCGCCGGCTGCTATCGGTGCACTTTCAAGAGTTGATGTACAGCCATCATGGAAAATCCAGGGCACACTCATATCTGCCATCCCTCCTATCCACAGGCTGCCTTCGTGAGCTTCCCCGGTCATGAAACATGACAAAACCCTTGGGCAGAGAAGACCCTTTTTCTATATTGCAATGTGGATACCAAAGAAGCACTTCTGGAATATTTTATGCAAGTATAGGTAAACACAAGTAAATCCAGGCACGAGAAATGAGCTGCTCCTCCGCCCCATGTAACCATGTGTTACAATTTAGAGAAATCAGGCTGAATAACAGTTACCTTGCTACACATTACAGACTTTGATCGGTGAGGCTTTGTCTTGACAATGAATCGAGGAGATCAGGAGTAATGGGGGAGATCGTTGAAAAAGCTCGAGGCGTGCACCTGGCCTGTTCGTTCTCTCAAACCGGCAGACCCTACGGTGCATCTTCACTTCGGAATGCGGTCTTTTCCGCACCAATATACACTCTTGGCATTATTCAATTCCTTTCACGTTCGGCTACACTGCGAAAGGTAGAGCTTTGTAGCTTCCACATAAACAAAGCCATGGCAACAGATATATCAATCGGCAATTGATGAAAAGACCTAACAAAGCAGTATACTTGTGCTAAATAGTATTTATTGCCCAATAGAATATTTTAGTAGATAATGACCCTTGAATCGACACAAAATCAAAGTCAATCGATACAAGATGGCTTGCCGGCCGGTAGGCGGCATGGGCACAAACTGTTGACAACAGCAAGGAAGGCTTGATCGTGATGGAAAAAAGAAGAATATTCCGGAGGCCGGGTACAGGTTTGTTTTGCACAATCCTCGGAATGGCAATGGTCTGCCATCTGGGGCTCTGCTCTTTTCCCGCGTATGCCGCTGACGCTCGCGATATCACGGAAATCCTGACCTCCGGCGAAGACGGCATCTCCAGCACCACAAGCCGCATCGCCGACATTGGAAGACCCTTCGCCAGCGGCCCGGGCGATGGCGTCAAGGGTACAATCAACCTCAAATCCGATGCTGCCTTCGGCTCTTCGCACCACTGGCGCGAAGAAATCGCGGGGCCGTTTTTCGGACCTTACGAACTGCCCGAGAACATCCTGGGTGTATTCGGACTGGAGTTCTTCGCAAATACCAGCCAGGAGGTCTCGGCAATGCACCTGCCTCTTGCCAGCTCCTCCGGAATGTCAAAATACATCGCCCGTGAAAACGGCGATGCCCTCGGGCTCAGCTTGAAGTTCTCCACTACCAGGCCATCCCCGGACGGCGAAGCTCTCTTCCAGCGAATCCACCTGAATGTATCCTGGAAGTACGACAATGAAATACCGCAAAACGACAATCAAAGCCACTACGTGATAGTGGTGGGTTACGACCAGCGTATTGCGCCGAACATGATGCTCATTTTTGACTTCATGCACGACCGGGATAAAGAGGATGCAAAGAGCGCAAACATAGCCGGCGCAGGCCTGCGCTACCAGTTGACTCCCCTCGCCGTGTTGTCCACCGGGCTGGGAGCCAGTATAGGAGATAACGCTCGCGACTTTTGCGGCGCCATTTCCTTCCACTATTCGTTCTAATCAGGTTGCACGATTTGCGAAAAATGATCGGACCTCTCGGATCACGAGGACCTTCGAGGTCTTCACTTTATCGATCCCGCCACCGAGGTTTGCGCTTCTCCAGGAAAGCTCCCATGCCTTCCCGTGCGTCTTCAGCCATGCAGTTCATGCTGATCACTTCCTTACCGTACTGGTAAGCGGATCTTTCATCCATATCCACCTGTTCGTAGAAGGCTTTCTTCCCGAGAGCGAGTGTGAATTTGCTGTACTCTGCCAGTTCCATGGCCCATTTCGTGGCTTCTTCCGCCAGGCGCTCCGGCGGCACCACACGATTTACCAATCCGAAGCGCTCCGCTTCCTCGGAGGAGATAAAACGGCCGCTCAGCAGCATGTCCATGGCACGGCGTCTTCCAATGACACGCACCAGGGGGATCATGGGAGTGATGCAAAAAAGCCCTATTTTCACTCCCGGCGTGGCGAAGCGCGCGCCCGTTTCGGCGATGGCAAGATCGCAGCTTGCAACCAACTGGCAGCCCGCCGCGGTAGCAGCTCCATGCACCTGAGCTATAACGGGCTGCGGAATCTGGTGGAGACGAAGCATCATCTCCGTGCAGGTGGAGAAGATCCTTCGAAGAGCGTGAATATCCGTGTTATTGGCGGACATCTCCCGAATGTCGTGCCCCGAGCTGAAAACGGGGCCGTTTCCCCGGAGCACCACCACTCTAATTTCGCCGTCTTCCGCAACCCGGTCGAGCTGCTCTATCATCTCCGTCATCACTTCCAGGGACAGGGCATTTCGCTTTTCCGGACGATTCAGTGTCAACCAGCCGAGGGGACCTTCTTTTTCGAGCAATACGGCATCCATGTTTCTTTTCTCCTTTCGCTCAATTATATCACAACAGCGGTTGGCGGTCCGGTGCCCCCCTCCCCGTTAGTTGGAGGTGCCGCCTTCCGGTCCGTCCAGCCAAAAGTGCAGAGCGTTCTTGATTTCACTGATCTGCTCGGAGTCCAGGACCTTCCGGTCTTCATGGGTTCTGACGTAGAACACGTCCGCCACCTGATCTATCTTTGTGGTGATTTTGGCGACATAGATGCGGATCTGCAATTCGAGGAGCGCCCGGCTGATGGTATAGAGCAGGCCCAGGCGATCCACGGTGTAGACCTCGATGATCGTGTATTTTGCCGAGGATTCGTTGTCGATGAGAATCTGGCTCGGAGTGAACCGAACGGGTGCCTGAAGGACCTCCCGGCGGGAGGCTCGATTGGCGATACGATAAGCCAGAGCCATCTTTCCATGGAGCAGCTTTGCCATATCGTCCCTGATGGCATCCCAATCGGGAGCATCCTCGGGCGTTCCCGGCAGGCGGCACTGGAAAATGAGCAGGGTTACGCCGTTGTTCATGGTGAAAACCTGAGCTTCGACGATATTCATGTCATGGAGGGTCAGAATACCCGCGGCCCGCGCCAGAAGTCCGGACTGTTCACGACTCACCAGCGTGAGCTCGGCCGCGCCGGCCGAAAGAGACACTTCCCATATGAAGAATTCTTCTGATTGTTCGAGCCTCCATTGCAGTCTCAGATGTCTTGCGATGGCGGTGGGAGGCATGGAAAGAAGGTAGCGAGGCGCGAGCTGTTCGAAACAGGCATCCAGTTGAGCGTCATCCATCAGATCGGCCAGCCGTCGCCCCACCTGAGTCCTCACATGATCGATTCTTTCGGCAATGGCCTGGGGGCTGGGCTCTCCCCTTTCCAGGGCATGGCAGATCCTTTCGTAGAGCAGAATCACCGGGGTGTCCCGCCACTTTTGCTGCGCCTTCGGCCCCATGGCCGCCATATCGGCAAAAGTCAGAAGCAGGAGCAGATCCAGCCGCTCCCAGCTCCCGATTACACGGGCACAACGGGCGAGCATTTCCTCATCTGCAAGGTCTCTCAAAGAGGCATTGTCCATGAGCAACAGGTGTTGATTGACCAGGAACTGAAGAGTATCGGATTCTTCCTGACTCAATCCCAGGCGCCTCGCAATGGTGGGAATCATCTCGCTCCCGTGGATCGCATGGCCCTTGCCGGAGCTCTTCCCGATATCGTGCAGAAGTCCGGCCAGTAGGACGGGAACCGGGTCATCGATTGCCTGAGTGATTTTCGTGAGCTCCGGTTCCGCCTGGGAATGCTCGCCGGCCAGGAGCCGCTTCACTTCCGAGAGGGTCCTCAAGTGGTGCTCGTGAACCGGATAGAGGTGAAAGGCGTCATGCTGCACGAGGGCATGCACGGCGGCAAGCTCGGGAATGAGGGCGGTAAGGAGGCCACGATCATAAAACCGTCTCAGGACGGGAAGATGCGGAGCATCGGAGCGGATGAGCTCCAGAAACTCCTCCTTGACCTGAGGATCGCCCGCCGCCGTGTCCAGGGCATGGTGATGATGCTGAATCCACTGGCGTGTGACATTGGCAAACCCCAGCCCCTTCTTTGCCGCAATGGTGAACAGGTGCACCAGGTGGCCGGCCGTTGCGGGGTAGCGGTCGGTTTGCAAGCTGATCTTTCCGAAGCGCACGAAGAGCCCTTCTTCCAACGGCTCCGCCGGAGCTTTCACCGCGCCATCCCCTTCGGCGCGGCTTTCCTGCAACCGTTCCCAAAACTCTTGTGAATAACACATGACACCGTGGAAGAGCTGAAAGACCTCCTGCATGAAAGCCTCGACGGGGAGGAAACCCGCTGTTGCCGAATACCCCAGTTTCCCCGCCAGGACTTCCTGGTCCTCGAAGCGAAGCACGGCCGTTGCGTTCCCCTGAATGTTTTGAAGCAGGCACAGGAGTCGAGCGTAAGTCTTTTCGGCGCGCTGCAGGAAATCCACTTCCCGGCGAACGAGGTACCCTCGAAAAATGGCGTCCTCGAGGCTGCGGATATTGGAGCCAATCCGGCAGGCAATTCGAATGGCCATGATATCGAAAAGAGCACCCGGACTTTGATCCAGATCCGGCTCCAGCCAGCTTTCGGGATCACCGAGCCGGGCTTCCCGCACCTTGACTGTTTCGTAGAGCCGCCCCAACAGATCGTCACGTCTGTCTTCGATCAATGATTCCAGCGCTTTGTCCAACTGATCCATCAGCATGCGGCTTCCGGAGATGTAGCGTGTTTCCATGAGGCGCAGAAAGAAAGGGAAATCCCCTTGAGCCTTTTCCAGCAATTGCTCTATGGTACCCTGCCGTGCATCGATCCCCCACCCCGCTTCCATCAAAGGCCCTGTGATCTCATCGATCCAGCTTTGCTTCCAGGCAAAAGATTCCCCCGTCAGAAAGAGGAGAGGAACGGGCTGCGTGGGGCCGATCAACCCGCGTCCGAAGGCCCCGAAGGCAAGAACGGCCCCGTTGGAGCGGAATTGCTCCGCATCCAGATTGAGGCGGTTTACGAGACGGTTGTAGAGAGAAATGACGGCGATCTCCAGAAGACTGGTGTGACGGCTCAATAATTCCTCGCTGCTGTCTGCCAGGATCTGCTCTCGCTGCTTTTTAAGAGATTCCGAAATATTTTGCATTCTATACCCTACCTTTGCAAGCACTCTAGCGGTCATTTACAGTTCATTCGCACTTCATACGCAGTCCCTTTGCACTTCACTTGCAGGATATCTTGCATGGTAAGGAAAAACATGTCAAAAAATTTCTGCTCACTCGCCCAAAACAGGACGGGCGACCAGCAGGTCGCCCATCCTGAGGAGCTAATGAATGAAGATCCGAAACGAGACCATCTGTAGCGACTATGCGAACAGCATCATTACAGTAGTGATCGGTGCCTCCCGGATGAGCATTGCCGGGCACCGGGATCATTCCCTTGACCCCAAAGGGAATTATGGGTATTGTCACGTGCTGTTTCAAGCAAAATGCGGACTATCGATGAAAGGAGTTTTTGTGTGATCGCCATCCTGGATTACCGAGCGGGAAATCTTACCAGTGTGGAGAGGGCTTTGCACTTTTTGGGCTTTTCCTGTCAGATCACCGATTCTCATGAGGTGATCGAAAAGGCGGAGCGGATCATTTTCCCCGGCGTCGGCGCGGCGGGAAAGTCCATGGAGAACTTGAAGGAGCTGGGTCTGGACATCATGCTTCGCAAGCGCCTGGAGGCCGGCACCCCGATTCTGGGGATCTGCGTGGGCCTGCAAGTCCTTTTCGACTACAGTGAAGAAAACGATACCCCATGCCTGGGCATACTTCCCGGCAAAGTGCGGCTTTTCCCCGGGGACATGCAGTCCGAAAAGGGCGAGGCGTTGAAGATCCCTCATATGGGCTGGAACGAAGTCGCCTTCGCTCACGGCCATCCCGTGTTCGACCGGATACCAGCAGGGAGCGAGTTCTATTTCGTGCACAGCTATTATCCCGAGCCGTCCGATTCCGCCCGCATCGCAGGCAAGACCGGTTACGGGATCTCTTTTGCCTCCGCTGTCGCCCACCGAAACCTGGTAGCCGTTCAATTCCACCCTGAAAAGAGCGGGCCTCCCGGATTGCAGATCCTCGGGAATTTCTGCCACTGGGATGGTGTATCTTCTTTCTGAAGGAGAAATCATGCTGAGTAAGCGGATCATTCCCTGCCTGGACGTTCGAGACGGGCGCACCACGAAGGGAATCCGGTTCAAGGACAATATCGATATCGGCGATCCGGTTGAAATGGGGCGTTTCTATTACGAAGAAGGCGCCGACGAGATCGTCTTCTACGACATTACGGCCTCGAGCGACCGTCGCCCCATCATGCTGGACGTCGTGCGGCGCGTGGCGGAAACGATTTTTATTCCGTTTTCAGTGGGTGGAGGAATCCGAACCCTCGAGGACATGCGCGACGTGCTACTCGCGGGAGCTGAAAAAGTCAGTGTCAATTCGGCGGCAGTACTGAGCCCCGACATCATCCGCCAGGGGGCCGAAGCCTTCGGAAACCAGTGCATAGTGCTGGGGATGGACGTCAAGAAGGTCACGCCTTCAGAGAAAATACCCTCCGGCTACGAAATAGTCATAAACGGAGGCCGCAAGCACATGGGTATCGACGCTCTGTGGTGGGCACGGGAAGCCGAGCGCCTGGGCGCGGGAGAAATCTGCCTGAATTCCATCGATGCCGACGGCACCAAAGCCGGCTATGAGCTGCAGCTCACCCGCCTGATCTCCACTCAGGTCCATATCCCCGTTATCGCTTCGGGAGGAGCCGGAAAATCGGAGCATCTACTCTACGTCCTGAACGAAGGCTCCGCAGACGCCGCACTCATTGCTTCCATGGTCCATTACGGAACCTATACGATCCGGCAGATCAAGGAATTCCTACAGGAGCACGGAGTTAAGGTCCGCAAGACCTGGTAGGAGTGAAACGATCGAGGTATACTTCAAACGATCATAATGTGCGCTCTTGTGTTCACCGCGGAGACGCCGAGGGCGCAGAGAAAACGCAGAGAAGTTTTATAAGAATTTCAACAATTCTGCGTTTTCTCTGCG
>Ga0209749_1001460_pt1 | contig 20750 bp, 15 predicted proteins | sample EPASupsiteSAE347_FD_187267 | JGI IMG/M metagenome (GOLD analysis project Ga0209749, IMG submission 187267) | Bioremediated contaminated groundwater from EPA Superfund site, New Mexico - Sample SAE3-47 (SPAdes) (version 2) | ecosystem: Environmental > Aquatic > Deep subsurface > Groundwater >... | reverse complement strand
TGTCCCAGCCAAGGAAATGAATTTGTTTTGGCATGAAAATATATTTTCTTGCCTATGGTATGAAAATGTAATAGGTTTTGCAAACAAAACATGAACATTAATGCCGGAAAAAAACTGAAAGGGCGCAGTCTGCTGCGCCTTGACGACTTGTCCGAAACGGAAATAATCTATTTGCTGGATTTGGCCGACCACCTGAAGGAGAGAAAAAAACGGCGCGTGTACGGCAGCAGTCTGTTGCATAAAAATATCGCCCTTATTTTCGAAAAACCGTCAACCAGGACCAGGTCGGCCGGAATGATCGCGGCCTTTGACGAGGGCGCCGGCGCCGAGTATCTGGATGCCCATGACCTGCATCTTGGCAAAAAAGAGTCGGTCAAGGATTCCGCCCGGGTACTGGGCCGCATGTATGACGGCATTCTTTTCCGGGGTTTCAGGCAGGACACCCTGGAAATACTCGCAAAATATTCCGGCATACCGGTCTGGAACGGTTTGACGGATGACGAACATCCCACCCAGACGCTGGCCGACCTGATGACTGCCAGGGAATATTTTCACGGATTGAAGGGCCTGAAGTTTGTTTACCTGGGAGACGGCAGAAACAACGTTTGCCTTTCGCTGATGATGGGGTGCGCCAAAATGGGCATAGATTTTGTCGATTGTACCCCCCCGGAGCTGGTTCCGGCCGGACAGATCGTCGACAAGGCGCGCGAAACGGCGGACCGGCACGGATGCAAAATGGAAATCTCCCATGATCCGAAAACGGCGGCCAGGGGAGCGCACGTGATTTACACGGACGTCTGGGTTTCAATGGGCGAGGAAAAAAAAGCGGCCGACCGCATGAAACTGCTGCGGCCCTACCAGGTCAACATGGAAATCATGAGCGAAACCGGGCGGCTGAAAAACGACGGCGTGATTTTCCTTCATTGCCTGCCGGCCTTTCACAACCACGACACCTCCGTAACCGCCCAAAGCGGCGCGTTGGAGGTCACGGACGATGTTTTCGAGGCGCCGTTTTCAAAAGTTTTTGAACAGGCTGAAAACCGGCTGCATACCATCAAGGCCGTAATGGTGGCAACCCTGGCCGACGGAAAGGCGGTAAAATGAACACAGGCGTCGTTCCTCTTGGCGAATTTGGATGGGAGGCTTTCCAAAAACTTGATTTAAAACGGAAGGCGGAATGTTTTAACATGAACGGCCGCCCCTATCACGTGCTCGCGTCCCAGCAGTTCAACCGCAAGCTGCTCGAGGAACTCGGAGAACTGGCCACGAACGTCCGCCATATCGCCAAGACCAAGACCGGCATGGATTTCCTCCACAACCAGCTTTCCCATAAAACCGCGATGCTTTATTTCACGCAGCCCAGCACCAGGACGTTCCTTTCGTTTCACTCGGCCTGCCAGATCCTGGGCATGCGCACGGTGGAAGTGCGCGACACTTCCACCTCCAGCGAAATGAAGGGCGAGACCCAGGAGGATTCGGTCCGCACTTTCAGTTCCTTCTCGGACATCATCATCATGCGCAGCGCCATCCCCGGCCTTGCGGAAAAGATGGCCTGGGTGCTTTCCAATACCGAGAGACCCGTACCGATCCTGAACGCCGGATCCGGAAAGGATCAACACCCCACGCAGGCCCTTTTGGATATATACACCCTTCAGAGAAGCTTTGAAAAGCGGGGCGGGATAGATCGCAAAAAAATAATGTTTGTGGGCGATCTGGCGCGCGGGCGCACAGTGCGTTCGCTGGCGCAACTCCTTACAAATTACGATAAAGTAAAACAATATTTCGTGGCGCCGCCGCAACTGCAGCTCGGCCGGGACATACAGGAAATATTGTCCGAGGCCGGAGTCGACTTCGAACTGGGCCCTGATATGGAAAAATATATTTCGGAAGTCGACGCCGTTTACATGACCAGAATTCAGGATGAATGGGATGAACAGAAGGGCGCCAGCGGAAAAATCGACATTTCAAAATATTATTTCACGGCCGATCATTTAAGGTTGCTTCCGGCCCAGGCGGTGATCATGCATCCTCTGCCACGGCGCCAGGAAATAACCGTGGAAGTGGACAGCGACCCGCGCGCCGTCTACTGGAGGCAGGTCCGCAACGGCATGTGGATCCGCGTGGCCCTGCTTGCCTCCATTTTCGGGTGCGGACAGGGAATCCTTGATTTTCATGGGGCATGACTTTAAACCAACAGTATTCAAAGACCATGCGGATCGCTATTCCGCTGGACGACATTGTTGAGAAAAAAACGCCGGTTCCGAGAGTGGCGCTCAAATCGAAACCGTCGCAAACCGCCCCCTGGATCGTGACCGAGACCAACGGGGAGGGGGTGGACCGCTATCAGGAGCTGCTGCACAGTCTTTACGACGCCGTTTTGATAACCAGGGCCTCGGGACAGATCGTCGACGTCAATGCCCGGGCAATGAGTTTCCTGCTTTATGACAAGGATGAGCTGAGCAAACTCAATATATCGGACATTATCATCGGCGCCGGCGAACAATTGCTGCATACCATCTGCCGGAACATTGAAAACAGCCGCTTCACGCTGATCGATGCCTATTGCCGGCGCAAGGACGAATCGACTTTTCCCGCGGAAATCGCCACAAACCGCCTGGTGTTGACCAAGGAGGGGCATTTGTGCTTTTTTGTGCGCGACATCACCCGGCGGAAAAAAGCCGAGGCCGAGCTCATTCAAACCGTTTCAAAATTGAAGGAGCTGGACACCGCAAAATCCCGGCTGATCGCCAACGTTTCCCATGAATTGCGGACGCCCCTGACGATCATCAACTCGTTCGTATCCCTGGTTCATGGCGGAATGGCAGGGGCGGTTTCCGATCAGCAAAAAGAATGCCTTTCCACCGTGCTGCGGAATTGCGACCGTCTGGCTAATTTAATCGACGACATCCTTGATCTCGGCCGCATCGAGTCGGGCAGGGAGGAATTCAAGCGGAGGCGCATGGATTTACCGGCGCTGTTGCGCCAGTGTCACCACGATTTTCTGCCAAAATTCATCTTCAAACGCCAGGAATTGCGCCTCGAAATCCCTGAAGGAGAGTTTCCGTCCGCCCTGGGCGACGCCGACAAGATCGCCCAGGTCATCACCAACCTCGTCGGCAATGCCAACAAATTCACTCCGGAGGGCGGAACGGTTGTGGTGAAGTTGAGCCGCGAGGACGCTCATGCCCGCGTGGATGTGCTCGACAACGGCCCCGGAATCGCCACCGAAGATCAGAAGAATCTTTTTGAGGCTTTTACCCAGGTTGAACGCTCCGCAAACGCTTCAGGCAGCAAGGGCACCGGACTGGGGCTTACCATCTGCAAACAAATCATTGAGGCGCACGATGGATTCTTGAAACTGGAGAGCGAAACCGGAAAGGGCTGTTGCTTTTCATTCTCTCTGCCGCTTTACAATGAACAAATCGGCTTTGACGCCTTTATCGGAGACCGCTCGCGTTTCATGCTGGCCAGAAATCGCAAGCCGATGGCGGCGCTGGTTACGGCTGCGGAAAAAGAGACCGGCAAAACAATCGCCAGTCAATTGGCGCCGCTGGTGGCCGCAGCTCTGGGATGCGCGGAATGGCATGCGTTTGCGCTGGAATCTGAAAATGCGGTTTTTGCCGTAACCGACCGCACTGATCTGAAAAAGGACGTTTTTTCGGCCAAATTGCAGTCCGAAGTCAGGGACAAGCTGCGCGACTTGAATGTTTCCTTGTCTTGCGCATTCCTGTTGCCCGAGGCTTCCATGCCGCTTTCCAACTGGCTTGCGGAAGCCAAGACCGGCCTGGAGCCGCTCCCGGCTGGTCCAGCGTATGAAAAGGCAATAAAAATCATGATCGTGGATGATGACCCGTCCGTGCTGGCCATGATGAGAGAATTTCTCGGAAAAATCGGCGGAAAAATCGAAATTAAAACGACCGGTTCCGGATATGACGCCTGCATCCAATTCGGAAATTGGAAGCCGGACCTGGTAATTCTTGACTTGCACCTTCCTGATATCGACGGCCGGAAAGTGTTCGAGTCCATGCTGAAGGGCGCCAGCGGACACCAAATGAAATTTCTCGCCATTTCCGGTCATCCGGATGATATCCGCGAAATCATGCGGATGGGATGCAACGATTACCTTGCCAAGCCGTTCGATTTCAACAGCTTTTCGGCAAAGATCGGCGGCCTGCTCGGAATGAATTGAAGGCGGATATCGGAGGCCGACCGAGAGTCACAGCTCATTTCCGTTTTATTTCCATCTGCTTGCGCCGGACATAATCCCTGAATGATTTTCCGCGCAATTCGGCAGCGGGAACCGTTTTGGAAACATTGCCGGTCCCGCCGGCCATTTGAACGACGAACCGACCGGGCAAATCCCTGGCCGTCAATTTTGGACCGCCGGCAGACTTGACCATTTCCGCCAGAACACCCCGCAATTCATCGATGTTCCCAGGCCAGTCGTATTGCAGAAGCGCGGCATAGGCCTCTGACGATATCGTGTGTGGCGCCGCAAAAACGGGGGATGCTTCGTCATGGATTATGGCGCCAAGGAGCGGCAAAATATCATCCCTGCGTTTACGCAAGGGCGGCAGGGCGATGGTGAATGCCGATAATGGTCGAAGCCATCCGATTGATTCATCCAAATGCCGGCAATTCGCCAGCAGCCTTGCATCAACGGCATGCGCTTCAGTTCCGGTTGTCTTTTTCGCGGTCCGGGATTGAATTTTTTGCATGAACTCGCGTCCGGCTTGTTCGGAAAGGACATTTATGTTTTCAAAAAGAACGGTCCCGCCTGCGTTTTTCTCGAGCTGTTCCATCAGAAGGGAAGCCTGAGCGTCCGGAGCGGACAAAGGGGACCTGCCGGCCACGGATGCGCAATCGAAGGACAAGAATTCCTTTTTTGAGCGGCTGCTGAGATCGTGCAGGGTGCGGGCCGCGAACTGTTTCCCGGTTCCTTCTTCGCCTAAAAACAGAATGCTTTCGTTGGTGGGCGCAATGCGTTCAAGTGATCGGGAAATATCCTGCATCTGCCTGCTGCGAGCGATAATTCCGTGCCAGAGCCATTTTTTATAAACCGATTCGTCGAGCGCCATATCGGAACCGTTTGTGCAGGGCTGCTCAAGCACCTTTTGCACCACATCCAGAAGCCCCTCAGGATTAAACGGTTTCGTGATGAAATCGAAAGCCCCTTGTTTCATTGCCTGCAGGGCGGTGTCGAGCGTGGCGTGGGCGGTCAGCATAAGCACGGGCGTCTCTATGCCATGCCGGCGCAGAAATTCCAAAAGCTGCAGCCCGTCCATTGGCTGCATGCGTATGTCGGAAATGATCAGATCAAATTTTTTCTGCAAGGCAAGATTGCCTGCGCTCACGGCCTCGTTGAATTGCGTAACCTCGTGGCCCCTGCTCTTGAGGATCATCGTCAACGCCGTCAAAAGGTCGGCTTCGTCGTCGATCAATAATATGCGCGCCATTTACCGCTTCTTTGCTCCGGCAATCAATTTTTTCAAATGGGCCACATATGCCGCCGCCCCGCCTTCCTCGTAGCCTGTGCCGGCCAGCACCTTGCCTTCGGCGTCCAGAATGAGAACGGTGGGAAATCCCTGCACCGAATATTTTTTCATCAATTCGGAATTCTGGGCCTTGAGCTTCTCGTTCTGCTCCTTTTTTCGCGGGAAATCGGCCAGAAACAATATCAGATTGTCACTGGCAAACTCCTTGAATTCCTTTTGAGAAAACACTTCGCGGTCCAGCTTCATGCACCAGCCGCACCAGTCCGAGCCGGAAAAATCGGCCAGAATCGGCAGCTTTTTCTCGGCAGCCGTTTTTTTCGCGGACTCAAAATCGGTCAGCCACATGTTGTCCGCTGTTTGCGCAAGGACGCCGCCCGCCATCGCCAGGCCCAATAAAACCGCAAATAATATTTTTTGCATTTCCGTTCCCCATGTAGTATTGTGTCCGAGAAACACAAAAAAACTATAAATCAGTTTTGGTTTGGAGTCAATTTAATTCATGGAACAGGTCGTAATCATCGGGGGCGGGCCGGCCGGATACACGGCTGCGATTTATTGCGCGCGCGCAGATTTAAAGCCTGTGTTGATTGAGGGAATTCAGCCGGGCGGCCAGCTCACGACCACGACCGAGGTTGAAAATTTTCCGGGCTTCCCCAAGGGAATCAACGGCGGGGAGCTGATGATCCTGATGCGCGAACAGGCGGCGCGCTTCGGCACGCAATTTGTGGCCGACGAAGTGGCGGCGGTGGACTTTAAACGCAGCCCGCTTCTCATGACCCTGGGAAGCGGAACCGGAATAGAATCCAGGGCCGCGATTATCTGCACCGGCGCAAGCGCCAGGTACCTGGGACTGGAATCTGAAAAAAAGCTGATCGGACACGGCGTGTCCGGTTGCGCCACCTGCGACGGCGCCCTTTACCGCAACAAGTCCGTGGCCGTGGTGGGCGGCGGCGACACGGCCATGGAAGACGCCCTTTTCCTGACGCGTTTTGCGTCGCAGGTGACCGTTATTCACCGCCGCGATCAATTCCGCGCATCCAAAGTGATGGCCGAGCGGGTCATGAAACATCCCAAAATCAAAATCATATGGAACAGCGTCGTGGTCGACCTGACGGACGTTTCAAAAATGGACCTGGAAGCCTTAAAAATAAAAAATGTCGTCAGCGGCGAAATCAGCATGTTGCCGGTCGCAGCTTTGTTCGTGGCCATCGGCCACAAACCCAACACGGATATTTTCAAAGACCAGATAGATTTGGATGAAAACGGATATATTGACGCAAATTGCTCCCGCACCGGCATTCCGGGCGTGTTTGCCGCCGGCGACGTTCAGGACCCGCATTACAGGCAGGCTGTTACCGCGGCCGGTTCGGGATGCATGGCGGCTATCGAGGCGGAAAGGTTTTTGGGGAAATGAAAGACTGGACAAAAGAATGGGCCGCCTATAAGCGGCTGGTCGCATATTCCCGTCCATATTGGTTTCGGTTGATTGCCGGAAGCGTTTGCGGCGTGATTTTCGCCGGCTCAACCACCGGAATGCTGCTTACCGCGCGCGATACTTTCCGTAATTTCTTTCAGCACGCCTCATTATATCAGGTTGTTCTGATCGCCGCTCTTCTGCCGGTACTGGCGCTGGCCCGCAGCATCGGCCAGTTCTTGAGCGATTATTTCATTCAGTGGGTGGGCAACCGCGTGGTGATGGATTTGCGCATTCAAACCTTTATTCATCTTCAGGAATTGTCGGTGCGCTTCTTTACCAAAAGTAAAACTGGCGAATTGATGTCCCGCACCATCAATGATTCCATGATGGTGGAAAGGGCCGTTTCCGTGGTTCTGGGAGACTTGGTGAAGGAACCTTTCGTTTTCATCGGCGCGGTCGGATTTCTGCTCTGGATCGACCCCTTGCTTGCCTTTGCCAGCCTTGTTTTATTTCCGATCTGCCTTGTGCCGATCATCCTTTTCGGCAGACGCGTGCGGCGCTACGCCAGACACGGACAGGAAAGACTGGCCGCCCTGGTTTCCATCATGCAGGAAACTCTGGTCGGCATCCGCATCGTCAAGGCGTTCGGCATGGAGCGTTACGAAATAGAAAGATTTACCGAGCAATGCCGTGTTTTTTTTAACCGCATCATGCGGGTGACCCGCGACAAGGCCATCATCGAACCCATGATCGTATTTATTTCGTTTGTGGGGCTGGCGCTTGTTCTGGTTTATGCCTGCTGGACGAAAATGCCGGCTGAAGATCTGATAACATTTGCTTTCGCCATGATCGCCCTTTATGAGCCGGTCAAAAAACTGAGCAAGGTGCATCTCAACATCCAGCAGACCTCGGCCTCGGCCGACCGCATTTTTGAGATTCTCGACACGCCCGTCCTGATCCGTAACGCGCCGAACGCGCTTGAATTGGATGGAGCGCTCACAACCATTTGTTTTGACAATATCGGTTTCGCCTACGACAGGCATCCGGTGCTGAAAGACATCAATTTGAGCGTGAACGCCGGAGAAAAGATCGCGATTGTGGGCGGCTCAGGGGCGGGCAAGTCCTCGCTGGTAAACCTGATTCCCAGGTTTTACGATGTAACCAAGGGCGCCCTGAAAATAAACGGGGTCGACATTCGCAGTTTCACGCTTCAATCCCTGCGTTCCAGAATCGGGCTGGTCAGCCAGGAAACGATTCTTTTCAATGACACGGTCGCGGCCAATATCGCCTACGGCCACGCCGAGGCTTCCCGGTCGGCCATCGAAGAAGCAGCGCATAGGGCCCACGCCCACGAATTTGTCAAGGACATGCCTGAAGGTTATGGCACAATCATCGGCGAACGCGGGCTGCGCCTTTCGGGCGGACAATGCCAGCGTCTGGCCATTGCCCGGGCCATTTTGCGCAATCCGCCCATTCTGATTCTTGACGAGGCCACCAGCGCTTTGGACACCGAGTCGGAAAGGCTGGTTCAGGCCGCCTTGGACGATCTTGTGACGGGGCGCACCGTGTTCGCCATTGCCCACCGCCTTTCCACGATCATGCATTGCGACAAGATTATTGTTCTGGATAACGGACAAATCGTGGAATCCGGCACTCACGCCCAACTGCTGGAGTTAAACGGCATCTACCGCCGGCTCTATGATCTGCAGTTTGCGAATATTCGGGAGGAAGGTTAGGGGGCACGGCGTCGCCCTTCAGTGGCGGAAGCACGGAAATGATGAATCTGTTGGGCTGGAATGATTTTTTGTCCAGCTGGCGGCTTTATGGAGGGCGAGCCTGTGGCGAGCCGTTATCTTCAACGCTGCCGCCGATAGCGTGCGAGCACGTCATGCACGTAGCGTTTGGTGGAGGGGTAGGTAATGCCATTCCAGAATCTGTTGGCGTCATTTCCGTCATCAGCCGCCCAGCGCACGGCATTGGACCTTCCGGCGTTGTATTCGGCGAGCGCATAGGGCATGGGATTCGGCTTGGCCGCCCAGTAGGCAATCGAGCGCTTCAGATACCATGTTCCGGCCTGAATGTTCGTCCGTGGATCGAATAATTCGCCCGCCAGAATTCTGCCGGCGCCCGTTGCCTCGGCCCATTCGCCGGCCGCTCTGGGCGTCACTTGCATAAGCCCGATTTCTCCGTGCTTGCCCCTGCGATTTTTTTTGAAGCCGCTTTCACGCCAGATCACGGCCTTGACAAGCTTGGGATCAAGGGCATGCCTGGCGGAAATTTCCGCGATCAGACCGTCATAGGCGTGAACCTGGCGGTAACGGCTGATGCCGAACGCGATTACCAGGGCCAGCAAGCCCGTCAGCATAAGCAGCAAACGCCGCCTGATTTTTCTTGCGCTTGTTAGCAAACTCATCTTTGATATAGTAATCAATCGTTTTTTTGAAGTCAAAGAACAAATTCATGCCGCCTAATCGTAAATATGACCGAACACAATGGCTTCTGACGCGCGAGCGTTTGCGTTTGACCGATGCCCACCCGCCCGCTCCGGAGCCGGACTTATCCCTGCGCGGACCGCTGCGGGGACTGTTTAAGAAGCTGGATGAACAAAAGTCCTCGCTTATTCAACGGATCCTGACGCAGTGGGGCGGGCTGGCGGGTGATATGTTGGCTGCCCATTCACAACCTGCGCGGTTGGCTGATAATGTGCTTTACATTTATGTCGACAGTTCCGCATGGCTGAATGAAATAAGCCGGTTTCATGCGTCCCATGTCCTTCGCCTCCTGCAAAAAACGTTCGGCGCAGACAAGATCAAGCGGGTAAATTATCAGGTAAATCCCGAGTGCCGCCGCCGGGAAAATTCTGATTGACGGCGCACCCTTAACTTGTCAGCATTATTTGATTACGGAAAGGATTAAACACATGAATAGCGATGCCGCCGCAGGAAAAAACACACAACCTTCGGTTATAAATGCGGGCCCGATTTTCGGGATGGGCTACCGTCCGCCCTGGCGCCTGGGCAATGTTGTCCAGGCCCGTTTTGCAGCCAAACACGGACTGCGCGTCATGCTTGCGCAACAGTCGGCCCGGGAAATCGAGCGCACCGGCCGGTCGTTCCGGGACGTCATCGCCAGCGCCAGTTTCAGCGCCGCCCAGGCCGGCCTTAAAATGCCATGGGGGGCGGATGGCGACCACTTGCGCAATGAGCGGGAAGTCGAGGCTGCGGCAAGGGCCGGATGCACGCATTTCACCTATGATGTGACCGCCGATCTGGCCAATGGTTTTGAAGCGGTGGTTGAGAAAACGGCTAAGTTGTATAATTTAACGCGCGAAATCAAGGCCGGGCAAAAATTCACCACCGAAATTTCGCTGGATGAGGGGGAAACCACCACGGAGATTGATTACGTGGCCAGACTCCTGCAGGCCCTGAAGGGCAGGGGCGTTGCCATCGACGAAATCGCGCCGCGTTTTCCCGGTTATTTTGAAAAGGCGATCGACTATTACATCAGGATTGAAGACGGCAAAAGAATCAACGATACCGGCGAATTTGAGAGCTACCTGAAGCAACTGGCGCCGGCCGCGGAAAAAAATAAATTCCGCGTTTGCGTGCATTCGGGCAGCGACAAGTTTTCCATTTATCCCATAGTGGCGCGCGTCCTGAAAAATAATTTTCATTTGAAGACCGCCGGGACCTATTACCTTGAGGATCTGAAAATCATAGCCCGGCATGATTTGCCGCTTTTCATGGAAATCTTCAACTTCTCGTTTGAACAATTTTCCCGGGATCGGGCCACCTACGAGTTGAGTTGCCGGCCGGAAAACATACCGGATTTGTCGAAAGTTGCCGGCCTGGAAATTGCCCGGCTCCTGCAGTCCGGCGCGGGCAACAATGATTTGCGGCAGGTCTTGCACGTCACCTATGGCTCCATTCTGGCCGCCCGCGACGACAGGGGCAAATCGCGCTTCGCGGCCCGCATGGAAAAAACGCTCAAGGCAAACGCGGCTGAATATGAATCCGAATTGACCGCGCATCTCGAACGGCATTACGAGGCGTTTGCCTGATTTTGCTGTGTTTTTTCCGTCCCGGCGCATATTTCCCATAACGCGGCATCAAAAAAACAATTGACAATTCCGGCGAAAATGTTATTTTACGCTAAATCGATATATCATTGAATAGTAACATGGCTGCAAACATCAAAGACGTGGCGCGACTGAGCGGCTATTCGGTGTCGGCCGTTTCGCAGGTTTTGAACGATATGCCCGGCGCGCGCCTCAGCGCCGCAGCAAGGGAAAAAATCACCGCATGCGCCGCCAAACTCGCCTATCGTCCGCACCCAATGGCCCTCGCCCTGCGCCGCAGGCGCGGTTATGTCGTAACCCTGATTTTGCCCGACCTTTCCAACCCCTCCTTTCTTGATGTTGCCGAAGGCGTCCAGGAAACGCTTGAGGCGCAAGGTTATGAGGCCATGATCCAGCATTGCGGTCGCGATCCGGCGCGGGAACAAGCGCTTTTGACGCAAGCCGTGGAACGGCGCACTGAAGGCGCGGTGGTCCTGGCCATGAATGAAGCGAAACATTATCGGGAATACGCCAGGCGCATTCCGCTGGTCTGTCTTTCCGGAATACGGAAGACCGGCATAGGGAGCAGGATCGACAGCGTGGCCTATGACTTGGCCGAAGGTTTTTACAAGGCGGCGGATCATTTGATTGAATTGGGGCACCGGCGCATAGGACTCCTGAACCGGAGTTTTGACCGGTTGCTGGTTAGCCGAAGAATGGATGGTTATGCCAAGGCATTGCAGAAACACGGCATTGAAGTCGAAAAACAGATGATTTTTGAAATTGACGGATTCAGCACCCAGGCCGGCTATGAATTCGGTCGGGATCATCTTGATTTTTTGCGTGGGTTGACGGCTTTGCTGGTATATAACGACATCATGGCAATCGGCCTGATGAAGGCAATCCGCGAGGCCGGCATTAAAGTTCCGGACGATATTTCCATCATCGGCTGCGACGGCATTATCTGGGGAGAATACAGCGATCCGCCGCTGACGACCATCTCGCTGCCCAGACGCACCGCAGGCCAGGAGGCGGCCAGGATGTTATTGAGGCGTATTCAGGGGCATATCGACAAAAGCAAGGGAAATGAGGTAATCCTGCAAACTCCCCTGATAATTAGAAACAGTTGCAAACGATTTGGTAAACAAATGATGAGGTATAAATGAATGTATTGAACGAAATGAAGGTGCTGAAAGTCGAGGACGATCAAAAAAGGATCGTGGTTCAAACCACGGGCGCGGAGTTTGTGATTGAAAAGGATCAGGGGGCCATCGCCTGCGCCGGCCTTGTCAACGGCCGCAGGAATCTGGCGGTCATCAAGTTCGGCTGTTCGCTCGCGGACCTGCGCGTTGTGGAGTCCGATGAAGACTCCTGCGTCATGCATATGGGCATCCACGAGGGCATAACCGGATATGGAGGCACGCACTATTTTTTGCGGATCCAGATTTACAGGGATTCACTGGTCAGGATCAACAGCCAAAAGGAGGTCGGCTTGACCGTGGAAGGCTGCTTCCAGCCCGAATATACTGCGGAAAAAAACGGCAATGTTTTGCTGATCGGCAAGGACAGCGGCATCGGCCTCTATCCGTACAAGGAGTTGCATAATGTGAACCTGGCTGATCTTTCGTCGAAGAACTGGAAGGCGGATTACACCTTTGACAAATATTACACCATGCTCATCTCGGTTTTCCCGCCGAGAAAATTCAACGAGGAGCAGTCAATTGCCGAACGCATTGTGCACCACGGAACCTTGTCCAGCATAGAAAACGTAAACCCGCCGCCCGGACCTTATCCTTCGGACGCCATGCTGAAGGATTTCAGCAAATTTGCCACTGTTTTGGTTTTGCATGAAGGGATCTGGCGGGGCTATATCACCGAAAAAGGACTGAGCCTCCAAAATGCAGCGGATACCTGGCTCGACGCCTCGTTCTGCACCGGCAGCTTTATTCCGGCCGATGAAAACGAATTCAGACGTGTGATCGCGAAGGCGCATGACTTGGGAATGAAAATCATTCCCTATACGAGTCCCTTTTACTCGACCGCCCTGGGCAAGGATTTTCTGGGCCGGGCCGGCAAAATGCTGGCAAAATACGACCTCGACGGGATATATTTCGACGACATTTCGTATAACGATATTTTATACGCTTATGATATGATCCGGGAAACGAGGGCCATGTTGAAGGACAAAATAATCTATTATCACTGCACCCTGGGGGCGCTGTACAGCAGGTCTATTTATTGTCCGTTCGTGGATACCTACGCGGATTATATCCTGAGGGCGGAAAGCGGGGGCGGGTTTGACGACAGGTACATCCGTTACGTGATTTCCGGTTACAACATCAGCAACAGCATCGGGTATGTCTGCCACCACGGCTATAAGCCCGAATTCATCGAACAGATCATTGACAAGGCGCTGGCGGCCAGGGTGCGCTTTTATCTGGGCTCGCCCGCCACAGCCAGGGAGGAAGTCCTGCGCCGCCATTATTTTCCGAAATTGATGAAAAACCAATGATCCGCCGACGGTGCCGGGGAAAATATTTCATGAAGGCAGACTTATGATAAAATCCTTGTTGGAAAAAGTTGATTCGAAACGCATGGCGCACGATCTTTTCTACTTGTCAAAGAATCCGCTGCCGTTCCGGAAATTGAACTATACTTTGCCGGGACATGCGAAGAACACGTTGTACGAGGCTAATGACTTTATTGCGGAACAATTGACGCTTGCCGGCTGCCAAATCAGGATGGAGCCGGTCATGGTTCAAGCCTACCGCCGCGACGTCAATAAAAAACCATTGTCCTCCCACTACTCGCCTCCGAAGCCGGAGGATATCTGGTATACGGCGTATAATGTTTACGGGGTTCGGCGCGGCAAGTCGCGTCCGGAAGAAATCATCGTCGTCCTGGCGCATAATGACTCGCAAAGCTGGATCGATTCTCCCGGCGCGGCCGATAACGCGATCGGCACGGCGGGTGTTTTGGAGCTGGCCCGCGCGGTTTCTGGACATGAATTTGAGAGGACAATCTGGTTCCTTTTCTGTTCAGAAGAACATCCGCCGATGACGAGCTTGGCGGCGGCGAATATGGCCCGTGTGCGGGGCGATAAAATAACTGCCGTGTTCAACCTCGACGCCATTGGCGGGAAACCGGCGGATCAGGCCAAGGCCGGCCAAAAAACGAACGTCACGGTTTTTTCCACTCCGGAAGGGGAGCGGCTTGGCCGTCTGCTGGACGAGATGAACGAACGCTACCGGATCGGGCTGGAGCAGCGCATGCAGAGTGTTGGCGCGGCGATCAGCGACGAAGGGTCGTTTGTGAAGGCTGGATATCCTGCTGCCGTCTGCAACATCGGTTCCTGGCCTTACGGCGATCCGAATTATCACGCGGAACAGGATGTCCCGGAGTTGGTGGACATTGCCAACGCCGCAATGGTGGTCCAGGCCATACTGGCTGCCGTTGTAACCTTGGATGAATCTTGAATGTCTCTGAAGAAAGAAACACGCGCGATGGAGGTAAAATGGAAGCTATAAAAAAGGGCTTGGCGGCAATCCTGGCGCTGTTATTGATATTTACAACCTCATGCAGGCAGCCCCATGCACGGGTTGATCGACTGAGCGCCGCCGGTCATAGCGCAAAAGCCCCTAAAATTGCCTTTGCCATTAAGGTTGACACGCCTCCGGTTATCGACGCAAAACCTGATGATGCCTGCTGGAAAAACAAACGCGGAAATGATTTTTTTCCCGCGAACGTCAATAAGCCGCTCAAAAAACAATCGTCCCTCTCGCTCTGCTATGACAATGAAAAGCTTTATGTCATGATCGAGTGCAACGACCCTGATGCGCTGGAAATAAAAAAGAATCAAAAAAGTGATGCGGACAACCATTACGTGGTTATGATATTGATGCCTGGCACAAACGAATATTTCAGGTTTGCCGTCAATCCGGCAAACACGCAGTTCAGCTATAAAAAGAAAAAAAACAGCAACGGCGGTTTCGAGAAAGATGAGACGTTTAAGCCGGTTTGGGAATCCTCCGCCGGAATCGAGGAGGGGAAATGGACTGCGGAATTTGCCATACCGTTCAAAGAGCTGGAAACCTCCTGTCCGTCCGAGGGCAGCGTCTGGAAAGGCAATTTTTACCGTGAAGAGAAAAAAGACGACGAATACAGCTCTTATTTTCAGGCCGACCAGTCGTTTTATGATCCGGCCGCTTTCGGGAACATTGTTTTCGGCAATTTTTTGCAGACGCTGCGGAACGATCTTTTCCTTCTGGATAATAAGGCAAGCGAGGTCAAAACCGTCCTTACCGAATGCAATGCCGCCGATTTGATTCCGCGTCTTGATAAAGCAAAGGCCAAATTGCAGGATATGAAGGCAGGACTGCCGGACAGAATTACTGAAGAAAACAAATACAACAGGATAAGGGAAGAAATAACCAAGGCGGAGGGGGAAATTAAAGGCATCCTCTTTGATTGTTACGCCCTGAAAGACGGTTATTTTATTTGGCGGAAAAATTCGCTGGCTCCCCTTGGAAGGGAGAGGCTGCCCCTCAATATAAAAGAGGACATTAAAGAGGTAAACATGGTGATGGGCCGGAACGAGATAGAGATGTGTTCCCTCGTTATAGCCAATTTCAAGAAAAAAGCGCTCCTTGGTAGGGTGGTGGTGAGCAGGTTCAAGGATGGAAAGGGAAAGCTTCTGCCGCCTGATTTTATCAGCATGCGGGGGCCGGCCTTCATTGAAATGAAGGGGAACAGATTCGTTGACGATCCGTTGCCCGCCTTGAACGAGGTCAATGAAGTGGTGGCGCTGCCCAGAGAAAACAAGGAAGTGATTTTGTTTATCGATTCGTGGAAGCTGCAGCCGGGAGAATATTCGGGGATAGCGGACATCCGGCCATACGAGGGTACGAACAGCTTTCCGGTCAAGACCGTCAAACTCAATATTTCGGTCCTGCCCGTGGATTTGGGGAATGATCATTTGAAACTGCAGGTGTGGGAATTGGATAATTATGTGTGGACTGCGGAGAAATTAAGGGATTTTAATCTGAGAAGAGACGAGTTTAGTATAAGCAAGGAATTGTGGCCGGCGTATATAAAAGACATGGTTGCGCATCGTGTGAACGTTTTTCAGCCATCCTGCGTGTGGATTCCTTATCCGGTCATTGATGCCGCCACAAAAAAAATCACGGAACCGTTGAACCCGTCAAAGTTACAGTTTTTCGATTACATGCTTTCCCTGTACAAGCAATACGGAAAAAAGGGCACCATCATCAATTTCGGATCTTATCCCTCGCTTATCACCTTAAATATTGAAAAAAAGGGATTGCGTTTCCCGAGCCCGGAATGGAAGGATGCCTTGAGAATTTATTACAAGGCTTTGATCGATCATATAAAGAGCAGGGGATTTACCGAGGATGATCTGATGTTTTATCCTTATGATGAAATCAACAATACCGGTAACACGGCGGAAGATTTGAAAAAATTCTGCGAAGAAGTAAAGATCATGAAGGAAATCAGCCCGAAAATAAAAGTATTTCTGACCATAAGCGGCACCGGATCGACAAAGGAGGAATTGAAACATTTGGAAGACGCCTTGCAGGTTGCCGCTTCCCGGGTCGACGTTTGGTGTCCCTATTTCAGTTGTATAGACTCCAAATATTTCGATTTTATCAGAAACAGCCGGAAGCCGATCTGGTCGTACGCAAACGTCGGCTACAGCAGCCAGCGGGGCATACCGCTGAATATTGAAAAATACGGCTGGCTGGCATGGTCCAAAGGGCTTCAGGGCATAGGTTCGTGGTCGTATAATTGCTGGATCAGCGACGGCTGGGATGATTTTGACAACTTTGCTTCATCTGCGGCGGACGCAAAACGCAGCGCCGAAGCCTATGTTTATTGGGGGCCAAAAGGTCCGGTTACCTCGCGGCGTTGGGAGGCAATGCGGGAGGCCATGGAGGACCATGAGCTGCTTTATGTGTTTAAATCCGCGCTGGACAAGGCTAAGGAAAAGAAGATTGACGTTGCCGAAACCGGGAAATGGCTGAAGGACTCTGTGGATAAGATTTTGAACTGTGACGATCCCGACGTTGTCTACGGGGGTAAAATTGAGATCCTCAAGGAGATTGTGAAATTGCAATATTGAATGGATCTTTTCCGGATTAATCTTGTTTTCTAAAAAAAATGTACAAAACTTGTTTGTTCGTCAAATTAAATCCAGGGTTTTAAACCTGGCTCAAAAATTTCATGATGTGGAGCTGCTTCGCATGAACAAAAATATTTTTCACATGGGAATTTTTAGATTATGTCTGACGCTGGTATGCCTTTTCTGGCTGGTTGGCATTAGCGGGCGGGCGGGCGAGCATTATGTCACTCCGGCCGGCGGTTACGGCACAAATAATCCTCCTTATACCAATTGGGCTGATGCGGCCACCAACATTCAGTGGGCGATGGATGTTGCCACCAACGGCGACATGGTCTGGGTGACCAACGGAACGTATTACCTGACCAACCAGATTACGATTACGAACCGGGTCACTGTGCGCAGCATGAACGGCTATAGCAACACCGTCATTTTTGGAAACGGAGCGAACCGTTGCTTTTTCATGACCAACGGGCTTTCGTCGCTTAACGGCCTTACGATTACCAACGGCTATGCGGGTTCGAATGATTACTTTGGCCGCGGCGGCGGAGTGCTGGCTTACGGACCAAGATGCGGAATTTACAACTGCCTGATAACCGGCAACCGTTCGGATACGACAAATCGCGGCGAAGGCGGCGGCGGACTTTACCTGTACAACAGTTGCACCGTTGCGGTCTGCATTATCAGAGGAAACTCCTCCAGAAGGGAAGCCGGCGGAATAGACGCGCAATCTTCCTGCATTATCAGCAACTGTATTATTGATTCGAATATTGCCAGCAATCGCGGCGGCGGGATGTGGAGTCAACAAAGCGTCACTTGCCTGGATAGTCAATTTATCAGCAATAAGGCTTATGCATCGGTTGACACCACTTACGGCGGCGGCGGTGCGTACCACGCCGCCGCGTTTGCCATGTTTTCCAATTGCCTGTTCAACGGCAATTGGAGCGCTTATTTGGGAGGGGGAATATTTTTTCCGCAGTCGGCCGGCATGGTGGTTGATTGCATTTTCACCAATAACAGCGCCCTGAATTTGGCGGGTTCCGACGGATACGGCGGGGCGTTTGCCCTGCTAGCTTTCAGCGGCGGCAACATAGTAACTGCGCTTAACTGTCAAATAGTAAACAACAGTTCCTTTGCCGGCGGCGGGGTTAACATCAACAGCGGCGGATACATACTCAATTGTCTTTTAAAAAACAACAGCGCCTCGGACGGCGGCGCCATGAAGATCACCGGCATGAATGATTATGGCGGATATGTCAGCGCTTGCACGATCGTAAGCAATACGGCCGGCCGGGCCGCGGCGATTTCATTCTTATATGGTCCCACCGCCAGCAGCAATTCCGTGTATGATTGCGTGATCTGGGGAAACAATTCGACGAACAACGATTGGCCGGTGATTTGGGCCGGCACGAACGCCTTCTGGTACACCTGCATGAATTCCACAAATTTCTTGGCCAATCGCGGCAACATCACCAACGACCCGCTGTTCATCGACTTTGCGGGTGGCAATTACCGGTTGAACGCCAACTCGCCCTGCGTTAACACGGGCACAAACCAATCATGGATGACAAACGCGCTTGATCTGGACGGCCGCCCGCGCATCCGTTACGGCACTGTGGACATGGGAGCGTATGAAGTCCTTTACCGGGGCACGTTTTATACCGTGCCTTAACGATCCTTCACCATCAAAACATTCGGCGCTTCGACTTAGCGGTGCGGTTATCATGCTAAAACGATATATCAAGGAGTAATTCATACAAAAAGCGGAAGGAGGAGCCCCATGCCCGACCGGCAAATTACAAAACTGGAATCCGAATATTGGCCGTATGCGTTTTGGACCGAGAAAACCGATCCGGCGACAGGCCGAGTTGTCCCAGGATATGGCTCGAATGCAATTTTCCGTTTCCCAAGACCGGTGATGCTCAAGGCCATGGAGTTGGATGCTTTCAGGCAGGGGGGAGACGTTCTAAAGCCGGAAAGCGTTGTAATTGAAACTTTTCGCGGCCAGGAGACGACAGGAGAAAAGTTATTCGCGGGGCCGCTGGATTGGCGGGATGAAAAATGCAAAGTTGAATTTTCCAGTTCAGCATACGTTTTGGCGGTAAGCATGCGTTGTGACAGGAAAACGCCTGTCAGTCATTTAAACATCTCTGCGTGGGATCCGGCTGAATGGAATATTCCCTTCAATTTTTTGAAAAACACGCGATGGTACGGAAGTTACGAGGAAATTCCGGAATTGTATATACCGGTTTGCCCTGAATTGCGGATTGGAAAGCTGGCGCCGCGCTCTTCCTCAGCAGTGGAAATCCGGCAAGACGGCATGTTTGTCCATTTTAAAAGCAGGTATCTCAGAATTTCATTTTCATTGAAACGCCCGCTGATTTCGCATTTGAGCTGGGACGCGTTCGGCGAACATGCGTCCGGGAAAAATTTTCTGGCAAATTACCTGCCTTGCCATGGCAGCGGACCATGGGCGCTAGACTTGATTGAAGGAAATCCGCCATTTCACTGGGGAGGGCGGGTTGACGTTGAAGGCAATCGAATCATATATCACGATCTGACGTGCCGTGAAGGTCTGATCCTGGATATTGAGTTTGAAATTCAGGAAAAGGGCATGACAGCGAGGATTACGCAGCATTGCGTTGCTCAGACGACCTTGCTGGAGGCTGCAGCCTGGCGCTTTGTGTGGGATGCTCACGACACTGGCAGCGTCAGCACGCTGGCCAGACCGACCCATGGCGCGCATCGAAATGGTTACACGGAAGCAATGGGCGGCTGGCATATTTCCAATAAAGGCGTTTTAACTTTTGAAGTAAAATCCGGTCCTCATCCCGTGCTTTTGCATACCGAGAACACCGGTTTTTTCGGTAAAGCCCCTGCTTGGAATTATGGCGGGTTCGGCCGGCGGTATATATTTTCGCAAATCCAAATTGGCGCACGCCCCGAGCCTTTCGGCCCGGTTACCCTGCTGTCCGGAACCCATACGGCCGAGATGCGTTTCACGGTTGATAATGTTGAGCCGCTGGCGCCGGATAGCGTGTCGGCGCATGTCGGACTTCGCCGGGCATGGGGCTCGGGATTTTTATTCCGTCCGGAACAGAGCGGTTTTGCCAATAACAGCCATAGCGCACTGGCGGTCAACTGCCTGCACGGGACAGCGGATATGGCGGTTTATACTTCAAGGAAGCATCCCCTGCCGGATATGATGGAACTGCTGCGATACACAACCGGGCTTGTCTTGAAAAAAGGTGGCCCGCATTATGGAAGTCAATTCGATTTCCACCATGACTCTGCGCCGGCGCTGATAATTGCGACGGGCAGGATTTTCCAGGCCGGATATGATAAAAAATGGCTGAAGGACATATGGCCATGCCTGAAAACCGCCATAGACCATATTCTGGGTAATCTTGATAAGACAGGAATGTACACGGCTCGGTTTCATTCCGGCAATTCCGGAGACGGCGCCGGCAGCGGCGGTTCGAATGCATGGGACGACATTGCATTCGGTCATCATGATGGCTATTCGGCTGCGCTTGCCTACCGTGCGTTGTATAATGCCGCAGCCATGGCCATATCCGCAGGGCAGAAGGACATTGCCCAACGCTGTCTTGAGGCGGCTCCTGTTTTGAAACAGGCGTATGTTAA
>Ga0209749_1001459_pt1 | contig 20769 bp, 22 predicted proteins | sample EPASupsiteSAE347_FD_187267 | JGI IMG/M metagenome (GOLD analysis project Ga0209749, IMG submission 187267) | Bioremediated contaminated groundwater from EPA Superfund site, New Mexico - Sample SAE3-47 (SPAdes) (version 2) | ecosystem: Environmental > Aquatic > Deep subsurface > Groundwater >... | reverse complement strand
CTCTGGCTATTATTGGCGGCGCAAAACTGACCACCAAATTACCGCTCATCAATCGCTTACTCACCACAACCGATACCATAGCACTTTTGCCACCGCTTTCACTCGCCTTTGCCCATGCACGTAATATGCCCACCGGTTCAACATTGATCGATCTAAACCATCGTGAAATGGTAAATGCCATACTGACCAACGCACAAAAAAATCATGTGCCTATTGTACTACCAATTGATTATGTCATATCGTCTAATGGGTGGCCAGGCCCCTACAGCACCGTTGATGCAGCACAGCTCAAACCAGATCATATGGTAATCACTATTGGCCCGCGCACCCAAACAATTATGCAACAATACCTGAGTAAATCACGCACAATAATTTTTAACGGCCATGCGGGTGACATGATATACCCACAAACATGCGCTCCTATGAACGATATTTTTAAAGCCATGTGTAACCGCAACAATGCGTATACACTTGTCACTGGCGGCGATTCCGTTGCGCTTCTTGAGCATTTTAAGCTTATACATTGCATAAAATTCTGCTCGACGGGTGGCGGCGCAAGTATTGCGTATTTAAGTGGACATTCGCTGGTTGGTCTTAAGCCATTTTGTTAAAACGAAATATTATTTTAATACATAAAATAACTGGCCCGCGCAAAGCGGACCAGTTATAATGTAAATCTTTTGTTCTTATACTTTAGGAGCAACAGGCGCAGCTACCGTTTTTGCCACTTCAGCTGACTTCTTTGCTCGCGGTGCGCGAGGTGTTCGTCCTTTCTTTACAACAGTAGTTTTGGCGGGTGTCGCTGTTTTTTCATGTTTTTTGCATCCGGAACCCGCAACCATAAGTCCTGCCACAACAAGCATCAGTAATACGCGTTTCATAACTATCCCTTTCTAAAACGCCTCATCTCTCCATAACCCTAGCATATATTAAATATACCAGGCAACTATTTCTTTTTGGTACTACGGCGCTGCTTAAAGCTCGCACTCTTATGCTGTTTGCTTCTATCAGTGGCCGCCTGAGGATATTCCATAAATCCAGCGGTTAATTTTTTAAACTGCGCATTACGATATTCGACCGTCTTTTTGCGCGTGTTAAAACGTGATCTCTGCGTCTTCATTCTCTCTCCCGTTATGTCAGCGAATAGCACAAAACCCAAGAACATACAGCGTATTCATAAAATGCTCATCAAACGTTTCATCAGCAAGATCTGCTTTTTCGTATACGATCAAACCCTCGTTGTAATATTTTAAATGCCAATTACACCATGCTGGATTAACAAACCCCAACGAAGGTGCAAGTTCTTTTACCACATCATCATATACATGATTGTTGCGAATAATACTATCACGCTGAATACCACGCACCTGATTATTAAACAGCGACTCGTGCATAAACTTACTAAACGATGCGGGATCTTGCCACATATTTTCGTGCGCGTTATATGCCTCATTGCGACAAAATCCGGCCACGCCTTTGCATGAATTAAAATCAGGGTTATCAACAAAGTATGCTGCCCGAATAATATTAAAGCAATTTTCGCTACAGATATCCTGCAGCACAAATTCGGGTATGTTATCACGCTCGTACAACGAAAGTATTTTGCGCGGTAAACTACTTAAACACTCTAATACATACTTATGGCGATTCTCATCTTTTTTGCCAACCATTCCGTTCTCCCTTACAACCAGCATGTTGCTCATATCACCGTTAGCATACCAGATGAAGTTACGAAAAATCAATAACACATAAAATCTTGAGAAAAATACTCCTACTATGCTAAAGTACAAACAAAAAGGGAACAGCATCGTGCGTTTTATCGTACTGTTTTACGGAGTATTTTTCCCAATAGTTGTACACGCAACACGTTCGATACATCGCATAAACACTGAAGAACTCCCAACCATAACCGTTTCCAGTACGCAAAATCCAACACCCTACAAACTTATGGATACTAACCTCAGGCCAGTGCCATTACTTCACATTTTTGATAAAAAACACTTTATGGAAAACCTGCTTCCAAAAACTCCCATAGAAATAGACACCCAAAAAATCGACACAATCGTAATTAATACACTTGCTAATGAACTCTTAAACGAGATCGATCAGAAACATAAAACGTATAAAAACTTTACCATACTTAAGCAAAGTGGCTTTGTTCGTTACAAAAAAAGTGGTCTTCTTATTGTAAAATTTAAAGATTATCCATTGGTACTCAAACTTTTTATCGAACCGCCAGAAAGCTTTGTTAATCCATACGACAAAGGCTTTGAGGCAACAAACTTTTTTATAGCAGGCGGCGCCATGCGCCACACGCTTGGTTTTACTCGTCTTAAAACACGTATGTATGTACAGCAAAAAATACTAGAGTCACCAATATGGCGCGACAAAATTATTATGCCGCGTAAATGGTTTTGGCTCCCAGCATCACCCGTCTGGCTCACCATAAAAACTCATAATATCGGGAAAAAAGCTGAGGATGCCATACAACTTCCCGCCATCTACGGCGTTATCGCCGAAGAACTGCACAGAGATCCAACAAAAAAAACTGATTACAACGAACTCATGAGTCTCTCACGATTTTTAGAACATCGTATTGATCCCCATACAAAAAATTTTTTTATCGAAAAAAATACCGGCAAAATTGCCCTTATTGATACTGAACTGTTTCCTATTATTCTTGGCTTTGATGCGCCTATAAAGCCACAATCAACCCATATTAAATGGTATCTCTATTTAGCGGGTAAATACGTAAAAGAAAAATTATTCACACCCAAAAACAAACGCCAAGAACGAAAAACAAACATTACACACTATTACGTCGATACCAGGAATCCTACAGCGCCAGCGATCGCTCAACCCGCTCAACAATAGCACGCACACGCGCATCAGCAGGCGCCATTTTTTGAATCTTATCAATAGCATGCGAAACGGTCGAATGATCATTGCGGCGCAAAAAGCTCCCAATTTCTTGCAACGAAGCTTCAGAAAACTTTTTCATAAGAAACATCGCAACCTGCCGTACTAACACCACATCTTTATTGCGCGAACGGTTCCGCAACTGCGTTGCCGAATATTGGCTCGCCTTAATCACACACGCAAAAATATCATCCAACGAATGCGCCCGTTTTTGTACCGCAAGTTGTGGCCGCTGAAGTACCTTTTTTACCAAATCAACCTGTACTGCTTGTCCCGTCAGTGATGCAAACGCATATAACCGCACCAACATCCCTTCCAGCTCACGAATATTACACAACGGTTGCTGCGCGATATAATCAGCAACATCATCAGTCAACATATGCCCCATACCGTCAGCCTTACGCTTTAAAATAGCTATTTTTTCCTCTACCGTTGGCTTTTGAATATCAGTAATGAGACCACAGGCAAAACGTGAACGCAGCCGTTCCGCTATGCCGTGCATCTGACTTGGATACGTATCACTTGAAAAAACAATTTGTTTTGACGATTCGTACAACGAATTAAAAATATGAAAAAAAGCTTCTTGTGTCTGTTCTTTGTGCGCAATAAACTGAATATCATCAATCAAAAGAACATCAACGGCACGATATTTGTCTTTGAACAAATCAACTTTATCAAAACGAATAGCATGAATAAATTCACTCACAAAGCGATCTGCCGACTGATATAAAACACTCAGCTTTCGATATTTTTTTTTGATGCCATTGCCAATTGCATTCAACAAATGCGTTTTTCCAAGGCCGGACGCTCCGTACACAAAAAGTGGATTATACGCAAAACCAGGCCGCTCAGTTACCGCATGTGCCGCAGCATATGAAAGCGAATTACTTGGCCCCACCACAAATGTATCAAACTGATACGTATTGTTTATCGTCTGATTTTTTCTAGCATCGGCCTGTTCACGTTCTTCAATAAGTAATCGCGCAGGAACGACTACTGTTGCAGTCTGAGTTTGTGCTTCTTTGTCCAAAAAACATACCTGAATAGATTCAACGGCAAACAAACGCGCCAAGTGTTCATCAAACAGCGCGCGATAATGGTTGACAACCCAATCACGCACAAACGTATTGGGCGCACGTATATAAGCAGTGCGCGAAGTTTCATCCCAACGCTCGAGCACCAAGGCCTTGAGCCATGTCTCAACCACACGGCTACCAACCTCTTGTCGAATAATAGCTAAAAAATCTTGCCAGATTTGCGCTATCGTCACCATATTACCTACAATTGCACAATTTGAATCACTTGCTAAGCTAATGACCTGTATATAATCAGGTACTAGCAGTATAGCAATGAAAAAAATTTTTGTTCTAGGAACTCTTATAGCCTTAAGCGGATGCGGCAGTGGCATGCATAAATCACATCAGCTTGCGCGAAATTTTTTCACACAAGCGTCACTTGAAGTAAACAACTACCAACAAAAAAATGACAGCAACGCATTACGCAAAGCACTCAATAATATTGATCAAGCACTCACATTACACTGCACCCCACGCGCACAAGGTCTTAAGGCAACAATATTATACCAGCTCGGCAAGCTCGAGGAAAGCAAAAAACTTTTTGAAGAACTATTACTCAACAAAACAATCTCAAAAGCAAAACGTGCCGACGCGTTCAATAATTACGCCACGGTACTCTATCAGCTCGGGCAGGAAGAAGAAGCACGACGCATCTGGCATGAACTCATTAATAATCCTCATTACGTCAGTCCAGAACTTGCATATTTCAATCTGGGCTATACTTGTTTAAATGAAGCTGCAAAAGCTCACGCACAACAAAAAACAGATGACGCAAAACAACGCCTTGAAGAATCACTTGTACACTTCAAACATGCATTGGCAATCTCAAAAGAATATGTCGACGCGCTCTTTTTTATGGGCCAGGCGCACCTCGCGCTCGCTCAATATGAACAAGCGCGGGATTGTTACAGCACCATATTGGCCATAAATCCAGAGCACCAAACAAGCCTACAAATGCTCCAGTACAGCGAAAAGCTTATTAATACATCACCAGAAAAAATCGAAAAAAAGATTTAGGCCCGATTGGATTTTACTGAACTGCAGCTACCAACGCGAGAAAATTTGCCAAAAATCAGCACGCTAGACCTGCCTCAGGTAGCATACCGAAAGGTGCTGATGATAGTAGCTCCTGTTTTTCTAGGGATCTCATTTGACAATCCTTCCATCCCAAGCATTGTTTAGCAGTTCTGTGATATAATTCAATATTCCATCGTATTTTATATATGTTGATCAGATCAATCTAAGGCTTATGCAGCTCTTTCAAACACTCCCAGTATTCATACAAACAGCAATAATTACGGGTGATTATTAAGGACAAAAAGTACGGTTTGGCAGAAAGCAGTCCAAGAACTGCTGGACAGAATGATCCTATCTGGTACACTAAAGACAATCGAACATTGAGATAAGGGTACATGTGATGGTTGAAAAAAAATCAGCATCGAAAACGCAAATTACTAAGCCTCGTAAGCCTGCCGTTAAAAAATCGGTAGTCAAGGCAGTAAAAAAGACAGATTCTACAACTCAGGATTATGCTATCTTCAAAAATGGCGGCAAGCAGTACCAGGCAATTACAGGAAAAACACTTGCTCTTGAAAAGATAACAGGCGAACCTGGCGAAAAAATCGTGTTCAACGAAGTATTACTCAAAAAAACAGGTGAAAAAGTAGAAATTGGCACTCCTCATGTGGCCAACGCTACGATTAAAGCTTCAATCATCAAGCATGATAAAAGCCCCAAAGTTATCATATTCCACTTCAAGCGTCGTAAAAAGTCACGCGTTAAAAAGGGACACCGTCAACCATTAACGATTGTTCGCATTGAAGCCATTTAAAAATTACGGTTATTAAGTTTAAGAGTTTGCGTGATTGATTGTATTTAGATTGAGCCAATTGGACCGCTGTATGGATTGGTCATTTCGGTTATTCGCAATGTACCAGCTTCATCTGATGTACTCTACATGAGCAAGCTTTTGGAGGGCTTTGGTGCTCAGATTAATTTTGTACAAGCTCCAGTAAGCAGCTCATCAACGCGCTAATTACGCTTTAACGCTACGAATCTATCTATCGCGGCACACAAACCCGCCACAATCGTATCCCGTACTGATTGATCTTGCAATAAACGTGCATCTTGTTGATTGCTAATAAAAAAAAGTTCAACTAACACTGCCGGGCACTCGCACCCAACTAACGTTTGCAACATGCCGTGCTTGACTCCACGATCAACAATGCCCGGTATGGGCATTGCAACCAGCTGTTCATGAATAAATCGTGCAAGCAGCTCACTTCGATCAGTACTGTACAGCGTCTCAATACCACGAGCTTCTTGATTTGGTGCATGGTTATTATGCAGCGAAATAAGCAAACATGCATGATGCTTGTTTGCAAATGATGTGCGCTCATCCAACAAAACAGTACGATCACTATCACGCGTTAACAGAACACGATAGCCCCGAGCGCTCAGACACGCATGCAACTGTTTGCCAAGCGCAAGCGTAATCTGCTTTTCAACCGTTCCTGCAAGCCCACACGCGCCAGATTGCTCACCACCATGCCCACAATCAATAACAATCACCGGCGTTTGAATGACAGGTTTTGCAACTGACCCCAAGCGCCGACACGTCAACGTCGTTGTTGGAATACCATGCCAATTTTTTTGCTGGTCAACCTGCACCCGCATTGTACCACGCGGATATACAAATTGGCACACCATATCGCTACCAGCACGCGTACACGTCAAACGATACCCCTTAGTTGCACGTTGCGCAATGCGATTAATAACGGATGGACATGTGGCACGCGTTTTTGAAAAAAAAACTCGTGCACAATCACGACCGCCATTATCACGCCGCATCCGTATCCGTACCGGCATCAACGTATCAGAGTAAAAAACAAGTGAATCTGATTTAACACCCTGGTGCAAAAAAGAATCGGTAATAATCGCACAAAAGCACTGTTGAGCCAAAAGTACTAACATCCCTAGTCTAGCCGTCATTCCCCTATCCCCCGACAACTCTGCCCTAGCTTAAAAAGTTTTCATACACAAAAACAAGAGTTTTTTCCAGAGCTCTTGTAAACCGGGAATTACCCTGCTTATAGTAAAAACACAAGAGGGGAAACAAAGATGAAACGATTACTCTTTTTAAGTATATTGTTATACCTCAACGCACAACAATCGTGGCAATTGGGTATAGAACATATTGGCCAACACCTTACACCATTTAAAAATAAAAATATTGCGCTCGTTGTCAATCAATGCAGCATAACGCAACAGGGAACACGCACATTAGATATTTTGCGCAAGAAGGGTTTCAGGATAACCTGCCTATTAGCACCGGAGCATGGTTTTTCAGGAACTATTACTGCAGGCGAAAACGTACCAGACCAAATAAGCTCTAGTATTGGTATACCAATACAGAGCTTATACCGTGAAGGAACGCACCATGTTGCACCTGATTTGTTCAACAATATCGACGCAATCTTTTTTGATTTACCCCATTGCGGCATGCGTCACTATACGTATATATCAACACTTGAGAAGCTACTCGAACATGCAGCCTCATACCATATTCCCCTAGTAGTTTTTGATCGCCCAAATCCACTCGGCGCGATTATTGAAGGGCCACTCGTTGAACCTGATTTGCGTTCGTTCATTTCGATTGCACCTCTACCACTCCGCTATGGACTGACCATGGGTGAACTGGCCCGCTACTTTAACCAATTTGTGCTCAAAGAACCAGCACAACTCACCGTTATTCCACTGCATACATACACGCGAAAATATATGCACCCAGAGCTTAAAAAACCACTTTCACCAAACATACCAACACTGCAATCTTGTTATGGCTACAGCTTTTTAGGCTTACTCGAAGAGATATACCCATTTTTTGCTGGCAGCAACACCAAAAAGCCATTTAGATACCTATTGTTGCCAGAAAAGATTTCGCTTAATCCAAAAATGTGGTCAGATATCGCCTTGCTTCTCAAACGATATACCATAACCAGCAAGCCGGTGCGCCTTTACCAAGAAAAAAACCGTACATGGTATCGTGGGCTCGAGCTTGTCTTTCATGAAATTATAGCCGTACGATCGTTTTCGTTACTTTTAGAACTTTTACGTACGTGTACACGCTATGGCATCAACTTTAAGATGAGTCCTTCGTTTGACAAAGCTATTGGCACACGTATCGTACAAAAATATCTTAATAACACGTATCCATACGAATCGCTCGCTCGCGCCACAAACAACGCTCTCATACGTTTTTACAAACAAGCACGCTGTTGTTTTTTATACAAACCAGATCCCGTATTAAGATTGCTTAATAATCAATCAACACACGGCTCAACAACATATGCCAATCGATACGAACGTTCCCATGCTGCCAAAAAATCATCAATTGCATAACTGTGCGCAACCTCATGGCGTGATACAAACGCAGGATCATGTACCAATACCCGTTTATGTGATTCATCCCATCCAACAACAACGAGAAGGTGCCCATCAGCATACGTTCTACCAGCAGGCATGCCACGCAGCGCACCGCGTACACTCACTACCACCGGAAGACGATTACGCAAAAATCCATACAAATGCGCAAATGAATTAAGCCGCGCCACAGCAAAATAGTATCGCCCATCAACACGTTCAAATGCATGCGCGGTATTAAACGGCCAACTTCCATATGATTTTAGCCCACCATCAAACACTCCACGTGCAAATGTATACGGATCAATTGGTCGCTTTAACAAATACGAAAGAACCATAGAAAGCGAAGTCGGCGAACACATACGATCACGGTCAGCATGATCAATTTCCATTTGCGAAAATTGCGGTACTTTATCAATAATCAACGATGGAAAAGAAAAAAACTTACCCTTACCCACTTCTGAAGAAAATTTTTGATAATCGGCAGCCGAAATCATAACACGTGCAATATCCGTAAGTTTTGCTCCTGCATGCGCCTCAATTTTAACACGACATTCATGCGCAAGCGTACCAGAAGGCATTTCAAAGCGCACATAGCAAAACGACGGATCATCAGAAAACAACTGCTCAAAAGAGCGTTGCTCGCCCGCACCCCATAAAGCAAGCTTGTACCACTCACTCCAACGACGTGCGCCTTGTGTACGAACCTGCACATAAAAGATAAAGTAGCCACGCGCAGGTCGATATGCATTCCACGAAAAAATAAGTTGCGATGCCGGCATCGGCAACACACGATCAAAGGTAATCGCATAGTGCTCTTCAGGCAACTCAGCAACTGCATGCGCAACATCAAGCGCATATAATGCAGCCCACCCCTGTGCATTCAGGTAAGATCCGGTAGTTATTGACAAGAGCGCAACAGCAACCCTAGTATTTTTCATAGCCCCCCCTGACCTATCACTATTTAATCTATCATTTTTGACACTTTTTGATCAAACTTTTTTAAAATTTTTGCCAAATAAGAGTTTTGTAGCGCATTTTTTTGTGTAAAAATAATAGTTTTTTAAGATATATTCGCGCTATACTACAAATCACAGGAGGATATCTATGAAAAGGATCATACGCGTACTGCTTATCTGCCTGATCGTTATAACGCAAAAGGCCCAAGAAGCTATCTGTACTGTTTCGGTAGCAAATCTTATGGGCGATCATCCAGATATACATAAACCCTGCCAAGATCTTCTTAATGGCCCAGCATCACAGATAAAACGGATTAATCAGCTTATTTTCAATGAACGTGTTACTATTTTGGAAGAACGCTATGGCGCATATCGTATATTTGTTCCCGATCATGGGTACGGAACACACAAAAACAAAATCATTCATCATGAGTATTGGGTAGCAAGTAATGCCATAACGCCACTTGATGAGCTTCAGGACACCCAGGCCATACCACCAAAGAGCAGCAATAATAAAACAATAACACTCACAAAACCATTTAATGATCGCACGTACCATCGCCTCTACTCACTCGGCACCCGCTTCGTGATTGATAGCACACAAAATAAAGACAACTCCATACGCGTGTTACTCATCACGCCAAAGCTTAAAACGGGGCATATCTATATTCCCAAAGATCACACGGTTCACACTGATAACCTAAACATACAGGAAAAAATAGATCTCTTTATCAAAATATTGGAAGATGTTGCTGAACAATCAAATAGTTACGTCCCATACGTATGGGGCGGAAATAGCTTTGTAAAGATATACAAAAATGGTAGCGTGACACTGGTTAAGGCAACCGGAACATGTACGGCACAACCACCGGCAAAAAATATACCCAACAGCGGCTTTGATTGTGCATCACTCATACACCGCGTCGCACAAACAGCAGGCATACCATTACACGTAAAAAATAGTTCGGGAATTAAAAATGTTCTAAAACCTCTAGCCTTAGGCGAGAGCGTTGAAAACGGTGATTTAATCTATATACCTGGACATATCATCACATTGGTTGATACAAATACCGGCATGTGTGTTGAAGCACGAACTCAGAGCCACGGATACGGATATGTACAACACATAAGCCTTGCAGAACTGTTTAAAGAAATATTAAACAGTAACACGCTCATGCGATATCACCACACCAAAAAACCGGCAAGCAGGCTGGACAGCACGGGCGAAATAATACGCACCGTACCAATAACGATACTTAAAATACGCTCAGCATTTGAGATGACAAACGAAAGTGCGCCTGGCAGGAGTTGAACCTGCGACCTACAGATTAGGAATCTGTCGCTCTATCCACCTGAGCTACAGGCGCATAATTATATTATTTAGGCTACCCCAAAAAAAACCTTTTGTGAAAAAACTCCCACCTTCAAATTTGGCACATTCAACCCCGAAGTGCATAATCTAGATGTATACCAGTGTTCGCAAATAAGATCTCATGCGGTGTTTGAAAATTCAAAGATTTTCTCGGTCGTGTATTGAGAAGGCACTCAACGTCTTTTACTTCAATATAAAGCTGAACCTCCAAAGTCATTGTTTTCCACAGTTTCTCCCAAGCTTTCTGATTATGGTTTAAATATCAACTCCAATAGCCTTTGCTATAAAAAGTTTGCTGTCTCCTCTTTTCATCTTACACGATTCCTGGCTACTTTTGATTTTTAACTAATGCACTTCAGAATTGAATTTAGGGATCAATTTCACAAAAAGACTGTTTTTGCTTATACTTGTTGTATATAAAGTATAAAAAGTATGAATATAAAAGCCGGCCTAGTCGGTTTGCCCAATGTAGGGAAATCGACGTTATTTAATGCACTCACAAAAGCAGGGGTTCCCGCAGAGAACTACCCTTTTTGTACCATCGATCCACACGTCGCCATCACACACGTACCAGATGAGCGACTTGAAAAGCTTACTGCTCTTTACAAATCAAAAAAGATCGTGTCAGCCGATATGATGTTTGTCGATATCGCAGGACTCGTTAAAGGCGCCTCTCAAGGTGAAGGTCTAGGCAACCAATTTTTGAGCCACATTCGTGAAGTTAATCTGATTATTCATGTACTACGTTGTTTTGAAAATCCAAATATTGTACACACAAGTAGCACCATAGATCCACTTTCAGATTTAGAAATCATTCAACAAGAACTGATGCTCAAAGATGTTGAATCTATTCAAAAACGTCTTGAAAAAATAGAGTCTTTAGCCAAAGCGGCGCAACAAAAACCTGCTGAAAAAAAACAGCTCGAAGCAGAACGGGAACTTCTTAATCGCATTTTCAATGCCATAAATAACTTTGATACCACAGCTATAAAAAGCATATTAGATACAACAACCGTACAAACCGTGCCACTGTTAAGCACAAAAAATTTTATCATAGTAGCCAATCTTGATGAAGAACATGTTAGCCAACAACAGCGACAAGAAAACAAGCATTATCAAGAACTGATAAAAAAATTTGGCACATCACGCGTTATACCATTATGTGTCAAGCTTGAGCAAGAACTTAGCGAACTCCCACAAGAACAAGCTCAGCAACTCATGGACGAATTAAACATGCATGAATCGGGACTAACACATATTATCAGCACAAGCTACCGCGAATTAGGCATGATCACATTTTTCACGTGCGGTCCACAAGAAACGCACGCCTGGCCCATACCCAAAGGGATAACAATTCGACAGGCAGCGGGTGAAATCCACTCAGACTTTGAACGCGGGTTTATCTGTGCAGAAGTATATAATTATACAGACGTCATTGCACTCGGATCAGAACAAAAAGTAAAAGAATCAGGCAGAGCTCGCACCGAAGGCAGTGGCGATATCGTCCAGGATGGCGATATCGTACTCATCAAGTTCAACATTTAACCAGCGCACTTAAAGAAGATCCAGTAATTTTTGAAGAGCTTTAGGCTCATCGGTATGTTCAAGCGCACGCTGAATACCGGCTTTATAAAAAGCAGTCAAACGATCGTAGATAGACGCCAATATATCAGCGCACTTTTTCAAAACGGCAGTATCTTCTTGTTGCACGCGCTCATCATCACAAAAAGAAAAAACAGGTAATATTTTTTTATCAATAACACGTAAAAACTCAGCCGAACCGATTGTTGCTTGATCAAACACAAAATATGATTCTTCTACTTGTTCGTACAAAGACTTAATAAGTCTTTTACAAGCGTCGCGAACTTGAACCAAAAGTTTTAGCGCAGCTTTTGCGCGTATCTGATCGATGGTATATTCAAAATCAGCATGCGTTTTTTGTATCCGCTGCACAAGCTGCGCAACATCATATTCGCCTGCAGCAATTTTTTGTTGTTCATAGGTAGCCTGATCAATAATTTTTCCATCAATCAAAAACTCTTTAGTAACATCAGCACCGTCAAAAGAAATTTTGAATGTAAACGTCTTTTCACCCAACTGCTCAACGCGGTGATATGAACCAGATTCATGAACATCCGCCTTAAGCATCATCAAGGGCACAAACAACACAAAGACTATAGGCAATTTTCGCATCATAATTTCCGACTAAAAGCGCGTTACGATTATATCCTGCAAAACATCACTGTTATACTTTTCAAGAGCGTCGTTAAATTTATCTTCACGGAGTTTATTTATAACATCTTTACGCCGCTCATCAAAAGTAAGCTGACGCGGCTTAACGTCTTTTTTTAATCTATATAATTGCCATCCCTGATTTGTCTCAATCGCCTTAACTTGATCTATACTCATGTCTCTAACGAATTGTTTATCAGCTGCCAATTGACTGTACAGTACATCAAAAGGCTCGCTCCATATAATATCTCCATTATATGAACCATCTTCCAATGCCTGTTTGATATCGTCATAATCACCATCGTATGGCACAAGCGCAGTTTGTAGATAAAAAATTCCCTCTTGGTACTGTGGATGAGCGTTAACATACGCACGCACCTCCTGCTCACTGGTACTCAACATCGTATGAACTTCAGCCTCAGTAGCAGAATTTGCGCGATACAAACGTTTTAAATCTTCATAAAATTCATCAAGCGAATCATAGCCAAATGATTTTGCTTGCACGGCAAGTGTTTCACGCGAAACATCCTGGCCGTGTGCCATAGTATGTAAATAGCGATCAACATCATCTTTATCTATCGTTATACCCAATTTATCACCACGCTGATCTTTGGCACATTCAAGAACAAGATCATCAAGCGTATGTAAAGTCCCATCAAATGAACGACGCTTAACGTCTGAATCTAAGATAGCATCAATACGCGCGGGACCTTCAACAACGGCTTTTACTTCATCGATAACAAAATCGCCAGGCACATTACCCGCAACAAGAGAGCCAAAACTCGACAACAACAAGTAAAATCTTCTCATATTTCTTACCATACAGAGCAGGGAGGCGTCTGCCTCCCTGCTCTATTTCAGAACTACTTTATACAAACTAAGCTGCTTTTTTGGTATCTTTTTGTGTCGCTACTTCTTTTGTTTTTGCAGCAGCTTCTTGCTGCTTTTGCTGAAATTCTTTTCGTTTACGTTCGAAGTAACCTCGGTCAACTTTAATACCATACTTCTTTTCATAATCAGGAACAACACGCGCCAACATTTCGTTAATCTTCTTCATCGCAACAATTTCATGAAGACCATCTTTTATCTGCTCAAACGGACGATACTGTGCTGGTTCACTCTTTGAAATTTTGACCACCCAGAATTCTTTGCCGTCACTGCTGGCAGCTATGAGTGTTGTAGGCGTAGGTTTTGCCGTTAGAATTCTCCCCTTAATAGCGCCATCAATTTGCGATGCAGCAGTTACCTTACCAAGATCAACAACTTTTTGCTTAGCTTCTTTTGCTACCGCATCAAGATTACCCGCTTTTGCCGCAACTTTCTTCAAAAATTCTTGCGCCTGCGCATCTTGCGCGAACTTAACGACCTTAACTTCTGCACTTCCCGCTTTGGTCATCAAGCGAGGATCTTTGTCTTTGTTTTCTTCGTAGTAGTTCTTAATATCTTCTTCTTTAACATCGCCCACATGAGCATGAACAAACGCTTCTTGTGCAAGAATCTTTTCAGCATTGCGCATCATTAATTCAAGTTTTTTCTTGTATTCAGGATTTGAGGCAACATTAGTACGCTTAGCCCATTCAGTAAATATAACGGTTGGATACGTGGCCTCAAAGAAACGCTCTTCAAAATCAGGTAATAATTGCGCATAAATAGCCGAATTTTGATCATGCGCACAAATGTCACTTATTTGCTGTCTTAGCTCGCTCAATCGCAAAAGTGGTTTACCATCAACACTTACCAAAACCTCCGAACTATCACTGCTCGCGGCATCTTTTTTGTTGCAACTAAAACCAGCAAGCAATAACATCACTGAACATAATGCAATACGTTTGTTCATAACAATCCTCTTACTTTGTGAACAACTTTTCTTGTATTTTAGCATAGCTTACACTATTGTGCAAAAAGTACCACGCCGTGATGGAGAGACTACCATAACATACCAAGGATATATGCGCGTATAGCATGTAATTTCTGATCGCGCTATATGTAGCCAACTAATAATAAAATTGTTACTTGACGATAAAAGCGGCACAACAAGATGTGTGCATTCAAGAGGCACAATAATCGTTAAATAATCAAGAACATCACCCACTGTTACTTCTTGTTTGAATGGCACGCACAATGTTTTGGCATCGCGCTTATTTTTAACAAGAGAACGGTCTATCTCTAGATAGGGCAAAAGTTTTTGATACGCTTTTAGTCGTTGACCGGACAAATTATTCTTTACGTAACTATCAACCGAAGCACAATCATCAATCGTGTTATACGAACGTTTTGCAACAATTTCGGGTTCATCCACAAGCCACTCGCATGATTGCATACCCATACCATAGCCATAATCAACATAAACTTTTTGACACGACCGCTCACTAAACTCAACAGCAAAAATGAGCGAATACGCACGCATAACATCACACTGATTAAGAAAATTTAACACAGATTTTGGAAGAGCAAGAAAAAATAATAAATCATCAAGTAACTCTTCTTTGCCTGCAAATACTGCTACCGGAAGCTCAAGAACATAGCGTTTATTATTAACACTATCTTGCGAAAATTTGATAGAAAATTCAACGTTAGGCGGAACCCAAATGCCACGGCTGGTAAGCCAAAAAACCAGATTATCATAAAGAACACAAAAATCTCCTTTATCTACCGGCTCGCTTGCACGCTCTAGCGCACAGCGCTGCTCGCGCGCCACCTGGTCAAACAAACGCAACAAAACATAATCACGCGAAAAAGGGCTCACTTCACCAACCAATAGAGCCAACAAGAATGCGGGCACACGACACACCGCACATTTCATCTCACTATTCCACAGCCATAAAAATTAAGCACTTTTTGACGGCACACGCTCCAACAATGTTTTGACCGTAGCCAATGATCCAACCAGCGCACTCGACTCATAAGGCACTACTACCAACTTATCATTCTTACCTTCCATCATCTTAGGAAGAACTTTGAGGTAATTCATCGCAACTGCATACCCTATGGCATCGCCACTTTTGGTAACATCCTGTATCATAGCAAGCGCCTGCGCTTCTGCCTGCATAACCTTTAATCGCGCTTGCGCTTCAGCTTCAGCATTAATAACACGTGCACGCGCATGACCTTCAGCATCTAATATATTAGCCTGTTGGCGACCTTCGGCATCCAATATTTCAGCCTGTTTGCGCCCCTCGGCTTCTAAAATCACCGCGCGACGATCGCGTTCAGCACGCATTTGCTTTTCCATAGCATTGCGGATATCCGCTGGTGGATTAACATCTTGTAACTCAACACGATTGACTTTGACCCCCCAATTGTCCGTTGCTTCATCCAAAATAATACGTAATTTTTCATTAATGCGATCACGAGAAACGAGCGTTTCATCCAGATCTAACGACCCAATAACATTGCGTAGCGTAGCTTGCGTAAGCTTTTCAATCGCTTCAGGCAAATTGGCTACTTCATAGGTGGCCGATTTTGGGTCAGTTATCTGGTAGTACAATAACGCATTAATTTCCATCGTCACATTATCTTTGGTAATAATATTTTGTTTAGGAAAATCATAAACTGCCTCACGCATGTCAAGACGATTAACTGAACGCGTTATACGATGATATTTTCCATACCCAACTTCTTGAACATAGGTCCAAAAAACGACACGTGGTCGATCAACAAAGGGTACAATCATATGTAATCCTGGCCCCAGCGTACGGTCATAGCGACCAAAACGCTCAATAATGACCCCCTCGGCCTGTCGCACCAATAAAATTGCATCAATTAGAAAAACCACAAACAATAAAAGGGCAAGACCGATAAAACCGATAAAAACATAGCTTAATGGTATCATAAGCTTCTCCTCAACTTGCTATATGGCGAACAATAACATGAGACCCCTGTACGGCAACAACCTCAACCCACTCACCTTCGATAGCCATCTCGCCTCCAATAACACGCGCGCTCCAAATAGCGCCTTCGATTTTTACCTGGCCACTCAAGCCAGGAGCAATTGATTTGATCACTAATGCGCGCATGCCAGGCAAGCGCTCAACATTAGTACGCGTTTTTTTATTAATGCGCTGTGGATTAAACAGTATACGTAACAACACAAATGACAACACGCTTGCGCTCACAAAGCACATAAGCTGATAGACCACAGAAGAAGTGTAAAGACTCAATAACGCAGCAACAAACGCACCAAGCGCGAATGAAAAAAAGAAAAAGAATGAAACAGCTAATAGCTCAATCAGAAAGAATATGATAACAACGCTGAGCCAGATAAAGAAGAGTTCCATGGCACACCACTCATTTCTGATTATATGCTACCCAAGGCAAGTATACCATGCTCAATAAGGGGGTCAAACGGGTTTATGTCCCTGCAAAGTGATAAGTTCCTCATGTAGTACAAAATAAATAGCTCCTCTTTTGGGGTACTATTTAAAGATAAAAAATAGTAGATCTCTTCTGAAACTCTTCGCTCGTATGGATTCGATGAGCTCCCGACTTCGCTCTGCGAGCTTCGACAGACAGGCTCCACGAGCAGCGGAACGGAAACTCTTCGACGAGCTCCCGTCTACGCAGTAAGCTTCGGCGGGCATAGCAGAGTGAGCGGAATGGGAGATGGTTTTTTCGCTTGTAGTACTTAGCCCGAGCGAAAAAAGACGCCCCCTAAAAATGCCCACGCTTGCACTATACTTATCCTATTCGCTCATCCCCAGGCTCCGCATAAAGCTTCACCGGGCCGGCTGAGTTTGTTATCAAAATAGATTGTAAAGCTGAATACATCGACATCGACCCAGAGTTATTGCTCCCTGAAGCTGGATCAGTCGAAGAAGAATACTAAGAGTTCATACTGTACCGTAAAACTAGGGATGGTCATTAAAATGTGGCCATCTCTAGTTTTGTCGTTTTACTAAAACATATTCAAAAATAACAAATTGTTGAATTTTTGCATTCTCAAGAGATATTCTAATGGCAGGGGAAGCTATGGAAAATATAATAATTAATTTCACACGATTGTGCGCGGTTACACTTTTTGTTTTTACGCAGCATGAGCTTAAAAGCATGGTTAAAAACTGTCCATATACTATAAACGAGAACCAGCAAAAAGTTATTAAAGAAAACCGCGAAAACCTTCTTAAAACTATTGGGACACAGGTGGATCTTATAGGAACAAACTCACAAAAACCATATGATCTACGGTGCGCCGATTTAACCGGCATTGATCTTTCGGCGCGTATGTTGAAGTACATAGATTTAAGCGGCGCACAACTTAATAACGCCGACTTAAGTAACATTAGATTCGAAAATGTAAACTTATCAAACGCATCACTTAAAAACAGTCGTCTTATCAGAGCACACTTTTGGGATAGCACGCTTGACGGCGCAGACTTAAGCAATGCTAACCTCCCCGGATCGCAATTTTTCGGTGCCACAAGCATTTTATCAGCTGTAAAGGCAAATTTTAGCAATGCAAATATTTCATCAGGAGCTCAATTAAAGAATGTCGACGCACGAGAAGCGCTCTTTAATGACACAGACCTCTATTTCTCGGAACTCATTTCTGTCATCGTTAATGCCCAAACATCTTTTAAAAAGACCGATATTCGTTTAGGTTTTATAGAAAAAATGAAAGGAGCTCCCGATAACCTCAAACAATGGCTTCTTAACCAAGATGCTCGCATAGAGGGGCTCACAATAGACGGTGCTGATGCCGATGTTTCTATGCGCGTCTAATTGACTCACGCACATATTTTTTATAAAGTTCAACCTGCGGCTGATCAAACTGGTTAACCTGCAACAACGCTCCCAAATAAACTACCTGCAGCATATGAAATTGTAGCAACTGCCCGACATAAAATGGGGTAAGCGCCGGCACTCTCATATGCAGATACGGATTGGCCAATTCATCATAAGCACGTTGAGTTGCATCAAAAAACACGTTCATAAGCGCGCTATACGTAAGATGCGATAAATCTTGACCAAATTCAGACGCAGCAATAGTTTTATCGGTCTGATATGAATCAAAAGTCACAAATTGCGTAAAGAGTGGTGGCTGTCCGCCTAAATATAATTGCGCAACAGCGTGCAAATCGTTTGAACCAATCGAAACCGTTGGAACAATATGGCGCGCTATTCCGTCAACACTTTTTTTGCCCAAGCTCTCACCAACAAGCTGCCGAAACCAAGCCCCAATACCACAACAAACTTTTGAAAAAATAAAATAATCCAGCACAATGGCACCACGGCAATAGTTTTGGTATATACATAGAGCGCTTTTAGCCGCACTCGACCACACAAGCGACTGATCAAAATGTGTGTCTAAAATATATCGCGCGCCGCTACAAAGCTGGTCTATATCCACACCAAGAGCAGCTAAAACAAATAATCCTGCAGCCGTGAATACACTGTAGCGACCGCCAATTGCTCCCGGTATCGACAAAAAACTATAGCCGCGCTCATGTGCATGAGCGGCAAGCACAGATGCTTCGGTCGAAATCACCACCACATATTGCTGATACGAAGAAGCGCGATAACGCTTTAAAAGTTCAACAAAAACAGAAAAGTGTGCCAACGATTCAATGGTCGTTCCTGTCTTGCTCACCATGACAAGCAAAAGCTGTTCGCCATTCTGCAAAAAGCATTCGAGTTGCGCGTATAACTGCCCACTCTCGACCGGATCAACGGTATCAGCATACTGTACCCGAATAGTATCACTGCCACTCAACAACGCGTCTGTAAGCGCTTGCGCGCCCAAACTTGAGCCACCGATGCCAATCACCAACACACGTGAGTAACCAAGCGTTTTTTTTTCTCGCACCAGTTCATTAATACGCGCTATTGTCTTATCATCGTAAGGAGCATAAACAAATGAAAACGGTGTATCGTATACTCGCGAATCTCGCGCACAACACAAATTAGTGTGTACTTTCTCGAGTTTTTCAGAAAGAGCAAAGTCACATAGAGCGGCCTTTGAGTAGTAAACCAATAATTCTTTTTGTATATTCACAAATTTCCCCACGGTGTAAGGCTTCTTACCATAAAGTCAAGCGCTCTATACAAAATTGTCAAATGGGTAACGTTGTGCTACAATATTGATGTAGTGGATAATCTCTTTATGGGAGCAGGTTATATGATACGTAGAAGCGTTTTTCTCACACTCGTAGCTCTTGTGTATGTAGGCATACAGGCACAGATTACATCAATAAACTCACTCAGTACTTTTAATAATTTTATACGCGACAACGACAAAGTATTGGTGAAGTTTTCTGCCACCTGGTGTGCACCATGCAAAGCAAGTCAGCCGGTGTTTGAAAAATTATCAACGCAATTTGGTTCGGTAAAATTTGTCACCGTCGACGTTGACAGTGGTTCAGCAATAGCAAATAAGTACACGGTGCGCGGCATACCAGCGTTTATATTTATACATAATGGTCAAGCTAGTTCACCTATTACCGGATTTGATGGAAGCCGTACCATTCAAGCGCTTACCACCCGATTGGTAACACTAACAAAAGAGTAAGGTAATCTTTTATAAAGGGAGTTCTATATGAACGCACGTTACTATTCATTATTGGCACTTCTTTCGCTCGTATGTGCCGCATGGTCTTGTTGCAAGCATTGCGGCGAGAACAAAGAGCCGTCGACAACACCAGCAAACACTGCTCAAACAGCTGCAATAGCACAAAACAAAACTGCTTCTGATGTTATAGAAATTCATACCCAACAAGAAATTGATCCTAACGTATGCGCCATTATAAAATTTTACAGTCCTGAATGTTCGATGTGTCAAATGTGCGCAGAGCTT
>Ga0209749_1001454_pt1 | contig 20807 bp, 19 predicted proteins | sample EPASupsiteSAE347_FD_187267 | JGI IMG/M metagenome (GOLD analysis project Ga0209749, IMG submission 187267) | Bioremediated contaminated groundwater from EPA Superfund site, New Mexico - Sample SAE3-47 (SPAdes) (version 2) | ecosystem: Environmental > Aquatic > Deep subsurface > Groundwater >... | reverse complement strand
CCGCCGCTCCCGGCCACTAACCGCCAATGATGCGGGGCCTCACAGCCTCATTCCCAAGACCACTTTAAGGATCATGTGCAATTGTCCCAAAGCTCCCTTTTTGTTCGCCATGATCTCGTCATAGAGCTCTTCATCGTTTTTCGGAAGGCTCATTTCAGATTCTTTCTTTTTCAACCGAACCGCGTTTGACGGACAAGTCGGGACGCACAGGCCGCAACCGATGCAGCGATTCAGGTTGATTTTTGCCTTGCCGGCAGAGGCGGTCAGTGAAACCGCATTGACCTGGCAGCGGGAGACGCACTTGCCGCAGCGCAAACAAGATTCGATGGAGACTTCAGCTTGAAAGTTGCTGGTCCAGAAGTCGATTGGATGCGGAAGAAATTTCTGGAATGTGAGCATTCCGCAGCAGCAACCGCAACAGGAGCACACGAATTCCGGTTGTTGCGCGTTGGCTGGTTGCAGAACGAGTCCGTCATCCTCGTTCTGCCGGAGAATCGCCAGCGCTTCGTCCCGGGTCACCTCGCGTCCGTGTTTTCGGCGGAGAACCATGGCGGCCGCACCGCCGAATCCAAGGCATGTCTCCTGGCGGGATGTTTTGGTGCACGGTTTTTTACTAATCGCCTTGCCTTCGCGGCAAATGCATTTGAGCGCGACAAAAGGTCCTTGAGAGTTTTGAACGATGGCGCGGATCTGATCGTAGGTGGCGATCTGGTGTTCCAATGGCAGGCTTTTGTTGATGGGGATGGTCCGCATCTGGGAGGGTTTGACCGCCAGAAATGCTTTCCCGTAAGCCATTGTTTTCATGTAGGCACTGGCATCGGCCAGAAATTCCAAAGTGAGATTGCCGTCTTGAGCCTCGTACATGCCGACTATCAAGGGCATGACATACCAGTGACTGCTCCCGTGCTTCTCTTTCCATCCGATGGCACCTTTCATGAACATACTGTCGAGCAGACGTTCAGTCTGCTCTGCAGAAAATTCGTGGGCCGCTTTTTCGATGATCCGTCCGGTGGGAGCAGGTTTGTATGAGAGATGCATTGCGAGTTTTGCTTCTTCAGGCGAAAAAAGCCTTTTGAGAAAGCGGAGGTCGGCACCCGAGCCGGCCTCCGGAAACCCGACCGCCTGTTTGTCAAGATGCTGCTGCAGGAGACGGTAAATGCCGTCTTCTTTGTTCATACGGTGCCCCTCTGAAATATTGAAAACAAGTCCCGTAACTTAAGTCTGCGGTTCTGATTTTCTGGCCAGACGAATCCCGATTTCTTTTTCCGGCAAATTGAATTTCTTGTTATAGGCATGTAAAATCAAGGCCGCGGCTGTTTCAATGTCAAGAAAATTCGTATTGATTTCCAGGTCGTAGTATTCCGGATTGTCGATATCTTTTCTGAACCACTCCGCGACAAAGGCCTTTCTCTCATCATCCTTTTTAAGAATGTTCTTTCTCGCCGATTGAGGAGTGATTTTGTCGGCCTCCACGAATTTTTGAATTCTTACCGCCAGGGGACACACGATCCTGACCCGGAGGGCCGTTTTCGGTTCGAGAATAAAATTAGCACCGCGTCCCACCAGGACGGCTCCCCCGAGCTGGGAAATCGCGGCCACGACTTCGAGAAGATGATTGAAGTATTCGTTAGAGGTCAGGCGTTCGGTTTTACGAAGGGCCGTCAGCCATCGGAAGACATTCTGCCGGGCTTTCTCCTCCACCATGGCCACGACTTCCTTGCGGACTTCAGCCCTTTTTGCTATATGTTCCAGAAATTCTTTGTCTATCAGGGTGAAACCGGTTTTCTCGGCAAGAAACTTCGCGATCTTGCCGCCTCCGCTGCCCCGGTCACGGGATATGGTAATAAGAGGCAAAGGCTCGGCCAGTTCCTTTTCTCTTTGACGCTTTATGAAGCTTTCCTCTCTCTTCATCCATTCTCTGATGTTTGCGTCGACTATTTTCCCCAGCACTTGCTGTCCTCTCATCCCTCTTTCCCCTTTCTGCTATTATAATGGGACGTGAATTTTGCACCTGCCGGGCCTTTGGCAGAGGCTGATTCTACAACCTGGCGGATTCAGCCAGAGCGGCGGCCGGAAGGTGTAGCTTGAAACACACGGGGTCGGTGGCCGTGATGTTGCCCTGGGCGGCGGCCCGGGCCCGGCATCCACCCCGGCAGGTCCTGAAGAACTCGCATTTCAGACACAGTTCGTTCCCCGGAAGATTTCGAATTGTCCTGAAACCTTCGCCCTCAACCCAGATCTCTTTGATCGGCTGCTGGCGCACATTGGAAGAGGGGATGAATCCCCTCAGGTATGAACATGGGAGCATGTTGCCATAAGGGTCTATGTGGGCGTAAAGGTTTCCTCCCACACAGCCGAAGCCCCTGTAGATGGTCTTTTTCCCGGAACGGGAGGGGAACTGATAAAATTCGATCTTCGTGGAGGAGTTTTCCTGGAGGCGGAGGAGGGTGCCGTAGGCTTCCAGTACTTCCGTATCGGACAAGAGGAGAGGAGAGGCGGGAGGGACACTCCCGACCGGCCGGACAAAGTCCACGGACCAGGTGTTGAAACCGAGCTTCTGCGAAGCTTTAAGGAGGGGGGTCAGTTCCCCCAGATTGGACTTCATGGCGACGGTGTGCATTTTGACGGGGGTCTCGCCGAAGACCTCACGCAGAATTTTTATGCCGCGCATGGCTCTACGATAGGTGCCCTTGCCTCTCAGATAGTCATAGGATTTTTCCGATGCGCCGTCAAAGCTGAATTTTATTGATTTCAAGCCGATTTCAGCGATCTTCCTGGCCATGTTTCGCGTCACGAAGAGCCCGCTGGTCGAGAGGGAAACATCCAGGGAGCATTCCCGTGCGGCGAGGACGACGGCGTCGAGATCGTCGCGGTAAAATGGTTCTCCCCCGCCCAGCACGACCTCGCAGGTGCCCATGGCGGCGAGCTGCCTCATGATGTGGCGCATTTCATCGAGAGAGAGTTCATGGTGAGCCGAATCCTTCGGAGGCAGAGAGCAGTGGCGGCATTTGAGGGGGCAGCTTCCCGTCACCGACAGGTGTACTCGAAGCGGCGCCGAGAGGATGTGGGGGATGGGCTGGCCCGGGAGAATCTCGCCTACGAAGCGCCCTTCCTCGTTGATGAGTCCTATGCTCTGGCTGAGCTGAACGAATGTCTGAAAACTTTGCGGAGAGATTTTTCCGTTCAGGTTGGAAAATATTTCGTTCAGAGAGTGTTTCTTAGTCTCTTCGAAGATATAGGTGGCATCCCAGTCAAAGGGGATATATTCCCCGCGGCGGCGGTCGTAGATCAGGGAGCCGAAATATTCCTTGCGTCCCGTGAAGCGCTGTAAAAGGTCCGACATCGATTGACCTCAAAAACGAAGAGAGGGTTCGACTTCTGATTCGGAGCCGTTCCCCCTCTTTCTAACCGAAGGAATAATGGCCAGGTCTTTATTCCTGGAAAATGAACTTGTAGTTGAGCGGCTGCCCGGTGGCAGAGATGAAACCCTGTTCCTTATTAACTGTAAAGGGGCTGTTAATCGCCAGATCATCACCAGGGAATTCTTTGTCCTGGGCCGGAACTCCTGCTATGCCGCTCAGAAAATACCCCTCTGAAGCAAAGAGCTGGGAAGAAGCGCCTAAGCTCGCTTTCGCATCCTGCGGAAGGGCGGACGCGAGCGAAGGAGCGGCCTGGGGAGGAACTTCCGGCTTGGCCGTCGCTTCCCGGTAAGGTGTTCCCATAAAGACTTCGTCCGCTTCATGAGGAACCGAAGTCAGCGATTCTTTCATTTTTGGAGGAATGGAATGCGAATCACCGCCGCGGGAAGAAAGCGGTGCGAGACCATTCCCTCCGATACCTTGCAAATCAACCATAAAGTCCCACCTCCAGGATGAGAAGCGCCTGTGGGCGCTGTCATCTATCTGCACCTATCATAGCATTACGGGGGGTAAAAGTAAAGGCATATTTTGTTAACTTTTTGTTAACAAATGGACATTCAGTGAGAGGAATAAAGGGCGTTTGCGTAGAAAGCGTCAGGTGGTAAAAATGAAAGGGGTGGGCTGCATGGAACAGAAGATTACTGCCTCGATCGCGGGAGCTGAAATTTTGCTCATCAAGGGGACGGATCTGGCCCTGGCCTTTAAATACGCTCCTGGGCAAACGCCGATTCTCCTGGCCAAAGGGAGAAAGCGGGAGGCCGGGAGGCTCATCTGGGCCGCCCAGGAGATGGGCATCCCCATCGTCGAGAACATGGCTCTTGAGATGGAGATGTATCCTCACATCGAGGTAGGAGCGGAAATTCCCGAAAAGTATTACCGGCCGGTGGCCTACGCGCTGGCCATCCTCTACAAGACGAAGCCTTCCTCCAATTTTGTGCGTTATATCCGTCTGAGGACCAGAAAAAAATCAGCCCTCAAAGAGTCGGTGGAGGCTCTGGCCTCTGAAATGGCGCCTTCCCTCCTGGTTCCTCCGGTCTCGGTGGAACTGGGCTCGGCTCTCATGGAGCAGGAAGGTCTGATTGCCGAATCCCTGGCATCCCTTAGGCAGAGGGTGGCGCTGGACCTGGGTCTGATCATTCCGCCGGTAGAAGTGCGCCTGAATCCGCATATACGGGAAAACGCCTACCTCCTGAAAATAAAGGAGGTGCCCTCGGGAGAGGGGGAAATGGAAATTGCCGTCAATTCTGCTGAAGACTTTCTCCCCCTCCTTAACAAGCTGAAGCAGGCCATCCATTTCCGGGCCCCCGAGCTTCTAGGCTACCATGAAACCGAGGCGCTTCTTGAAAATTATCGCAAGACCAACCCAGGCCTGGTAAAGGAGCTGTTTCCCGTACACTTCTCGATTCCCGCCCTCCGGCTGATTCTCAGGAACCTTCTCAGGGAACACGTCTCCATCCGCGACATGGGAACCATTCTTGAGGGGATCCTGGAACACTTGGATCGCACCAACGATCCCGATCTGCTTACAGAGTATGTGCGGACTTCCTTCGCTTATTATCTCTGCCAGAAATACCTGGGCCGGGAAGGGCAGATCAATGTTCTCCTTCTCTCTCCTGAGGTGGAGGAGAAAATTCTGGGTTCGCTGCAGGAGACGGCGGGAGTGCGCTGGCTCTCCCTCTCGCCGGAAGATGCCCTTACGATCCTGACCGTCATCGGCGGCCAACTCGAGAGGACGGCCTCTCTTGGGTACTACCCGGTTATTCTGGCCAGCCCGTCTCTTCGGCGTTTCCTGCGCCGTCTGGTAGAGAGCTCTTTCCCCTCTCTCCCGGTTCTCTCTTATAATGAGATCACTCCCCTGGCCGACATTCGTTCCGTCGGGACTATCAGCTTTCCTCAGGTAAGCAATCTATGAGGGTTGCCAGAAAGACGAAGGATTCCCTGGAGCTTTATCTCCCCTCCGAGGTCAACAGGGATCTCGGGATCTTTCTGATTTTCTTCGCCTTCGTCGGGGTTTTTCCGCTGCAGTATATCGCGGGGAAGTTTGTAAAGCTGCCCTGGGACAGCTATCGCCCGGCTGGCTTTCTGATTGTCATTCTGGTATTGGCAGGGCTTTATTTGATCTTCCAGACCCGGAAGAAAATTCTGGCCGGCACCGGTTCGCTGACCATGCAGGATGGACTTTTCCGCAAGCCCCTCACTCTCCGCTGGAAATCACCCCCCTCGATCCGCCTGGGGCGGCTGGATGCCGTCCGTCGTTCCGTTCCCGTTGAGGACTGGCTGGTCTTCCTGGTGGACGGGAGGTACCAGTATCTTATAGAGCGTTCCATGTACCATCAGCTTGAGATGCGGGCTCTGGCTGAAGAATTGTCCAAATTTCTGGCCGTCCCGCTGGTGGACGCCTCCGGGGAAGAGGGGGAAATGGTCATCGAAAGTGCCGACCTTGACCTGCCCTACCGGGAAAGGGTGAAGAAGTATCCCCAGATGATCGGTCCGCGCGTGCCGCGCCCCGCCCTTCTAAGGATGAAGGAAGCCGATATTCGAGGCGGCCGGGAATATTCCTGGGGAATAGCGACAGCCGGATTCCTGATGGAGATCCTGATGGTTTCGATTCTCCTTCTCCTCCTGACCTTCATTCCCTGGCAGGCAGATGGGGGATCCTTCTATACCTGGTGCAACGACAACAATAATTATTTTTTCTATGACAGGTTTGCAATCCTCGTTCCGGGGCTTATCATCATCATCGCCGGATACAGGGTCCGTTTCAAGGTATCTAAGGAGGCGGTTGATTTTCGCGAAAGCTTCTGGAATATTCCATTCGTCAACAGGAGAATTTCGATGGATCGGGTGGAGGAAGTCCGCTATTACCACGGCCTCCGGGGGCCGATCTTTCAGATCCTGTCTGACTCGAACATCATCTCTTTCAGGCTTCCCGACAAGGAGAGGGCCCGCTGGCTGACCTCGGAGGTCCGTCATTTCATTGCCGGGGAGGAGTGGCAGGATGCCTGAAGGAGTTGTCGTCATAGGAGGCGGCCCGGGAGGCTATGTCGCCGCCTTGAGGGCGGCCCAGAGAGGCTCTTCGGTCACCGTCGTGGAGGAGGCATCTCTGGGCGGCGTCTGCCTCAACCGGGGTTGTATCCCCACCAAGAGTCTGCTCGCCTGTGCCGAGGTCGTCAACATCGTGCGGGAGGCCGGAACTTTCGGGGTGGAAGTGCCGTCGTTCAGCCTCAACTATACGGCCATGGTCGAGCGGAAGGACCGCATCGTCTCTCAACTCAGGAAGGGCATTGATTTTCTTTTCCAAAAGAGGGGCGTCAGGCTGGTGAGTGGGCACGGGAGGCTTCTTTCCCGGAGGAAAGTCCTGGTGGAGAAGGAGGGGGAGGAGCCCCTTAAGCTTGAAGCCGACGCGATCATCCTGGCCACCGGCTCGGATCCTCTTAAGCCGCCTGTTTTTCCTTTTGACCGGGAGCGGGTTGTAAGCGGGGAAGAAGCCCTTTCCTGGAGGGAGATTCCTCCAAGCCTCCTCATCGTGGGAGGCGGCGTGATCGGGGTGGAGATGGCCTCTTTGTTTTCATCGCTGGGCTCTTCGGTCACCATCGTTGAAATGCTCCCCCGGATTCTCCCGGGAGTGGACGAAGAAATTGGAAGGGAACTTTCGAGGGAATTCAAAAAGCGCAAAATCAGGATTCTGACAGGCAGTCCGGTCGAGAGCCTTGAACTGACGGACTTAAACGTCACGGCGAAAATATCCGGAGGGGAGAGCCTCACGGCCTCCCGCGCCATTATCGCCCTGGGGAGGGTGCCCCGCAGCCGGGATCTGGGGCTTGAAGACGCCGGGGTGCGGACCGATGCGAAGGGTTTTGTCGCAGTTAATCCAATGATGGAGACGAGTGTTCCCGGCGTCTATGCCGTCGGGGATCTCATCGGAGGGCGCCTTCTGGCCCATGCGGCCTCACACGAGGGTCTTACGGCGGCGGAAAACGCTCTGGGCGGCAGTGAGGAGATGGACGACCGCGCCATCCCCAATTGTATCTTTACCTTCCCGGAAATCGCCTCCGTGGGGCTCTCCGGGGAGGAGGCAAGTGAAAAAAAACTTGAGACGGTCACGGGCACTTTCCCCTTTCGGGCTTTGGGGAAGGCGCAGGCGGCTGGGAAGATAGAAGGAATGGTCAAAGTGGTGGCTTTGAGAAAGAGCGGGGAGATTCTGGGAGTCCATCTGATCGGCGCTCACGCCACCGACCTGGTGGGAGAGGCCCTGCTGGCTGTAAAAAAGCGCCTTACCCTCTCCGATGTCGCCGGAGCCGTCCACCCGCACCCTACGTTCACCGAGGCCATGATGGAAGGGGCTCTTTCCGCCCTGGGAATCCCGCTCCATGCAGTATAGGGGCACGTTGCAACGTGCCCCTACGGCACAATCATGTTGGGAACTTCTACGGTTCTTTGAAAAAGCTCTGCCAGAGCGTCATGTTGGCATCCCTGCAGGCCTTTCTAAGATCCTGAAAGTACTTGAAGACAAACACGAAGCAGAGCAGGATGAGGATGGTCGTGATGAAGGCGAAAGAGATGAAAAAGACCCGGGTGAATGTTTCGTGGCTGAAGAGAAAGTCACAGCATTTTGAGAGGATGAGTCCGTTGATGAGGAACAAAAGGCTCTCGACGGCCATGATTATGAAGGCGTACATGGAATAGCGGTAATATGTTTTGCCTTTTTTTATGCTCGAAAGATTCTTGAAAACCATGAGGATGGAGACCAGGAAGAGCACCCCGAAGGCGAGCCAGGTGGAACCGGAGAGCGCCTCGGACCAGGGTTGCCCGGCAGGGATGTTCTGATTGAGCATCAGCGTATTCATTTTTGACATGCGATCACTCCCGAATTCTCAAAATGACCGTTTGAGGGTAGATTCTGTCAAGTTGGTGAGATTCCTTGTCCCTGAAGATAAAAAATAGAGATGATGAATAATTTCAGCAGGATATTGGCGGCCTGTTGGCTAAATTCACAGGATATTGGCGGCCTGTTGGTTAAATGCTGTATATTCCTGACATATCTTTTCTCTCTGCGCCTCTTGGCCGGGGATAAAAACTTGCAAAGAGAGGTGTTTTTTCATGGCTAAAATCATGCCCTTCCACGGGCTCAGGCCCAGATCCGATCTGGCCCCCATGGTGGCGGCTCTGCCTTATGACGTGCTCAGTTCCGCGGAAGCCCGGCATCTGGCGGAAGGCAATCCCGTAAGTTTTCTCCACGTCTCAAAGGCGGAGATAGATCTTGATCCCGGCATAAATATTTATGATGACGCCGTCTATGAGAAGGCGAGGGAAAATTTTGAACGTTTTATCTGTGAATCCGTTCTGGTTAAGGATTCCAAACCATGTTTCTATGTATATCGCCAGGTTATGCCCCTGCCCGGGGGAGGGAAGCACGTCCAGGCCGGCCTCGTGGCCGGAGCATCGGTCGAGGAATATAAGAAAAACACCATTCGCAAGCATGAGGAGACCCGTCAGGACAAAGAGGATGATCGCACCCGCCACGTCGACTCCCTGAATGCCAATACCGGTCCGGTCTTCCTCACGTACCCGGCGCAAACGAGCATTGACGAAATCATGGCCGGCATCATGAAGGGCGAGCCGGAGAATGATTTTACTTCGGATGACGGGAACCGCCACACGCTCTGGGTCGTTTCTGATGAAGCTCTCATCCGGAAAATCAGGGAGGAATTCGAAAAAATCGGCGTTCTCTACGTCGCCGACGGGCACCATCGCTCGGCGGCGGCCTCGCGGGTCATGGATAGGCGCAGGAACGGGAACCCGAATCATACCGGCGGGGAGGAATACAATTATTTCCTTTCCGTCATCTTTCCCCATGACCAGATGCAAATCATGGATTACAACCGGGTGGTCAAAGATTTAAACGGCCTTTCGCCGCAGGAATTCCTTAAGAAAGTCCGGGAGAAATTCGAAGTGGAGGATAAAGGGAGTGATATTTATCACCCCGCCGGGAAGCATTTTTTTGCCATGTACCTGGAGGGCCGCTGGTACAGCCTGAAGGCCGGATCTGGATTCTACCAGGAGGACGATCCGGTGGCGGGCCTCGATGTCTCCATCCTGCAGGAAAATCTCCTTTATCCCGTGCTCGGCATCGCCAACCCCCGTACCGATAAGCGTATTGATTTCGTAGGCGGCATCCGTGGTCTGGGGGAGCTGAAAAAGCTGGTGGATTCCGGCCTGTTCAAGGTGGCCTTCGCCCTGTTCCCGACTTCAATCGACGATCTCATCCGGGTCGCCGAGGCCGGGAAGTTCATGCCTCCGAAATCCACCTGGTTTGAACCCAAGCTCCGAAGTGGACTGGTAGTCCACCTGCTGAGTTAATGAAGCTGGCAGTCAGCGTCTGACAGCTCACAACGAAAAGAAGGAGGGAATGAAATGAAAGTTCTGGTCAGTGACTCCATCGCTCAGGACGGGATCAGGCTGCTTCAGGAGGAAGGGCTTGAGGTCCTCGTCAAGACAGGCCTTAAGCCGGAGGAACTCAAGGAAGTAATTAAGGATTTTGATGCCATCATTGTGCGTTCGGCGACCAAGGTGACGCGGGAGATCATCGAATCCGGCAGCAATCTGAAAATAATCGGGCGGGCCGGGGTGGGCCTGGACAACGTGGATGCCCAGGCCGCCAAAGAACGCGGAATAAAAGTGGTGAATACTCCGGGCGCCACTTCCATATCGGTGGCCGAACTGGCCCTGGCCCACATGATGGCGGCCTCGCGCTTCATCGCGCAGGGCACGATGACACTCAAGGCGGGGAAGTGGGAGAAAAAACGCTTTGAGGGGACGGAGCTCTTCGGAAAGACGCTGGGGATCATCGGCTGCGGGCGCATAGGGAGGGAGTTGGCCGTGCGGGCCCACGCCCTCGGGATGAATGTTATTGGATACGACGTTCCCGGCAAATGCGATCTGGAAGCCGCCCGTGCCGCTCATATCAAAATGGTGCCGCTGGAGGAGCTCTTCCGGACGGCGGACTACATCTCCCTTCACCTGCCTCTGACGCCTGAGAGCAAGCACATGATCGGGAAGACTCAGTTTGATATGATGAAGAAAAACTGCATCCTGGTGGATTGCGCCCGGGGCGGCGTTGTTGACGAGAAGGCGCTCTACGAGGCTCTCAAGGAGGGTCGGATCCGGGCGGCGGCCTTTGACGTCTTTGAGACGGAGCCCTGCGCTCCGGAAAACCCGCTCCTTGAACTGGACAACTTCATCGCGACGCCGCACATAGGGGCGGCAACCGTCGAAGGGCAGACCCGGGCGGGTATTGAGATCGCCCGTCTGGTGGCGGACAACCTGAAAGCTCTGCAGAAAGCGTAAGGAGGTAATAAGGAAAATGAAGAGAGTTTATAATTTCAATGCCGGTCCGGCCGTTCTTCCCGTGCCGGTGCTGGAGGAAGCTTCCAAGGCGGTTCTGGAATATGGGAACCAGGGGATGTCCCTGCTGGAGATGAGCCACCGCTCCAAGCCCTTTGAGAAGATCATCCAGGAGGCGGAGAGCGACATTAAGGAACTTATGGGCCTGGGAGAAGACTATCAGGTGCTCTTCCTGGGAGGAGGGGCCTCCCTGCAGTTTGCCATGGTGCCGATTAATTTCCTGCCGCCGGGGCAGGCGGCGGATTACGTCCACACCGGCACCTGGTCCAAGGGGGCCATAAAGGATGCCAAGATATTGGGAAAGGTCAATGTCGTCGCCTCTTCAGAAGACAAGGCCTTCACTTATATCCCCAAAAAAATCGCCTTCAATGACGGCGCCTCTTACGCCCATATAACCACCAACAATACCATCGAAGGCACGCAGTTTCACTATGAACCGGAAGTCAAAGTGCCACTCATCGCGGACATGTCATCCGATATTCTCAGCATGCGGAAGGATTTTTCCAGGTACTCCCTCATCTATGCGGGAGCCCAGAAGAACCTGGGACCGGCGGGGGTCACCGTGATTGTCCTTAAGAAATCCATGTTGGAGCGGGTTCCGGAAAACATCCCCGTCATGCTGAGCTATAAGACCCATGCCGAAAAAGTTTCCCTCCACAATACCCCGCCGGTTTTCCCGGTCTACGTGGTGGGCCTTGTCGCCAAGTGGATCAAGGAGAAAGGCGGCCTTAATGCCATTGAGAAGGAGAACCGGAAGAAGGCGGACCTCCTGTACCAGTGTCTCGATGAACTCGGCAATTTCTACAAAGCCCCGGTGGCCAGGGAGGATCGCTCCTGGATGAACGTCGTCTTCCGGCTTCCCTCGGAGGCGCTCGAGGAGAAGTTCGTGGCGGAGGCCAAGGCCCAGGACCTGGTCGGGCTCAAGGGACACCGCTCGGTGGGCGGGATCAGGGCTTCCATCTACAATGCCTTCCCGTACGAAGGAGTCGAAAAGCTGGTCTCCTTCATGAAAGTCTTCGCCGGGAAAGAGGCCGTCGCCGGAGTATAAGAATCGGAATAGATGAGGAAATCTTATGGGCCGCCTCAGGCGGCCTTTTTTTTGCTTTTTGCAGGTTTATCTGCTATAATAATGGGCGTGAAAAGGCGCGAGTTTCCGCTGAATCAGGTGTCTTTGAGAATAAGAGGAAGCTATATAATCCTGCTTCTATTAGTCCTCCTTCTTGTTTTTTCGAGCGGGTGCGGCGGGAGCAGCGGGAGCGGCGTTGCCGGCGGGAACGGTCATAATGATTACGGGTCTATCACCGCCTCCGCCGCATCAACGCTGGACGATGTCGAGTCCGCCTTTCATGCCTACTACTTTGAGTCGGCGTACCTGATTTCTTCAAGCGGCTATTCCACCATCAAGGAGTACGTCAACTCCTACCACGTCTTCTCAAAGGATATCTATACGCGTTATTACAAAAAGCAGGACCTGGACCAGATCGAGACCACCCTGACTACCGAGGAAGTCATGTTCTCGCATCTCTTCGGAAATGTCGGCTACATTTCCTTTGACCGCTTTGTGGAGGGCACCGCCGATCGGGTGGCTCTGGTGGTCAAGGCCCTGGTGAACGCCGGGGCCACCTCTCTCATCCTGGATTTGCGCGTAAACGGCGGCGGATACCCCGGTGAATGCAATAAGCTGGTGGATTTTTTCACCGCAACTTCGCCTTTTCCCATATACAGCACCACCAGCAGCGGTTCCGTCGAAGGCACCAATTCCGTTTTTCTGCTCGGGGAATCGGGAAATCAGCAGGGGCACGAGCAGTACTTCGACGCCTCCAACATGGTGATCCTGACTTCGGCCCTGACGGGATCCGCCTCTGAGATATTCCTGGCGGCCCTCAAGTTTTTTGGGGAGGCCAGCCAGGCCGGTTCGGTCACTTTCGGGAAATCGCGGATGGTTCTCTTCAACAGACTGGCGACGGCCGACGGTTATGAAATAACAGTGTCCCGTATTCTGCATGCCGACGGGGTGGATCGGGAAGGGGTCGGACTTCTTCCCGATATCGAGACGATGGCTCCGTTTGTTGAGGCATACAGCAGATTTTCCGGCTCAACTTCAGTTATTCCGGAGGATCCAATTATTGCCGACTTCGGGTTTAATACCGCAAATCTCCCTTTGATATATGATCAGGCCTACTGGAGGAACGATCATTACCAGGCGGCCTACAAAGCCCTGTTCCCGGCTGCAAAAACCCTTTCTCCCATCTCAATATGCGAGGGTTTTTTCCCATCGGGAAAACTACGGTAGGACTCTCCCTGCTGACAGGGAGCGGGTAAGGTTTACCGGATTTCATTTTGCCTGGAGCAGTTCCGATAATCCTTTGAAGAGAAGGCGTCCGACCATTTTCCTTCGGTAGAGGGCGCTGGAGCGGATGTCGTCCATGGGACTGGCATCATCCAGAATGGCGCCGGCGGCCTTCTTGATTGTTTCGGGGGAGAGGCGGCTCCCCTCCAGGATTCTTTCCGCCCTTTGAGCCCTGATTACCCTGGGCGCCACCGATCCAAGGGCGATGCGGACTTCGGAGAGTCTTCCCTTTTTTATGGTTAACCTGGCCGCCACCGAAACCTTGGAGATAGCCAGGGCTTTTCTCGGCCCCAGCTTGAGAAAAAATCCCTGATCATATTCACTCATCTTGGGAAAGGCGATGGAGGTGACCATCTCCTCGGGCTTGAGGATGCTCCTTCCGGGACCCAGGAAAAAGTCCTCCAGGGGCACTTTTCTCTGGGAATCGGCTTTCTCGATTTTGACCTCGGCGGCCATTGCGATTAAGGCGGGGATGGAGTCCCCAGCTGGAGAAGCATTGGCGATGTTGCCGCCCAGGGTTCCTCTGTTGCGGATTTGCTGCGATCCGACCGTGGCGCAGGCCTGGGCCAGGACGGGCGCGAAGCGGAGAAAAAGAGGGCGGTTCTCGACCTCGGCGTGCGTCACCAGCGGACCTATCCTGATGCGGCTCTCCTCTTCCGTGACAAAGTTAAGTGCGCGAATTCCGGAAATATCGAGAATTGATGGAGCGGAAATCCGGTTTTCTCTCAGGGCCACCACCAGATCCGTCCCCCCGGCCAGCACCTTGATGTTCGGAGCTTCCCTGCCGAGTATCAAGAGGGCCTCTTTCAGGGTCGCCGGCGTATAGTAGGCCATCTTCATTCTCCTTTCTTCCGCGCGCCCGGGCGCTCCATCAGGGCCTGTGGGAGTTTTTCATAAATGCCGTCAAAGCCGCCGTTGGACATTATGAGGACTACATCTTTCGGACGGGCCTCGGCGGACAGGAAGGAAACGATTTCATCCGTTCCGGGGATGAAGATGGCATCCCGTCCCGGACGGGAGAGTCCCCGGGCCAGAAGTTCCGGATCCAGGCGCATTTCTTTTTCTATCTGGTCGGGATGAAAGACTCCCGCGAGGATGACCCGGTCGGCGCCCTCAAAGGACGCCAGGTATTCTTTCTGGAAAAAGTTTCTCCGGCTGGTGTTCGTCCTGGGCTCAAAAACGGCCCAGAGCCTCCTTCTCGGGAAGCGCCTGCGGATGGCGAATACGGTTTCGCGCACCTTGGTGGGATGATGGGCGAAGTCGTCTATAAGTACGATTCCGTCCACCTCCGCGAAGATCTCCTGCCGGCGCTTTATTCCCTGAAAGCTGGCAAAGGCCGCCTGAAGAGATTCCGGGCTCAGGCCCAGGCGATGCGCGACGGCGATGACCGCGAGGGTATTCTGGATATTTTGCCTGCCGGAGAGAGGGGTCTCAAAGGCCCCGTAAAGACCTTCCCCCTTAAAAACCTTGAATGAGGCGCCGCGGCTTGAGAAGCGAATGTCCCGGGCGCTCCACAGCGCTCCCCGGGCGAATCCGTAGGTCTCGACGGGGCACTTCGCGTGAGGGAGGAGTTCCAGGAGGTGAGGATAATCGGCGCAGGCGGCTGCCATGCCCTCGGGAGGGATGATTTCCAGAAACTTTGTAAAAGCCGATTTGACGTGCTCCAGGTCCCGGTAAATATCCCCGTGATCAAATTCGACGCTCGTCAGGATCGCGGTTTTCGGCTGGTAATGCAGAAATTTGGGACCTTTGTCGAAAAATGCGGTGTCGTACTCGTCCCCCTCGACCACGAAATATTGTCCCCGGCCGACCTGGCAGCCCGTCCCGAAATTTTTAAGGATGCCTCCAATGAGGAACCCGGGCGAAAGGCCCGCCTTTTCCAGTACCCAGGCCAGGATGGAGGCCGTAGTGGTCTTTCCGTGAGTGCCGGCGACCACGATGGAGTGGCGCCCTTCAAGGAAGAGTTCTCTTAAGGCGGCCGGGAAGGAGAGGCAGCGGATGTTCCGCTCAGAGGCGGCCCGGGCCTCCGGGTTGTCGGCTCTGATGGCGTTTCCGATGACGACCAGGTCCGGCCTGTCATCAAGATTGGCGGGGGAATAGCCTTTTTTAATCTCGATTCCCAGGGAGGCCAGTTGGGTGCTCATGGGGGGATACACATCCTGATCGGAGCCGGTGACGCGGTAACCGCGTTCCTTGAGCATCCCGGCGAAAGAGCCCATCCCGGTGCCGCAGATGGCCGTGAGATGAATGTGCTTCTGGTTTGTCATGATAATAATATTCTTCGGTTAGGCCCCTCTTCCCTTCGAAGAAACTCACTCCCTTCTCCCTCTTCTGGCTCCTGGATTCTAATTCTGTTCCAGTTTCTCCAGGCGCCTCTTGATGAGGCCTTCGTTGGGCTTTTCAGCCGTTTGCTGAAAGAAGCGGCGGGATTTAATCATGGCATCGTCTCCCGCACGAAGTGACAGAAGACCCTGGAAGAAAGAAGAGATGTAGTTGGTGGGATCCACCAGAACGGCCAGGCGCAGGATGGTTTCCGCTTCGGCGTAGCGGGCCGTGTAAAAATCAAGAAGCGACGCGAGCAGGAGGGCGTAGGAGTTGGAAGGGGGTTTATTTTCCTCAATCTGGCTCTGAACTTCGGCGAAGCTCTGAGAGCGGCTGAAGGCCTCGTGGGCCCGAAAGACTTCCCCGCCTTCCAGGAGCATCTCGGCCAGAAGTTCCAGTGAGGCTTCGCTTGATACTCCTGATTCCAGAGCTTTGCTCAGTTCTGCGACGGCGCCCGGAATGTCGGATAAAGCCCGCTCACGTAGGGCGGCCTGATAGTGGCGGAGCGCCGACCTCTTTACGGCGCTCAGGGGATGCCGCAGCCGGGCGACTCGGTCGAGGAAGGCATATCTGGCCAGGATCAGCCGCCGGCGCAGGGGTGACGGGGGAGGGGGTGCGTCAAAAAAAGAGGAAGGAGGAAGAAAGCGCTCGAGGTAATCCTCAAAGGATGCGCAACTGTTAAAGAGCCTGGACTCGCAGAAGAGGAGGAGTCTTCCCTGGAAGGCGGCAGTCGCATTTTGGTGTTCCTTCTTAAGATAGGAGAGCGCCGCTTCATTTTTTTCCTGCGCGTAGAGAGCCAGGTTGTAAAAGCAGCGGGCGGTGGTGTTACCCTCTTCCAGGGAGAGTGATTTTTCAAAGAGAGGGATGGCGGCCGGGCAGTCTCCCTGATCCCACTTGAGAATACCCATGAAGAGCGAAAGCACGGGATTGGCGGGATCCTGCCGCAGGGCCTCTGCGAGCGGCTCTTCCGCCTCCGGAAAGAGATTCTGCTCCTGGAGGAGGAGGGACTTCTGCAGAAGTTCCAGGCTAGGCCTCATCGGCCTTTTCCGATGCGGGGGCGGTTTCATTCGTTGGGGAGAAAGCCAGGAAGCGGTTGTGCAGGTAGAGGAAAAGCGATTTGGCCATGGCGGCCAGGGGGACGCCCAGGATCATTCCCCAGATGCCGAGAAGTTCGGCCCCGGCAAAGGCGGAAAAGATGATGAATAGCGGCGAGACGCCCATGGCGTCGCTCATGACCTTCGGCGTCACGAAGCGATCCACGATATTGTTGCAGAGGGCGACAACGGCGATGATGATCAGGGCGAAGGTCAGGGTTCCGGCCTGGAGATAGGCCAGGATTCCCCCGATAATGCAGGAGAAGAGGACGCCCACGATAGGAATGGCATAGGTGGCTCCCGCCAGAAGGCTGACGATGAGGGTGTAGGAGTAGGGCTTGTAAAATAAACCGGTAAGGCCGAGGGCTATGAAGGTCAAAATTCCGTTGATAATGCACAGAATGATGCTTCCCTTCAGAAATCCGCCGAAGATCTGGTTCATCTGCAGGAGGAGAGAGTCAATCTCCCGGCGGAATTTCGGTGGAAAGTAAGTGTGGACTCGCCTGGCCGTATCTTCGAGGTTGAACAGTAGAAAAATCGAGATGACGAGGGCGGTGAATAGCAGAAACATGCCTGATATGATTCCCATCATGAAGTTGCCGAACTGACTGAAGACCCTGCCCATGAACTCACCGACCCGGCTTACTCCCTGGGTGATCGCCTGCTGGATGCTGTCCTTGACGTTCTGGGGGAGCGCCTTGTAGTAGCGGCTGTGCCACTGGGTAAAAGTATCCTGGGCGGCGGAGATCTGACTTGGCAGTACCTGGATGAGGTTATTAACCTGGGCAATAAGTAGGGGCACGACGATGACGCCGATGAGGGTCAGGATGATGATAAGGACGGAGAAGACGATGAAGATGGAAAATCCACGCGACAATTTTTTCTTGGAGAGGGGGAGACGTGTCCGGGAGAGGTAGTGAACCAGGGGATTAAGGAGGTAGGCAATTAGGAGTGAGAGAATGAAGATCGTGAGGGTGTAGCGAATTTTCATGGCCAGCCAGAAGGCCACTGCTCCAATTAGGATCCATCCGGCGATGCGGATCCAGTTATGCCTTTCGGGTGTTATCACAAATCACCTCTCAGGGCGGCCAGGAGAGCCTCGTATGATGCCTCCAGGCTTTCGCTCAACACTTTGGCCTCTCCGATGACCGGCATGAAATTGGTGTCTCCATTCCAGCGGGGGACGAGGTGAACGTGCAGGTGTTCTGCGAATCCGGCCCCGGCGACAGTTCCCAGATTCATCCCGATGTTGAATCCTTCTGGGTGATAGGCTTTTCTTATAATACCGGTCCACTTCCGCACGTAAGCGAAAAGCTCAAAGAGTTCCCGGTCGTCTAGGTCCTCCAGTTTTCCCGTGTGGCGGAAGGGAGCAACCATGAGATGGGCGTTGTTGTAGGGGAAGATGTTCATGATGGTAAAACAGGTCTCCCCCCGCTCCAGGATGAGGGTCTCCCGGTCCTCGTGCCTGGCCGGTTTCAGACAGAAAATGCAACCGCTCTCCCGGGAGCCGACAATATAAGTCTTACGCCATGGAGCCCATATGCGTTCCATGGTAAAAACATTACACGGACCGCTCCCGTTTTCCTTCTTGGGGAGCTTTGTCAGCGGCTTTGTTCCAGGCGCATCAGGCGGTCCTTGAGTGCGCGGATCAATTCAAACGAGATGTCCTGCACGCACTCGGTGGCCAATTTCTTCTGCAGAACGAGGTAGGGATCGGAATTCTCCAGAGCCCGCGTCACTCCATTGTTGCCCTGGAACAGGGTCTGGTCAACGACGACTGTGTTGACGGTCGGATCGAAGACCTGGACATCCGCCGTTCCCTCCACCGAAATGAGGTACTGATAGACGGGGCTGCCGGCCCCGGCCTGGACGACTGTCTGCCTCAGGGCGAATGAAATCGTACCCCAGCAGACGAAATCAGCCTGGAAGGCCTGGGCGAGCTTAAGAGCCATGGCAGGTGAAGGATTGATTCCCGGCGTAAGGTCTTTGAGGCGGGGATCATCCGGAGTGGGGACGACCAGATCAACGGCCGGGGCCAGGTTTTCGACGTCTTTTTCCAGGTAGTTCAGAACTTCATCCCTCTCCATGGGTTTAAAGGTTCCCTGAAGGGTGAGGGGAAGCTGAAGAAAGACGATTTTTTTTGCGCCGGCCGGCGGGGACGCCTGGGGCTGGTCGGCGGCAAAGGCACTGTTAAGCGAAAGCAGGCAGAGAATCAGAACGACCGCCTTAAAAAAGTTTCCGGGAACTCTCATCTTTTTTTCCTCCTTAAAATATTGGGATCATGCAATCAAGCATTGCAGGCGAACAGATCCATGAAAGCGAACCTGGTCCCGTCGAAGAGGCCCTTGTCGCTGAGCTTGGCCTCCGGAATGACAAGGAGGGCCATGAAGGAGAGTGTCATGAAGGGGGCCCTTAAAGACGAGCCCATCTCCCTGGCCAGCTTCGTCATCCGGGAATATTTTTCGGCGACTGTGAATCCATCCTCGTCCGTCATAAGTCCCGCGATGGGGAGAGGAAGGAATTCCTCCCTGGCGCCGTCCACGACGGCCAGGCCCCCTTTATTACTGATGACCAGGTTCACGGCCCGCGTCAGTTCCTCATCGCCGGCTCCCACGGCGATGATGTTATGGGAGTCGTGGCCGACGCTGGCGGCGATGGCGCCGCGCTTCAAGCCGAAGCCTTTAATGAAGGCCAGGGAGGGCGGGGCCTCTTCGTAGCGGTTCACCACGGTGAGCTTAAGGAGATCGCGTGCGGGATCCGGCACGGCCAGGCCTTCCACTACATTCGGCGCCTCTTCGATATTTTTGGTGAGAAGCTGGCCGTCCATGGCCTCAATGACGTTCAGGGTTTTTCCGTCGGCCTTGATCGCGAAATCCTGGATTTTCTTTTCAGTCACCTTGAAGTTGTTTATGACCTTTACTTTCTGGTGAGGAATGAGGCTCCGTCCTTTTTCGGCCACTTTTTTCCCGTCAATCCAGGTTTCCAGGACTCTGAAATCATCAAAGTTGTCGATGACGGCAAAGTCCGCCGGGTCGCCCTTCCGGAGGAGCCCGACGGGAAGGCCGTAATGGCGGATGGGGTTAAGTGAGGCGCAGCGGAGGACTGTCATCCTGTCATAGCCGAGCTTCAGGGCCCGCTTGACCAGTTCGTTCACGTGCCCCTCGACGAGGTCGTCCGGATGGCGGTCGTCGCTGCAGAACATGCACATCTCCGGCGATTCCCGGAGGAGCGGAAGCAGGGTTTCCAGGCTCTTGGCGGCAGAACCCTCGCGGATGAGGATCTTCATCCCCAGGCCTATCTTTTCGCGGGCCTCATCCATCGTCGTGCACTCGTGGTCGGTGGTGATTCCGGCCGATACGTACTTCTTGAGATCCTCTCCGGAGACGCCGGGGGCGTGGCCGTCCACCGGTTTTCCCAGCTTCCTGGCTGTTTCTATCCGAGCCATGACGGCCGGATCGGCGAAGATGACCCCGGGAAAATTCATCATCTCGCTCAGGTAGAAGAGACCGTCGGTTTTCAGGAGCGTCCCTATTTCCGGAGCTTCAAAGGCGGCGCCCGCCGTCTCAAAGGAAGTAGCCGGAACGCAGGATGGAGCGCCGAAGAAAAACTTGAAGGGGACGCTTCTCCCGTTTTCCACCATGTAGCGGACCCCCGCCAGGCCCAGCACGTTGGCGATCTCGTGAGGATCGGAGACCGTCGCCACCGTCCCGTGACGCACCGCCAGGCGCGCGAACTCGGAGGGCACCAGCATCGAACTTTCTATGTGGACGTGGGAATCCACGAGACCGGGGATGATGTAGGCGTCGTATTTCTCATCGCCCCGTTGTATGTCTTCGATCTTTCCGTCGCTTATAAGCAGTGTGCCCGGATAGATCTCCCCGGCGACCACGTCCACGATGTTCCCGGAAACCTTGGCAGCATTGATTCCTTGCGCTGACATTATTCATTTCCCCCTTGCTTCAGGATGACTCCATATTATTTCGCCGCCGGCCGGCGTTGATCCCCCTTTATGGAAGTCAACGGTTCTCTTTTTTGGGTTCTACTGCGTTGGAGTTGACGCCATGAAAAGCATATGCTATGATCCCCAAAAAGGGGAGGCGCGGCATGGAAGGATTTCTAAACAGATTTTTGGATTTTGTAACTCCAGAAGGTCTGAAAAAAATGTATAAAAAGAAGCATTATCCACTTCTTTTTTTACTTATAGTCGTTCCACTTCTT
>Ga0209749_1001452_pt1 | contig 20848 bp, 15 predicted proteins | sample EPASupsiteSAE347_FD_187267 | JGI IMG/M metagenome (GOLD analysis project Ga0209749, IMG submission 187267) | Bioremediated contaminated groundwater from EPA Superfund site, New Mexico - Sample SAE3-47 (SPAdes) (version 2) | ecosystem: Environmental > Aquatic > Deep subsurface > Groundwater >... | reverse complement strand
TTGCGGATTCGCCGGTAGGCCTCGACGAGGCGGGTGAGGATCTCCTTGGAGATGCGGATGTCGTCGGTGTAGTCCTCCGCCGCCACCCAGAGGCGCAGGATCTCGGCGCCGTATTCCTTGATGATCTCTTCCGGCTCGATGACGTTGCCGACGGATTTGGACATCTTCTTGCCTTCGCCGTCCACGACGAAGCCGTGGGTGAGGACGGTCTTGTAAGGGGCTTGCCCCCGGGTGCCGACACTTTCCAGGAGGGAGGAATGGAACCAGCCCCGGTGCTGATCGCTGCCTTCGAGGTACATGTCCGCCGGGGATCGGTGATCGGGACGGGTCTCCAGAACGGCGGCGTGGCTCACGCCCGAATCGAACCAGACGTCGAGGATGTTGGTTTCCTTCCGGAAGGCTTGGCCTTCTTTGCAGATCGGGCAAACGGTCCCGGGGGGAAGGAGGTCCTTCGCCTCCCGTTCGAACCAGACGTCCGCCCCCTGTTCCCGGACCAGGGCGACGACGTGAGCGAGGATCTCTTTCGTGAGAAACTCCTTCTGGCAGTCATTGCAGTAGAACATGGTGATGGGCACTCCCCAGAGACGCTGGCGGGAGATGCACCAGTCGGGGCGGTTCTCCACCATGCCGTAGATCCGGTCCTTCCCCCAGGCGGGAATCCATTCTCCCTGGGAGATGGCTTCCAGTGCCTTCTTCCTGAGGCTGTTCTTTTCCATGGAGATGAACCATTGCTCCGTGGAACGGAAGATAATGGGCTCCTTGCAGCGCCAGCAGTGGGGATAGGAATGGTCGATGTCCACGAGGCCCAGGAGCGCCCCGACCTCTTTGAGCTTGTTGTTCACCGGCTCGTTGGCGTCGAAGACGAAGAGCCCGGCAAAATCGTCGACGTCTTTGGTAAAGCAGCCGTCTTCATCGACGGGGGCGTAGTTGTCCAATCCGTATTTCATGCCGATTTCATAGTCCTCCTGGCCGTGGCCGGGGGCGATGTGGACGCAGCCCGTCCCCGCTTCGAGGGTGACGAAGGGGGCGAGGATGAGGACGCTTTCCCGGTCGATGAGGGGATGACGGGTCTTGAGGCCTTCCATGACGGCTCCGGGGAACTCGTCCAGGACCTCGTAGGGCTTGCCCTGCCAGCCGAAGGCGTCGAGGCAGTAGTCGAGCAGGTCTTTGGCCAGAATCAACACCTCCCCTTCCACCTTGACGGCGACATAGAGGAATTCCTCGTGGAAGGCGATGGCCAGGTTGGCGGGAATCGTCCAGGGCGTCGTCGTCCAGATGACGACGCTTACTTTCTCTCCGGCCAGCTTGGGCCGGACGGCGGCGATGTCGGAGATCATGGGGAACTTGACGTAGATGGACGGCGTTGTATGGTCGCCGTACTCCACCTCCGCCTCGGCCAGGGCGGTTTTGCAGGTGGCGCACCAGTAAACGGGTTTCTTGCCCTTGTAGACGTCGCCGTTCAGGAAGAGCTTGCCGAATTCGGCGACGGTGACGGCCTCATAGTCGTAGGTCATGGTGAGGTAGGGATTTTCCCACTCCCCGAAGACACCGAGGCGCTTGAACTGATCCCGCTGGATGTCCACGAACCGCTCCGCGTAGGCGCGGCAGAAGCGGCGTTTGTCGGCCTGGGAGATCTCATATTTCTTGTCTCCCAGCTCCTTGTCCACCTGATGCTCGATGGGGAGACCGTGGCAGTCCCAGCCGGGAACATAAATGCTGTCATAGCCGGACATGTTCTTTGTTTTGATGACCATGTCCTTGATAATCTTGTTAAGGGCGGTGCCGAGGTGGATATTGCCGTTGGCGTAAGGGGGGCCGTCGTGGAGGATATAGACTTCCCGTCCCTTGGAGGCCGCGCGGATCCGGTGATAGATTTTCATTCCTTCCCATTTGGCAAGCATCTCCGGCTCCCGGGCGGCAAGATTGGCCTTCATGGGGAAATCGGTTTTGGGCAGGTTCAAGCTTTCTTTGTAATCCATGGCGCGCTCCTTCAATTTTCAAAATCGTAGTCAAGAAGGCTATCATAGAAAATCATTGCTTTCAAGGAGAATGCAAAAACCCCCTGGAAATGTTTCTCCAGGGGGCTCGCTTGTACATCTGTTACTTGAGTTGTTCTTACTACATCATGCCGGGGTAGCCGCCGCCTCCGGGCATGGGGGGCATACCGGCGCCCTTCTCTTCGGGCTTCTCGGCGATCATGCACTGGGTCGTCAGCATCAGGGATGCGACGGAAGCAGCGTTCTGCAGGGCGAAGCGGGTGACCTTCGTGGGGTCGATAACGCCGGCGGCGATCATGTCTTCATACTGATCCGTCCGGGCGTTGAAACCGAAAGACCCTTTCTTCTCCTTTACCTTCTCGACGACTACGGAACCTTCCATGCCGGCGTTCGCGGCGATCATCTTCAGGGGCTCTTCGAGGGCCTTTTTGACGATATTGACGCCAACCTGCTGATCCCCTTCCAGCTTCAGCTTGTCCAGGGCGGGCAGAGCGCGGATATAGGCGACGCCGCCACCGGGAACAATACCCTCTTCCACGGCAGCGCGGGTTGCGTTCAGGGCGTCCTCAACGCGGGCCTTTCTTTCCTTCATTTCCGTTTCCGTCGCGGCGCCGACCTTGATTACGGCCACACCGCCGACGAGCTTCGCCAGACGTTCCTGAAGTTTTTCCCGATCATAGTCGGAGGTGGTTTCCTCGACCTGGGCGCGGATCTGTTTCACCCGGCCTTCGAGGTCGGCCCGCTTACCGGCGCCGTCGATGATGGTGGAGTTGTCTTTGTCGATGACGATCTTCTTGGCCCGGCCAAGGTCTTCGATCTTCGCATTTTCCAGCTTGTAGCCCATGTCTTCGGAGATCATCTTGCCGCCCGTGAGGATGGCGATGTCTTCGAGCATGGCCTTGCGGCGATCACCGAAACCGGGGGCCTTGACGGCGGCCACATGGAGGGTGCCGCGCAGCTTGTTTACGACCAGGGTCGCCAGGGCTTCGCCTTCGATGTCTTCGGCGATGATGAGGAGGGGTTTGCCCATTTTGGCGATCTGCTCCAGGATGGGGAGGAGGTCCTTCATGTTACTGATCTTCTTTTCGTTGATCAGGATGAAGGCGTCTTCCAGGTTCACTTCCATCTTCTCGGCGTTGGTGACGAAGTAGGGGGACAGATAGCCCCGGTCGAACTGCATACCTTCGACGATGTCGAGTTCCGTCTCCAGGCCCTTGTTCTCTTCTACGGTGATGACGCCTTCCTTGCCGACCTTGCCCATCGCTTCGGCAATGATGCCGCCGATGGCTTCGTCATTGTTGGCGGAAATGGTGCCGACCTGGGCGATTTCCTTCTGGTCCTTCGTGGGCTTGCTGAGCTTTTTCAGCTCGGCGACGACGGCCGCAACGGCCTTTTCGATGCCGCGCTTCACGTCCATGGGGTTGCTGCCTGCCGCTACGGTCTTGGCGCCTTCCCGGTAGATAGCTTGGGCCAGGATCGTTGCCGTAGTCGTACCGTCGCCGGCGACATCGCTCGTCTTGCTGGCTACTTCGCGGACCATCTGGGCGCCCATATTTTCAAATCTGTCTTCCAGTTCAATCTCTTTGGCCACGGTTACGCCGTCCTTGGTGACCACGGGCGAACCGAAGCTCTTGTCAAGAATGACGTTCCTGCCCTTAGGGCCGAGGGTAACCTTAACGGCGTCGGCAAGGGTGTTTACGCCCTTGAGGATCGATTTCCTCGCTTCTTCATCATACTGAAGTAATTTTGCTGCCATATGTATTTAATCCTCCTTGTTTCAGGTTTTTACTTGCCTTCGATGACGCCCAGAATGTCGTCTTCGCGCATAATGAGGTATTCCTTGCCGTCGATCTTTACTTCCGTCCCGGCATACTTGCTGAATAGTACCTTATCGCCGGCTTTGACATCGAGTTTGACAAGCTTGCCGTCTTCGGTGGTCTTTCCCTTGCCCACGGCGATAATCTTGCCCTCCATGGGTTTTTCTTTCGCGGTATCGGGGATGATGATGCCGCCTTTGGTTTTTCCCTCTTCCGCCAAGCGCTCAACAATGACTCTGTCCTGCAATGGCCTGATTTTCATTCTGTCCTCTCCTTTCACCAATTATATTAAAGATTTTTAAAAGCTATTTTATTTCCCGGACATTTCGCGGCATAAAATATACATCAAATTTTCGATGTCAAGGTTTGCAAACGATATTTTTATCTGCTGAGGGATTTGATTTCTTTCTTTATTATTTTAAAAAGGCGACACTCAGGCTGTAAACGATGGCCGATATAATGGCGGAGATGGGTATGGTCAACACCCAGGCCCAGACGATGGTTCCGGCGACACCCCAACGTACGGCGGTCAACCTCTTGGTTGCCCCTACGCCCATGATGGCCCCGGCGATGGTATGGGTTGTGCTAACGGGGATTCCTCCCATGGAGGCGCCGATGATGGAGATGGCCGCCGCCGTCTCGGCGCAGAAGCCGCCTATGGGCTGGAGCTTGGTGATCTTGGTCCCCATGGTCTTGACAATCCGCCAGCCGCCGCTCATGGTTCCCATGGCGATGACGGTGTAACACGCGAAGACGACCCAGAAAGGGATATGAAAGACAGGTCCGCTGAGACCTTTACTATAGAGAATGATGGCAATGATGCCCATAGTCTTCTGGGCGTCGTTCATCCCGTGGCCGAGACTGTAAACGGCGGCTGAAAAGAGTTGCAACCTCCGGAAGAGGGTGCCGGAACGGGCCACGTTGGAATTCCTGCTGAGATTTAGGACCAGGACCATCATGCAAAACCCGAGGAACATCCCGACGGCGGGGGACAAAAAGATAAAGAGGGTCGTTTTGATAAGCCCTCCCCACACCAGGGTGCTGATACCTGCCTTCAGGACGCCGGCGCCGACGAGGCCGCCGATGAGGGCGTGGGAGGAACTGCTGGGGAGGCCGTAATACCAGGTGACAAGATTCCAGATGATGGCGCCGCCGAGGGCGGCGAGGATAATGTAATTGTCAATTATTTCCGGATGGATGATCCCGACGCCGATGGTTTTTGCCACCGGCGTGCCGACCATGAATATGGCGGCAAAGTTAAAGAAGGCGGCCCACATTACGGCGTAGCGGGGCGAGAGGACCCGGGTCGAGACAATGGTGGAGATGGAGTTGGCGGCGTCATGAAAGCCGTTGATAAAGTCAAAGGCCAAGGCAACGCAGATCAAAAAGACAACAAACCCGAATGAATCAATCATGTCAATATATTAAAGAATCGAAAACCGATCTTTTTCCGCTATCCATTTTTTAAGACGATGCCCTCGACGATGTTCGAGACATCCTCACAGATGTCAAGAGTCTCCTCAAATCTTTCAAAGATCTCTTTCCATTTGATCAGTTCGATGGGGTCTGTTTCCTCTTCAAAAAGTTTGCCCATGGTAGTTCTCAGGATCTGATCGCCGGCGTTCTCGATGGTATTGATTTCCACGCACGCTTCCAGGATCATGGGGGCGTTTTTCATGTCCCGCAGGCCATGGACGATCATTTTTACTTTTTCCGTGGCCACGTTCAGCAGTTTCGCCTGTTCAAAGAGCGCTTCCACCGGGGCTTTGATTTTATAAAGGGACATGCGGATGGCCGCGGCCTCCGTCAAGTCGAGGATGCTGTCCATCTTGTTTACCAGGGCATAGATGTCTTCCCGGTCCAGGGGGGTGAGGAAGGTCTTGTGCATCTTTTCATAGGTCCGGTGGGTAATGATGTCCGCCTCGTGCTCCAGTTCCTTAAGCTTCATGAGTCTGGTGGCGAAAGAACCATAGTCTTGGAGCATGTCGAGGAAGAGTTTGGCCCCTTCATCGATCTTTTCGGCCAACTCCTCGAAGAGGTCGTAGAATTTCTCTTCCCTGGGTATTAATCGCATTCCTATATCCTCCCGACGGTCCTGATCATCTGTCCACGAGATTACCTCTGGTCTACACGACGCCGGATCTGTCACATCCTCAATTTCGGGAACCATCTATCGGATTGCTTTTCAAAATGCAACAGGTTTTAAATGTTTCCTAAAGAATATCGATAGTTGCAATCTTGAATAATCTTCCCTTGATAAAATTCATCATTGGAATTATTGTCGGATGCGATCGATAAAACCCTTGGCATCAACCTATGAACAATACTGAACTTCAAAAGCTTAAGTACTGGTTCTCACAATATACCAATCAGTATTCCTCCCGGAATTCAATTCACCGGGAAGCCTACAAGCTGAAAATCGGGCATTCGGCAAAAGTCAGCCGGATCTGTGCAGACATCGGCAGGTCGATCAATCTGAACAATGAAGACATCGCCCTCGCGGAAACGATAGGACTATTCCACGACATCGGCCGCTTTGAACAATTCAGCCGCTATAAAACCTTCTTGGACAGGAAATCGGAAAACCATGCTGATCTCGGGGTAAAGGTTCTTCAGGAGAGCCAAATTCTGAACCATCTGGACATCGATATTCAAGAAATTATCCGGAAAGCCATTTCCTACCACAACCGTCTCAAAATACCCGATGAGGAATCCCCACGAGTTATTTTATTCGGCAAATTGATCAGGGATGCCGATAAGCTGGACATCTTTGACCTGGTCGGCACTTACTACAACGGCAACGGCAGAAGCGCCGTTATTGAATTGGACCTTCCTGACGAGCCGGGATATTCGACGGAGATGTTGTCCGATCTATTCAAGAATCGATTGGCCGACATGAAGAAGATGAAGACCCTGAACGACTTCAAACTGCTCCAACTCGGATGGGTATACGATTTGAATTTCCCCATAACCGTAAAAAGAATAAAGGAAAGGCAATATTTGGAAGCCATCAGGAAGAGCCTGCCGGTTTCTGAGGAGATAGACGCGTTAATGGATCATTTAAACCAACATTTGGGCAGGCTGGTCGCAACCCCTCCCCCATTGAAAAAAGGGTGGAACGGGTGAGGAGCATGAAAGGAAACAGGATGAAAAAACTACTTTATGTAATGTGCTTGATGTTATTACTGGCAAGCAACGTTTCGGCTGCAGAGGTAAGTGGTGTTGAGGTCAATGCTTTATCGAAATCCGTTTCCAGTTGGGACGGGAGAGTTTTGCCCGACTACCCAAACGGCAAGCCGGAAATAACAATCCTGAGAATCAAAATTCCCCCGGGTGTGGCATTGCCGCTCCATAAACATCCGGTCATTAATGCAGGCATATTGATAAGCGGAGAACTAACGGTCGTGACCGAAGACGGTAAGACATTGCATCTGAAAGCGGGGGAGACAATTATTGAGGTCGTAAATACTTGGCATTACGGGAAAAACGAAGGCAATAAACCGGCAGAAATCGTAGTTTTCTACGCCGGCACAATGAATACGCCGCTGAGCGTTAACAAATAGAGGCAAGTATATAACTACGACAGTGACGTTTCATAAAAGCTTCTCCCTTTTGTAATCACGCTGCAACAAAGCTTTGCTATCCTCCCTTACAAAAAGGAGGATTAGCCGATGAGCCGGGCGGAAACAAACAAAAGCTCCCACCTGCATGCGATCAAAGGTACGGATGAAAACCTTCCTTCCCTTGATCGGATGCTGGAGATGTTGGATGTCCGTTACGGACTTTCAGCCCCCGACGTATCTTCCCTTCCCTTTGCCTGCGGGGACGTTACGGCCGGCAGCGAGGCCGAGCTTCAGACCGTCGTCATCGGAAAAAGACAGCAAGTCGATCTGCCCCTTACCATCGAGCAATCAAATTATTTTGCCGACATTATGCGCCGTACGATGGCGGGGGACACAAAGAAAAGGGTTATTACCGACCTTGAGAACTACCTGAGTTCCAATGCGGAGGCGGTCTGGGAAAACAGTTGGGTCCGCTTCCCCCGGGGATTGTTGAGTCCGCTTACGGAAGAGGTATTCCAGCGGGATCTGCTTGCGGACAAGGAAGACCCCTCCCAGGGTAACCGGTCGGATCTCCAGAAGTTTCTTTTCCGGCATGAAGGACGGGATTATGTGCGCATTCCCGTGAGCTACCTTCTCAAGCTTTCCCTGGCGGAAGCGGTCGGATCCTCCCCCGGTCCTCCCCCGGCGATGATCCGTGAGACCGCCTTGGACCTGATGGGACATTTCCTCAATGACAACACCTCGCCGGAAACATTTTCCTTTCATGTTGTTTCCCCGTCCGACCGCCCCGGGATAGGGCAGCCCGTTGCCAGGGAAATGGCCAAGCGCTTCCTCCTTACCCAACTCTTGACCATGTATGCCAATGAACGCTTCCGCCTGCTGGAAAGCGGCCAGGAAACCATGGTTTTTTATTCCCCCCACCCCCCACTCCGGCAAAAAAAGCTCAACGACTGCATATCCGACGCCTTTTACCGGGAACTCTTCATGAGTCCCTGCCTGTCCGGCTGGCAGCGGGGCGAGGCCAAATACGACTATATGCATCTCTGTCACCGGGTCTTGAGCCGCAGTCAGTTGAATGCCACGGCCAAGCTGCGGGAGGCGGGGATTATCACAAAAAATCTCGTAACCCTTCCGAATACTTCAAATATCAGCCTGGCCAATAACGGCACCCATGTCAGTCTGGGGAGCCGGAAGATTGGCGAGGCCATGAAGGAACAAAATAGCGGTTTCACCACAATCCACGAGAAATACCTTGGCGATTTGGTGGTGAAAATAACGGAACATTTCTTGCCGCTTTTTGTCGGGACCTATACCGCCGCGCCTTATCGTCTCGACTTTAAGGATTTCCATCCCGAAAAGGCCCTGGCCTTTCTGCCCCATGAACTCGATTATACCCATCTGCGCATGCTTTGGCGGCGCTGGCAGAAAAAGGCCAAGTTAAAAATATTCGGCCGTCCACTGACCCCTTTCGGCCCCCTCTGGCTGGACCGGACGATCAGTGTCCTCTGCGGTCTTCACGGTGATTTTATTCCTGATTTTCGCATCATCGATTACCTGGTGGCCCTCATGAGCACCGAACGCAGTCCCGCCCTTGACGGCAGACTCCATAACAGCGACCGGCTGAAGAAAGACCTGGCCGACCTCGGAGTTTTCGATACGAAGATGTCTCTCTATCTCTTAGAGAAGATGCGGGAATACGAAGCAATGGGTTTTTCGGGATTTGAGGCCCGCCATTACAGCCTTTTTGAACAATTTGCCGGAGATATGGGCCGGGCGGTGGATGTTCAAAACCTCCTTTATTGTCTGGCTTACAAATATATTGCCAACCGCCGGATCTCCCACGCCCATATCCCCGACCGCCCCTTTGTGGAAAGCGAGCGGCGGCAGATTATTTTCGGCACGGCTATCGGCATCCCGACATTCTTTGTCCGGGAGAATACGGACAATGAAATGATGAAAAGGATCATTGCCCGTGCGGAGAAGGTCCGGCATAGCCGGCGCTATCCGGGGTATCTGCGGGTCCATAATCTGGAATACAGGCGCGCCCTCTTGAAAATCCTCCGTGAAGACGCCGCCGATCTGATCGAGATGTTTCAGATGGAAGAGACGATTCAGGAACTGGCTTTGCGTCTTGAGGCGCCGGACCGGTTTGCCGCCCAAGGTAGGCTTACGGGAGGTATTCTTAACGAAGGTGGCTTTTCATCGCCCTTGCAGATGTCGGCCGAGGATTTCAATCTGGCCGCGGAACGCTACTACCGGGAAAAGCTGCGGCGGCGCCACACAGAAGAGGCCCTGGATTTTTTAACCACAGATCTGGTCACCTTGGGCGAAGGTTCGGGCCGCGCAGCTCAGGCGACGCGACAGGCCCTGCGGTTCGTTCTTAAAGAAGAGGGCGCCTCCGCCTTCCTGGCGCGGCTTCGCAGCAAAATCTGTGCGGGAAGGGCGCCGGAGACGGATTTACAAAAACTCATTTATCTGACGCTGATTTCTGTTCATGACGACCGTCGGCATGTTTGTCAAACGCCGTCATCCGACTATGGAGAAGCTTTCGATGTTGCATCAATATGTTGAGCGGGAGAGCCGCACGGTAAGTACGGAAAAATTTTTCGGCAATCGGGGAATTCGCTTTGTCTATTCCCATTTGCGGGAAAACGCCCCCCTGATGTTTCGGGTTGTGACCACTGCCCGGATGTCGCGGCTCCTGGCGTTTCTCAACTTTCACAGCCTCCTCAACGAAAAACTTCACGGACACCGTGATTTTCTGAAGGCAAGCGGGATAGATCTCAGGGAATGTCTGGGAAATCAAGCCCATCTGGATACACCCCAGAAGATCTTTGAAAGAAAGATCCGCTACTGGGATTGTCGTCCCATGCCCCGTGATCCCGCCGCGGTCGTGTCTCCCTGCGACGCCCGCATGCTGGTCGGTTCCTTCGATTCTTCCTCCCGCCTTTTTATCAAGGGTAAATTCTTCGATTTTGAAGAGCTGATCGGCAGGAACAAGCTGACGTGGCGGAAACTCTTAAATAATGGGGATTTTGCCGTCTTCCGGTTGACGCCGGAGCGTTATCACTACACCCATACCCCCGTTGCCGGAAAGGTCGTTGATTTCTATTCTATCCCGGGTCGCTACCATGCCTGTCATCCCGAGGCTGTCGTTTCACTCGTGACGCCCTATTCCAAGAACAAGCGGGTGATCACCATCATCGATACGGATGTCCCCGGGGGGACACAGGTCGGGGTGGTGGCAATGGTGGAGGTCGTGGCCCTCATGATCGGAGATATCGTTCAATGCTATAGCGAGAAGGGATATGATGATCCGGTTCCCGTCGGTTCAGGCCTTTTCGTGAAGAAGGGTTGTCCCAAGAGTCTCTTTCGTCCGGGAAGCAGCACCGTCGTCCTGATCTTTCAGCGGCGTCGTGTCGACTTTGCCAATGATATCGTCTGGAATATGCGTCTTCCCGGAGTGGAAAGTATTTTGAGCAGCGGCTTTTCTCAGCCCCTGGTGGAAACGGATGTCTTAGTTCGGGATCTGATCGGGACGGCGCTGCAGAAACCGATGCCAATTGTGGTTCATTGATAAGATGAAACTCGAGGAAGGTGTTTTATGAAAGCTGCTAAAATGAATTATTTCAAAGAGTTGCTCGTAATTCAGATGATTGCGCTCCAAAATGCGGCTGGCAAGACCATGTCGGTGATGAAGACGGAGGCGGGGAAATGCGCCGATCCATTGGATAGGGCGGCGGTCGAGTTTGACCGGCAGATGGAATTATCGATCCGGGGGCGGGAGAAGGGGATGATCCAGGACATCCGGGAAGCCCTGCAGCGGATCGACCGGGGGACCTTCGGAGTATGCGACCGCTGTGGTGAGGCCATATCGGAAAAGAGACTCCTGGCCAGACCGACGAGCCATCTCTGCCTTGACTGCCAGCAACAGCGGGAAACCACCCAGAGATCCATGAAATCGTGGACTTCCGAGGAGAGTTCAACTTCCAGCCCTGTCGGCGCCGGTTATTGAATTTATGGAACCTCTGTCCTTGACGATGAATCTCAACACCTTTTTTGTCCTGTCCCTCGGGTTGGCACTGAGCGTCTTATTTTTTTGGGGCTTCAAGGGATTGCCGAAAGAGAATTGGCAGGTACTTGCCTGCATCCCGTTGCATAAGAACAGAGGCGAGGCCTGGCGGGGAGTAAACTATACCTGGTACGGGTTTTTTCAGGCCACGGGCTATGTCCTCGGGGTCTCCCTGTTTTTGGTTCTCATGGGCGCCGCCGCTGTCCCCGGTACGGCGTCCTTGACCCTGATTATCCTTATCCTGGCGGTCTGTGCGCCCCTGTCCCGCATCCTGGCCGGCCTGGTGGAAGGGAAACGTTTTACTCTCACCGTCGGTGGGGCCGTCTTTGCGGGGTTGGTGATTTCCCCCTTGCTCATCGGGGCGGTAAATGCATTCGGCGGGGATATTTTCGGCTTCCACCTCCCCATGCTTCCGACCCTTGCCGCGATGGCGATCGGCCATATCATGGGCGAGGGAACAGGCCGCCTGGCCTGTATAAGTTTCGGCTGCTGTTATGGGAAGCCTTTATCCATACTGCCCCCATTCGTCCGCAAGGCCCTCGGACCTTTCGCCATGACCTTTTACGGAGCAACAAAAAAAATCTCCTATGCCCACGGTCTTGACGGCCGGCCCGTTGTCCCCGTTCAGGCCATGACGGCGGTCATTTATACCCTGGCGGGTCTGACGGGGATGTGGTTTTTCCTCGCCGAGCTTTATCTGCCAGCTTTTGCCGTCACGGTAGGGACAGCCCAGGGGTGGCGTTTCCTCTCCGAATTCCTGCGGGCCGATTACAGAGGTGGAGGCAGGATCTCCCCTTATCAGTTCATGTCCCTCCTTGCCTTGCCCTACGCGGGAGCACTGCTTTTCCTCTTTCCCTCCGTCCCGCCGCCGGGAGGAACGCAACTCATGGCGGGCCTGGCATCCCTCTGGACACCCGTGATGATCCTTTTCCTGCAAGTCCTATGGCTTCTGATCTTTCTTTATACGGGAAGGAGCAGGGTGACGGGGGCGGAAATTTCCCTCCATGTCATCAGAGACAGGGTGTAGGAGTTAGGGGCACTCGATAAATGAAGTTTGCTACCGCGTGACCGTTTACGGTGAAGGGGCTTGACAATTCAATAAAGAAAGACAGAAGAACAATGGTAAACCTTCAGGAAAGCATTCAGTTACATAATAAACCGTTCGCGATTAATTTTTACCATAAGCCGGAGCACTCAGAGCGTTCCTTTGTCGAACAAGTGCAACCGCGGCCCCACTTTCATCCCCTCATCGATCTTTTTACGGGGATGATTATGGGCTACGAAGTATTGTCCAGAGGGACGGAGCCATATGAAACTCCTTTCAAAATGTTTGAAGAGGCCAAACGCCTGGGGTTGATGTGGGAGTTGGAAAAGGCCTGCCGTGTTGCCGCTTTGCAGAAGATAGTCAGTTTACCCAATGATCTCCGCTCGGCAACCTATTTTATCAATGTCAGCCCCGACTGTTTCAGTGATTCCCGGTTTATCGAGCGATTTACCCAGAAAAGACTCGGAGAGTATGGTCTGGACCAGCGGCAGATCGTCATCGAGGTTACGGAGGAGAAAGCTTTCGGCGACTACGATCAATTCCAAAAACTGGTTACCCATTATGTCAATCAGGGATTCAAGATCAGTCTGGACGACTTCGGGGCCGGTTATTCGGGCCTGATTGCCCTGATTGCCTGTACCCCTCATTATCTGAAGCTCGACATGGCCATTGTCCGGGATGTTCACAAACATGATTATAAACAGAAACTGGTCAAGTCAATTGCCACTTTCGCTGCCAGCGTCAATTCCAAGCTCATCGCCGAGGGCATTGAATCATGGGATGAACTCGATCTCCTCGTCAAGTACGGGATTCGTTATGCCCAGGGTTTTTTATTCGGTCGCCCCCAAGAGACGCCCTATGGTTTGTCCGAAGAGTTGAGGGAAAAAATTACTACCGTGGTCAAAAAATACGATCAGACAAAGGCGGATCTCGATGAACAGATCGGCAGTATGGTCATTCGTCCGCCGACGGTTCAAAGACATGACATCCTTTGCCGGGCTCTTGACGATAAGTTCAAGAAATCTCCCCATATGGATCATGTTGTGATCCTCGATGGCGAAAACGTTTCCGGTCTCATTACGAGACAGCATTTTTATCTGGAGACGGGGGGCGCTTTCGGCTACCAGTTGTTTCAAAAGAAGCCCGTGGATGTGATCTGCAAGCACCAGCCCCTGATCGTTGAGGACAGGATTACCGTAACCGCCCTCGCCAAGCTCGCCATGGATCGTTTTCAGGAAGACCTCTACGACCCGGTTCTGGTCGTTGATGGTCAGGGCATATTTATTGGTTCTGTGACCATGAAGCAGGTCATTACCAAGGCGGTGGAGCTGGAAGTACGTTGCGCCATGGCTGCCAACCCCCTTACAAACCTCCCCGGCAACGAGGTTATCCGCCGCTGGATTCACGACGCCCTGATGGAGCCGGAATATACCATTATTTATGGGGACCTCGATCACTTCAAGGGGTTCAATGATGTCTATGGCTTTCTCATGGGCGATGAACTGCTCCGGCTAACGGCCAGGGTACTGTCGGAAAATATGTCACTCCTTCATAAAGATGCGAAGCTTGGCCATATCGGCGGCGATGATTTCATCATGGTCTGTCCGGGAATTATCACCGAGGAATCCCTGACCGCCCTGTGTCGGGCGTACGATCATGCCAAGTTGGACCTCTTCAAGCACGACCATGTGAAAAATGGTTATTTCGAGATCATCGACCGCCAGGGCAACCCGGCCCAGGTCCCCCTGGTCACCATAAGCCTGGCCGTCATTGACAGCCGCAAAATCTGGATTGATCCCCATCCGGCCCTGTTTTCCGAGGTGGCCGCAGCGCTGAAAAAGAAAGTCAAACAACAGACAATAGCTACGGGGAATAGCGGATACATGTTCGAACAGCGGAGTTACGGTAAGTCCGAAATCAACTCCGGGTAGGTCAGTCTGCATTTTCCTTCATGGAATCGTAATTGATGTAGTCATCGATGCGTCGATCATGCTCCTTACTCTTTGCGCCAGATCATCCAATGCGTAAGGTTTGCGGATGATACCGGTAATGCCGGCGCTTTTTGCCAGGGATTCTATCCGAATGTCACTGTATCCTGTGGAAAGCATTACGGGAATGTCCGGGCGGATGGGAAAAATGGCTGTTGCCAGTTCGATGCCCGTCCGGTGGGGCATGTTATGATCCGTGATGACCAGATTAAATTGTTCCGGTTGCGAGCGAAATATATCAAGAGCCGTATCGCTGCTGGTCGTCGAAACAACCCGGTATCCGAGATAACTCAACATTTCATCCGTCATGTCGGCAATGGACTTTTCGTCGTCCACTATGAGAATCATTTCCTGACGGCCCTGGGGAGACGGTGATACTTCGGGCGGCCCTGCGGTAAGCATGGCGACGTCTGTCCGTGGCAGATAAACATGAAAGACGCTGCCCCGGCCTTCCTCGCTGTAAACCTGGATGGCCCCGCCCAGACGCCCGACAATGCCGTGGACGATGGATAAGCCTATGCCGGTTCCGCCGCTCTTTTGCCCGGTGGTAAAAAAAGGCTCAAACATTCGTTCCATAATCTCTGGTTTCATGCCGCACCCCGTATCGGCTACCCTCAGACAGGCGTAGGCGGCAGCCTTCAAGTCGATATGGCGCGCTGCGGCAATGTGGTCTATGACCGTATCAGTCAGGGTGACCTCCAGGCGACCGCCCTTATCCCTCATGGCGTGCGCTGCGTTTGTGCAGAGATTCATGACGATCTGGTGAATGTCCGTCAGATCCGCCATGACGATGATCGGTTCATCAGTCAGTTTCTGAACGATCTCGATGTGGGCGGGAACGGATGCCCGGAGCAGCTTGAGTATTTCCTTCATCTGGCTTCCCACATCCAACGGTATGGGTTTGCCGTCATCACTGCGGCTGAATGACAGAATCTGGGCGACCAGATCCCGACCCCGGCAACCGGCGGCCAGAATTTTTTCGAGTCGGTCCCGCAAGGGGGCATCGGAGGGATATTCCTTCCAGGTCATTTCGGTGTACCCGAGGATCGGCGTCAATATATTGTTGAAATCATGCGCTATGCCGCCGGCAAGCCTGCCGATGGCCTCCATTTTCTGGCTCTGCCTAAGTTGGTCTTCCAATCGCTTCCGCTCATTTTCTGCCTGAATCCGCTGCTGAAGTTCCTCCTCGATCTTGGCATAGAGGCGGGCGTTGTTCAAGGCGATGGCAGCCAGGTTGCCGAAGCGATTAAGAACGTCGAACTCATCGCTGGAAAACGTCTCAGTGGCTTTAAAGTGTCCCAGCCCGATGACGCCCTGTATCGTTCCTTCATAATAGAGGGGAACGGCCATGACGGCGTGAAGAGAATCGTAGGCCTGGTCGGAAAGACGCTCCGGCCAGTTTGCATAGTCATCTATCAACATCGGTTCTCCGCTGGCGATGACCTTTCCTGTCAAACCGACGCCCTGGGGGAGGCAGGTGCCGATCAGACCGGAAAAGGTGCCAATGGCAACCTCCATCCGCAAGGTGTGTCGGTGTTCGGTAGGCAGATAGATAAAACCATCCTTGGTTCCGACCAGATCACCTGCCCGCAGTACAATTTTTTCCAGCAGATCAGCCAGATCGAGGCGTCCGATGATATCCAGGGACGTTTCATGCAGAGATGTCAAGTAGGTTTTCTGCCGGCAAAGAGCCCCCTCTGCCTGACGCCTCATGGCAATTTCCCGCCTCAGTTCGTCATTTTTCGCAGTCAGGGCAGCGGTTTTTACTTTAACCTGCCAACGCAGAATCAGGGTGGCAATAACTGTAAGCAACAACAGCACGAGCGCTACGGTCAGGCCCCTCGTTACTTGCTTTACTTGCAGGGCCGTTCTTGAATCGACGGGCAGGAACGGGCCAGCCTGTATAGAGCGGTAATAGAGGGAGCGAGTATCCTTTTTCAGCTCCCCCACATGATAATCCAATGCGGAAAGAATGGATTCATCGTGAACCCTGGGGAAGGCAAAACGGTATTCCATTGGAGACAGGATGATGTCCGTTTTTTTCAGCTCCGGAAATTCGGCGTCATGGATCATCCCGAAGAAACGATCCACGACACCCGCCTGTATCCACTTTTTCTCCAGGGCTTGAAATATCTCCTGGTAGGAGTTGAATTCCACGAATTTACAGGGAATATTCAAGTTGCGCATCAGCGAGCGCATCTCTCCGTTGTAGGGATCGTCATGGTGGACGCCGAGAACCATCTCCGCGAGATCCAGCGGAGATTTAATCGTTCCTTTTTCTTCCCCATAGATCTGTGCCCACGAGGAGATTACCGTTTCCCGGGAATAGGCATAACGCATTGCCTGTTCTTTTCTAAAGGGAACAACGGCCACGATATCATACGCCCCCCGGTCAAGGCCGGTCAGGGCATCGGGCAGGGAGGTTTCGGCAAAGGTAATGCGCCATTTTTCCTTTTCCGCGGCATATCGCAGAATCTGCATGGGCAGACTTTCCTGATGGTGCCGTGGATCGCCGCCGAACATGGGCGCCGAATTAACCATGCCGATACGGAGCAAGCGTTCTGCGCCACGAGCGGTTGCGATACCGGAAAAAAAGACGGCGCCCACAAGCATGAAGATAAAAAATATTCGGCTCTTGTCGTTCATGTTTTGAATATTACGGTTTTAAAAGTGGTTGTCCGGCATAGGTAAGAGAATGGAGAATCTTTTCCGTTACCAGGACTGCCTGGCGGGGGAGGGGGGCGTAAAAGAGGGGCGCCGCTTCCCGCTGGCCTTCATGGATACCCCACCAGAGAAATCGGACCAAGGCTTGCGCCTTCTCCTTTGACCGTTGATGATATGCCTGTTCCCTAAAAAGAACAATATATGAAAACCCGCTGATCGGATAAGCGTTGGGGTGGCCGCTGTTAGTGATCAGCGCCCGGGCGTCTGCGGGTAGAGCAATGGAAGCGGCGGAACTCACGGACTCAACCGTTGGCTTCACATACCGCCCCCGTTCGTTTTTCAGGGCGGCGGCGGGCAATTTGTGAGCGACGGCGTAATTCAGGGAGACATAGCCGATGCTTCCGGGGATCTTTTTCACCAATTCCGCCACTCCCGAATTTTCTTCCACGCCTATTCCTGTCAGCCAGCGGATTTGCTTGCCCGCGCCGACGGTTTTCTTCCACACCGGACTGACTTTGGTGAGATAATCGGACAGCAGAAAGGTGGTGCCGCTCCCCTCGGAACGATGGATTACGGAGATCTTAAGATTTGCCAGCGGTGAACCGCGATTGATCCGGGAGATCCGCTGATCCGCCCAGGAGGCGATCCGCCCCATGAAGATGTCGGACAGAATATCGGGAGACAGTCTCAAACCCGGATTCCCGGGGAGATTATAAATGATGGCGACCGCGCCGATGCAGGTGGGAACGTGGAGAATAGTGTCGGAGGTCTTGCGCATATCCCCCGCGGAGAGAAAGGCGTCGGTTCCCCCGAAATCCACTTCCCTGGACAGAAGCAGACGAATACCTTCGCCGGAGCCTGCTTCCTTGTAAATAATGCGTACCGGATCATCTTTCCCGTAAGCTTCGATCCATCTGAAATAGAAGGGGCTCGGGAAAGTGGCCCCGGCTCCGTTCAAAACCGGTTGGGAGTAAAGGCCCGCCGGGGTCGATAGCAGCAGGAACGCGATAAACAGACAGATTATGAGTCTTTTAAGCATGATGACGGTCCTTTCTTTCTTAATGGCAGGTCTGATTGATTACAGATGGCGCTATAGCAAACGATTGTTGCGGCGTCATGACGTTATGATGAATTTTTTTAAAAGTCTCTGTTGCCCGTGAAAGTCCCCTTGACAATCTCTGCAAAGTCGGTGAAACTCACGCATCAAAATCGCTGGAGCGGTTAAAGCATGACGGCAAGAAAAATCCTGGTGGTAGATGATGAAAAGGATCTTGTTGAACTGATTGCCTTCAATCTCGAACAGGAAGGATACACCGTTTTCAAGGCATGGGACGGAGAACAGGCCGTGGAACTTGTGCAGACGCTCAAACCCGACCTGATCGTTCTGGATTTGATGCTCCCCGGACTATCCGGCCTCGATGTCTGCCGGCGCATCCGCGGAAAATCCGAAACGGAACATCTGCCGATCGTCATGGTGACCGCCAAAGGCCAGGATGTGGACAAAATCGTCGGCCTCGAATTGGGGGCCGACGATTACATTACCAAACCCTTCAGCGTCCGCGAGTTTGTCGCCCGCGTCCGGGCCGTCCTCCGCCGGTCGGAAAGAAGACCGGCGCCGGAAGAGGGAGAGACCTTTTCATTCCATGGTCTCCAGGTTAGTTACTCATCCTATGAGGTCCGTCTGGACGGCCGGAAAGTGGATCTCGGCCCGAAGGAATTGAAGCTGCTGATATTTTTTACTAAGCACCCGGACAGGGTATATTCCCGGGATCAACTTCTCGATTACGTCTGGGGAGACGAGACCTATGTGGAACCCCGGACTGTCGATGTCCACATCAGCCGCCTGCGGGCCGCGATCGAGAAAGACAAGGAAAACCCGGAGTACATCCTCACTGTCCGGGGTATCGGCTATAAGTTTGCCGATGTCAAGACGCCATAGATCATTCTGTCAAGACTTACCGCTCCTGCCATTCTTTCCCTGCTAAGTTAGATATTTGCGCTAACGACAGCAAAGATCAAACCATCAAATATTTCAGAAAGATCAAATTTTTGTTAATTTTATTTTACAAGAAGATATGGCCGTGTTATGCACTTCCCACGTCTACAGGAGCGGATACATGTCATTATGCGACGGGAAAGAGACGCCATTAGCGCGGGAAACAATTCTGATGTTTTCCGGATTTATCCTGGTTGCTTTTTACACCCCGGTCACGCTGATCTGGCTAGACGTTATCCCCTTTCGTTACCGCTTTTTTCTTGCCTTCATAGTCATGGCCTTGACGATTCCCTATATCCTGAAACGGAGATTCAATTGGTCCGAATTGGGTTTCCGGCGGGACACCCTGAAGGGATCCCTGAAATGGAATTTAGGGGTCTCCTCTTTCTTCCTGGTCCTGCTGTACATATTTTATAACGCCGGATGGATTGAACTTGCCCAAGTCCGTCTCTGGCCGATCTTCCTGCTTTTATATATCGTTGTTTTGACGCCGGTTCAGGAATTCTTTTTCCGTTCCATCCTGTTTGCCGAAATGAAGAAGGTGCGCATCCGGAACCCTCTGCCGATCATTGCCCTTTCGTCTCTATCCTATGGATTCCTTCATGTGATCTATCAGAAACCGGCCATGCTCGTTGCCACTCTCCTCATGGGCGTGGTCTGGGGCTGCATCTATTACAAATATCCGAACTTCTGGGGTGTGACCATCTCGCACGCCCTCCTCGGGGCGGTCGCCATTACAGCGGGCATGATTTAACAGCCCCGTTGCCTGATATCAATAGAACTAAATATCATTATCATAAACCTGTCATAATTATGTGGTTAAATTAATTCAGAAACCGTTATAAGCCTGCTACAATCTTCCTTAATAGAGTATCCCCAGAGATTTCCTAACCGGTAAGGAAACTGAAGTTCAAGAGAATAGCAAGGAAAATATGACAGATTGGAAGGTCAAAGGATCATCAATCTTTCATCTTTCCGTCATATGCTTGTCATAAAAAAATGGTCTTCTCTGTCGGCGGGAAAAACCGCCAATATTTCTTAATCAAGGAGCCAATCATGAAGTGGAATTTGAAAAAGCGGATACTTATCCCATTGATTTCTCTGATTATTCTAATCATGGGGATCTCGACGGGTGTTACCTACTTTTTATCCCAACGGGCCTTTGAGGAGAATGCAAAAGAAACGCTTTCCATGTTCTCCAAATCCAAGGCAGGGTTGCTCGATGAATGGATCGGGAATGTGAAAGGGATCGTACAAACCTCCTCAGGCAGATCCGAATATGAGGCGATTTTGAAGCATGACACGGAAGAAACACGGGCCATTGCCAATGACAAACTAGCTGAACAAATCAACAAAATTCCCGACTTCTTATTTATGTACGTCGCGAATGCCCAGGGGGAGGTCCGGGCGGCTTCATTGCCGGATTCTGTCGGTAAAATTAAAGCGCCCCATCGCGATTATTTCCAGAAGGCTATGAAGGGGGAAACGAACGTTTCCTCAATTTATACGTCTACGACCACAGGGAAACCGGCTTTTGCCGTTGCGGCGCCAATCCGGGATGGAGAGAAAATCATTGGCGTGCTCTATGCGGTTGCGGACCTTAACCGATTCAACGAGAAATTTATCAGTGGCGTAAAGATCGGCGAGGCGGGACATCTCTATGTTTATGATGGCACCGGCACCGTCTTCGCCCATAAAGATCCTTC
>Ga0209749_1001448_pt1 | contig 20913 bp, 26 predicted proteins | sample EPASupsiteSAE347_FD_187267 | JGI IMG/M metagenome (GOLD analysis project Ga0209749, IMG submission 187267) | Bioremediated contaminated groundwater from EPA Superfund site, New Mexico - Sample SAE3-47 (SPAdes) (version 2) | ecosystem: Environmental > Aquatic > Deep subsurface > Groundwater >... | reverse complement strand
GTGATACTTATCATTTCGCCATCGGCCAAGGTGATGTTCTGGTTACCCCAATACAGGTAGTTAATTATACCGCCGCCGTTGCTAATGGTGGGACGCTCTATCGTCCTCATTTAGTCAAACAAATTTTGAATAAAGACAATCAAATCGTTAGCGAAGTAAAGCCGCAAGTTATTCGTTCCAATTTTATCACCCCCGATAACTTGCAGATTGTGCGCGAAGGTATGCGTCAAACAGTTACTGAAGGTAGTGCCCGTTCACTTAGTATCCTACCGGTCGCGATGGCGGGGAAAACCGGCACAGCTCAGTGGTCCACCAAGAAATCCCCGCATGCTTGGTTTATTGGTTTTGCTCCTTATGAAAAACCAGAGTTAGCAATTATGGTTTTAGTAGAAGAGGGAGTAGAAGGGAGCACGATCGCCGTCCCGATTGCTAAAGATATTTTAAATTGGTATTTTAGTCCTCGACCTTAATTAAACTAATTATTTTATGGAATTACCCTTACCCCTTCATCTTTTATTACATTTCTCGCTCGCTATTTTAGTGGGCTATTTATTAGGAAGACATTTTAAGAAGGTAGAAATTGGCGTTATCTTCGGTTTCTTGGGTGGCTTTTTAATAGATTTAGATCATGTTTTGGAATATTTCTTTGTTTATGGTTGGCATTTTAATCTTAGTCATTTTTTAGACGGTTATCAGTTTTTAAGCAGTGAAAAACTTTATTTGGTTTTTCATGCCTGGGAATATCTGCCGCTTTTGTTACTCTTGGCCACAATTTTTAAAAAATATAAAAATATTCAAGCAGCGCTTGTCACCCTCGCGTTCGCGGCTTCAATTCATCTCTTAACTGACTCTTTTTTAAACCAGTATCCGTTAGAATATTATGCCCTTTCCTACCGCTATGAGAATAATTTTTCCGCTTCTAAATTACTTAATCCGACGGAGTATAATGAAATGATGATTTTTAAAAAGGAGCTTAATCTTTAATAGATTTTGGCTAATAATTAATTAAAAATAATAGAAGAAAACTATAATTAGCACTCTCTTGACTTGAGTGCTAATTTTGTTTATAATAGGTTTAGAATAAAAACCTATGATTTCGGAACGTAAAAAGTTTTTACTGGAAACTATTGTTAAGGAATATGTGAAGACGGCCAACCCCGTTTCTTCAGGCTTTTTAGTCGAGAAATATAAATTAGACATTTCACCGGCGACGGTTCGTAATGAAATGATGGAGCTCGAAGACGAGGGCTACATCTATCAACCCCATACTTCCGCCGGACGGGTTCCTACCGAAGCTGCTTATGAGCTTCTCCTGATTGATTTAAAAGATCAGAAAAAAAAGAAAGAGCTTAAAGAGACTGAGATTAAGTTACTAGAGCAATTATTTAAACGTGAGGATAGTGCTTTTCGGCAAACTGCTAAAGCGATCGCCGAACTATCTAGCGGTGCCGTATTTTGGGCTTTTCATAAAAATGATCTCTATTATACCGGTTTATCCAATCTTTTTTCTCAACCGGAGTTTAAACAAGTTAATGCTGTCTGTGATGTCTCGGGGATTATTGATCGTTTAGAGGAAATTATTGATGATGTTTTTGAAGATTTAAGTGAAGGTGAACAAGTTTTAGTTGGTTCAAAAAATCCTTTTGGTAATTTTTTAAGCACGGTCTTAGTGAAATATAAAAATAATAACCAGAATGGCGTCTTTGGTATTTTAGGCCCGATGCGCATGGACTATGGCCGTAATTTAGCGCTCGTTGAGTTTATTAAGAAAAAGTTTGAATAATATGAATGAAGAAATAAAGCCTGGGGTTTACCTTTGCCACACTGGCAATGAATATCGCGTTCTCTTCACCGCTTTTGATACCAAGGATCATCAAAGTGAAGTGGTCGTCTATCAAGGACTAGAAGATGGTAAAATTTGGGTTCGCTCCAAAGAAGAATTCTTGGGTTTCAAAGAAATTAATGGAGCCAAGAAGCCACGTTTTAAATTTTTACGCGCTGAAAGGCTCAGCTCTGGACGCCCGGATGTGGTTGTTGGATCGCTGATTTATAATGATCAAGGGGAAATCTTATTAATTAAAAATCCGAAGTTTGGTGATTTTTGGACTATTCCCGGAGGGCATATTGAACTTAATGAGCCGGCTGAAGAAGCTCTCAGAAGAGAAATAAAAGAAGAAACAGGATTGAAACTAAAAAACATTGAGCCCATTTGGTTCGGCGAAGGAATAAATCCCGAGTTCTTTTATCAGAAAAAACATTTTATTTTTTGGAGCTATTTAGCGGAATTAGCTAGTGGTCAGATAACCAAAAGCAATGAAATGACGGAGTATCTTTGGGTTAGCCCCGAGAAAGCAGCTTCATTAAAGCTGGCTGATTCGGTTAAACCACTGATTGAAATTTATTTAGAGAGGAAAAAAGATAACCACGAGTCCTGGGAACATAAATATAAGCGAGCGTTAGCGGATTATCAGAATCTGCTTAAGCAAACCGCTAAAGATCGAGGGGAATTTATTAAATATGCTTTGGGTGATTTCTTATTTGATCTTCTACCAGTTTATGATCACTTAAAGATGTCTTTAGTTGGTTTGAGCGAAGAAGAAAGTAAGAATGCCTGGGTAGAAGGAGTTCGGCATGTTCTAAAACAGTTTAAAGAAGTTTTGAATTCCAATGGGATTGAAGAAATTAAAGCTGTCGGAGAGAAATTTGACCATAATACTATGGAAGCAATTGATGGTTCTGGAGAAAAAGTCAAACAAGAAATCATGCCAGGCTATAAATTGAATGGTAAGGTTATTCGACCAGCCAAGGTGATTGTCACCAAATAATAATAAGGCCAAATAGGAAAACTAAGCTAGTTAAATATTAAACAATTAATTTTTTACCCCTTCCCCTATCCACTAACCAGTTCGTTAGTTTTAGAGGAAGAGAATATAAGTCTATGTCACTAATAAAATGGACCCCATTCCTATCGGAGTTCGACGACATGGATAAAATGATGGAATCCATGTTGCCCGCTGTTCGCGGTAATCAGTTCGGGTTTACACCCGCTGTTGATATGTATGAAGATAAGGATAACATTGTCGTGGAAACGCAACTCGGTGGAATTGATCCCGAGAAAGTTGATATTTCGATTGAAAATAATGTTTTAACCATCAAAGGAGAAAGCGAAAAAAAGAGTGAGGTCGAAGATAAAAACTATTATCGTAAGGAGATTCGTCGCGGTTCTTTCTATCGCTCCATCCCTTTGCCGACTAAGGTTGATGGCGACGCTGCTTCAGCTATTAATGAAGACGGGGTTTTAAAAATCACCGTTCCCAAGGCATCAGAAATAAAACCCAAAACAATTAAAATTCAAAACAAAAAGAAATAGTTGTTAATTAATCGCCGACCCGCTGGGGCGGGTCGGTAAAGAGTTAATAATTTGTATGAAATATTTTTCCGATATCTATAAAAAGGAAACTAAAGCTTGTCGTCAATTATTTGCCAAGAACCGCGGTTGTAGTTGGGGACAGTGTGAATCTTGCGGATTTATTCCTCTCCTTTATAAACTAGAAACTGGAGAAATACTCGAGGAACAAAATGAAATTAAAGAATTAAAAGATAAAATATTAATAAATTAAAAATATATGTCAAAAATTTTAGGAATTGATTTAGGAACGACCAACTCAGCCATGGCGATCATGGAGGGTGGGGCTCCGAAAATTATTGAAAACATTGAAGGTAATCGCACCACCCCCTCGGTAGTAGCGATTTCTAAAAATAACGAACGAATTGTCGGTCAAGCTGCCAAACGGCAAGCAGTGATCAATCCGGAAAATACGGTTTATGCGGTGAAACGTTTAATCGGCCGGCATTTTTCCGAAGATGAAGTTCAGCGTGATCTGAAAACCGCGCCTTATAAGATTCTTCAATCCGGGGAGGGGGTCAAAGTAAAAATGAGCGATAAAGAGTATACGCCGCAGGAAATTTCCGCCATGATTTTAGCTAAGCTCAAAGCCGATGCCGAAGCAAAATTAGGCGAGAAGATTACTGAAGCAATTATTACTGTCCCGGCCTATTTCAATGACTCTCAGCGCCAGGCGACTAAAGACGCTGGGCAGATCGCTGGTTTAGATGTGAAAAGAATTATCAACGAACCAACTGCCGCCGCGCTCGCCTATGGTTTTGATAAGAAACAAGGTCAGAAGATCGTAGTCTATGATTTAGGCGGCGGTACTTTTGATGTTTCAGTTTTAGATATCTCTGCTGATACAGTAGAAGTTAAAGCGACTAATGGTGATACTCATTTAGGTGGCGAAGATTTTGATCAACGAATTATTAATTGGATTCTTGAAGAATTTAAAAAAGATCAGGGTCTTGATCTATCTAAAGATACGTTAGCTTTGCAAAGAATTAAGGAGTCAGCTGAAAAAGCTAAGATTGAATTATCAACCGCTCAAGAGACGGAAATTAATCAGCCATTTATCACTACTGACGCTAATGGCCCCAAACATTTAGTTATGAAGTTATCTCGGGCCAAATTAGAAACCTTGATTATGGATTTAGTAGAAAAAACTATTGAACCTTGTAAAAAGGCTTTAGCTGATTCGGGTTTTAAGATGAATGAAATTAATGAAGTTCTCATGGTCGGCGGAATGACGCGCATGCCCTTAGTTTTACAAAAGGTTAAAGAATTCTTCGGCAAGGAACCGAACTTAAGTGTTAATCCGGATGAAGTAGTGGCACTAGGTGCGGCCGTCCAAGCTGGGGTTTTGCAAGGTGATGTCAAAGACGTTTTATTACTTGATGTTACCCCTTTAACTTTAGGCATTGAAACCTTAGGTAGCGTGGCCACACCGTTAATTGAAAGAAATACGACTATTCCGACCTCGAAGTCGCAGATTTTCTCCACGGCGGCTGACGGTCAAACTAGTGTCGAAATTCATATTGTCCAAGGTGAACGGCCAATGGCGCATGACAACAAAACTTTAGGACGATTTATTCTCGATGGTATTCCTTCAGCGCCACGTGGTATTCCGCAAATTGAAGTTAAGTTTGATCTTGATGCTAATGGTATTTTAAATGTTTCCGCTACGGATAAAGCGACTAATAAACAACAAAAAATTACTATCACTGCTTCCTCGGGTTTGTCCAAAGAAGAAGTCGAGAAGATGAAAAAAGAAGCGGAGCTTCACGCCGAAGAAGACAAAAAAAAGAAAGATGAAGCGGAAATCAAGAATCAGACGGACGCGGTTATTTTTACAATGGAAAAAATGTTGAAAGAATCGGGTGATAAGATGAAAGCCGAAGATAAAAAAGAATTAGAAGATAAAACAGCGGAACTCAAGAAATCAAAAGAAGCTGGTAATCTTGAGGAGATGAAAAAGAAAATGGAGGAAATTAATACTATTGCCCAGAAGATCGGTGCAGCGATGTATCAACAACCTGGAGCTAACGCCGCTGAAGCTGGCGCAGCTGAAGCAAACACCGGAGCCGCCGGAGCTAACCCAGCCGACAAAAAAGATGAGGTAGTTGAAGGAGAAGTTGAAGAAAAGAAATAATTTAGATATTCTTTGGTTGCCCCTCTATTTCCAGAGGGGCAACTTGTTGAATAAATAAATATGGAGAAGGTATTTATAAAAAATCGACATAATCAAAAGATGGCGGTCTTAATTGAAAGACCAGAGCGACCAATTGGTTTGGCCTTTGTTATGGATGGTCGGGGAGGATTTAAAGAGCAACCCTATATTCGAACTTTTGTTCGCAGTTTTTTGGACAATAATTATTTGACGGTTAGTTTTGATACGACTAATAGTTTTGGCGAGAGCGAGGGGACTTTTAGTGAGGCCACTCCGACTAACTACTATGAAGACTTTGAAGATGTTATCAATTGGGCTCGGCAACAAGATTGGTATCAGGAGCCCTTTATACTATGTGGCCATAGCTTGGGTGGTATGTGTGTTTCTTTATATGCGGAAAAATACCCTGATAAAGTTAAAGCCTTAGTACCAATCTCAACCGTTGTTTCAGGTCAATTATTTATTGAAGCCTATGATCCCAAAGAAATAGAGAACTGGCGAAAGACGGGCTGGTTTATCTACACTGGTTATGTCAGTGGAAATGTTAAAAAGTTAAAGTGGGCGTTTATGGAGGACTGTTTAAAATATGATTTATTACCTGAAGCGACTAAATTAACGATGCCGGTTTTAATGATCGCCGGTGAATCAGATATTAACCGTTGCCCACTCAAACATCAAGAAATGTTATTTAAAGCTTTAGTTGGTCGCAAGGAGCTTAGGGTTATTAAAAATGGTCCTCATACTTTTAAAGAACCCAAGCATCTTCAGGAGATCTCTTCTCTTATAAGTAAGTGGTTACAGTCAGTTAAATAAATATGCCTACCGATTACTACGATATCTTAGGCGTTAGTAAAAACGCTAGCGCTGAAGAAATAAAAACCGCTTTTCGCAAGAAAGCCCATGAACATCATCCCGATAAAGGCGGTGATGCCGAGAATTTTAAGAAACTTAATGAAGCCTATCAAGTTTTGGGTAACACGGAGAAACGTCAGCGCTATGACCAATTCGGCTCAGCGGCGTTTAGCCAGGGTGGTTTTGGTGGTGGGGCTGGTGGCTACGGTGGTTTCAGCGGTTTTCAAAATAGCGGGATGAATTTTGATTTTGAAGATTTAGGTGATATGTTTGGCGGTTTTGGTGATATCTTTGGCTTTGGGGGCGGTTCGCGTCGTTCTTCAAAACGCCCAACTCGCGGTCGTGATTTAGAAATGAAGACCGCTTTGGATTTTATGGAAGCGGCTTTTGGCACAGAGAAAGAAATCAGTTTTTCCAAAAATACTACTTGTCATCATTGTCATGGTGACGGTGCTGAACCAGGAGCGAAGATTGAAACTTGTCGGACTTGCGGTGGTTCTGGTCGGGTGGCTCATATTCAGAGAACAATTCTCGGTAACATTCAGACTCAGTCTACTTGTCCAGCTTGCGCTGGTGAAGGGAAAACTTATAGTCAAAAATGTTCAGTCTGTGATGGTAGCGGAATACATCGGGAGCAAGTTAAGTTAAAGGTGAAGATTCCTGCGGGAATTAATGAGGGCGAATCTATCCGTTTAAGTGGTCAAGGAGAAGTGGGTCAGAAAGGGGCTCCGGCCGGTGATTTATATCTTCGTGTTCAACTTAAACCTCATCGTAAGTTTGTTCGTGAGGGCTATGATATTAAAACCGAAGAAGTTATTAGTGTTAAACAAGCAATTTTGGGCGATAAGATTGATGTCGAAACTATTCACGGTGAAGTGAAATTAAAAATCCCCGAAGGGACGCAATCGGGGACAATATTTAAACTTAAAGAAAAGGGAATCACTAGATTACATAACCGTGGAGTTGGAGATCAGTATGTAAAAGTGACCGTGAAGATTCCTAGTAGCGTTAGTCGAAAGCAACGGCAACTGTTAGAAGAATTAGGTTTGTAGAATAGCTTAGAAATATTAAGAGAAAGGGGCGGTATCTTTGTAGATACCGCCCCCTCTTTAAACTGGCCGTTGATCAATTAATTGGGTACCAATTTTTTAGCACCCGGCTCTTATTAGGTGTTTTTCCAGGGGATTGAATAAGGCGTTTCCCGTCCTGCCTTTTACCGCTTTTATAAAATCCCTTTTTACACCTCGATATGGTTTATAGAATCTCCGAATACCAAGAGCCATGGCTATAGCCTCATTTGCTTCTTCCTTTTGTCCGCCAACAGACCAAATATACCGGTCGAAGACAATTGCTCCTTGGGGTAAACCGTCTGAATCGTGCGATGACTCAAATGAGGTTATGTGCCCGCGGAATAGAGAGAAAAACAACTTTGATGCTTGAGAAATTGAAAGGTCAAGGCACCTTCTCCATTCACTAGCCACCATAGTGCCGATTTTCAACGTCAGAGTAAGTTCCCCACTTTCCCTGTCGATTAGGGTTAGGTAGAGGCCATTTTTTCGTTCGTTCTCAGGAAACTGGCTATTGAGAAATTCAATTGCCATCTTGCCGATCTTTTCGATCAGTTTAATGCTAGCCAGCAAGTCGGTTTTTGCACGATGTGTTCTCATTTTAAATTTTATCAGTAATTAGTTATTCACTGGATTATATTTGATCCCTGAGGATCTCATTATTGGATGCGTTATTTTCAGTGGATCAAAATTTCCGGAAATAGTGTCCATGATTAATGCTACTACCCAGATTATTCCTCCCACTAATGTCAGCCAGAGAAGTACTCCTGCCATTCGACCGGTAATTATGCTCCAGAGGCATAGACAGCTCATCGCTGATAGGAGACTGGAGTAGAAGGAGTGGACAAATCCTCCAAAACTGATTTGTCCTGCTCGTGGTTCACCCCAACTCGGTTTATGATTTTTAGAAAGTCGGGGGGCGAAAAAGGCTATCATTGCTATCAGGCCGATCACGGCAAAAATAAATATTTCTGCATTCCTCAGTCGATTGAAGATATGTAGAAATCCGTTCAGTACCAGCATCAGTCCAATCAGATCCCCATAGGTCTGAGTATAAAAGTCCTGCCAATAGAGAAACTTTTGATCTGTCCCCGGAATGATGGAATGTCGACGGGGCAATTTTCCATCCCCTTTCTCTACCTCTTGGATAAAGAATTGGAGTAAACACATGATAGTGTTGACTCCGAGCGAAAACAAAAAAATCTTCCAGTCCATGGTTTGTGTTGTTTGGTTGGTTGGTTATATTCAAATTTTAAAGGGCTAATAGATAACTTTATAATCTTTTTCTATTATTGTCAATATTTGTCAATATTTAACTATTTTCCTCCCGTTTTTATTGACTTTTTCCGTTGAAATGCTACAATAAAATTGTCTTTATTATTTAACCTACACAAACTTATGTGCAACTGGTTTACCAAGCTTTTTAAAGGAAAGAATTGTTGTGCCAAACCGACTGAGACTGCTCAACCGGCTAATCCGGCTCCGATGACTATGAACGATAATCAGGAGGTCAAACCGGAAGTGGAGAAAATGGATAATGTTGAAAAACCTCAGTAATTTATTAGTGAAAATCTTAAAAAACGCGATTTGAAGCGTTTTTTAAGTAGTCGGTTATCTAATTTCTATTTTCATGTTTATTGATACTCATGCCCATGTTAATTTTAATGCTTTCAAAGACGACGCCGATGAGGTGATTCGTCGGTCTTTAGATAATGATACTTGGATGATTTTAGTAGGGGCAGAACTTAAGACTTCTAATCGCGCTCTAAACTACGCCAACAAATATCAGCGCGGTGTATATGCAGCCGTCGGCTTACATCCCATCCATTTACAGGAGGGGCCGATTGATAGCCAAGAAGAAGATAATTCCTATAGTTTTGTTCCACGTTTTGAAGAATTTAATTATGATAGTTATGAGAAACTAGCTAAATTTGAAAAAGTGGTCGCAATTGGTGAGATCGGTTTAGATTACTATCACTTGGATCCTCAGAAGGATTTACCCGCGGCCAAGAAGAAACAACAGGAAGTTTTCGCCCAGCAACTTCTTTTAGCGCGTAGCTTAGATCTCCCAGTGATTATCCATTGTCGTCAGGCACACGATGACCTCCTCCTTATTTTACAAGAATTTAAAAAAGAGTATGGCCACCTCATTCCTAACAATCGTTCTTGGGGAGTAGTCCATTGTTTTTCTGGTGATGAAGATTTAGCTTGGCAATATTTTGAGTTAGGGCTGCTTATTTCTTTTACTGGTTTGATCACTTTTAGTAAGCAGTGGGATGACTTGATTAGGAAAACACCAATAGAAAAAATAATGATCGAAACGGATACTCCTTATATGACCCCAGAACCCTATCGCGGCCAGCGTAATGAACCATTATTAGTCCAATATGTAGCCAATCGGATCGCGGAAATTAAGAACTTGAAGCTGGAAAAAGTGGCCGAAGTAACGACGGCTACGGCTAAGAGCCTTTTTCGCCTATAAAAATGGCTAAAATAACCAATTTTTGAAAAAGGGAGGGTTGACAGTTAGAGTTTTCTGCGTTATAAGGAAGATGGCTCACAAAATAAGCCAAAAATATATGAAAAATGATTCTTGGGGCTTGGCTCTACGAATTACCGCCAGACTCACTGGTTGGGTCGGTTTTCCGGTTATTATTGGGGTTTTTGTGGGGAAATGGTTGGATCGGAGATTCAACACTGAACCTTGGTTGTTCTTGGCGACCATCGGTTTCGCTTTTCTGATTTCGATGTACGGTTTAGCGGTTAACGCTTTAAAGGAGTTTAAGAAAATAGACAAAGAATATCAAGACAAAAAAAATAATCTAACCCAGAATAATCAAGATAAAGACAAATAATTTATTTTATGGTTTCTCCTGAAATACAAGTTAATAACTATAATTTATCAGAAGTTGCCGGTGAAACTGCTGATGGACCAGCGGTGGAAACTAATTCCGAATTAGTTGGTGAAACTAATGGTGAAATTGTCCATGAAAATACACTTTTTGCTGAGCCGATTGCCCACGTCGGTAATTTTCCTATCACTAATTCTTTAATGACTTCGAGTTTAGCCTTAATTATTATATTGGTTCTTTGTATTATCGTTAAAAGGAAAATTAAAAAGGTTCCGACCGGATTGCAAAACGCTTTAGAGATGATTATCGAAGGATTCTTGGGAACGTTTGATGAAGTGACTGGCAGTCGGAAAAAATCTTTAAAATTTGCTCCGCTAGTTTTAGCTTTTTTCTTTTTTGTTCTGATTAATAATTGGATGGGGATTTTGCCAGGAGTCGGTTCGATCGGCCAGATCGCTTTAAATGATGGCGAAAAGCTTTTTATCCCATATCTGCGCGGCGGAACGGCTGATTTAAATACTACTTTAGCTTTAGCGACAATCGGCGTCGTCATTAGCCATATTTTAGGTGTGCTATCTGTTGGGGCTTGGAACTATTTAAATAAATTTGTAAATATCAAGGCGTTTTTAGAAATTCCCAAGAAAATTTTAAAAGATCCAACTATTATTTTAGTCAACCCGATTAAAGCTTTTGTGGGCGTGATTGAGATCATTGGTGAAGTTGCCAAAGTGGCCAGCCTTTCTTTCCGGTTGTTCGGTAATGTCTTTGCCGGCGAAGTCCTTTTAGCTTCGATGTCCGCTATCTTAGCCTTTGGAGTCCCCATCCCGTTTTTATTTTTAGAAGTCCTGGTTGGCTTAATTCAAGCCTTAATTTTTGCCATGTTGATTTTGACTTATTTGACGATTAACACCACTGCCGAAGAACATTAATTAATATAAAAATAATAATTTAAAACACTATGGAAACTGCTATGTTAGCTAAGGCCATCGCCATCGGCGTTGGTGCTATTGGCCCGGGTCTGGGTATTGGTCTGATCGGAGCTAAAGCCATGGAAGCGATTGGTCGCAATCCAGAAGCGGTCGGCAAAATTTTAGTTCCGATGCTGCTTATCTCCGCTTTCGCGGAAGCCATCGCTATTTACGCCTTGGTTATTGCCTTCAGTATCAAATAATTCTAATTGGTTAACGGATTTCCCCTGAATTTTCGGGGGAAAGCGCTAGCTAATTATTATTTTATATGGAATCATTAATTTCAACCTTTCATATTGACGTGAAGTTATTTGTGGCTCAGTTAATCAACTTCGCCATTGTTTTTGCCGTCCTTTATTTTATGGCTTTTAAACCGCTAGTTAAAACCATGTCTGATCGGACTGAGAAAATTGATAAAAGCCTAAAAGATGCCGATGAAATTGAAAAACGTTTAGCGTTAACCGAGAAGGAACGTAACGAAATTATCGCGGCGGCTAAAAAGCAAGCTAATTTAATTGTTGAAGAAGCTAGCGCCCGAGGTGAAGAGCGTCGCAATGAATTAATTACTAAGGCGAAAGAAGAAATTGGTCAGGTGATCAACACGGAAAGAGAAAAAATTAATCGCGAGAAGGGTGAAACTTTAAAAGAGATTAAAAAAGAAGTGGCTGAATTAGTAATTATGACGGTAGAGAAATTATTAAATGAAAAGATGACGGGTGATAAAGATCGAGAACTTATTAAAAAGATGGTGAAGTAATATGAAAATATCTGTTCAACAATACGCTCGTAGTTTATACGACTCTGTTGTGGGGAAGTCGGAAAAAGAAACAAAAGCTGTTTTGAAGAATTTTGTTGCGCTTTTAGGGCGGAATAGAGAATTAAACAAAGCCCCTGAGATTATTAGTGTTTTTCAAAAAATTTGGGATGAAGAACATAATATTGTGGAAGCGACTTTAATTAGCGCTCGGGAATTAGGACCGACCGCCCGAGAAATAGTGACTAATTATTTGAAAGAAAAGACCAAAGCCGAGAAAATTAATCTAATAGAAGAGATGGATATAAAATTGTTAGGTGGTTTTGTTTTAAAATATAATAGTAAGGTTTTAGATGGCAGTTTAAAGACGAGTCTCGAAGATTTAAAAAGGGAAATGGTGGGGTAGGGATTTGGGACGGACTAAAAAAAGAGAGACCGATTGGTCTCTCAGGGGGAGTTGGGAGCATTATGATACCTTTTCCCGATTAAGCCTCATTACAATGATAGAGGCGAGGGCAAGAAGGACGCCTACTATTATGAGCACCATAGCGCCATTCTTGGTCAGGTTAGCGAATATCTGACCCGATCCAGCTCCTAGCATAAATATGCCAATAAAAAAAGTTACCTTGAAAGTTTTCATGTTTTTCTTCTTTTTTAAGAACGTTAATCTTATATAATATTGGATTGTATAATAAATTAAATAATATGTCAAGTACAAAAGATTTCATCATTGAACAGCTCAAAGCGGATATATCCGGTTTTAAGGCTGAAATTAGCGAAAAGTCTGTTGGGAAAGTATTAAAAGTTTCCGACGGCATTGCTCTTATCTCTGGTTTAGCTGAGGCGATGATGAGTGAGATTTTGACCTTTAAGACTGAAAAAGGCGAAGTGGCTGGTGTCGCTTTAAACTTGGAAGAAAACCAAGTTGGAGCGATTATTCTGGGTGATTATACGGCTATTAAAGAAGGAGACGAAGTTCACTCGACTAAAAGAATTTTGGAAGTACCGGTTGGTGAAGCCGTTATTGGCCGGGTTTTAAATCCTCTAGGCGAGCCATTAGATGGTAAAGGAAAAGTTGAAACTAACAAATTTTATCCCGTGGAAAAAATTGCTCCGGGCGTTATTACTCGTACCTCAGTTAAAGAGCCGGTCCAAACTGGCATTAAAGCGATTGATGCTATGATTCCAATTGGTCGCGGTCAACGAGAACTTATTATCGGTGATCGGCAATTAGGTAAAACCGCCATTGCGATTGATACGATCATTAATCAGAAGGGTCAAAACATGAAATGTATTTATGTAGCGATTGGCCAAAAGGAATCTAAAGTTGCTGGTATTGTGGCCAAACTACAAGAAGCCGGCGCCATGAATTACACAACCATCGTTTTGGCTGGTGCTTCAACTTCAGCTTCCTTATTATATATCGCGCCTTATGCTGGTTGTGCAATGGCAGAATACTTTTTAGATAAAGGTGAAGATGTCTTAATCATTTACGATGATTTATCTAAACATGCCGTTTCTTATCGTGAGATTTCTCTCTTACTACGTCGTCCGCCAGGTCGCGAAGCTTACCCGGGTGATGTTTTTTATCTGCACTCTCGTTTATTAGAAAGAGCTTGTAAGTTAAATAAAGATTTCGGTGGCGGTTCAATTACGGCCTTACCGATTATTGAAACGCAAGCTGGTGATTTATCAGCCTATATTCCGACTAACGTTATTTCCATCACCGATGGACAGATTTTTTTGGAGCCGGATTTATTTTATAAAGGTAACCGTCCGGCTGTTAACGCCGGTTTGTCAGTTTCTCGGGTTGGTTCCAGCGCCCAGATCAAAGCGATGAAGAAAGTTGCTGGTAAGATGCGTTTAGAAGCGGCTCAATATCGCGAATTAGCGGCCTTTGCTCAATTCGGTTCTGATTTAGATGTTGATACCAAGAGAAAGTTAGATCGTGGGCAAAGATTATATGAAATTTTTAAACAAGATCAATATCAACCTCTTTCGGTAGCGAAACAGGTTCTTATCTATTACGCTTTGATTAATAGTTTTATGGATGATGTGCCGGTTGACCGAGTGCGTGAGTTTGAGGCTGGTTTATATAAGTATGCCGATCTTAACGACGCTGTTTTAAAACTGATCACTGAAAAGAAAGAATTGGATGTCGAAATCGAAAATAAAATTAAAAAATTAATTGATGATTATAAAGCGACAGTTGATTATTTAATGAAGTAGTTTGTCGAATTAAACTATGGCTAAGACCAAAGAAATTTCTCGCCGCATTAAATCCGTTTCCAGTACCAAGAAAATTACTAAAGCGATGGAGATGGTAGCCGCGGCGAAAATGCGCAAAGCAATTGAAGCGGTTTTAAAAACTCGCACCTATGCCAATTTGAGCTGGGAGACGGTTTTGCATTTGGCTAAATTAGCCGAAAATCGTAATGAAGCTTTACATCCCCTATTAATACCTCGACTAAAGATTAAAAAAGCGGCCATTATTTTAATTACCTCTAACCGCGGGATGTGCGGTGGCTATAATACCGCTATTACTTCTAAAGCTAAACTCTCAATCGCTAAACATCAAGTAGTTACCGATTTCATTTTAGTTGGTAAAAAAGGCGTCAGTGTCCATCAGGTATATGATGTTGCGGCGGAATTTGAAAAAAGTGATATCCTAACCGATACCCAAGAGATTCGTCCATTAGTGAAAATGGTTTTGCAAGATTATCAATCAGGAAAATATGATAAAATCTTTGTCGCTTATACGGATTTTGTTAATCCGACTAAACAGATTCCGCGTGTTAAACAGCTTTTACCGATTGAAGTCGAAAAGATAGATGAACATTTGGGAGCGGTTGGCTCAGAGATGGTGGCGGCTAAAGAAAATAAGCATTTAAATGAAGCTGATTATGTTTTTGAGTATACTTTTGAGCCGAGTCCGCAGGAAGTGTTGGATTTAATGATCCCGCGATTATTAGAGATTCAGCTGTACCAAGTTTTTTTGGAAGCGAATGCCTCCGAACATAGTGCCCGGATGACGGCGATGCACCAAGCGACCGAAGCGGCCAATGATATGGTTAGCGAATTGACTCTATTTTATAATAAAGCGCGTCAAGCGGGCATTACTGCCGAAATCGCGGAAATTAGTGCGGGTGCTAACGCTTTAGCGGAATAGTTAAAATATAAAAATAATTTGAATAATATGTCCGAACACAAACAAAATCGGGGAATAATCAAACAAGTTATCGGCGTGGTTGTCGATGTCTATTTTGAAAATAAACTACCCGAAATCTATAACGCCTTAGAAGTCGAATTGAACGGTCAGAAGTTGATTCTGGAAGTTGAACAGCACACTGGTTCTAATATCGTGCGCACTGTGGCCATGGGTTCGACTGACGGCTTAAAAAGAGGTGATCAGGCCATTGATACGGGAGCCGCGATTTCTGTCCCCGTTGGCTCAGAAACCCTAGGACGAATTTTTAATGTTTTAGGTGATGTGGTTGACGGTGGCAAACCAGTTAAAACCGAAAAGCGGTATCCTATTCACCGTCCGGCACCGAAATTTGTTGATCAATCTAACAGTGTGGAAATTTTAGAAACTGGCATTAAAGTTATTGATTTAATTTGCCCGATTGTTAAAGGTGGTAAAGTGGGAATGTTCGGCGGCGCTGGTGTCGGCAAAACCGTCATTATTCAAGAGCTTATCCATAATATTGCTTCCGAGCATGGTGGCTATTCCGTGTTTGCCGGTGTCGGCGAAAGAACTCGTGAAGGTAATGATTTATATCATGAGTTTAAAGACAGTGGTGTTATTGATAAAGTATCAATGGTTTTCGGTCAAATGAATGAACCGCCAGGTTCCCGTGCCCGAGTCGCTTTATCCGGCCTATCAATCGCGGAATATTTCCGTGATGAAAAGAACCAAGATGTTTTATTTTTCGTTGATAATATCTTCCGTTTCACCCAAGCTGGTTCAGAAGTATCAGCATTACTAGGTCGGATGCCATCAGCCGTCGGTTATCAGCCGACCCTAGCCTCCGAGATGGGAGAACTCCAAGAAAGAATTACTTCAACCAAGAACGGTTCAATTACTTCTATTCAAGCGGTTTATGTACCAGCCGATGATTTAACTGACCCCGCCCCCGCTACGACTTTTGGTCACCTAGATTCTACCGTGGTGTTGTCTCGCTCTCTATCTGAGTTGGGTTTGTATCCGGCAGTTGATCCCCTGGATTCTTCCTCTATTATTTTAGATCCTAAAATAGTGGGGGTGGATCATTATGAAGTAGCTCGTGGAGTCCAAAAGATTCTTCAACGTTATAAAGATTTGCAAGATATTATTGCTATTTTAGGGATGGAAGAATTATCCCCCGAGGATAAGGTAATTGTAGCTCGGGCGAGAAAGATCCAGAGATTTTTGTCTCAACCTTGCTTTGTGGCGGAAACTTTCACTGGTCGTCCTGGTAAGTATGTCAAATTGGTTGACACTGTTCGCGGCTTCAAAGAAATTTTAGAAGGAAAGCACGATGATAAGTCAGAAGACGCTTTCTATATGCGCGGTGGAATCGAGGAAATTAATGAAGAATAATTTAATTATTGAGCGCTATAACTATGTCGCAGAAAACTATAAAATTTGAAATTGTGACGCCAGAAAGAGAGGTCTTGAAACAAGAGATTTTGCAGATTACAGTCCCGACCACTAGCGGCGAAATTACAATTTTACCGGATCATATTCCGCTTGTTTCGGTTTTACAACCCGGTGTCATTGAAGTCAAGCGTCCCGATAATGTGCTTGAAATCATGGCCGTTTCGGGCGGCTTTATTGAAGTGATGAAAGATCGGGTGGTTATTTTAGCGGATACGGCTGAGCGCGCCGAAGAATTGGATGAAACGACTATTAAAGAGGCTCAGGCCAGAGCCGAAGAAACCAAGAAGAATGCTAAGGATCTTGATGAAGTTCAGTTTACAGAAGTGGCCGCTAAACTGGAAAGAGAATTGGCCCGTTTGCGAGCTGTCAATCGATGGCGGAAAATCAAAGGGGAAAATTTTAAAAAGGATGATAATAAATAAGATTATATAGATTCCGTACTTTATAAAAGAACATATGTCTAACAAAATTGAACAGTTAAATATGGAAACAAATCATGAGAATCATAATGATCATCAGGAGCTATTTAACTCCGCTTGGGCTAAATCAAGCGATAATCTTTTGGTCAAAGGCTTGAACCAGGGACTGAAGATTGAAGACGTATTGCAAAATATGCCCGGTTTTAGGGAGGCTTTTAGCCATATTAGCCTCTTAGATCGTCCTGGTTGCGTATTGAAATGCTCAGATGGCCGTGTTAAGCCTGGGGGGAGAAATCCGGCTATTGCCCTGGCTGGCGAAGGCTTGTTGACTGAGGGAGACGATTCGATTATTTTACGGCAGGCAATAACCGATAAGCACCTTCTTATCACTGGTCATGAAGGTTGCGGTGCCGCTGACATCGCTCATCCGGGACCAGATAGCGATCAGTATGGTTATCAAAAAGCCCAAAGTTTATCAGCGGAAACGCATAATGATTACAAAGAGGTGCACCGTGATGAATTTAGGAGCACAGTCCACGATGAACGCGCTTTGGTAGTCGATGGCACCTTGAGGTTCGACTGTACTAACTGGACCGAATTCCCGCCGCAATTTCTTTCTTCGGCAGCTGGCTTAGGTCTCAGTGATGAATATATTAAGATCGAAGCCAAGGCTTTAAGTGGGATCGCTTTAAGCGACCATGGGTTCAACGAACGGTTTAGCTCCGATAGCCCATTTCATATCATCATTTCCGCCCAGAGTCATGAGCAACTTAATCATCTTCTTAATATCACTAAGTCCGCCGTTGAGGAGTTTGGAGACAGGGTTAGGGTAGACGGTTTTGTCGCACCGGTCAGTCCGGAAAACCAGAAATAACAATAAATTATTTTGTTAATTTTAAAAGGCCATCAGAGATGGCCTTTTAACTTTGTCATTCTTATAACTTTGGTGTTTTCTAATCAGCCGTCGGTTATCTCATTAGTAACCAGGCAATGACGGTCAGTCCAAGTGCGATTCGGTACCAACCGAAAGGAGTAAAATTATTTTTTTGGATGAATTTAATAAAGAAGCGAATCCCGATTATCGCGGTGACGAAAGCGGTTATAAAACCAATTGTCCAGACTGTTATGTCTGAGCCGCTCAAATTATTTAAAAGTTCTTGGTTTTCGTAGAGATCTAATCCGGTGGCTGCTACCATGGTTGGTATAGCTAATAGGAAAGAAAATTCGACGATACTTTTTCGGCTGATACCTAAACCAAGACCACCAAGAATAGTCGCGGCGGAACGAGAAACGCCGGGGATCATCCCTAAGGACTGACAAGCGCCGATACTTATCGCCTGCTTATAAGAAAGAGACGCCAATTCGTTTGTGGCGCTCACTGATTTTTTTTCAACACTAGTTTTCTTAGAATAATATTTTTCTAGAATTATAATAGCTAGCCCGCCGACAAGTAAGGCTCCAGCAATCAGAGGAACATTCTCCATTAAATAATTCTTAACTATTTCATATAGGAGCAAACCGATGATCGCAGTTGTGATAAAAGCGGCGCTAATTTTTAGGATTAAGCTCCAGCTCGACCAAATCTTTTTCCAATATAAAACTACAACTGCTACAATAGCGCCCAATTGAATCGAGATGGTAAAAGTTTTTAGAAATTCCGAAACGGGAATTTTGAGCCATTCACCCGCCAAGATTAAATGGGCGGTCGAAGAAATTGGCAAGAACTCTGTTAAGCCCTCTATTACTCCTAGAATTATGGAATGAAAAATTGTCATAGTTTTATGGTCTATTAGTATTTTACCCTAAATATAATAATAAATAAACCAGTCTATCTATTCTCTAAAGGCGTTTGTGATTAGCTCTTTTTCTTGCTATAATATAAGTACTAAAATTAAACTATTTTTATCTATGTTTGTTAAAAAACCTTCATCTGCTCACAAAAAACCGATCGTGGTGGCCGTTTCGGGATTTTTTAATCCCCTGCATGTTGGCCATTTAGAAATGATTAGAAAAGCCAAAAAATTAGGCGATAAATTAGTGGTTATTGTTAATAATGATCGGCAAGTCAAGCTTAAGAATCGTGTTTCTTTTATGTCCGAGAAAGATCGAATGGAAATTATTAAAGCTTTAAGAGATGTCGATCAAGTTTTTCTCTCGATTGATAATTATAAGTTATCTAATGGTGAGATTCCGGTTATTAAATCCTTAGCAAAAGTTCATCCCAATATTTTTGCCAATGGCGGCGATCGTCACAGTATTGGTGACGTCCCTGAATATGATATTTGTCAAAAACTAGGCATTAAGATGGTCGACGGATTAGGTCGAAAAATCCGGGCTAGTTCGGAACTAATTGCGCGGGCGCAAACAATTAAGAAGAAAATTAAGCCGACCAGTCGCCAGCAATGTAATTGTTGCCAATAGCTATGAGACATCCGGTGCGTTATTTTTTAATGGTGGTAGTAATTTTTTTGCTAACTGTTTTGGTAGTAGCTTTTTTCTATTTTCGGGCTGTCTATCAAGCACTCATCCTTGATAACACTGATAAATTTCCTCCGCTCATAGTAAAAATAATTGATAATTTGAGTCAACATAAAATAGAACCAAAAATAATTCCCGCTCCCGAAAACACCATTACTATTCTAGAAGGTTGGACAGTTCAAGATATTGGACAATATTTAGAGCGAACGGGTAATTGGACAGGGGAAGAATTTTTAGACGTCGCTGGTTGGCCCCGAACTGACTATCGTCGAACTAAAGATCACCCACCATTAGCTGATTTTAGCTCCCAGTATACCTTTTTAGAAGACAAACCCGATTATTATGGTTTAGAGGGTTATTTATTTCCTGATACCTATCGGGTTTATGCTAGTTCGACGGTTATGGGGGTAATTGATAAGATGCTGGTTAACTTTGATCAGAAATTAACCCCAAAAATGCGCGCCGATATTAAAGCTAAGGGCCGAACCATCCATGAAATTGTCATCATGGCTTCCATTATTGAAAAGGAAGCCCCAATTAATTATCAGAAAAATGATAATCGCGATGCCCGGATTATTAGTGGTATTTTTTGGAATCGTTTAAAGATCGGTCAGGGGCTACAATCTGACGCCACCCTTTCTTATATTTTTAATGACAGTAAGACACAGCATAGTGGCGCCGAGTTAGAGGTTGATTCTCTTTACAACACCTATAAATATCGTGGTTTACCCCCGGGACCAATTGGTAACCCCGGACAGTTAGCCTTGGAGGCGGCAATTTATCCCATTACTACTGATTATTATTACTTTTTAACCCCGCATAATAAAGAGACGGTTGTTTACGCCAAAACCTATGCCGACCATCTACAAAATAAATATAAATATTTAAAATAAATTTATGTCTGGAGATCCGATAATTTTATCTGAAGCCGAGAGGAGGGAATCACTTGACTATGTCGCGCCTGATAATAACCAGCCCAAGAAAAAACGTTGGCTTAAACTCGCCCTACTTATTGGTTTATTAATAATTATTATCGTCGGTTTGTTTTTCATTTGGCAATGGAAAAACGGTCGGCCAGGTAATGGCGAGAATAAACCTAGCCAAGGAGAGTCTTCTCAGACTGATTTGCTTCCGACTTTAAGTTTTCCTGAATCAGGCACGACTAACACTGCGAGCTCGTCTTTTTTTAGTTTAGCGATTGAATATTTGGCTTTCTCAGATTTTTATACTGCCCCCGATAACAAGATTGAACCAAAAATTAATGATTATCAATTGCCGCTCAATGTAAAAATCGATGTCATGAATCATTATGATATTTCCCGG
>Ga0209749_1001447_pt1 | contig 20938 bp, 17 predicted proteins | sample EPASupsiteSAE347_FD_187267 | JGI IMG/M metagenome (GOLD analysis project Ga0209749, IMG submission 187267) | Bioremediated contaminated groundwater from EPA Superfund site, New Mexico - Sample SAE3-47 (SPAdes) (version 2) | ecosystem: Environmental > Aquatic > Deep subsurface > Groundwater >... | reverse complement strand
GGAGAATCGCTCCAAAAGATAAAGTGGCTGTCTTTCTGGGCTATGGCTTCCTTCCAATCGGCATCGGAAGCTTAATTGCCAATGTCCTCGGCGGAAAACTCTATGCCGCATCCGATGCGCACCTGATCTCGACCTCCGCCATGTGGAATATAATAGGCTGTGTCGGCCTCCTGACCGCCTTCCTCCTCTTCCTGTATAACGCCTTCCTGGCCCCGGGCCTCCATAAAGCCTCGGCCATAAACATGGGGTCATAGACCTGACCCCTCACCCCGTTTTCTCCCGGAAGCTTCTCCGTACGATTTCAAGGAGCGATTTTGAAGTTCTGGCTTCACCGGGCCCCATGGTGTGGAGGCTGTAGCGGGCCTCAAGGTAGAGCAGGGTCAGATCTATTATTTCGGCCTGCGGAAGTTGCGGCGGAAGAATTCTGATGAACTCAAGAGGTGTCTGTCCGGCATTCTTCATCTGGCCGTGCGCTTTCAGGGTGCGGCACAGCGCCAGGTAATTTTCAACGATTGATTTTCTGAATTCATCGGGTGTTCCAGGCGGGAGTTTTCCCGGAGGCGGCGTTTTGAGGGATTTTCCCAGGGAAAGCTTCTTCCACCATCGCCTTGAAAAAAACATGACCAGCACTATAAGAACAACCAGGATCCCGCCTTTAAGGTAGAAGGAGCGGAAGAGGGAGCGCTGAGCCGGAGTGGCGATGCTTTTAATAAAGCGGGCAGAGGCCTCAAGGACTTCTTTAAGCGGGGTCTCTTTGAGGTAATTGATAAGCATGGAGGCCAGCCAGAAAGATTGTTCTTTTTCGCTTTCTTCAGGGTCCGGAGACCAGCCCGGGGTGGGATCAAAGGAGAGCCAGCCGAACCTGGGGATGAAAACCTCGACCCAGGCATGGGCATCTTTGTTGCGGATTTCATAGTAGCCGGTCAGGGGATTGTATGTACCGGGCGTATATCCGGTGACCAGGCGGGCCGGGACTCCCGACAGGCGGCAAAGGACGGCCATGGCGGTTGCAAAGTGTTCGCAATAACCCCGTTTTGTAACAAACATGAAATAATCCACCGTCTCGGCATTTTGCGGAAACGGCGGAATATCGAGGTCGTACTGAAAATGATTTTGGAGATAAAGGCATATGGCCTGGGCTTTGTGGGAGGGCGTTCTGTAGCGGGAGGCAATATCCGAGGCCTCCTTTTTCAGCCTGTCCGAGAGAGACGGAAGTTGAAGAAAGAGTTCTCTTATCCCGGGAGGGTATCTTAAGCTCTTCGACCTGGATAATCGGGCCGGGGCGAACTCGTTGACGAGGCTGACGACGCTGTAGATCATGCCTTTTTCAAGGGGAAACGGGCTTCTTAAGCCGAAAAATGCGTCCGAAAAGATATAGTCGGAGGGAAAATAGAGCTGCCAGGGGCGGTAAGCGGAAAAGATTATATTGGGCAGTTCTTTTTCCACGTGGATGATCTGGATTTCCTGGTGGGAGCCGGTTGATAATTCAGAGAAAATTCCGTCTGTTTTGGCTGGAACAGCGACGATGGGGGGCATTAACGTCTTGAGCTCCTGGGTGGTTTCGCGACTGAAGGACCAGGCGGCGCCGTCGTAAAAATCGAAGGCAAGCCCTCGCAGGTAGAGTTCGTTGCTCATTCTGACCCGCATGACGACCTCGCTGTCGAGGCGTCCCCGCATGTTAAGATCCAGAAAGGCATTGAACCCGAAGTAGGCTCCGGCGTTAAAAATTCTCCTGAGCCGCAGCATTCCCGATTGAGATGAGGGATAGGCTGGATTTTTTATCCGGCCCATCCCGAAGCGGGGAAGGTGAAGTGTAAAAGACATGGGCAGGGGACGCATGTTTATCCGCCTGGTGCGGGGGACCGCCAGATAGATGACCAGGCTCAATGTCATGATGATGAGCAGTGTACCCGAATAAAGGCCGAAGGACCAGTTCCAGCGGGTAAGCGGAGGAAGGTGGGCCTTTTCCCGGAGCGCGCAGAGGTAATTGAAGTAAAGGGGATAGATGGAGCAGAGGACAAAGAAGATAAGGGCGGTCCCGAAGGTCATGTCCCGGCTGAGGACGGCGGCGGCGCTCATAAGGATCAGAGCCACCCACATCGTATAATTCAAGTCCCTCCGGGAAGGCAGGTCGAAACTGTGAAGGGTCTGAAGCCAGATTAGAAAGCTGGTCAGGGGTATCCTCGGGTCGTATACATTGAGGAGGAGGTTACGGAAGAAATCGTAAAAGGCCCAGATCATGAGCGCTGCGATGATGAGCTTTATCCACCAGTTATTTTTCTCCCTCCGGAGGTAACTTACCCAAAAGCCCGCGATGGTGCCTGCGAGGACCTGCCATCCCCAGGACGGCCATTCGAACTGCTGCATCAGGGTCGTCACAATGGCGACCAGAACCATCACCAGAACTGAGATGCGGAAGGGCACGGAGTGTTCGGGGGGATGGCGATGTATTTTGAATTTAAACTTCACTTGAAAAGTCCTCCCTGCTCCCTGAGGCATCGGAGCAGGTCATCCCCTCTGCCGCATACGACCGGGGAGAGGCCGAGAGAGCGCATCCGGTTCAAAATAATTACCTCCTGCTGCGGGCTTTCATCAGGAGCAGGAGCCACACTTTCAATGTTTTCGATGAAAGTTTCAGTTTTCAGGAGCAGCGGGTGGCATTTTATCTTCTTATCCATGAGCGGGACGAAAAGTTCGGGATTGACGGAGGGCTCCGGCAGGATCAGCATGAGCCGGCTCCCGCGGGGAATTTCCTCGTTGAGTTTTACGAACATTTTTTCAGTTTCCATCTCTCCGTCGGCCTCCACTGCCGCCAGCCATCGGAGGGCCTGGAGTAGATCCCGTGTTTTAAGCGCGAAAAATTCCCCCTGGCGGGCCGCCATCAGGCGGATTGCCTGTCCGTGCAAAAGAGCATGGCGCGCAACAGAAGTCGCCAGCTTGACCGCGTATTCGATGGAGGCCTCTTTTCCCAGGCCGGTATGGAAGCGCCTGTTCGTATCCAGGAAAATAAAGACCTGGCTCCCGACGGGATTTTCGAATTCCTTGAGCATCAGGATCCCCGTTCTGGCGACGGAGGGCCAGTGAAGCATGCGGGTGCTCTCTCCGGGCTGATGCTGGCGTATCCCGAGAAAATCGTGGCTGTGGCCGCTTCTCATGCGGGCCGTGTTATGAGGGGAAGACTCAAAACGGGCCGTGCTGAAATGCCCGTCGCGCAGGGCTGGAGCAGTCGGCAGGACGGTGAGGACCCCGGGGACGTTCAGGGCCTTTATGGCATTGAAAAAACCAATCGGAGCACCAGCCGAAACGCGCAGGGGCGGAAATGTATAAATCCCCCGCTTGTAACATTCGGCCTCGTAGGTGACAAAATCCGTCGCTTTCCCGGGCAGGCGCTCAAAGACAAACATTCGGCCGCATTTCAAATTTTCGGGGGAGGCCGCGGGGAAGAATTCCTCGATTGAAAAAAAGTAGCTGGCCAGGCGGTTTTTATTGAGCACCCTCAGGGTCACGCGAATCGTCTCTCCCTCGCTGGCAATAAAGGGGAGACGCCGTTCGATCGCAAGTCCCCGGAGGGAAAACCGGGATATGATGAAACCGGCCAGAAGGGTTCCGAGCAGTATGGAATTGAGGAGATAGAGCCAGCCGGCCTGGGTGTTAGAGGCCACCAGAAAAAGAAAAAGAGAGACTCCGAGAAGAATCAGTTCGTCCGAGTATCGCCAGAATCCACTCTTCATCAGGCGCGATCAATTATTTGACATAGCACTGGCTGATGATGACCCCGGCCGCGTCATCCAGCGCTTTTTTCGGCGTTTTCTGCATCTTCTGCATTTCCTATCGCTCCCCTGTCAAATTAATGTTGAGCGGCGCCTTCGCCTGCAGGAGCAGGCGCGCGGGTCTGGCATCCTGGGGTACCTCAAAGACCAGGTATCCGAAGTTAATTCCTCCCGGCCTGAGAATGATCAGCCAGAAGTTGCTCAACTGCTCGGCGTAGTCGTAGGAGGCGTTTTTCTGGTCAAACATGGTGAAGCGGCCGGTATAGATCTGCACCTCGTTTGAGACGTTTTGCTGGGAGAGGTAGACCGTTACAAATTTATAACCGGTCTTGGGCTTGTAGTAATCTTTTATGGCAGCCACGGTTTTCATGTCGGAGACGGTCACCGAAAAAATCCCGTTGGAGACTGTAACAGGCATAAAGATGTCGCTTCCGGGGTTGAAGGGAGTTGGCACGGGAGTCTCGGTGGGGGAAAAGGATGGGGTGGAGGAGGGAAGGGGAACTGAGTAGTCATCGTAGGGATTTCGGGTGGGCTTGGGGGTAGGTTTCACCTCCGGCGGGAGGGTGGAGATTCGAATAGCCCGGGTCTGCCCGTCCCACTCCACGGTGCATCCGATGGCCCGGCAGAGCTCTTCCACGGGAACGAGCGTCCGCCCGTCAGGTGGGGTGTAAAAAGGAATTATAATGTCGTTGATCGCGAGGATTTTCAGGTTGTAATCATACCTGATGCTGGCCCCCAGCGACTTGGCCATGACGTAGGGCGGCAGGTAGACTATCCCATCCCTGATGACCGGGAAAACATCGACCATGACCCCGTTGACATAGACCCGGGTGAAATCACTCTGGGCGGTGACCGATGGGGCTCCCTGAAGGGCTATAACCAGCAGGAAAAGGAGGCATAAAGCTGTTCTTTTCAACTCGTCAGATCTAAACCTCCTTTCCGTGTTGGAAGGCGTTCAAACCCTCAAGCATATCAGGCGCATATTTATTTGACATAGCGCTGGCTGATGATGACCTTGGCCGCATCATCCAACGCTTTTTTCGGCGTCTTCTTCTTTGAAATAGCCTCGAAAAGGGCATCGTTTATGATTCCCCGGATTGTCTGCCAGGTTGATATGCGGGGCTGGCATATGGCGTGTTGCAGCGAATCGATAGCTGCGGTGAATTCCGGGTTTTTTCGAAGGTAAGCCTTGTACTGGAAGCTCTCGACGGCGGATTTTCTAACCGGAAGGTAGCCGGTCTGGATGGCCCATTCGGTGGTGTTCTCCGTGTCCAGAAGCCATTTTACGAAAGTCCAGGCGGCCTGCCGTTTTTCGGGGGATGAGTTGGCGAAAATGGCCAGGTTGGTTCCGGCAAAGCCGTAGGCCTTTACGCTCCCCTTGGGAAGCGGGGCCATACCCCAGTTGAAGTTGCATTTTTCCATAGAGGAAAGCTTGGAGGTGGTCTCGATGTACATCGCGGCGTGCTGATTCTGAAATTCTTTCAGCGCCTCGCCGGAAGGAAGCGGCAGGGCCGAATGGTCGGTGTTTACGAGGTCAACCCAGTACTGTATGTCCTTGTAGCCCAGCGTGTTGTTGAAGCCGACTTCGTTGCTTTTGGTGAGGAAGTTTCCTTCATAGGCATAAAGCCAGTGGCCGAAAGTGTCCACGCTGGGATCAAAGGCCAGCCCGTACTGCTGGACATAATCTCCCTGGGAGACAGTCAGTTTCCTGGCCAGTTGCCGAAGTTCGGTCCATGTTTTAGGCGGGGCCGCATTCGCCCTCCAGAAGGCGTCCTTGTTGTAGTACAGGACGTAGATGCTTTTGTTGAAGGGAAGGGTCCAGATTTTCTTTCCGTAGGTGTTTGCTTCCAGGAAGACCGGGAAGATGTCGTTCAATTGATTCTGATTGAAGCCCTGCTGGCCGCGAATGAAGTTTTCCATGGGCACGAGAGCCCCGCATTCAATGAGCTGGGTGGTCCAGTTTTCATAGACCTGTGCGATATCGGGGGGATTCTTCATGGCCAGGTTTTCGAGGATGCTTGAAAAAAGAATATTGTAAGCGTCCGCGAAGGACCTTTCAGACTTGCCGACGCACTTTTCGTCCACGATGATGCCGGGGTGGGTCATGTTGAAGCGTTCCACCAGCTCTCTTAAGACCTTGCCTTTCTGGCCGTCCATGGCATGCCAGAAAGTGACATAGACCTGGGAATCCTGGGCGGGAATCTGCCTGGACCCGAGGAGCACAAAAATGAAAGCTAGTGCGAGCATTCTCGAGAGGAGAGTGAAAAATTTGGGTTTAAAATGCATGATTTTCTATCACTCCTTTACAGGTTCAGGCTTAGCGGCGCCTGGTTCAACGCATGCAGGAGCAGGCGCGCGGGTCTGGCATCCTGGGGGACTTCAAAGACCAGGTATCCGAAGTTGATTCCTCCCGGTTTGAGAATGATCAACCAGAAGTTGCTCAACTGCTCGGCGTAGTCGTAGGAGGTGTTGCTCTGGTCAAGCATGGAAAAGCGGCCGGTGTAGATCTGCACTTCGTTTGAGACGTTCTGCTGGGAGAGGTACAGCGTTATGAATTTATAACCCGGCCTGGGCTTGTAGTAGTCCTTGATGGTGTTCATGGTTTCGATGTTGGTGACGGTCACCGAAAAAACCGCATTGTTGGCCGTAACCGGCCGGAAGATGTCGGTGGAGAAAGCAGGAGTGTTGCTGGGAGTCAACGGGGCCGCCCCCGGGGGATTGTAGATGGTGGCTTGGGGAATCTGCTGCACTGATGACGGGATCTGCGGTGGAGCGGAAGTTGGGGATTTGGATGTATAGGACGGCTGCTGATAAATGGAACCGGATGGGAAACTCGTCTGGGGCATTGTCGGGTTGTAGTTCATCGTGTCCTGCGGGGAGGAGGTTTGGGGAATGCCGGCGGGCGCCTGACTGCCGGCATCAGGGGGGCTGTATGAGGGAGCGGCGGGCTGGTATGAGGGAGTATTGGTTGTTGCGGGACCGGTCATTGAGATAATGCCCTTGGGATAGTAGGTAAGAGAAGAAGTGCCGGAGGGGGGCGATGGAAATGATGAAGACGTCTGGGCCTGGTAGGGATTCGGGTTGGAACCGGAGGGCTGGTAGGTTGCCGCCTGAGGCTGGTAAGGAGCCTCCTGAGCCAGGTAAGGATTGGGGGCGGATTTGGCGGAGGATGAAGTAAGAGGTCCCGGCGGTTCGGTAATAGCGGGTGATATCGGATTAAGAGCGGGCATTGCCGGTGCCTGAGCAACCGCGGGCGGCGGGGAGAGGGGCTGGGCTAAAGCGGTGCCCGGGCGGGGGGTGGTGATTCGAATGGCCCGGGTCTGTCCATCCCACTCCAGGGAGCCTCCGATGGTCTGGCAAAGGGCCTCCGCCGGAACAAGTACCTGGCCGTCCGGGGGAGTATACGGAGTGGCTGAAACCATGATGTCGTTGATCTTCAGAATGTTCAGGGCATAGTCATACTTGATACTGGCCCCCAGTGATTGAGCCAGGGTGTAGGGCGGCAGGAAGACGACCCCATCCCTGATAACCGGAAAAACATTGATTCTGACTCCGTTGACATAGACCGGGGTGTACCCGCTCTGGGCGGTGGCCGCAGAGGCTCCCCCCAGGGCCATGATCAACAGGAAAATCAGGCATATTGTCGTTTTTTTCATATCGCGAGACTCAAACCTCCTTCCCGTGATGGAAGCTGCCCAATTTCTCTCAGGTAAAGAAACTTCTTCCCCCTAAGTATATTAGTCGCAAATGATTTCGTCAACTATGTTCACGAGATTTATGGAAATATCTCCCAAGGCGGCCGGGAGCGTGACGAAAAAAGGATTTGGAAGGGCCTTGAAGAAATAAAATCACGGCATGGAAAAAGATGTGGTTGTCGGCCTTGAAGTTCACGTCGAGCTCCTCACCGGAAGCAAGCTCTTCTGCGGGTGTTCGACAAAATTCGGCTCTGCGGCTAATTCCCAGGTCTGCCCGGTCTGCCTGGGACTTCCCGGCGTTCTCCCGGTCATCAACCGGAAGGCCGTTGAATTTCTTCTGATGTCCGCCTTGTCTCTGGATTGCCGGATTCCCCCCCGCTCGAAATTCGATCGAAAAAATTATTTTTATCCCGACATGCCGAAAAACTACCAGATCTCCCAGTACGACATGCCCCTGGCGGTGGACGGACACCTCGTCATTTCCGTGGATGGCCTTGAGAAAAAGGTCCGAATCAAGCGGATACACATGGAGGAAGACACCGGAAAATCCATCCACCAGGGTACTATCGATCAGTCGCTCTCCACCCTGGAGGATTATAACCGGGCCGGGGTCCCGCTCCTTGAGATTGTCTCGGAACCTGATATTTCCTCGCCGGAGGAGGCTCATGCCTACCTTCGCGGGATCAGGGATATCCTGCGATGGCTTAAGGTCAGCGACTGCAAGATGGAGGAGGGCTCGCTCAGGTGCGACGCCAATGTATCCATCCGGGATGCCGGCGGAAACATGGGAGTCAAGGCCGAGATCAAGAACATGAATTCCTTCAAGGCGGTTCAGAAGGCCTTATCTTTTGAGATCAGGCGGCAGCGCGAGGCGCTCGGCAGGGGAGATAAAGTCGTTCAGGAGACGCGGGGCTGGGACGAGGCTCGGGAGGCCACCTTCAGCATGCGCTCCAAGGAATTTGCGCACGACTACCGCTATTTCCCCGAGCCCGACCTTGTTCCTCTCGAAATAGGGAACGAGTGGCTCGATGATGTCAGGAGGCAGCTTCCCGAGCTTCCGGAAAAAAGAAGAGGCAGGTTCGTCTCCGATTACAAAATATCGGCGTATGATGCGGGTATTCTGGTTTCTTCCCGTCCGATGGCGGATTTTTTTGAAGAGACCGTAAAAAATTATCCTCAGCCCAAGGCAGTGGCCAACTGGCTGATGGGGGATGTTGCCCGCTTGCTGAACACGGCCGGCCTGGACATTGACGGGACCCGGCTTTTGCCTTCGCATCTGGCCGAGATGCTCAAGATGATCGAATCGGGGGCCATCAGCGGGAAAATCGGCAAGTCCCTGCTGGAAGAGATGCTGGCCGGCGGCGGGGAGCCGAAAGTGATCGTGCAAAAAAAAGGGTGGCTCCAGATCTCGGGAGAAGAGGAACTCCGCCCTGTTGTAAGCCGGATCGTGGCGGCCAACATCGAGGTCGCCAGGGATGTTCTCGCCGGCAAGGAAAAGGGCCTGCGTTTCATGATCGGCCAGGCCATGAAGGAGACCCAGGGAAAGGCGAATCCGGAGACTCTTAACAGGCTGTTGAACGAAGAAATTGGAAAGGTTGTCTGAAATGGAACATACCGAACTTATTGAAAAAAAAATCAGGGAAAAGACCGTGGATGGGCGCATTCCGTGTTCTTCGGCGCTTGGGATTGCAGAGGATCTCAAGGTGAAACCCGGGCTGGTAGGCGAGGCGGCCAACAGGCTTGAGATCAAGATTGAACACTGCCAGCTAGGCTGTTTCAAATAGGAGGAGGCTCTATGTCCACGGATATTCTCATGCAGGACATGGTTCCGCTCGAAGAAGCCCTTGAAAGATGGCTTTGCGACCTGGAATTCAGGGAGGCGGCCTCCCTGACGAAGCAGGTTGAAATCCCGGTTCAGGAAGCCGTTGGGAGGGTGACGGCCAGGCCTGTGACCGCGAAGATGCCCTCACCCAATTATTATGCCGCCGGGATGGATGGTATCGTCGTCGTTTCGAGCACGACTTATGGGGCCTCTCCGGACTCTCCGAAAGAGCTTAAGCTCGGGAAAGAGGCTTTTTTTGTTGATACGGGGCGGCCCATACCCAGGGGATTTGACTCGGTGATCCCCATTGAAGATATAAAGCTGCCTTCTCTTGAGAGCGTTTTTATCTCCGGGCCCGCGGTTCCCTGGCAGAATGTCCGGGCCGTGGGAGAGGACGTGGGCCTGCGTGAGATGATTCTCCCGATGAACCGCCGGGTGCGCCCTCTTGACCTCGGGCCGATGCTCACGGGAGGCCTTTCCTCGGTGTCGGTAAGAGAAAAGCCCGTGGTCGGCATAATACCCGTCGGCGCCGGACTCGTTCCTCCGGGTGCGACGCCCGAAGTCGGGCAGACCATCGAATACAACTCGCACGTATTATCCAGCCTGATTGAGGATATGGGCGCCGAGGGACGGATTTTCGATATCGTACCGGAAAAACCGGAACTTTTAAGAGATGTTCTGAAGACGGCGGTCGGCTCCGTCGATCTGGCCGTGGTGATCGCCGGTCCCTCCTGGGGGACCTTCATGCCGGCCAAGGTATTCCACGAAATCGGCGAGGTCATCGTGGACGGGGTAAGCATCAAGCCGGGGCAATCGGTCTGCCTGGGAATTGTTGACAATAAGCCGGTTGCGGCGCTTCCGGGCTATCCCGTATCCACTTTCCTAACCTTTGATATTTTTGTCAAACCCGTGATCGCCTCCAAGCTGGGACTGACCCTGCCCGAGCGGCCGAAGATAGAGGCCCGGCTGGCCAGAAAAATAATCTCCCCGGCGGGAATAGAGGAGTTCATCAGGGTAAAGGTGGGCTCTGTAGAGGAACGGACGGTCGCGGTTCCCATCTCCAGAGGAGCGGGTTTCCTCATGTCCCTGGTGAAAGCGGACGGGTTTATCCGGGTCCCGGCCGCCTCCGAGACCATCGAGGCTGGAGAAAAGGTCTCAATCGCATTGCTGGAAATGCGCGAAAGGATTGAAAACCGCATCATCATGATGGGGACCCATGACTTCTGCCTGGATTACCTCAGCAATTTTCTGTCTTTTAATTTTCCCCACCTCGAACTGTTCTCCTCGAACGTGGGGAGCATTTCCGGCCTCGTGTCCCTCAGAGAGGGCTATTGCCATCTGGCCGGGGTGCATATATTCGACCCGGAGAGCGGGGAGTACAACCTGCCCTTCATTCCGAGGATGCTTCCCGATCTGCCGGTGGTCGTCATGACGCTTTTCCATCGCCACCTGGGCCTCTTGATAAAAAAGGGGAACCCCAAAAGCATCTGCGGGCTGAAGGACCTTTTGAGAGACGACGTATCTTTTATTGGAAGAGACGTCCTCTCCGGGACGAGACTGGTGCTGGATTTTCTTCTTAAGAACGAGGGCATTGATCCGGCCGGCATCAGGGGATATGAGGAGGAAGCGTCCAACCACATGGCCCTGGCCTCGATAGTGGCCGGTGAAAAGGCGGATGTCGGGGTGGGAATTCTGCCTGCGGCCAAGGCTCTGGACCTGGATTTCATTCCGCTTTATCCGGAGCGGTTCGATATCGTCATCCCGCAGAAGTTTTTCAACCAGCATCCCATCCGGAGCCTGATCCAGGTCATACGCTCGCAGGAATTCAGGGGAGAACTGGCCTCGCAGGGCGGATACGACATCACCCATACCGGGAAGGTGCTTTCAGGGATGTGAGGAGTAAAGAAGGATTCTTTCAGGGTCTTAATTAAGGGAGGTAGAAAATGCCGATTTATCAATACCGCTGTCTCGGCTGCGGCGAGATTAGCGAACTTATTCAGAAAATGGACGACCCGCCGATAAGTGAATGTCCTTTCTGCGGCGGGAAAGTACGGAAAATGATAGGCTCCATCGGGATCGTCTTCAAGGGAAGCGGTTTCCATGTCAACGACTACGGGAGGGGCAGTTTCGTGCCCCGTTCGGAGACGACCTCCGCTGCGGAGAAAAAAACGGTGCCCAAAACCGACACCGGCAAAAAGGCGGATAGCTCAGAATGAAGAATTCAATCAGGGACCTGCTGGATTTCATATCCCTTGACAAGCTGCGTTTCAAGCTGCTGGAAGCCCCGGAAGGCCGAATAAAGCTCAAATGCTCCCTGGACGGCCTGGAGGCGGGGCAGGGGGAACTCCAGGGTCTTATGATTGAAAAACTGAGCTTTCTCCTGGAAGCTCCCCTGAGCGACACTGAAGAGGAAACGAGCGATAAAAAGGATTCCCTTTCGGACGGTACCATCAAGGAAGAATTCTCAGAGCCCGCCGATTTAAAGGAAAAGCCCTGCATAAAGGATTCCCTTTCGGACACCACCTTCAAACTGGAGGATCTGGCCGTACTCCTCTCCAGTGAATGGCTGAATTCCCCCTCCAGCCGGAAGTTTTTCAAATCGCTGGGTCTCTCCCTTAATTTTGAGTTCCGCGAAGGCGGAAGAATCCACCTCAACGGTTTTTACAAGGTATTCCCGTTCTCAGGAGAGGTTGTCCTGGCCGTAAAGGGGCCCTGGCAGCTGGCGGTGCGCATTGAGAATTTAAGCGTGCTCTTTTTGCTCCCGATCCCCAATTTCCTGACTTCCTTCATCATGGAGCGCTCCAGGAAATACATTCAGGGAGAGGGGTTGACCCTGCACGGCCGGGAAATAACGGTGGATATTGAGAAGCTCTCCCAGGTCAAGATGGAGGGGGCGCTCCTGGAAGTGGACGCGAAAGACGGTTTTCTCTACCTTATTGCCGGTTCCGAATCTGTCTGAGACAAGGGTTTTCCGGTGGCTTTTTCCTCCAGGATCGCTTTTGTCTCGGTGGCGATCATGAGTTCCTCGTTGGTGGGGATGACCCAGAGGCCCACTTTTGATGAGGGCGTGCTGATCAGGGTTTCACCGGAGGCCGATTCGTTGAGGCTCTCATCTATGGAGACCCCGAGAAAATCCATGTTCTCCATGGTTTTTTTTCTTACCCAGGGGCAATTTTCACCGATGCCGGCGGTGAAAATGATGTCATCCACCCCGCCCATGGCGGCGGCATAGGAACCGATGTATTTTTTCAGGCGGTAGCAGAAGACATTTAAAGCCAGTATCGAGAGCTTGTCGTTATTTTCGGCTCCTTCCATGAGGTCGCGCATGTCATTAGACCTTCCGGAGATTCCCAGAAGTCCGCTCCTCCGGTTGAGGAGGAAGTCAATTTCAGCGAATGAGACGTTTTCCTTCTCGATGAGAAAGGTGATGATGGCAGGGTCCAGGTCCCCCGAACGGGTGCCCATGACCAGTCCTTCGAGAGGGGTCATCCCCATGGATGTGTCGGTGGAGATTCCGTTTTTTATGGCGGTGATGCTGCAGCCGTTGCCGAGGTGGCAGGAGATTATCTTCATCTCCTCAATCTTTTTCTTCTTTATCTGGGCCAGCCTCCAGCTGACAAACTTGTGAGAAGTTCCGTGAAAGCCGTATCGGCGTATGCCGTATTTCAGGTAGAGATCGTATGGAATGGCATAGGTGTAGGCTTCGGGAGGAATGGTATGGTGGAAGGCGGTGTCGAAGACCGCCACCTGGGGAGTGGACGGGAACAGGGCCCGGCAGGCGTCTATACCCATGAGATTGGCGGGATTGTGCAGGGGCGCCAGCCCAATGCAATCTTGAATTCCCTTCAGGACTTCCCCGGTGATGAGCGTCGCGCTTTGAAATTTTTCGCCGCCATGGACGACCCGGTGGCCTATTCCGTGAACTTCGTCGGGGCTTTTCAGCACGCCGCCCTCGCCCGTCAGGAATTGGAAGACGTCCGAGATCGCCTCCTTGTGATTGCTGGCCTGAATAGGTGAAGAGATCTTGTCCTGACCCATCCGGAGGTTTATTAGGGAGCCTTCCTGTCCGATTCGGTCTATGATCCCCCCGGCGAGCTTACTGAAGCTTTCGGTGTCTATCAGTTCAAACTTGAGGGAAGAGCTGCCGCAGTTGACTACAAGAATGATCATGGAATCCTCAATACTATAAAAGACCGGTGGTATAAAAAAACCGGGTTCGATGGTTCAATCGTCATTATGCTCCTTGATAGCCTCCTGAAGCTGCTTGCGTCCCTTCTGGATTATGGGCAGAATTCTCGTCAATTCGCTTTCCAGCCCGGAAAGGATCTTTTCTGCGTATTCATTGGCGCCCAGGACGAGTTCCCGAACCTGGGCCTCCGTCTCCGCGGTCTCTCTTATCGCCTTTTCATGCGCCAGGCGAAGGTGCTCCTGGGCCTCTTCCTGTGTCTGTCGCGTAAGATCATCCGCCTTCTTCCGGGCCTGAGTCAGGATGTCGCTCTGATCCAGAAGCCTGGCGGCCTCCTCTTTCGCTCCTTCGAGCATCTTTCGAACCCTTTCCTGGGATTCCCGGAGAATTTCTTCAGACTTGTCCCTCGCTTCCTGAATAATTCTCTGGTTGTCCTTGGTCACCAGGCGGGCCTGTTTCATCTCCTCCGGAAGGGTCTTCCGGGTCTTTTCTATCAGGGCGAGAAATTTTTCCCTGTTGACGATAATCCGGTCTTTGAAGGGCCACAGGGGTGTGCTGTTGAAAATGGCGTTTTCAATCTTGTCGAGGACCCTGAATATACTCATACGCTCTTCCTCCTAATCCTTGGCGACATCCTGCCCCCGGGCCATTCCCTTCCTGTTTCGGAATTTACTTGCCAGGGCTTTTTCCACGTTTGAGGGGACCAGGCCTTTTACTCTTCCACCCAGGGAGGCGATTTCTCTGACTGAGCTGGAGCTTAAGAAGGCAAAATTTTCGGAAGTCATGAGAAAAATTGTCTCAAGCGAGGGCTTGAGCTTTTTGTTCATCAATGCCATCTGGTACTCGAAATCAAAGTCTGAGAGCGCGCGCAGGCCTTTGACAATGACGGAAGATCCCGTCTTTTCGGCAAAATCAACCAGAAGGCCGTTGAAACTCTGTACCTCGATATTGCGGTGGGCAGCCAGAACCTCCTGGAGCAGAGCCACCCGTTCCTCCATGGGAAAAAGCGGCGCTTTGCCCGGATTACGGACGACGGCGACGATGAGGCGGTCAAAGAGGAAAGCCGCCCGGTTGATGATGTCCAGGTGACCGTTGGTGACCGGATCAAAGCTTCCGGGATAAACAGCCGTTTTCACGCATTCGCTCCCTTGTAGAAAGAAAGTCCCGTCTGGCCGTACCTTTCCGTGCGGCTCAGAACCAGATTCCCCTCCTCAGAGGGCAGGGGAGTCTTGAAGTAATGTTCGACCACCACTATTCCTCCTCCTTTTAAAAGATCCTTCCGGCCAAGTGCCCGGATAGCCAAGTCCGCCAAAGGCCCGAGGTAGGGCGGGTCCACGAAAATGATGTCGAATTTTTCTTCCGTCCGGCGATGGAACAACAAGGCGTCCACGGTCCAGATCGTGCTTTGGGGGGCGACTTTAAGAGTCTCTATGTTCGCCGCCAGAATTCTGGCCGCTCCGGGGTTTTTCTCCACGAAAACGGCCCTGTCAGCGCCCCGGCTCAGTGCCTCAAGGCCCACGGTTCCGACACCGGCAAAAAGATCCAGGAAGGCGGAGCCCGCTACCCGGTGTGCCAGAATATTAAAGAGCGCCTGGCGCACTTTCTGCGAGGTCGGGCGGCTGAGCGCTCCCTCGATCATCTTAAGACGTCTTCCGGCGAATTCGCCGCCGGTTATTCTAATCATGCCGCCCTCCCGCTTCAGTGGACCATGTCCGCGGACAGACTGAATTTTCGGTCAAGCTTTTTCTTAAGCTCCCTTACTTCCGCCTTTTCCAGGCCGGGATCCAGAGCCAGCAATTTCACTGCTTCAGCGCGGGCCTCTTCCATGATCCGGAGGTCACCTATGAGATCCCCGATCTTGAGTTCCGGAAGACCGTGCTGGCGCGTCCCGTAGAATTCCCCGGGCCCCCGGAGGCGCAGGTCTTCCTCCGCCAGGAGGAATCCGTCGGTGTTCTTTACGATGGCGTTCATCCGTTGACGGCCATCTTCCGAGGAGGGATCGGAGATGAATATGCAGTAGGCCTGCTCATTTCCCCGGCCCACCCGCCCTCTGAGCTGGTGGAGCTGGGCCAGCCCGAAGCGGTCCGCATTGAGAACCACCATGATGGAGGCGTTGCTCACGTCCACCCCGACTTCGATGACCGTGGTGGATATCAGGATCTTGAGCTCCCCATCTCTGAACGACTGCATGACGCTTTCCTTGTCGCGACTTTTCATCTTCCCGTGCAGAAGGCCGACCGGCTGCTCCGAAAAGACTTCCTTCCGGAGGCGCTCGGCCTCCTTCACCGCCGCCTTGGCCTCTATTTTGTCCGATTCTTCGATCAGGGGACATACGACGTAGGCCTGTTTACCTTCCCCGGCCAGGCGGCTCACGAACTGGAAGACCCGCTCCGAAAGCGAGGCGCTGACCCAGTAGCTCTTGATTTTCCGCCGTCCCGGGGGAAGTTCGTCTATGACGGAAATGTCCAGGTCGCCATATAGTGTCAGAGCCAGCGTCCGGGGGATGGGGGTGGCGGTCATGACCAGCAGGTCCGGGCTCAGGCCTTTTTCCTTGAGCGTGGCTCTCTGCATGACTCCGAACTTGTGCTGTTCATCCACTACCGTAAGACCGAGGCGCAAAAATGAAACGCCCTCCTGGATGATGGCGTGAGTTCCCACCAGGAGGTCAATTTCTCCATTTTTTATTTTCCGGTAGGTCTCCTCTTTCTTTTTTTTCGGGCAATTTCCGGTGAGGAGGCTGACCCGGATTCCATGGAGAGAAAGCAGGCCGGAAAAATTCCTGAAATGCTGTTCGGCCAGGATCTCGGTGGGGGCCATTACGGCCGCCTGGAAACCGCTGCGCACGGCGCAAAGGACGGCAAAAGCCGCCACCACGGTCTTGCCGGCGCCGACATCGCCCTGGAGGAGACGATTCATCGGGCGATCTTTTTTCGTGTCGGAGAGGAGCTCCTCCATGACCCGGTTCTGGGCGGCGGTAAGGCGGAAGGGGAGTTTTGCGGCGAATTCATCAAGAAGCTTCCCGGAAGTCGAATAATGGAGGACGCGGACCTGCCTTTCCCTCTTGTTTCTCATCATGGCCAGAGCCAGTTGAAGCATGAGAAATTCCTCAAAGACCAGGCGCCTCCGGGCTCTTTCCATGAGGGGGAAACTGTCGGGGAAATGAATCTCCCTCAGGGCCTCGGCTATGCCCGGCAGGCTGTATTTCACCCGGAGTTCCTCCGGAAGATCCTCAGTGAAAAACTGGGCATAGCGCTCCAGGCCTCCCCGGATGATTTTCCGGAGGTATTTCTGGCTGAGGCGCTCGGTAAGGGGATATATCGGCACGATTCTCCCGGTGTTCAGGAGGTCCTCGTCTTCTCCAATCGTTTCGTACTCGGGGGCGTTGATCTGGATTTCCTTGAATTTTCTCTCCACTTTTCCGCTGGCGATGACTTTCATTCCCGTTTTCAGGGTGTTTTTCAGGTAGGGCTGATTGAACCAGACGAGGTAGAGGATGTCTTTCCCGTCGAAAAGCGGAATTCTGGTAATCGTAAGACCGCGGCGTATCCTTTTCTCGAAGACTTTTCCAAGAGTTCCGGAGACTGTTTCAAAGGATCCTTCCACGGTTTCAGCGATGGGTTTGATATGGCTCCGGTCTTCGTAGCGCCTGGGGAAATGGTAGAAAAGATCCTCGATTACATTGATGCCGAGGCGGTTGAGCCTGGCCGAAACGGCCGGTCCCACGCCTTTGGCATACTGGACGGGAGAATCAAGTGGTGAGGTGGATGGATTCACTTAGGTTTTATGGGCGGGTTCATGCTTGAAATTATTTTCACGGCCGGGTTTCCGGTTTGGACGTCGCTGAAAAATTCTCGAAATTTTCCTTGATTTTTTCGATGAAACGGCTTTCAACGGCTTTCTCAGCCACGCGGATGGCGTTTTTTATCGCCTTGGCGTTGGCCCGGCCGTGACTTTTGATGCAGATCCCCCGCAGGCCCAGTAAGAGGGCCCCTCCATATTCGCTGGAGTCCAGCTTGTGTTTAAGTTCCCTGAAAACGGGCTTAAGAAGAAGCCCTCCAATCTTTCTCATAAAAGTCTTCGGAATGGAATCCTTCAGAATCTGCGTAATTAAGGCGGCCACGCCCTCGGCGGTCTTAAGTACGATGTTTCCGACAAAACCGTCGCAAACCGCGACGTCTACAACCCCGTTGATGAATTCCTGCACCTCCACGTTGCCGTAAAAATTCAGGTTTGAGCCCTTCAGGAGCTGATAGCTGTGAACGGTCAGAGAATTCCCCTTGCCGGATTCTTCCCCGATGTTGATAAGGCCAACTCTGGGATTGGCGATGTCCAGAACTTTTTCGCAGTAGATGGAACCCATGATCGCAAACTGAAGGAGATGCTCCGGGCGGCACTCGGCGTTGGCTCCCGCATCCAGCAGCATGGCCCTGCCTGTTTTTACCGGCCAGACGGTGGCAATCGCCGGGCGTTTGATCCCGTGAATCCTGCCGAAGGTGAGAAGGGCGACTTCCATGAGCGCGCCCGTGTTTCCGGCGGAAACCAGGGCATCCGCTTTTCCCTCTTTCACCAGCCTGGCCGCCACCGCCATGGAAGCGTTTTTTTTCTTTTTCACGGCGGCCGAGGGGGAGTCTTCCATGGAGATATATTCGCTCGTATGAACGATCTCGATTCCGGGTGGAATCTCCTGCCCGCCCAGCTCGTTTTTAATCTTGGTTTCGTCCCCGACCAGGATCGGGGTGACTGCCGTCTCCCGGGCCGCCATGAGAGCCCCTTTGACTATCTCCGCCGGTGCAAAGTCTCCGCCCATGGCGTCGACGGCAACTCGGATCTTTTCTGACATTACATCATTCCTCTTTCTTTTATCCCGCCATTTAAAGATATTCGATTCCTCTTCTTCATCTCCTTGCGACGGTAGTCCCGCATCCCGGAAGGGCTCACATCATTGAATGAACGCCTTTCAGGAAGGCGCTTGCATATGAGCAGATGTTTTGTTATAATAGGGCGCGTCGGGGTGTAGCTCAGGTTGGCTAGAGCACTAGCATGGGGGGCTAGGGGTCGGCGGTTCAAGTCCGCCCACTCCGACCAGTTCAGAAGCCATTCTCCGCTACAGTACGAACCGCAAAACAATAGCCTTTGACCCTTAAATGGCCCTTGCCTTCACCGGCTTTTAATAATGGCTAAAGACGTTAGAATACCATCGGCGGCCGAAGAAACAATGCCTCCGCTGTACCCGCTGCCTTCGCCGGCGGCATATAAATTGGAAAATCTCACAAGTCTCCTCTGTTCGTCCCGGATCAGGCGAATCGGGCTGGAAGTTGTCGCCTCGATGCCAAGCATGAGTCCATTTTCAAATCCCCTGATTTTATTGGAAAAGTCCGACAGCCCGAATCTCAGGGCCTCGATCACCTCTTTCGGCAAAAGTTCGGCAAAATCACAGGGAATAAGCCCGAAAGGATAACTGCTTTCAGGCAAATTATCGGCCACGTTGCCCTGAATAAAATCCCGGATGCGATTGGCCGGCGCCGAATAATCGTTATTGATCTTGTAGGCGCGGCTTTCCAAATCTTCCATGAATGCGGCGATATCTTCAAACTTCATCGCCTTGCCCGATATTTTTTCCAGATCCACCGCCGCCACAATCGCCGAATTGGCGTATCGGGAACTCCTCCGGTAATTGGATACGCCGTTTACGATGTTCAGGCCAGCCCTTGGCGTTGCCGGGATCACCCGTCCCCCGGGACACATGCAAAAAGAATAAACCGGCAGGCAATAACGACCCGGAAACGTCAGGCGATACTCGGCCGCCTTCAGTCCCGGCAAATCTTTGACGCCCCACTGGTTGACATTGATCATTTCCTGCGGATGCTCGACGCGTACACCTATGGCAAAAGGCTTGCTTTCCATCTGAACGCCCTTGGAGTTCAGAAGCGAATAAGTGTCATAGGCGCTGTGACCGATGGCGAAAATAAAATGGTCCGCCTCAAATACCCGGCCGCCGGCCCTGACACTTTTGACCCTGGAGCCATCAAGCATAATATCGGTAACCTGGTGGCCGAAAAGAATTTGGCCGCCGCGGCTGATATAATCCCGGCGCAAAGCGGCTGCGATGTTTATTAAATTGTCACTGCCCAGATGCGGCATGGCGAGATATTTTATCTCTTCAGGCCCTCCGGCTTTGACAAAGGCATCGAAAACATATTGGCGTTCCAAGGAAATATCCTTGGTTCGGGAAGTAAGTTTGCCGTCGGAGAATGTTCCCGCTCCGCCTTCGCCATAGGCATAATTTGAATTTTCAACCGGCTTTCCCGATGATTCAAAATTCTCAATATCTTCGGTACGCTTGCTTACATCATATCCTCTTTCTAAAATTACGACTTCCAGGCCGGACCGCAAAAGAATGTCCGCAGCAAAAAAACCGGCCGGACCGCTGCCGACTACGATCGCCTTTTTCTTTTTGCCGGCCATGGGAATTTCCAGCCCGGGTGTTGACTGAATAAGATTACGGCTGATATTTTTGTCGTAAACAAAAATTTTCATGACCCAGTGAATATTGCTCTTCTTCCGGGCATCCAGGCTTTTTTTTCGTATTTCAAAAGCAAATTCGGCCGCGTGCACGCTTCGACCGATCTTCGTTTTAAGTTCTTCATCGGAATAACCGACAGGGAGGGATATTTCGATTTCTTTAAAGCTTGTTTTTTTCATTGGATGATTTGAAGGACAGGATTTATCTCCTGCGACATTATAACCGGGAAAGACGGCTTTTTCAAGTAGAGGAACTGTCTTCCCCCCCGGGCGAAGTTACGGCGGCAGGGTTTCAGGGGGCGAGGGGGAACCATAGTATTTCGCCCCGCCATCGGCGGGGCCATGATTAAGTGAATACGAGGTTTATGAAACGATGAGTACGGAAGCATACAAGATTATTTTTTCAATGGTTAAAGTGAGCAAGCTCATTGACAAGCGCCCCATTATCAAGGACGTCTCCCTGTCCTTCTTTTACGGGGCGAAGATCGGGGTCCTGGGCTTGAACGGCGCGGGCAAGAGCACGCTCCTCAGGGTTATTGCCGGCGTGGAGAAAGAATATAACGGGGAAGTTGTTTTTTCGCCGGGCTACTCCGTGGGATTACTGGAGCAGGAGCCGTCTCTCGACGATTCGCTCACGGTGCGGCAGGTGGTGGAGCAGGGGCTCAGCGAGACTGTCGAAGTCCTGAAGCAGTACAACGAGGTCAGCGAGCGCCTGTCAGGCGATATCTCCGAAGACGAGATGACGAAACTTCTCGATAAACAGGCCGCTCTCATGGAGCGCATCGAAATTCTCGACGGCTGGAGCCTCGATAACCGCCTGGATATAGCCATGGATGCGCTTGGATGCCCGGACGGCGGCACGCCGGTAAAGGTGCTCTCGGGGGGGGAACGGCGCCGGGTGGCTTTGTGCAGGCTGCTCCTGAAGAAGCCCGATATTCTCCTC